>Ga0098074_1000795_pt1 | contig 18755 bp, 2 predicted proteins | sample 32_taG_FD_75064 | JGI IMG/M metagenome (GOLD analysis project Ga0098074, IMG submission 75064) | Marine viral communities from the Gulf of Mexico - 32_GoM_OMZ_CsCl metaG | ecosystem: Environmental > Aquatic > Marine > Oceanic | place: Atlantic Ocean: Gulf of Mexico | collected 2015-07-12
AACTACTATGCATTTTGATATGGTAGATGCAGTACTTAAGGGTTCTGTAGATTACATAGGCCCTGGAGAAGATAGATGGACTACAGGAGGTACTCTTAACGAAAACTGGGAAGATAGCAGCTTAAATCAATTCTTATCTAGTGCAGATAAAGTAGACTACAGTATTAAAGGACTTGATATGGGAACTATGTCTAAAGAACCTGGAGTTCAAATGGAACTCAAAGGCAAAGTAGATGATGAAATGCAAACCTTTACTGTTGTAAGAAGACTTAAAAAGAACGATGGATTTACTCAAGAACTACTAAATAGAGAAGGACACTTTTATAAATCTCTTAGTCCTCAATCTCAATTGACTATGGAAGTAATGAGAGATAACTTAACTTATAACAGTGTTCCTTTATCTTCAGTAGATGAAGTTAAATATAATCCACAATCTTCTGAAGTTATTAAAGCCCAAGCATTACAAAGAGATAGACGATTAGGACGTGCAGGTAAATCTAAAAACGATAGAATACACAAAGAAAAATTTATTAATCCTTACGATACTAACTATGATTATGCTGTTCTAATAAATGAAGATATGAGTTATACTCCTACTCGTAGAAATAAACAAACAGGAAGTACAGAAGCTCTTACATTTAAAGATTACTTTAGAGAAGAATTAGGTGGACAACCTGCTTCTGCTGGGCCTCAAGGAATTACTCAAGGAATCTACAGCATAGAACAATCTACATTTAGTGTAGATAATCCTAGTGAGTCTGCTATGATATATTCTGCAGACCCTAAATACACTCAAGCATTAAATATTTTCTATAATGAAACTAGAGGACTAGCTCCTAACACTCAAGAATATCAAACAGCTGCTCTTAAGTTCTATAAAAATATTGAGAATATGAGAGTTAACTTACGTAGTATAGCAGAAGCACTATAATGAAAAACGAAGATCCTATTTACAACGAGAATGCCTTTGGCTCTTTGCAGTTCAATGCAGTTAAACGCCTTGAAGGGTTTAAGTCTAGTCCAGAAAATATTAAAGAATCTCCTTTTGATGAGGATGTATTTAAAACTAAACTATCTTCTGGAATAGAATTAGGAGATCATAGAGATAAACTTAGTAGAGTTAACTTATTTGATCCTAGCATAAATGTACAAGCTGCAGTAAATAACCAAAGAAGTTTTATTGAAAAAGCTCAGTCATTGACAGAATCTTTTTCTGCTACTTTATTGACAGGTGCTGCTCAAGGTATATTAGGATCACTATATGGCATTACAGAAATTGCTGATAATAGAGTAAAAGATCCAGAGAACTTTTCTCTACTATCTAGAAAGTCTTTTAATACTCTTTTTGATAACAAGCTCAATAGATATTTAGATGAACAAAAAGAAGCCATAGACGCTAAGAGTTCTTTGTTTATTGATCCTAGAGACGGCTTTGGATTTAACTGGAAGACAGCTAAAGGTATAAGTGATGGATTTGCTTTTATAGGAAGTGCTGCTTTAACTGAAATAGTTTATACTCCTCTTACTCTTTCATTAGGACAAGGTATGGCAGGAGCTAGACTAGCAGGCTATAGTAAAAAGCTAGGTCAACTTGGTAAAGTATTTCGTAGTGCAGATGATTTAGCTAGATTAGAAAAGCATTTACTAGATAAAGGCTTAGATGATTTAGTAAATGGAATGGCTAGTTATAAACAACAAGCTAATCTATTAGCTGCTAGTACACAGATGGGTGGTAGACTACTTACTACTACTGCATATGAATCTGGACTAGAGGGACGTAGAGCAGGCGACGAGTATCTAGAGGCTATGATGGAAAGGCTTGATGAACGTAAAGCTAATTCCGATATGTCTGATGCTGAGTACAATGCTGAAAAAATACGAATAGAGGAAGATGCTGAGAAGGTAAAGACTACTACTTTCTTAATGAACTCTGCTATACTCAGTGTGTCTAATACATTACAGTTTCCTAGACTATTTGGCTTTGGTAATAAATATGTAAATAAAAAAGCTACAGGTAAAATAATTCGTGATGGTCTAGGTAAAGTAAAACCTAAAGTAGGAAGAGCCAATGTACTTAAGAATGTAGGAAGAGTATTAAAAAATCCAGTTACTGAATTTATGGAAGAGACTGGTCAATACTTTTCTGCAGAGTATACTAAGAACTACTATGAGCTTATGATGAGTGCAGATGGAGAAGCAGGTGTTTTAAATGGCCCAGCTAATGCATTTGCTTCTGCAGTATGGAAAGGTTTGAGAGATACTTATGGTTCTGATGAAGGTATCTTTGAAGGACAGATAGGTGCTGTAATTGGTATGGTAGGTATTCCTGGATTTAGAAAAGGAAAAAAAGGTATTAGTTGGCAAGGGGGTATTGTTGAACCTATTAGAAATATAAGAGAAGAAAATCAATATGCCAAAGATGCAGCAGAAGCTCTTAATAGTCAGAACATATCTGATGTATTACAATATAATAAAGACCAGGCAGTCATTGCTACACTAGATGGTCAAAGAGAAGACATTGCTGCTATAAGTGATGATCCTATTGAACTAGAAGCTATTGAAGATAACAGAGTATTTAGATATACTGTAGATAGATTAAAGAAAGGACTTGACACGTTTATTCAAGATGATATTCAAGAGCTGTCTAACATGGATCTTGATACTTATAAGCAGACTTTTGGTAAAGATGATAGCTTTACTCAAGAAGAAAAAGACGCTGAGGTAAATAACTTCAGAGATAAAGTAGCAGTATATAGTGATGCTTTTCACAAAGTACATAAAACATTTTCTGCTGGTGCATTACCTGATGATAGAATTAGTAATAAGCTAATTGATGTACTTACCCATAGTGTAGCTACAGAAAAAATCTATAGAGATAGATTAGAGAAACTTAAACAAAGAATTCTCTCTATTAATTTAGACGATTTATCTCCTGAAGAAAGAGAAGAGTTTATTAGAACTTCTGAGCAGATAGCAGAAGCTCAAGCAGAGATTAATCGCTATGCTGCAGAACGTCAAGGAGAACTTGATACTATTAGAGGTAAGCAAGTAGAAAATGAAACTGAGAGGCTACAAGCAGCTTTAGAAAAGGAATTAGATCCAGAGTATAGGTACTTAACTAATCTACGCTTAGATGAGCTTGAAGTGGCTAAGAAAGATATTCTAGACACTACTAAAGATTCAGTAGAAAAGTTTGAAGAACTAGAAGGAAGAGAGGCTACTGCTGAAGAAAAGAAAGCTATTAAAGAACAAGCAGGAGAACCTGTTGAGTTAGATGCTAATCAAAAGAAAAGCTTAGAACAAATAGAGAAAGCTATTGACTATCACAAAGCTCAAGAAAAAGCTGAAGATGCTATTCCTGAATCTAAGTTTGATATTGAGAAGTCTCCTAAAATGGATAAGTACAAAGAGGAACTTGCTAAGCTTAGTAAAGAGATTAATACTAAAATAGAGAACGCTCGTAAAGGAGCTATGGGTCAGATTACTAAGCCCAAGTCTACTAAGAAGCTTACTACTCAAGAACTAGAAAAGTATTTAGCACAAAGAAAGAAAATAGCAGATGCCATTAACAAAGAGATAGGATCTGAGGTAGTATTAGATATTATTAGTAATGATCTGCAGTCAGGTGAAGATCTGATGAGAGAGATGATTAAAATAACTAATATGCTAGTCAATGCTTCTGATGTAGCTAGTTATTTATTTGGCTTTAGAAACGATCCTTACAGAGCTTATACTTCTATTATTAGAGGAGAATTATTAGAAGATCTACAAGGATTGTCTTTAGATAGAATACTATTATCTCTACTAGCACAGAACTCTAATGATATTAACTCTCAAGAAATACAAGTTAAAGTACAGGAGTTAAAAGATAGAGTAGAAAGAATAGAAAGAAAGTTATTAGATCTAGAAGAAACCGGAGCTCTTAATGAGTTTATGAAAGAAGCTATTGATAGTGAAATAGAAGAAGCTAAGCAATTTCTTTCTGAGTTTGAAGATCTAGTACAGACTACTATTGAAGTAGATAAACAAGCACGTAAAGCTCAGCTTTCTCAAGAAGATCCTAATACATCAGACGATGATGAAAAGGATATAGATAAACAGCCTATTCAAGATGATGGAGAATCTAGTACTATTAAGAAAACTCCTAAAGCTTTACTAGAAGAGAAACGCAATAGATTAGTTATAAAAGAAGTAGATGTAAATGATCCTGAAGCAGATGCTGTAAGAAAAGAATTTAGTGAGAAGTTAAATGACGGAACTATTCAGAATAAGTCTGCAGTAGTGTTAAAAGTAATAGAAGAAGAACTTAATCTTGAAGCTAATCCTTATCTAAAAGCTAAGCTAGAAAAACTAGGATTATATGATAATTATATGGCAGGACTAGCTAAAGTAGAAGCTGATCCTACTTTGTTATATGCTAAGAACATGGATCAATATGATCTAGATGTATATACGTTCTTACGATTTGCTCCTGTCAATATGTCTATTCTAAATAAAAAGCTTAATGCTGCAGAAGAGAATGACGGTACATATGATTTATCTGAAGAAGAATTAAACGATGTAGTATTTAGTCAGTACTTATTTGAAACTGATGATATTAGAAACTTTGATACTACAGAGTTAGATGCTGCTTTATCTCAAGAAATAGAAATGCTTCAAAGACAGAAGCAAGGAGAACTCGATGATACTCCAAAGAAAGATCACTGGAGAATACATAGAAAATATGATGACTTAATTACTCAAGCTCAACGTAAAGCTAATGCTGGTCTTAACAATGCTAATACTACATTTGAATTTAGAAAGTCTGCATTAATTAATCACTTTACTAAAGATAAAGAACCAGTAAAGCTTAAAGTACATCACGTCGATCAAGGTAACTTTGAGAAGTTTGATAAAGACGAAAAAATAGTAGAAGAGAATCCTCTTAGTGATCTAATAGATATCTCTGAATTAAGTCCTGATGATTTTTACTTCTCTACTCAACGAGGATTATATAAGCAAGCTAATGCACCTGCTGGAGCTAAAGCTGCTACTAATGAACTTGGACATGAGTTTGAAGGTATGACTACTAGTATACCAGGAGCAGTATTTATTAAAATGACTAATCAGTCTGGTAAAGCTGTACCTGTTAAATTAAATACAGCTAAGCTAGGAACTATAGAAGGATTGCCTGAAATGATCTTTGATCAAATAGAAAAGTATGTTAACTCTCCTAATCCAGATGAATTTGTAGTAAATGATACTGGCATCAAGTGGATAGATGATATGAATTTATCTATGCTAGAGTTTCTTTCCCTATTTGTTAGACCACGTAAGAATAGACAGCAGGATTTAATGTTAGTAAAAAATACTGCAACAGCTTATGATGGTAAGTTTTTCTTGTATACAGGAGATGTGGCGCCTATTAAAATATCTAATCCAGAGCAATTAAAAGCTGCTAAAGAAGATATCATAAGTGGATTAGCTGATTCTAGATTTTATTTAAACTTTTCTATGTTAACTCCAAAAGACACAGGCAAGTTTAATAAAGACATGTTAAAGTATATCTTAGATAATAATTTACTTAATCATCCTTTTAATGTAGATGAAAACTTTGATAAGATCTATGAGCCTAACTATAACAAAGGCATTGTTATTACTAGACCAGAAACAGAGAATACTGCTAAGCCAAAGAAGCCTAGAAGCTATAATCAAGCTGTTAGAGATCTTAAAGAAAAGTATGAAGATAAGAAGGCCAATAAGAAAAGAACTAATCAATACGAAGCGTCTTATACTTCTGTAACTATTTATATTAATAATAGAATACAGAGTAAGTTTAATAGACTTAGAAAGCATCCTGCTAATGCTGAGGCTAGTGATGCTGAGTTAATGGACAGAGCTGTAGCTGAAGTCTTTGAAGAAGAAAAAGCACAAGTAGAAGAACTGATGAGAGAGTTTCCTCATAAGGCTCTTAATGAAAACGATCTTCTTCCTCAGTTCTTAGACATGCTGGATAAATTAGAAAGATTAGTATTTAACTCTTCTGAACAGAGAAAGAGATTGCATGCCAATGCTAATCTATATGGTACTAGAGCTCAGCTATTACAACGTATTAGAAATACTAAAGCTAATAGGCCAATTAATGTATTGACTTATACAGATGAAGATAAGTCTGACATAATGAATCAAGTAGTTAGTAAGAAGCAATTCGATGCTTTGATGTCTACTATTAATTTATTAGATCAGCTTACTCAAGATATGCCTTTTGTACATATTAGTTATACAGAAGACTATAGAGTTAAAAATCCTAAAGATGGTAAGCAGCCTACTAATACTGTACGTACCTGGGAATATACAGACGATACAGGATTAAGTGCTACTTCTAAAACTAAGAAGCACTATAAGTCTAAACTTACTAGTGTAACTATATATGGTAATCCTGAATGGGTTCCAGATCCAGATGATCCTACTAAGGGCTCTATTAAAAATGGACGAGTATATTTTAATGTAAGTGACCTTCAACAAGATCCTAAAGATCCTACTAAGAAGAAAAGAAACACTCAACAAATACTTGTTATCTATGATCCTGACTTTACTGATCCTAGATTACCTGAAGGAATACCTTCTCAGAACATTTTAAAGCAGCTCTGGTTGCCTTTTGTTGATGCTGAGTATACAGTAGACCAGAAAGCTTTAGATACTTACTTAGATGGCATTAAAAAGCTTAAGCAGATCTTAGATCAAAGTGCTGATTTAACTAAGAGAAAACTTAAGGTTGATCCTAAGACTGGTCTAGTAGTAGAAGAAGAGAAGGACGATCTTAGAACAGGAGTTGAAATAGATATCTTAGATATAGGAATTACTGAAAAGTCAGAGCGTCAAAAAGAAGTTGAGAAAGCTAGAGAAGAAGGTAAGCCTATTATTGGAGAAGACGATACTGTTATTAAAGACTTTGATATAGAAGGTGAAGCTCCTGCAGAAGTAATAGGAGAAGATATTCTTAAGAAAGAAAAATCTGAAAAAGCATTAGAAGAAGAGAATATTAAAAGAGTACCTAGTACTAATCTTAATACTTATCTACAAGACGCTGCTCTTACTACAGACTTAGTAGAATTACTAGACGAAGTATTATCTACTGGTAATATAGATTCTATTCCTGAAGAATTAATGGAACTAGAAGAAATACTAATAGAAGAGTTTAATATAACAAATGGTCAACAGTTATATGATATATTAATAACTTTACAGAAACATGACAAGCTTACTGCAGAATTAAATAAACAAGACATAGCAGTACTAGCTAAAAAGATCTTCCCTAAAGATAACATCATAGATGATAAATGTGAATAATGGCAAGTTGTAATTACGATTTAACACACGAAGTAACTGGATTACCAGTAGAGTCTAAACTACATGCTAGACTAAAAGAATTATATCCCGAAAGCATAGACTCAGATGGAGTATCTACTTTATATAAAACTCTTAGAGAAGATCAAGCTTTTCTAGATTGGTTTGGTGACTGGACTGATGCCGAAGTTTATGAAGAACTACAAGCACAAGCAGAGAATACTACAGTATTTAATGAACAAGGTGAGCCCAATATCAATGAAGACAGAACAGCTAATAGATATTACATTCTTAATAGTAAAGGAGAGAAGTGGTATCTAAAGCAATCTGCTAAACCTCTTACTTCTTCTGAGATTAATCAATTAGTTAATACACTTACAGGAGATTATTTAGTAATGCCTGGAGAAGCTAGACCAGGTGTTAACGCGTATATCAGAGATAAAATAGCAAAGAGAGTAGAGGCTATTGATAAAACATTAGAAGAAGGAGGAATAGATCTAAGAGCTAAGCAGAAACTAAAAAGAGCTAAGCGTGTTTTAAATGAAATACTAAATGAGAATGTTCTCATGGATACTATCACCGCTAGAGTAGAAGCACGTATTGGTGCTTTTAACTTTAAGATGAAGTACAATGAGGATACAGATATGAAAGAAGAAGAACCAGATACTCATGACGAGATCTTAAACTTCATTCTTGATTCTAATGAGACTAGTAACAGAGCTATTGATGATGTAGAAGTTCTAGTATATCTTAGTTCTATTCCTAAGTTTACAGGGCCTAATACAGCACAGACTAATCCTTATTTATTATCTAATCAGTATTTATCACAAGCTGAAGTATGGGATATTCTAGAGAGTACTCTTACAGATGTTACACCTGAACCTAATAAACCACTGTTTCAAACTTATATAGAGACATTAGAATTAGAGGCAGAGCTTACTGGAATGGCAGAATTAAAGTATATAGTAAATACTTTAAAATCAAAAGATGAGAACTTTCAAATTAAGTTTGCTACTGCATTTTATAAAGCTAAACAGAATTATTTAATTACTCAAGTTACTTCAGATCAGAAAGGAAACTTAACAATTAAAGTAATTGATCCAGCTGAAGTAAATTCTAAACCTGCAAAAATAGCAGGAGAATATGTAGAGTCTATTACATTTAATACTGCTATAAATCCTGCTCACTTAGCTGCAGATGCTAATCTTAAAAAGAGATCTATCTATTTAAGAAAAGATGTTAATGAGCATATTAATTTCTTAGAAGCTTTATTAAAGGCATATGGATTAAATACTCATCCACAGACTGCTACTTATATGGTACGTAAAGCATATAATAAAGGTGGTATTGCTGCAGTACAAAGCTTAATAGATAGTCTTATTGATAAAGACACCTGGTTTGAAAATACTATGTATAAGAGCGAAGCTGCTCTATTACAAGAACATGCTAGATCTAAAGGAAGCAAAGCTTCTGAAATTAAGAAGAGATTAATTAGACCAGGAACTTTCTTAAGAGAAGTTGCAGAAGCTGAGAGAATATTTAAAAGAGATTTAGCAGAAGCTACTCTATTAGTAGGTGGTAGTAAACGTTGGCAGTATTCTTATATGTCAGCACTTAAGCAAGAGATTATTAATATAAAGAACGGTGACACTGGTAGACTAGTAGATTTAGCAGGTAGTCATGACAATGCTTTATTGTTAGTTAATCACTTACTAGAAAACCTAGATCAATTAGAAAAACTAGAAGTATATACTAATTCTGAAATAAAAGGAGAACGTGATCCTAACGGCGTAGCTCATAAAAAAATTACAGAGATAGATTTACACTTAGATATTTTAGCTAAGATGTTTAACTCTAAGGATCAGTTTAATGCTAGTAGAGTTGCTATCTCTCCTGAACTAAAGAAAGAAATAGATCTGACCAATTATATTACATATAACTTTGGAGCAGATAAGAACTCTCTATATGCTATTACAGGACTTCCTATATTAACTACAGGAAAAGATAGACTATGGGATCTAGAAGCAGACACTCTTGGAGAACATTTCAAAGAGATATTAGATAACTATTTTATTGGAGAGTTTAATAAAGCATATGAAGAAAGCTTAAAGATAGAAGAATATTTAAGTATGACTGATCCAGTAGAGAAGCAGAAGTACTTAATGCAGAATCTTATTCCTGGATATCATTACAAGACTAGTAAAGACCTTAGTGATCCTAATCAACAATTAACAGCTGCCGACTTTAAAAGAGGAACTTATCGACGTCTAGGAATCTTCTCTCCTACTGTTAATGAATTCTTGTCCGATGAACTAAATACTATCTATATGTTTAGAGATGCTGATGGTATTATATTCAACAAAGACTTTATTGTAGCTAAAGGAAATAAGTTTAGAGATCTTATGGCTGCTGTATACAACGATGTAGAACAAGCAGTTAAGAATAACTATGAGTATTTAAATAATCTAATAATTCAAAATAAAGAATTAGAAGATGGTACTTACTCAACTAAACGATTTACTGAAGTTAATACGAATATCAACATGGGCAAAGACAAGCTCATGACGATGTATTATATTATAAACTCTTTTATAAATAACTACGAACTTTCTACTGTTTTTAATGGTCACGTTGCTTATTATAAACAAGGAAGCGAAGGTATTACTTACGACGATTTCTTAAAAAGAGCAAGTGTTGTAGCTAGTGATGGACTGTATTTATATAATAGACAGAACGGAGAATCAAAAGAGTATTACAAATACGGAGAAGATACTCCTACTGTTATTGAGAATGGAGATGATGCTATTGTTATAGCTATTGTTAATGAAATAGAAAACGACGAAAGTAAATATGCTAGTCTAATTAATGAAGGACTAGAACGTACAGGTAATAATAAACTAAGCTATGCTCATGAAGTAGCAGATGCTCAGGGATTTGTTACTCCAGAACATTTTAAAGACTTAGTAACTAGAATATATGGATGGTCAGAGCATGATGAAAAGATGTATTCTGAACTACAAGACGATTCTACTCCAGTAACAGATGAACACATTAGATGGATTAAGAACTTCTCTAAGGCCTTTACTCCACTTAAGCCTGTATACTTTGGCATTGATCCAGAGAACGGTATGCCAGTGTACTTAAAATACTCCGTAGCAGCTTTATTTGATAAGTTAGTAGCAGGAACTCCAGTACAGAAAGTACTAGATCAAATGCGTAAGCAAGGAGTAGAACAAGTTATATTTAAATCAGGAAGTAAAGCAGCGAATAAAACACAAACTGATTTAGTTGATAGTGATAATAATATTAAAGACGATCTAGAGTTTAATGCTTTTACTATTGATTCTAGTAAGTATAAAATGCAAGTTCAGGTTCCTACTAAACTAGATAAGCAAGCAACAGTAGGTAACCAAGCTTGGAAGAATGTCTTAGTTAATATGGACTTAGACGATACTGGTAAGCACTACACTTATAGAGGAACTCAATATACTGCAGAAGAAATATACAACATGTTTAACGACACTGCTGTTAGTATACTTCAGTCTAAGTTAAATAGAGTACTAAGACAGTTAGGCTATGATAAAGAAGCAAGAGAGTTAGATATAACTAAGCTTAAGCAGTTATTAATTAAACAGCTAGATGCTGAGACAGAAGCTGATCTTATTAGATTACTAGAAACAGATCTTCCTTTAGAAACTATTCCAGGCTTTTCTTCTAGAGCTTATCCTATTATTGCAGCTCTTATTAGAAAAGAAGCAGGAAGAATATATACTAATGGAGGAAGTGTAGTACAAGTAGCTAATATTGGTTTTGATAGAGTTAGTCAAGAAGTAGCAGATGGTGTATTCTTCTTTGATGAAAATAACACAGAGCTTACTCCTCCTGTACCTAATCCAGATGGTAGTATTAGTAAAGCTAAAATTTTACTTCCTTTCTCTAGTATTTTTAAAAAGACTGGGCTTTCCTATAATGAGTTTATAGAAGCCTATAAAGCAGGTAAGATAGATCCTAGAATATTCCAGAACGTAGTAGGATATCGTATTCCTAATCAGTCTGTGAGTTCTAATGATAGCTTTGAAGTAGTAGGTATACTTCCTCCTATTGCTGGAGATCAAGCTATTGTATACCATGAGATTACTGCTAAGACTGGTTCTGACTTTGATATTGATAAGATGTTTTTGATGATGCCTAACTATAGAGTTAAAGTAAGCTCTGATTTTAAAATGGCTAATCAATACATAGCAGATAATAAACTTACTAAAGAAGACTTCTTTGATGAGCTAGAATTTGTAGGCTACGATAGAGCTACTCTAGAAGAGATGGAGTATAACAAGCTAAAGAAGTTATTTATAGAGGAAGTACTGGTAAATGGAGATGATAATATTCCTTATCATAAAGACTTCATGGCTATTCGTGGTAAGTATAAAGAGTTCTATGGAGTTGAATACATAGACGATAATACTTTCCAAGGACAGCAAAATAAACTCATAGAACTATTCGGCAGTATATTAGAATCTCCTGTTACATATGATGATTTAATGTCTCCACTTGATGATCCTAATAAGACTGTTAAAACTCAAATTAATCAAACTAGATATGACAAAGCTGTAGCTCAAGGAAAGTGGAATCCTGAAGACGGAGGAGTAGCTGAGTATTTAGAATCTATTACTCCTAGTCCTATTGAACAACTTATGCCAGTAGCTATGGTAAAAGCTAGAACAGATGTATTAGAAGCTAAGAGACTTATTTCTATCATGGCGAATAACATGACAGACTTAGGAGAATCTCAGAAGGCTAATTTACACTTAGAATATGACTTAGGCTTTGGTAGTACTAGTTTATCTAATGTACATCAACTAGGACACGAAGGAGATAGCAATAAAAAAATATCTAAATTAGTAAGTTACTTAATGAACGCAGCGGTAGATGCTGCCAAGGATAGTTATATTATAGACGGTAACTTTACTACCTATACGGCAAATGCTGCTATGTTATTAGTTCGTATGGGAGTTTCTCTAGAAGATATATTTACTATATTATTGAATGACGAAATAGTAAACTTTGCTAAGAATAAAACTAACGCAACAGCTAAAACAACTGACATTGTTTTTGAACTCTCTCCAGAGAAACTAGATGAACTAGCTGGTAAATATCTACAAGCATTATCTCAGACTCCTAATAAATCAGTTTGGGAAGTAATACCAAAAGAAGCTTTCTTAACTAATGATCCTGAATACCAAGAACTTATATTAGGACTATGGCATTTACTTATGGAAGCTGGTAAAGAAATGAATGATGCAGTAGTAATGATGAAATCTGATGCTAATGCAGCAGGTGCAACTATAGCAGATTACATAGCTATGAACAATAGACTAGAAAAAGTATTAGAGCATAGCTTTATTAATAATAGCTTTAATAAATGGTTTGATACTAGTGATACAGATAACTTCCAATTTAATCCTAATATAGAAGGAGCAGAAGGAGTTAAGATTTTAGGAGCAATGGCTAATAATACTTTATTCTTAATGAGAGAAATAGCTAATGAATTGTTTATAGAAACTACTGACAATGTACTAGAGGCTATTGAAGCTATGAATGCTGCTGTTGATTCTCCTTTAAATGATAATCCTCAAACTATCAAAGAACTATTAAATTATCTTTATCCTCACCTCCTACAAAGTACAGGACATAAGATATATGATATAGATTCTGATAAAAGAGAATGGCTACTAGCTAGAAATGGATTTGCTAAAGAATTTGTAGCACTTAAGAATAGTATTGATAATTTATTTTTAAATGAGCTGTACTTTAAAGACGGATTAATACAGTTTCCTAATTATAAAAACTATACTAAAGAAGAAAAGCAATATCTAAAAGATGCCTTTACTGACTTGATACAGACACATCCAGAATTTGTAGATAAACTAGTACAGTATGCTTTCTTGACTACAGGCTTTAAACCCACTATATATAGCTTTAACGAGTATATACCTAGTAGTTATTTTATAGATAGTTTCCACGGTAAAGCAGTAGCAGATACTATTGCTAAGCTTAATGATCCTGCTAACTCAATAGACATTGAGAACTTAATGACTCAAATGGCTATTAACAATCCTAATAACTTTAGAGTTGTTAAACGTATACCAGGAAAGTCTAACTTTGATCCTAAGCTAGTAGAAGATCCTAAAGTACTGCAGAAGATTACTATGTCAAATGGCAAGTACTATCCATTTGTTAGAAAAGGAAATACTCTATATAAGTTAGTTTCACATGAAGCTCCTATATATGAGAAGATGGGCAAAAGTCCATATGCTAATCTAGGACATAAAGTATATGTATTTGAAACTCCTGAAGGAGATGAAGTAATACTATACCAAACTACTTATAAATCTAAAGTAAAAGAGCTTTACGATAAATACTATTCTGGAGAAACAGATGCTGATAGAATAGCAAAAGACATATCTCCAGAAGATCCCCAATGCTAAATAAAAATTAATATGGCAAGTTGTCGAATTAAAGAAAATATAATTAACACTCTTAAAGGACAGGGTGTAGTCAAAGTAGTAGCCGATAAAACTACTAGAGAGATTACTGATATGCAACGCTTTAGAGAGCTTAATGATAAGTATACTAAAGCAGCTATAGAAGATCATGGCCTTGAACAGTTTAGAGGTCAGAAGCTTCTTACTGAAGAGCTTGTAGAAACTGGAGATAGAACTCTAGTTCGTATGGGTTTTAATGAGCCCTTTATTCAAGCACTACAAGAGGCTGTAGATAACCGAAGAGAAGTAGCTCAAAAGAATCTTACTAATGATACTAATATGGGGGAAACTCCATTAGGAGCGGAGTTAAACTATAGAGAGTGGAAAGCTACTATTGTACAAAAAAAGAAAAGTAATTGGGAAAGAATATTAGTAGAAGATATGTCTGCTACTACTGTTCTTATGGAAACTCCTGAAGTAAGAAATGCTCTTAACGAAGCTACTACTTATTCTAATGAAGTTGCTCATATGTATATGGCTAGAGAACTAGATACTAATATGTTTAGGGTTGTAGCTAAAGACAAAGCAGGTAAAACAATAGGAGCAGTGACTTTTATTATAACTACTGCAGATAATACACCAGACGGTAAACAAGTAGTAGCTATTCACCAAATGGAAAGCTTCTTACCTAATAGAGGAATCGGTACTGCATTATACGGAGCAGTTCATTTACTTAATCCTACATTAGAATTAGATACTACTGAAAAAGTAACTCCAGGTGCACTAGCAGTAAGAAAGAAATTACAAACTAGATTAGGCATTAAATCTGTAGATAATATAGAAGATAAAGTAGGTAAAGCTCCTAATAGTTTAATCCAATCTCTCCTAGATACTTATAACAGACTCGTACTTAGAAAACAAAAAAGTACAAAAGAAAATATATCTCTTCTTCCTAATAATTCAGACGAGAATACTATTACCAATCTACTTAATATACTAAGTAAGAAGTTCAATCTTCCCTATAATATTATAGACGACCCTAGTATAGAATGGAAAGGACAATTTAGTAAAGGCCAAGTAACAGTTAACTTAGCACAAGCTACTAATGATACTCCTCTTCATGAGTATTCTCACGTTTTATTGCAGATTATTCGTAATGATAATCCTAAGCTATATGCTCAACTTAGACGTGAATTAAGTAGAAAAAAAGATACTGCAGATGTAAAGAAAGCTACTGAATATGTAGATAAATATTATCCTGAATTAGAAGCAGCAGATAAAGAAGATGAGGTATTAGCTATACTATTATCTAACTATGCTATTAAAGACATTAAAGACTCTGGATTACTTGCTACACTAAAAGAAGCTTGGGACTACGTACAAGAAATGCTTATTAGATTAATACGTAGAGGCCAAGGAAGTGTAAGAACTATTAATGTAACTCCAGATCAATTAGATCCTACTACGTCCTTAGAGCAGCTTGGAAACGCTCTAGCTGATCCTTTTCTAAATATACAGGCTAAGCCTATAATGAATAGGGATCAGGTCTTAGAGCTCGCTAATCAGCTTAAAGAAATTGAAGGACACTTCTATAATAAAAGAGTACAGAAAGGTATTGCTGAAGGTATGGATATTCAAGGACACGTAGAGCCTCATAAACTTCCTGCTTTAACTCAAGAAGACTTAACACAAAGAGATAAAGAACTTGCTATGATAGCTGCTAATATAGAAGGCTATTTAAATTACGCAGAAGAAGTTCTTATCAATGGTGTTCCTTACTTAATAGAAGGAAGAGTTGTATTAGGAGAAAGTATAGAAGATGATATCTTACTTAAAGTAGGATTTTCTCTTGCAGAACATGCAGCTGATAGTCAAGAATCTGTTCCTGATTTAGATGATGGTAGAGCAGTAACTATTATTGGAGGAGTAATTGAAAAACTATTAGTTAGATTTTCTAATATACCTTATGACGGAGTTGCTTTTGTTCCAGCTATTAATACTAGTAGTGAAAATAAAGCAGTGACAAAACGCTTTGATAAAAAAGTAACTAAGGCTGTTGAAGAAGCAAAAGCTAGAGGAGCATCTGATCAAGAGATAGCTCAAATACAAATGGATCTAGCTAAAGAGTATGGAAATCGACTCAGAAATAAGCGTCAAAAAATGTACGAGCTTATGATGGGTAGATTCTATAATGAAAAGCTAGAGGCAGAAGTAATTGACTTTGAGATAGTTCAAGCTACTATGAAGCGTAATAAAGGTAGAGATGAACTTACTGAACAAGAAAGAGAAGAAGCTTTCTATGAAGCAGATAGTACTCTAGTAATTAAACTACCTGCTGCTTTTGTACGTCAATCTTTATCAGATGTAGGAGAACGTTTTCAGAAAGGATTTAAAGGGCCTAATATGCAGATGGCAGAATCTGCTGCTGAGGCTGAAGAAAACTATAGAGCTTACAAAGACAGAAAAGAAATACAAGATGAAGCTCGTTACTTAGAAATGGAAGCACGAGGTGAGGATAGTTCCTGGCTTAGAGCTCTTTATGATGAGTTTGTAGAAATAGATAAAGTAAGAGCTGCTGTTAACAATGCTGCTGCTAAAGAGTTTGCACATGAAGATATATCTCATATTACTGTTATTGACAGAAATCGTGAAGTAATATTTGGATATGATCCTAAGACAGGTAGTGATGTACAGACCGAAAAAGAAGAATTAATAGAAGGAAAAGAAATAACTAAGACTTACAGCTTTGAAGTATATAACTACGATGATGAAATGATGGCAGAGATGTCTGTATCTATTACTGGTGTAGTTAAAGACGGTAAGATCATAGCTAAAGAAGTAAGAAGCAATGGTTGGTATATAAGTATATTAGCAGTAAGAAATGCTGTCAATAGAGAAGATGCACATCAGCAAGCTGCTTCTATAGTTGCTCCTGTATTTGATGCTGTTAATGCTTTATTTCCTAGTAAAGAAGTTAAGTTCAGACGTTCACATTATCCACTTAGCTACACATATGTAGAAGAGGATATGACTGATATTATGGATAAGGCTCTTAAACTAGTAGGGAAGAAGACTTATGTAACAGAAACAGATCCTATTCTAGATAAGTTTCAAAAAATGGACTTAGAAGAACAGTCTGAAATTCATGGGGATAACTGGATGGAAAGTTTAAATCGTTTCTGGGAAGAAGGTTGGGACTATGGAGAATTTGAAGGAGATGATCCTATTAGTTTTGATGCTCAAGGAAGTGTAGATTTTTGGAGAAAGCAAGCAGATAATAACCTAAAAGATCTAGAAGCTTATAATCCACAATTCTTTTCCTCTACTACTAAAGCGCTAACTACACTCTTACCAATAGAACTTGCTAATATGATTAAGCCTCTTGCAAAAGAAGCTGATCGTCAAGGATATAGATTAGTTACTGTAGAGAAGCCAGATGATAGAGCTCTAGGTATTACTTTCCATAAAGACAATCAAAAAGTAATTGTAATTAATTTAGATACACTTGTTAGAAACTATCAAGATTATAGACAAGTATCTAGTCAGACTATTGATCCTAATTATATTCTAAGCTTTGATGAATATGTAGGACAGTTAATAGTACATGAATTAATACATGGAATGCTCAATGCTAGTCTAGATGAGACTGGTGTATCTGGTAGAAACTTCTACAATGCTAGTCTTAGAAATAAGATAGAAGACTTACATGCTGAGTTATATGCACACTTTGCGGGACTAATGCTACCTGGAGAGACTTTTACTCAAATGCTTAATAGAGAATTTGCAGATAAGTCTGTTTACTTTAGAAAGCGTATTATGTATATGTTTAAGAATAGCTCTCAAGTAACTGCAGAAGAGATGATTACTGTAGCTCTTAGTGTTCCTGAAGTAGCTATATACTTAGATACAGTCAAAGTAAGTAAGGGCTCTAAGAACGTAAGCTATAGAGGTAAAAGCTTTTTACAAGCTATTATTAACTTCTTGAACTATGCTGCAAAAAAGATGTTAGCTTATCAAGGAGACTTTAGAACTAAGCTACAGTTAGATAAAGGAACCTTTGTAAGAGAATTAGTAGATACTATTGCAACAGAGATAGGAAAAGATCTTGCTCCTACTGCTGCTTTATTGCGTACTCGTGATTTAGCTACATATAGAAAGATGCTAACTAAGCAGTATAAAAAACTATATGGTAAAGATCCAGATCCAAATGTTCCTATTGAGGAGCAAATGTTCCCTAATAACAAAGGCCTAAATTTTGACGTGGACGAAGAAAGTTTCCTAAATCAACTAACTGAAGAAGCTAACTCAAAAGTATTTAAAAAAATAAACGCCCTTGGGAAGTCTATAAATAAAAATACTCCAGAGGATAATTTTAATGAGAAGAAGTTACAGAGAATGCGAGAAGCATTTCCTAATGCAGAAGTATTAGAAGTAGCTGATGATAAAGGAATGGAAGATTTAGGATTAAGTCCTACTGCTTCAGGAGTCCTTCTTCCTACTAATTCTGATTTAGCTAAGCTATACGGTAAAGATGTTATAGTAATCAACACTTCTAGGATGTTCTCAGACACTGTATTCCATGAGTTTGGTCACTTGTATATAGATATACTAGGAGAGCTTGGAGATCCTATGATAGACAGAGCTATAAGTGAATTAAGAGGAACTGAACTATATGAAGAAGTAGCTAATAGAACAGGCTTGACAGGAGTAGACTTAGATAAAGAGGTTCTAGCAGAAGCACTAGGGAAGAAGGCTGATGAGATATTTGAAACTCAAGAAGAAAGAACTGTATGGCAACAGATACTAGATACTCTATATGGTATGCTAGAGATGTTATTTAACTATGGTTCTAGTAGAGATAGCTTAGAACAACTCGCTACTCAAATGTTATCAAAAGATCCTAGATTAGATTCTCTAAAAAGATATCAAGAACACATTGCTAGATAT
>Ga0098074_1000796_pt1 | contig 18744 bp, 31 predicted proteins | sample 32_taG_FD_75064 | JGI IMG/M metagenome (GOLD analysis project Ga0098074, IMG submission 75064) | Marine viral communities from the Gulf of Mexico - 32_GoM_OMZ_CsCl metaG | ecosystem: Environmental > Aquatic > Marine > Oceanic | place: Atlantic Ocean: Gulf of Mexico | collected 2015-07-12
CGACGAACGGGTTAGTATCCTCGATCACCTTAACGCCGTGGAACGAGCCAACCTCACCCTTGAACAGACCTTGAACGGCACTGTATTTGTGGGCTTCCAACCAATCGGTGTTGTTCATCAAGTCGCGGGTCACTTGCGGTGCGGCGATCATGACGTACTGGCCGCCGATTTGCGGGGCGCGATTGATCTTCAGGTTAGTCACGCTGTCCAGAAGGTCGGTAGCACTCATCTTACCGTTGCTGTCACTAAGGGCAGCGAGTTCGGCAAACGTGGTTGCTCCACCGGAGTAGCGTTTGGTTCGGCTATCGGACTCGTCGCTGTCACCAGAGTTCACAAGCTCGTCACGGATAAGGTTGTCCATGTACAAGGCTGCGTCCTCACCATTAGTCTTAATGGCTTGGCTCATGATGTTGAGCAGGGAGGTGTTGTTGAGGATGTCCGTTACAGCAATCACCTGACCGATTTGGTTCAGTGTAGCTTCGACATACTCAAGCGAGAGTTCCCGATAGTTGGCAGACGCAATCGCCGTGCCTTCAGTCAAGTCCTGCACACTAGCGGCAGAAGGCTCGTTGAAACGGAAGAACCGAATAGTCTGAGCCCCCGCGTTTTTGGGCAGGGCTTGTGTTTGAGCGAAGTCGGCCTTGCGTAAGGCTTGGGTCGCGTAGTCAAGTAGTTGTTTGCTGAAGTACGTTTGATACTGATCAGCAATGGAATTAGGATTGGTGGTACTAATAGTAGCCATTGTTAATGCAATGAGTTAGTCCATATTAGCCTCCTTCTGCGTCAAGCTGGTGCGCTCGCCGTTGTAGTTCGGCAAACTGTTCCTCAGGCGATAAGTCCTTAAATGACCGATCTCCCAGAGGGGCCGTTGACGGGTCAGAGCCTCCTATGGATAGTTTAGATTTTAGACCGTTGTTCTCCTCTTGGAGAGCATTGATCTGTTCCTGAAGCTTACCGGATTCCTCTGCCTTAATCATATTGGCGACAATATCTGCTGCATCCATGATGCCACCGGAATAGGTTGCAAGAACCGGACGCTCCTCAAGCATTTGATTTACGGCTGCGCGGAAGCTAGAGTTACTATCCTTTAGCTCCGGATACGAGGCTGCTGCGCGATCAAAATGGTCAGCCCACTCCTTCTTGAACTGGGCGTCATTCTGTTCCCGCTTCTCGCTCATTGCTTGCGACTTCAGTTTTTCAGCTTCCTCTCTGGCCTTCTCTGCCAGCCTGTGTTCGCCTTCCAACTCAAAGTTGCGAGCCGCCGCTTCATAATCTTCTGCCGAGTTTCCGTCCGAGTCAACATACTGATCCGGCTTAGACCGCTCGTTAAGGGAGCCACGGATTTCCTCCAGTTCCCGTTCGCGATCATCTAGTTCAGCTTTACGGTCATTTAGCTTTCGCCATGATTCGTTAAGCCGCCGTTCTGACTTGGCGAGTTTATCGTCAGCTTCAACTTTCAAAGAACTTTCAGGTACTTCTGGAGGCCCAGCTTCCGGTTGCGGTTCTGGTTTAGGCTTTTCTTCCGCCTTAGGTTCTTCAGCTTTCGCTTCCTCCTTGGGCGGTTCTGGCTTTGGCTCTCCACCAACGTTACGCCTCTGCTCTATTTCAGCAGCGGGTACTTCAGCGGGATGGGTGTCTCCACCGTGCCCAGCCAACCTGTCCTGTTCCGCAGCCATCTCCTGTAGCTGCTCCAATGTCACACCCTCTGTTTCTTCACTCATGTTCTCTTTGTGCATTTTGTCAGCCCAGTTCGCACAATTCCGGACTGTGGCGCGTCTTAGTATTTCACCTAGGCCCGACGCAGGCTTCGGTGTATGTGGGCGTCTTTACATTTCGAGGTCACTCGGCGCACCCTCATCCGAGTTCTCGTAAAGTTCGGTGTTGGCAAGTGACTCAATAGCACTCACCGCACCTTTGAAACCATTAGCAAAACCTACGCTATGCACAAGGTCTTTTTTATCCTCAAGGCAGCTTGATTGGGTCTTTATAATCATGTTCAGCATTACTTTACCGAACTTCCTACCTGTATCTGAGGCCAGAAAATTCTCAAGTTTCTTTGCGTCCTCCTCTTTCCATGTGGGTTCGTCCACCCATCTCACCTCCCTAGAGAACATGAGCATCGCCTTTATCTTTCCAAGCATATCTTCTCTCCCTTTCTCAGATTATCTTTCTTGAACATTGGTTTCAGGTTGCTGAAGTGCCAACAAGCTTCCACTTCCTTTGGCTTACTGTGGTCGTGAGCCGCTACTGGTATATGATGATCAACCACCCAAGTCTCCCCATAGTTATCCCAAGTCATGCCCTTCTTGAATTGAACCTCTAAATGCCTAAGGAAATGCTCCCTGTCACACCCGATTAACTCCATTGTCCGCTTCCTCTTAGCCCCCCTTATTATCACCGATATTCTAGACCTGAGGTTCTTAACGATTCTCTTGTGGGGGTCGGACATTATCTTCTCATGCCGCCTTCTGTGAATTATCTTCCCGTACCTGCTGCGGTACTCGGCCTGTTTCGCCTTAATCTTCTCCTTGTTCTTCTGGTAGTACTCTCTCTGCCTCTGTCTGATCGCCTCACGGTTTTCTGCATAGTACTCCCTTGAGAGTCTGTTCAACTCTTCTCTGTTTTCGCGATAGTACTCTCGACACCTTTTCCTCTCTTTTTCCCTATGTTTATCGCCGTCACTGGGGGACTTGCTCGGCATTCGGGTCTTGTGGAGCCATCATTTGCCTGTCAGCGGCAAGGGACTCTGCGGATTCAGCCAATTGCTTTCTGAGTTGTCGTGCGGAGTTAGTGTCAACCTGTTCGTATGCGTCGAGTAGTTGGGAAATTCTGGTAACGATAAGCTGCTGCGTGGTCGGAGATATCGGGTTGTTGTCGGCCATGCGGTTATCCAAGAACCCTACCAGCACGGAGATTCTGGACTCGAAGTCTTCGTCACCCCGAACCGGAACTGGCATACCAACCTCCATGATTCCGATGTTGTTAGCCTCCTCCAATGCTTCATGCTGCTGCTTTAATTGCGGGTCGAGGAACATACGCCGAACCAAGGATGGGTCATCAAGTTCCAGAATAGAGCGATCCAGTTCAGCTTGGTTGATGTACGGCGATCCGGAAAACAACTGCTTCCGTCCCATAGCTTGCTGGAGTTTCAGTGCTCGGTTCTGACTGTCAGGCCCACCCTTGGGTTCGATGACGTACTCTCCGTAGAATGCGTCAGGCTCAAGTTGCCCGTTGTCCTCTCGGTAGCGAAATTCTAAGTCGTCCTTCTTGTACTGCAGGTAGAGCGACCAAGACTGAAGGTATAGTGCCCCAAGTGAGATACGGAAGACTCTGGCCCGAAGATCGTTGGACTCCGCCATCAACCCACTGATAGCGTTAATTTCCGTGGCGGTTCGTCGATCCCCCTTGTTCTGCATCGAGTTAACGCCGAAGTCCGGCATACCAACTCTCTGCTCTGCAATGAATCTTGTAAGCTCAATCTCTTGATCCCAGCTAATCGGGGGTTGCGCCATCTGCACAGGGGCTAGGCCAACCGGAAGAATCTGCGCTGGGGATAGCCGGATGTTGCTGCTGTTCGGAATGTCCCTGTCCGTCTTAAACATCGGACGGTTGTACAGCGTCATAGCGTCATGCTTGTCATTCCATAACTTGCACAGGGAGGACTCAAATGGAGCCACAATCTCACACACTCCACGAGGCGAGTACCAGCCCTTATCCTTAATCTCATAGCTGAAGTCTACGAACGGATATTCCCCGTGAGCGTAATCAAGCTCCATAGTCGGGCGAAGACTCATCGAGGGATACTCTGGGCAGAAGGACTGAACGATAACCTTGCCGTCCTTCTTCTCGTAAACCTCCCAGATGATAATCTTATTCCGGTCAGATGTGTAATTGATTCCCTCCCGTCTGTAGGCGGTGCTCTCCTTCTCGTCACTGTTGCCCACCTTGCTTCTTGCGGACTGAAGAACATCCACATCCACCCCGCTATACTTCGGGTCGGACTTAAACGCCTCCACGCTCATCTGCATGATATGAACAACTCGGTCTGACTCTTGGAGGCTTTTGGTTCTGTCGGGAACTACGAGCATCATTGGGTCAATGGCATCGTACCGGACTTCCTTCCGCTCTGAGTCCCAATAGACCTTCACCACTGAACGCCCGCTCATCAACCCGTGGTCAATCCAAGTAAGACACTCGGTAAGGAAGTTGGTCTTCTCCTTGGTCTGGTAATCGAACCACCGCTCCGCAGTAACCGTGAGTCCGTTGTCCTGCTGCCGCATCGGAACAAACGAGGCAATGGTGTCCATACCCACAACCTGCATATAGTAGAACGGCTTCAACCGCTCGATCACAGAATCGGCTAGGGGGAAGTGAAGGTCGCTTGCGTTCCGCCAAGGTTTGCTCTTACGGCGTAGCCCATTGTGTCGCATCTCATACCAAAGCTTCTGCCGAGTTTCCCAACGGCTTCTATCCTTAATGTCTTTGATAATCTGGTCGCTGAGTTCTTCTCTATTAGTCATCTCTGTTCCTTAATTGGTATTCCAAATCGTTGATTGAATGAAGTGCCTCTCTCGCCCATCTTCTTACTTCCTCGCTTCCCTCCCTTACATTATCAAACTCCGGCATCTCAGTTAACCGCTTAACATTCCCCTCAGGTAATCGAGTGGTGGGAAGCGGGGAGGTGCTAACGCAACTGGTCATCAATATAATCAGCAGTATCCCTGTGAGTTTTAGCCGCATTCTGCTCCTTAATCTCTTTCTTTGTTGCGGCCCTGTTATTTAGCCACCACAGCCAAATCGACAGCCCCGCTCCAAGCACCCCTAGTATTCCTTCCACATATCCCATTTTAAGAGTGCGGTGCTTTGTTTCAAGGACTCCCGAGAGAGGACGAGTCGTTACGGAATCTCTCCGCACACCATACACACCGCACTGTAGAAATTACTATTGGCATTACCCAAAACATTCAAGTTTCTTATCTGAGCGAATTTCATTCCGGAGAAAACCACCCATATCACGAAACCCCCAATCGACTTTCTCCGGTTTCTCCGAGCATCTCCAAAATACTCACACTAGAATATAGTAGAGTAAATTAGAGTAAATTAGATTACTTCCTATACCCCATTCGCCAGAGAAGCTTAGAGATATTGGCAGCAGCTTCATCCACCCATTCTTCCTCATCTACTTCCTTTATCGAGGGGTACTCGGCGTGTAGGCATTCGTGGATAATGACCTCCATCCTGTACCTCCCCTTCAGTCTGGGGCTTACAGTGATGGACTTCTCGTTCTCTACCGGAGGGTTATCCGTGTCGCAACACATCCCATCAATATCCTCGATCCGTATATCGAACTTACCCGTGCTGAATTTGTGACTCCGTATTGCCATTACATACCTGCATCCATTCCACCCACCCCGTACTGAGACTCATATCCATCGTCCTCGTCGGGCCAGATAAGGTTAAATACACTCTTCCTCCCCGCTTGCATAGTCGCATTCGCCAGACCCCCACAGGCCAGCACGCCTACAACTGCATCCGCTCTGTCTGGAGAGCTTATCCCCCTAGACCTCATATCCTCCTTACTCTCCAGCATCAGCTTCCCCTTGCTGTTAGTCTTCCCAAGCCGAGTCGTTAGCTGCTCAATCAGTATATCATCCTCAGGGATTATCGCCTCCCCCTTCTCAATGATCCTAGCCGACTCATACCACATCTCCGCCCCACGGTTCCCGTAATGACGATCATCGTAGGCTCTACTCCCATTGTTCACCCTGTTCACAGCCCACCCTGCTTCCGCCAAAGCATCACACATCGGAATACCCAGACCACCCGCATCCGCGTATATACAGCTAGGGTCTAGGTTGGCTTTCTTGAACTCCATAATGAACCGCCCAACTGAGTCCATAGTGTTCCGCTCTTTCCAGCATTTCAACGGAAGAATCTCATTACCCTCCCGAATGCACAGAACATTCTCGTCCCCACCCGCCGCAAAGTCACAGAAGGCTACCCTAGCCCCACCCCTCTTGGCCGGAGGATTCTGGAAACAGAACTGTAGGGTGTTATACGGAATCACCAAGTTCTCCGCACCCAAGTCCATGAACTCCCCGTAAATCATCGACCTCACCAAAGGATGCTCAATACCCCACTTCTCCGTCTGCTCATCAATCCAATCCTTAGGAATATGCGGACAGTCAAATGCAGTCACACTATGAGTCTTCCAGAAACTAGCCTCCTTCGTAAATGCTTTATAGAACGCACCGCTAGGGCCGCCGGGGCTACTCATAATTAACAACCTACTAGGCTGACACCGAGCAATAGCTTCGTAAATAGCATCCGGTACAGTCTTAGCCTCATCCACAATCATTAACAGGTTGTCACTCGGCCCCTGCCTATGCCATCCCTCAAACTTACCCGCATCATTCGTACTAAACCCAATCGCCCGACTCCCATTCCCAAACTCCAACTCGTTGCTGGTAATACGCCAACCGTCCCCAAGGTTCGCAATATACTTCCGCAGGTTAGGCCATAGCTGATCCTCCACCTGACGCCACACCCCAGCAGTCGTAATAGTCAAACTCTGAGGGAATCTTATCATGTGCCACAGAACCGCACTTGCTGCGACGAGAGAGGTCTTTCCTGAGCCGTTTGCGGCCTTCATGGCTACACGGGCCTCCTTGAAATTAAGATCGCTTAGAACGCGTTTCTGCCACTCATACGGCTTAACACCTAGAAATAACTCAGGAAAGTTCTCCAAATGGGCCGCTCTCTCCACCACAGACCGCTTTGTGAGCTTCTTTTCGCCCTTCTTAGCAACCTTATGCTGTATTGATTCAGCCGATTTCTTCGATATTTTAACCGATCTCAGGGGTTTCTTTAGCTTGAGGGGCACTTTTTTGGTACTCCGATAATTTGAGGTGGGTAGATAGTAACTATACCGTCCCGCTGGGGGTGGTGTCCCCCCGTGGTGCAACCTTCTCCGGTGCCCCTGCCAACGCGCGCAACAACTCCGGCGACACTGTCCCCTGCGTCTCCTGTTTAATCTCCTGTCTGTCCGTTTTATTCCATTGGGAGTGACGGCGTTCGAGAATGGCAATGGCAAGCTTCCCGTCACGTTGGGAGTGTTGCGTGGCGAGAGAGACGAGGTGATGCTCGTGGTCAGCCGTGGCTTTGTCCACACGGGTTTTCAGCGCGGGATAAATACGCAGCCATTTCTCCACCTGAGGCAGCGAAAGTTCCACGAATTTGCAGGCGGATGGCAGACTCAACCCCTCTCGGATCACATCGCAAAGGGCGGAAACAGTTTCCTCTGGAATGGGTGGGAGTTTGGTCGGTTGGGCAATCTTTGGCATCTGTTTTTTATGAGCGTGGTATTTGTATGTATTTGTAGAGGGAGTGACTGATATGTCAAGTCCTCCGTGCGGGTGAGAGGCCCGAATGACAGCTGGATCAACAGTCTGGCGGGATCATTCCTCGCGTAACGGGTCACAGAAGACCATCCGAAGCGAGGCGGCACGTGGTTTCCGTGATAAAGTTGTATTGACTAAAACGGAAGGCTCTCAGGAGTAGCTGGGCGGAAGGCTCGGCTGTCATGGCAGTTTGCTGGCGAAAATCATAACGTCTGCCGAGAGGCGAGTAAGATACTGCCGTGGCCATCCATCAGTCATCGGAGCAACAAAGAAAGACAACGAAACGATGAAGAAACAACAAAAGACACAAACTGAGTTCCAAGCAAAAGGAATGGAGAAGAAGAAAACCAAGAAAAAGCAGGAGGCTGAGGATCAATTGAAAAAGATTCAAGCGGCTGATGCCCAAGAGGAAAGAGAGAAGCAGGAACGCCAAGCTGCCTGTGAACGTGACATCAGGTTCGCGGTGCAATGGCAGATAGATAATTGGAAAGGTGCGGATAAGGATGTGGAAAGCATCACTGCAAACGTCACCAAGTTCTACCTGAAGAAATACGAGTTAGCCTAAACCAAATCAACCTATCCGATGGCTGATGGATGGTCACAAGACCGTCATAAACATAATACAACAAACTAAAATGGAAAATACAAAGAAACCCGAAGTGAAAGCCATTGAGCTTAACCACACCCAGAACAATAGCAAAGCTGGCGATTGGAGTTCATCTGAATGGACTGTTGATCTCACCTCGCTCACACGAGAAGACGTCGACAACCTTATTGACAGCAACAGCATTGAACCTGTGTGTGCTGAAATCATTCGTAGCTGGCATAGTGTTAAAGATGCCCCGTTGAGTGAGTCCAGTATCGTCCCTGAGTGGATGAAAAATCCTACTGTACCCAGCCAAATCGAGGCAATCGTTACACCTCCAGCTTATCTGGATGGAAACAAGTTCAAGAAGGCATTCGACGCAATCGACCTAGAGCATCGCAAGGTGACTGAAGATGAGAACGGAAAGGTTGCCGTTGAGGAAATCGTTAAGGATGAGAAAGGAAATGTTGTCCCGAAAGGCTACGACAAGAACGGCATCATTCCCCTGAAACGGTGGACTAAAGACGGTGAAAGCCTGTTCCGTAATCGGAAGCGTTCTCGCGGTGATCTGTATAACTTCGCTGCATTCGCTGTTCGTAACTCTAAAGGTGTTGAGAAGCAGTTCGACGCCAACAGACAGAAAGCGAAGGATGAGAACTACATCATCGTCCGGCAGAAGAAGAACAAAGGTCGCTTCATTGAGGAAATGATCTCCATTAAAGAGGTCAATGTTCCTAAAGTTACCGTGAAAGGTAAGCAGTACGATGCTGATGAGGTGGCGGCCATGATTGAGGCTAACGAGAAGCTTCAAGCGGAGGCTGAGAACATCAAGAACGCAGCAGGAAACAAATAAGAAACCCAAACGGGAGGCAGGGGCGCAACAAATGTCCCTGCCTCCCTCTTTTTTAAGGAGGAAAGTATCATGGTTGATATAAATAAGTTAGAGAAAATCAAAAAGGAAATCATCGAGAGCAATGACGCACGTATCAGAAAGGAAACTCAAGGCATGATTGCTGGGGTTTGCTTCGTGATCATGTTCGGAATCTTCACAGTTCTAATCTTAATCCAACTAGCTAAATGAATATCCAATACGTTAACAATAAACTGGAAACCATGCTCAAAAGGCAGAGTGATTCAGACCGCACGAACGTACTCATGTACCGAAAGTGTGAAGACGCTCTGTTTAAGCAGGTAGATGAATTATCCAAGAGGATTAAGACCCTTGAAGACCATCTGCATATTAGATACGAGCAAGAGCCTGAGATTTCACAGGACGAACAAGATAAATTGATGGGCCAATACCCGCTGCCCTTAGATGAATGCGGGATAACCAATATGATGGAGAGTCACAATGACTAAAGAACAAATAGAAAGACTGAGGAAATGGACTGCAGCCCTACGCTCTGGTGAGTACGTACAAGGGAGGCATAACCTGAAGCAAGACGGGGACGAGTGCATAGAATGGTGCTGCCTAGGTGTAGCCTGTGATATTCATGCGGACGAAACAGGTGGCGAATGGGTTCTAAACGAGACGCGCGGACACCTATACATGAACTCCAGCCAGCTACCCCCCGCCGAGGCAATGGAATGGTTCGGGCTGGAAGGAACCTACGACTACAATGACGTTGGAAATGTCCGGCTCCACACCATGCGGCAAACCATAGCAGCAGCTAATGACGGTACGATGGATGTGGAAGAACCTTGGAGCTTCGAGATGATAGCCGATGCAATCGACGAGTTCACCGACATAGAAGAGGAGGCTCTAAATGGGAAGTGATATAGAAAATAAACTGGAGAAACTGGAGCGCGACCTAGCACACACAAATGCTGGAGCAATGCTCATGCTGGAGACAGTCCAAGCAGAAATCAAACGACTCGATAAGATGGCGAATGACTTAAAGACTCACGCTGCTGTAATCGAGGCCAAGCTGAACAGCACTACTAAAAGGCTGACAGAACTTGAAGAAGAGAAGGAGGCTGGTCGTTTCACCAATAATTAGTCTCCAGTTATCTCCCAACATCTCCACAATACTCACAAGAGAATAGAATAGAGTAGAATAGAGTAGAATAGATTAGATTATATATCTATATACTGTGGAGCAACCTAGCTAACTAAGATAGTTAATAGGCTTTAGTGCGTGGCGGTATGGTGGTGCGGGAGAGCCGTACACGGGTACCGATATCGGTTTTTGGTTTTCGTTGCCGATATATGTTGTCGCCCTTTGAAACAAACGCCACGCACTTTCAATCTCGCGCTCTCGCCCATCCTGCAACTCCTTTCAAAATAAAAAATCGCAGGTATCTAATAGGGCGGGAGACAATTTCAACAGTAAACCAACAGCAAAAGGAAACATATGAAAGTAATAACACAGGACTATGCGCCTCGACAGCAGAGGTTCATTGATATAGCAACCAAAAGGCACGAAGAGATGCTTGGAATGTACGACAAGGAACTGAAGTACGTTGGACTCTCTTTGTCCTTTTGCATTAGCGACATACTGAATGGCTATATGCCTAAAGAGAGTGTGATAGGTATTAACACGCAAACCAAAATAGAAACCCTGTCATCCTTAGAAGCAGTAAGAAGGCAACCGGAGGTGGTAAATGAAAAGTAAGCATGAACTCGTAGCAATGGAGAAGAAGATATGCCTAGTAACGGGCAGGGAATATGAAACCGGATCGCTTCTGCTCGCCACATCATTCGATTCAAATGGTGAGCCGTTCATTGAAACTAAGGTGGAGTATCCAGATGGAAAGAAGAGTTGGCACACCGAAAGGCTTGGCGACCCTAGTAGGATGTACCCTGACCGCGATAATACAGTCACCGGAACTGGGTTTAGCCCTGAAGTTCAAGAGAAACTGGACGCTGGTTACGTTGCCTTAGTCTGCATCAATAGCAAGTTATCAAATGATAGCGGCGATAAGAAGATGAAGCCTAGTGATGCCTATCGAACTGGTGAAGTCATCTACATGAAGAAGGAAGTAACATCCAAAGTGTTCGCCGCTGAAGTGGAGAGCATGGCTTTCATTGATGAGAATGTAACAAAGCTAATCAAGGAGGCTGCTCCCAAGGAGTAAATTGTAGCCCCGTTTGGCTACTGCAACACCGTTCATGGTTGACTGTTCTGCAGGGTTGGCCGTGAGCGGTATGCAGTTGCTGGATAGTATCTGGCGGCTCAACTAGAACAATGGAAAATAACGAAGAAACCAAGATGGCTCATGACTTCAATGTTGTGAGCGGAGAAGCAATGTATCCTTCAGGCCCGAACGAAGGGAATCCTATCGAGGGATACCAAGCTATATTCAGAGAGGACAACGGAATGTGCCTTGGATTGCACTCCGACCAGTACGGTATCGTACAGTACAACGATATCAAGGAGTGTGTTGATAATGCGATTGAGTTCTACCTCGCTGATAAAAACATGAACGATGTTGGATTAAAGTTCACATCACAAACAATGGACTCCATGCGTACTGGCGTGGACGGAGGTAAGTGCATCATGCAATGGAACCTGCCAATGTTTCAGGCTGCGGAGGTTAAGACGGGTGACATTCTGACATGGGATGTTAACCTGAGAACCTCGCACGATGGATCATGGTCTGTTGAACCTGAAACTGGTATCACACGGGTTGCCTGTATGAATGGGTGGACTACCCGAAGGGTCGTGAAGCGCACCACATTGAAGCACACCAAGAACATCAACATTGAAACCGTCGTGAAGGCTCTTAACAATTCTCTGGAGGATTTCCAAGAGGGGGTTAAGGACTACGGCAGAATGTTCGAGGATATTCGCTCCGATGTTACCTGTCAGGAAGGTCTCAACATTATCGAGAATCTGTTCGGGCATGGTAAGAAGAAGACACGGGAAGCAATCCAAAGCATCTGGGCTCAACCTCACCGCTGGAGTAACATCTCACTGAATCGCACTCCGCCTTCTGATATGGTCTGGCACAATGCCTACCACGAAAACAATCGTATCGTAACCTTCGATGAGGGAACTGATATGCAGGAAGTGTGGAAGCTGCCCCGCCGTGCAGATGATGAGGCGTTAGCGAGCGTGGGTGATCTGTTCAACTGCATTACCCAACACCTGACACACGAGGACGGTTCGCTTGTTAAACGTTCAGTGGAAACGCAGCGAGTACTAAGCAAGCTGATTGATTACTGCGAGCGTTCAAGCGTTGAGGAAGACAACAAGCTGGTCGGACAACGGTTAGACAAGCGTAAGTCGAAGAAGCGTGGCAATGCTACGGGAATCACTGGTTTCTCAGTGCGTTCTCACACGCCTGTCGTCACTGCTGGGTAAAGAAATGGAGGGGCGGAGGGCTGATGCCTAATTTCTCCGCCCCTCCTTTGACCTTTAAGCGAGGAGTCGTAAGTCTTTTAGCGACTGAATGGAGTGTAAGCAAATGAAAGTTAATAGTCAAATATCCCACGTTATCCCTATGAGGGTGGAGCCAGTTCAGGTTACGTTCATGAATCATGATGTCCCTGACTTCTTCCAGTATCGGGTAGTGACAGCACTTGGTAATCCTGTTGGTGATAGGCTGCTCAAGGGTAGTCAGTCGCCTTACATTAAAAGCTGGGGGCCGTTTCAAACATGGGAGGAAGCAGAAGAGTTGAGGGACTTGCTCACTGCATACATCAAGAAGTCCGAGAAAAGAAAGAGAACGGGAAGGAGAACAAGGTAATGACAGTTACAACAAAGAAAGCAGCAGTAAGTTTAATTCACAGCGCGGGCATCTCAAGTGTCTGGGCTTATACCAACGCGAGAACCCCTAACAAGGGTAAGACTCAATATGCTGCATTCAGGGATGAGAGGTGGAACGACATATACCAAGCACCAAATGTGCTAGACCCCGTGTGCCTCAAGAACGAGGACGGATTAACTGAAGCGGGGAAATCGTTCATGCTGGAACAGGACTAAACTAAACAGAGGATTAAAAATGAAGAAAGTAGTATTGTCGTTTATAGTGTTGTCTATGGCAGCGATGGCTAAATCCAATGTAAGCTGGGAGTTAGTCGAGGCCATAAGGCAGGTTGAAACTGGAGGGAGAAACGTTGCTGGAGACAACGGACTAGCCAGAGGACAGTGGCAGATGTGGGCTGGTGCATGGAAGGATGTGAACAAGCTCAGGGCCAGCCAAAAACTGTTAACATATTCCTATCAGTTTGCATGGAACGAGAGGGTGTCTAGGGTGTATGCTCACGACTACCTTCAAATCCTGAGAACCAGATTCGTTATCAGTCAGAGAAGGGAACCGGACGTCATTGACCTTTGGGCCATGTGGAATATAGGACACAAGGGTTATGTGGTTGACAGAAAGGCAGACATAACCAAGTGCAACAAGTCAACGTTCGTCAACTCAGTAGCCATACAAAACCTAGTCAAAAAATATAAGGAGGATAGCCATGCCGTTGATAAATATCACAAACGTTAAGAAGGAAGCCATAGAGAACTCCAAGCGATACAAGATGGGTAAGTTTACGATCGTGTCCAAGGAGTTTCTTGATGAAGTCGAGGAGGACTTGCGCGTTATCATATACAAGAAGGTTCTCAACCACCCATCCAAGGGTAAGACACTGAGAGGAATTAGAGGTTGACCTGTAAATACGATTGTATATCATGCGGCCCGTGACTATAACCAAGAAAGATAAGTATAAGGACGGCAAGCGCATGAGATCGTTCAGGCTGTCGGACTCCACCGTAGAGAGATTGGAATCCCTGTCGAAGAGTACGGGGAAAACCAAGACCGAGGTTGTCGAAGAGTTAATTCATATTGCCGAGGTGGACGATGAACTCGAAACAGAAGGGAGCTAGAGGCGAGAGGCTTTGGCGTGATGTTATACGCTCTCATGGATTCGATGCAATCCGAGGGTGTCAGAACGCTGGGCGATTCGCAGGAGGGCAGGAAGCTCCCGATGTAATCACCAACCTGCCCTTTCACTTTGAAGTTAAGTTCGTAGAGAAACTGAACGTGTCTAACGCAATGGCACAGGCCAAGAATGATTGTGATGGCAAGCCACCGTTAGTTGCACACAAGAAATCTAGGGAGAACTGGCTGGTTACAATGGAGTCAGACCTGTTCTTCCAACTAATACGGGGCGAAATCCCCATTAACCAAGAAACAGAGAGAGAACAATGAGCGAGGAAAACCTAGAAAGTATTCCAGTTACAGCAGAGGCGCAATGCCTTGAACTGGAGAGAATGAACGAAGAGTTGAGCGACGAGATCACACTTCTCGAAGCAAGAATCAACGGAGTAGAGGATTGGTCTACGTCTAGTCAAACCACTGGCAAGCTTGCCGCTGCACTATCGAAGTCGCAGGGTGAGTGGGCCAAGGGTGTTCTGGCTGGTGGAGATAACCCTCATTTCAACAGCAAGTTCGTTGAGCTAAAGGATGGTGTCGAAGTAGCGGCTCCCATTCTGGCCAAGAACGGGCTGTGTGTTACCCAATCAACCGTGGTTAAGCAGACCAGTGCGGGGGACAGGATGTTCCTAGAAACCGTGCTATCCCATACGTCCGGAGAATGGAGAAAATCCTTCTGGCCGATGAGCCCCGAACGTAAAGGGCAACAGGCTATGGCGAGTGAACATACCTACGCTTGCCGCAGGTCTTACTTGGGTCTGCTAGTTATACCAGCGTTCAAGGACGATGACGCCGAGGCTTCCGAAGGGAGAGGAAACTAAGTATGGGGAAGGGCGCGTCTTCCAAAAAGGAACATGGGGGGCGCGTCCCAACCATACGAGAGTGCGAAGAGTTCAATCGTGCCTTTAACAAGTGGCATGAGCGGCGATTCGGAAAGAAGTCTCATGGGTATAACAAGTACAAAGACACTGGTTCCGGCAAGTTCGGAAAAAGCAACCGCTCCTAGGCGGCATCACGAAAAGTTCTCGCCTTCCTCATTCCCAGCAATGGATGAATGTCCGTGCTATAAATCAAAAGAGGGAGGCAGTAGTGACGCAGCCGAGAGAGGTAACAAACTACATGAACAATTAAGCGAGATACTCCAAGATGAAAAAGAAGTATGAGGACGAAGTAATCGAGGCCGCTAAATATATTAGAAGCGTAGCCGCTGGAGAACCGATTGAGTCAGAGGTAGAGATAAGCTTAATGCGAGATGGGAAGGAGGTTACGTTTGGGACGTATGATGCGTACTCCAAGGGCAACCTCTATGACCTCAAGACAGGAAGCATTGAGAGAAACTATGTGCCTCAGATGGCGGTGTACGCAGCAGCTATATGCGCCAGAGATAACATAGACAAGATAACCGTACACCTAATCTACTCTGCTCTGGGTAAGGTTGACCTGTTCACATTAAGCAGGGCTGAAGCGGAGGCGATAACGTACCGCGTTATTGATTCTGTTAACAACCCAACCCGAATGGCTAAACCTTGTGACTATTGCAAGTGGTGCCATCACCTTGAGTATTGCGAGGCGGTTAACACAACCGTTATGACTGTCGCAGAGAAACAGGAACTAATTCTCAAGGAGGAAGTCGCAGCCATCAAGGACTCAAAGACTATGGGCGTGTTCAAGGACGTTGCTCAAGTCTGCTCGGCCTTCATTGATATGGTGAAGGAGAAGGGCGAAGAGTTCGACGAGATAGATGGGTGGATAAAGTCGAGCAGGAGAGGCAAGAAAAAAATTAAGGATATCACCGCAGCCTTGATTCAGTCGGGGCTACCATCGGAGGTATTCGTTAGTGCTTGCAGTGTATCCTACTCAAAGCTCAAGAAGAAATTTGCTGAACATAAAGGAGTCAGTGAACAAGAAGCAGATAAGGAATTGTCCGACCTAATCTCTTCCACAATACAAGAAGGACGTCCAGTTACATACTGGAGAAAGGAAAAGAAGTAGTATGCCACAAGAAAAACTGGCTAATGGAACGTTAATGAAGAACTCCCGCAAAGAGCAGGGGGATAACAAGCCCGACCTGACAGGCCCGTGTACTGTTACGGTTAACGGGGTTGAGATCGAGGCCGATGTTGCTGCATGGGTCAAGACTGCTAATCGGGATAGTGCAAGACTCAAGACAGGGGACTCGTACTATAGCTTCGTCATTAGCGAGAAGTTCAAGAAAGATGTAACCCCTAATGAAAGTTCGGGAGGCGGATCAGACGATCTTCCGTTCTAGAAAGGAACCATGAGCGAGAGAGTCAAATCATACGCAGAATACACATGGGGTGAAGTCGGTAGCAAACCTAAGGGGCCGACTGAAGAACAAGCCAAGATAGTAGACAGGGCCGTTGTGGCTGCCGCTGTTATCTCTGGCGCAACACCAGCCTCCATAGTTGGGAGAGCTAGAACTGGAGAGTTATGCGATGCGAGGTTCGTCATGTACGAGCTTTGTATGCGTACCGGAAAGTTCAAGCAAGCCGAGCTAGGAAGGCTGATTGGCAAAGATCATGGCACTATTAGTAATGGAGTCAAAGCGGTGAAAGACCGGATGAATCCTGACGAACGTGCCTTTTCTGGGTTCCGAGAACTGTACAATCAGATAAGAGAAAGGTACGAAGCCTATGAGAAAGACCCCGAACGTATGGTACAGGAACTCAGTGTATATGATGGATGACAAGGAAATGATCTACTTACAGAAGCGTGACTGTGCAAGCTGCGCTGTATGGGAGTGGATCAAATCCGACTGCTGGAAACGCACCAGACCTGACCTTCGGGAGTTATCCGAGATAGAGAAGGAAGGTGTAGCCGAATCCCTTGGAATGGTAACAGAAGAGGGCATCGGTGACTCAGCCAGATTCGACAAGATCGTTGAACTGATTTGCACCAAAGTAAATTGGATCGACGAGAACCGTTGCATCAAGGGCTGGGAGAAATGGCAGTCAGTCAACACCAAGGTAGAGGACGCAGCGAGAAAGCGTGTGGAGTATTGGGAGAAGCGTACTGAAGAGTATGAGACTCCTGAACTCCCGCCGCCACTGGACACTGATGAGTTCAAGATGGCATGGGAAGAGTATGAGAAGTACCGTAGACAATGCGGTTACAAGAAACTCAAGCCTATGTCAGTCAGTAAGCTCTGGTCTGAGATGGTGGGTTGGGGCGGTGAGGCCGCTGGCATAGCAGCAATTCAACAGACGATAGCTAAAGGCTGGCAGGGGGTGTTCCCTCTAAAGCAAGCAGGTCAATCGTCTGGTGCTGCACCACGGGAAACATCCTACGCAGGAAAGCTGTGGGCTCTAGAGCAACATAGAAAGACCCTCCTCGAACAGCTAAACCACCTCAAAGAATGGGGCGGGGAAGCCAAGAAGGGAGAGAGAATCGAACTGGCTACCAAGATCAAGGAGATCAACAATAGTATCCGCGATCTAAAGCCTGACGTATAGCAACCTACCTGACGGGCTCGGCAACATAGTCGGATATCGTCTCACCTCGACCAGCCATTTGTTCGATAAGCACATTGGCAACGTCCTGAGTAAGTATCCGCTTGTTAGCCAAGTCCGTCAGGTAGACCTTAACTTCAGCGGGAGATTTATCCTGCATCATGTTCAATATCACACTCGATCTTGCATCAGCAGCAAGGCCAGCGAGTCGTGCTTCATCCGGTTCTAATCCAAGAGCCAACATCCTTAATCTCCGAATGATCATATCGTTACGCAGCTTCTCACTATGGTTGCGTGGTCTAGGTATGTGTCTCACTCTATCCTGAATGGACATACCTCTAGTCTCATTGAACCATCTATCAACGTAACGTCTCCGGATTACCCTGTCCGTGGCTGAAAGCTGGTCGGCGTCATCCATGATCTCCTGAATCTCCGACTCGTTAAGGTACGAACTTCTAGCCAAGCGGTTAATCAGTGGCGTAGCGGCAAGGGTTCTGCCAAGTGCGGGTACTCCTGCCTCACTCGGAATACCTACGTTCTTGTTCGGGAAGAATTGAGTGATACCGCCAGCAGTCAGAGACTCAAGCAGGTGTTTAGTTCTCAGCGCACCCAAGCTGGTTATATCCCCTAGTGCCTTGAATGCCTCAGGTGTATTCTCGTAGTACTGCTCCGAAGCCTCGGCCTTAACCATAGACTGGGGGACGATGGGCTTATGCCTGAAGAAGTTCCGGTTGCCTACGATTTCTGCAGGGGCACGGAGTAGCGGGTTCATGCTGGATGCTACACTCTCGGCAGTCTTCAGGGGATCACCCTCAGTAATACCAGCCACGTTAACAGGCATGGTTGACTCCAGCCAGAATCCCAGCATCTCATTAACCGCATCGGGGTCTTTCTCGAACATCCAATCCAAGCCCTTCTCAATAGTGTAGGAGAACAGGCCGAAGGATTCCCGCCGTGGAATGCGGATATAATCCCGAATCATCTTACCCTCGATATAAGGATGCTCAAACTTCTCATCAATCGGGATCATGAAGTAACGCTTCTTCTCTTCATCACTCACCTCTTCATAATCATCCTTGAACCTACGATTCATAGACCAAGCCAGAAGTGTTGGCATCATGGCGAGAGAACTTATCTTCATCATCACTGCCATTGCCTCTGCCTTGTCCCCGTCCTTGTGGAAGACTTGCAGCATTCTGGATAGGTCACGCTCAACACCCTGAATGCGAGCGTTGAAGAACATAAACACTACGTTCAGTGCCTCGTTCTCAGTGATGCTGCCCTTGCGGATGAAGTCAGGTGAGCCAGCAAAGTTCCGAACCTCAACCGCGATCTGATCCATCAAATCATTAGCTTGCTTCTGTAACGCTGCCTTCTTCTGCGGGTCTTTCTCGTTAAGCAGCTTCTCCTCAAGAAC
>Ga0098074_1000797_pt1 | contig 18717 bp, 9 predicted proteins | sample 32_taG_FD_75064 | JGI IMG/M metagenome (GOLD analysis project Ga0098074, IMG submission 75064) | Marine viral communities from the Gulf of Mexico - 32_GoM_OMZ_CsCl metaG | ecosystem: Environmental > Aquatic > Marine > Oceanic | place: Atlantic Ocean: Gulf of Mexico | collected 2015-07-12
AAGGCATCGAACCAATACATTAGAGGGATTTTGCGGGCCTTTTGCGGGCTTTTCAGCTTGACCGAAATATCTAAACATCAGAAATTAAACGGAAAAGAAGTTCGAATGTGATGCCTCTTCTGGGCACCATCGGCTTGATCGCGGCAGGATGCCGGCGGTCGGTTTTTCTGACAGATCGATCCTGCGAACCGCTCCGTTGTGCGCGCGCGCGTCGTTGACAACGACGGACAATCGCGCCACGCCTGAGCGATGCCGCGGGAAAAGAAGCGTTCGACGATCGTCGATGTCGCCAAGCTGGCGCAGGTTTCGCCCAAGAGCGTCTCGCGCGTGTTCAACAACGAACCGCACATCACCCCCGCGCTGCGCAAGAAGGTGCTGCGCGCTGCGGAGGAACTCAACTACCAGCCCAATGTGATGGCGCAGGGGCTGGTGCGCCAGCAATCCTATCTGATCGGGCTGGTCTACGAAAAACCGAGCCCGAGCTATGTCGTCGAATTGCAGCGCGGCGCGCTCGAGCGGCTGCATGGCGAACGCTACCGGCTGATCGTGCTGCCGGTGGAATCGGTCAGCGACCACCCGCGCGACGTGGTTGCCACGATCCGCTCGGCCGCGCTCGACGGGGTGATCCTCGCACCGCCCGCGGCGGACCATCCCGACGTGCTCGACGGGCTGGCGCAGGCGCGCATCCCCTTTGCCCGCATCACGCCGCAATCGCGCGAGGAACTGGGGCTGGCGACGACGATGGACGATATCGCCGCCGGCCGCGAAATTGCCGAACACGTGATCGGTTTCGGACACCGGCGCATTGCCATCATCAAGGGCGATCCAGACCACCCGGTGAGCGAACAGCGGCTGACCGCCTATCGTGCGGCCTTCGCCGATGCGGGCGTCGAATACCTGCCCGAACTGGTCGAGACCGGCGATTTCAGCTTCGAATCGGGTTACGAGGCGACGCGGCGGATCCTGTCGCGCAAGCTGCGCCCGACCGCGATCATCGCGCAGAACGATGACATGGCGGTGGGGGCGATGTCCGCCGCGCGCGAACTGGGCTTCGACGTCCCGGGCGATCTGAGCGTGGTCGGCTTCGACGATTCGGAAATTTCGCGCGTGGTCTGGCCGCGGCTGACCACGGTGCGCCAGCCGGTGGTCGAGATGGCGCACACGGCGGCTGACATGCTGCTGCGCCAGCTCGCCGGCGAGGATCCCGGCCCTACCGTGGTCCATACGCACAGCCTGGTCGAACGGCTTACCGTGGCGCCTCCGCCCGCCTGAGCGGACCCATCGGCGCCTCTAGCGCGTCGTCCAGCCGCCGCCGGTGCCGAACTGGGGGCGGCGTGTCTCAGCCGGGTCGAGCAGGCGGTCGAGGATCGCGTCGTGCGTGGGCGCAGCGCTGCGGAACGCCTGCATTGCCCCGCGCAGCTGGTCGATCACCTTGCGCACCTCGCCGAAGGGCGCGGCCTCGGCGAGCGGATCGAGCGCCGCGGGGGTCAGCCCCATGCCGTGCATGACGTAGAACCAGCTGATGTCCGAAAACAGCTCGCGATGGCGCGACATGATCCGTCCCGTGTGCGTGAAGAGCTCGATCTTTTCCGCCAGCGTATCGGGCAGGTCGAGGCCGCGCATATGGTCCCAGAAGGGTTCGCCCTCGCGCCGGTTGGGCACGTAATGCAGCAGCAGGAAGTCGCGGATATGCGCGTATTCGCGGTGCACGTCGCGATTGTAGGCCGCGATCAGCGCGGGATCGAAGCGGCGATCGGGAAACAGGTCGAGCAGCCGGTTCAGCCCGGTGTGGATCAGGTGGATGCTGGTCGATTCGAGCGGTTCGAGGAAACCGGCCGACAGCCCGATCGCGAGGCAGTTGCCGACCCAGGCGCGCTTGCGCAGCCCGGCGGTGAAGCGCAGCACGCGCGGATCGGCCTGCGCTTCGCCATCGAGCCCGGCGAGCAGCTGTGCCTGCGCATCGGCATCGGAAATGAAGTCGCTGGCATAGACCAGCCCGTTGCCGGTGCGGTGCTGCAGGGGGATGCGCCACTGCCATCCGGCCGAGCGGGCGGTGGCGACGGTGTAGGGCGCGCGCTGCCCCTGCGCGGCAGTGGGGGCGGCTACCGCGCTGTCGCAGGGCAGCCAGTGTTTCCAGTCCTCGAAACCCGCCCCCAGCGTCTCCTCGATCAGCAGGCCGCGGAAACCCGAACAGTCGATGTAGAAATCGGCTTCCAAGCTCTCGCCGTCGTCGAACTGCACCGCCGCGATCCTCTCGCCTTCGCCGCGCGTGGCGCCGACGATGCGGCGGTCGAGCCGCTCGACCCCGGCGGCCACGGCATGGTCGCGCAGGAAGGCGGCGACCAGCCCGGCGTCGAAATGCAGCGCATAGGCGACTGCGCCTCCGGGCCACTGCCCGTCGGGCGAGGGGAAGGCGAACTTGCCGTCCTCGGCCAGCGCGACCGAGGGGCACAGATCGGCAAGGGTCTCGCCATGCCCAGCCGCGCGGTTCATGCAGTAATAGTGATGGAAGGGGCGCTGGTTGATCGTCACCCCGAGATTGCCGAAGGGGTGCCAGTAGGCATGGTCATGGTGCAGCCAGTCGCGAAACTGAATGCCCAGCTTGAAGGTGGCCCGGCAGCGGCGGATGAATTCGACCTCGTCGGCGCCGATATTGCGCAGGAAATCGAAGATCGGCGGGATCGTGGCCTCGCCCACGCCCACCGTCGGGATGGCGGAGGATTCGACCAGCGTGATGCGGCATCCACTGCCGCGCAGCACCTGCGACAGCAGCGCCGCAGCCGACCAGCCCGCGGTCCCGCCGCCGACGATGCAGATCGAACCGATCGCCTGCGCTTGGCCGTCGTCTGGGCGCATCGAAGCCGTCATGCCGGGTACCTTACCATCGAAAGCGGAGAAAACGATGGCGACCCCTGCGGGCAGGGGCCGCCACCAGTTTCCGGAGAGGACCGCTGATCAGAAGTTGAACTTCACCCCGGCGTAGAGCCGGCGCGAACCCGATTCGAAGCGGAAGGGCAGTTCGGGGAATTGCAGATATACCTTGGTATCCGCCTTGGTGATGTTGATCGCTTCGGCGAAGACCTCGAAATTGTCGGTCAGCTGGTAGCTGATCTGTCCGTCGAGCTGGCCGTAGGACTTCTGGTAAATGCCCAGCGTCCGCGTGACCGAGCCGTCGGAAAAGCCGAAATTGCCCAGATACTGTTTCGAACGCCAGCTGTAGGAGGCGCGCGCGGCGAACCCGTAGCGTTCGAAATAGACCTGCCCGTTGGCCGAGTGCTTGGACACGCCCGGCAGCGGGAGGTTGTCGGCAAAGTCGGTGCTGAAATCGGTATCGGTGTCCGAGAAAGTGTAGTTCGCGGTAAAGCCGAGACCGAAGTCGAAGGCATATTGCGCGGCGAGTTCGAACCCCTTCACACGGCCGCCCGATCCGTTGGCCGGCTGCGACACCGGACCCAGCCGCCCGCCCGCCTGGTCGTTGACGAACACCGCCACCGTCTCGTTGACGACGAAGCTGTCGACTTCCTTCCAGAACAGCCCGGCCGACAACAGGCCCTGATTGCCGAAGTAGTGCTCGACCCCCAGGTCGAACTGGTAGGCGCGGAACGGATCGAGCTCGGCATTGCCGCGCGAACCGCTGGTGAACTTGAACAGATCGTCGGCGGGATCGCGGGTGAAGTCGGTTGCGAAGCCCTGTCCCAGCGACACCAGCGGCTGGCGGGCGACGACCCGCGCCGCGGCAAAGCGGACCTTGCTGTCGTCGCCGACGTCGAACACCGCGTTCGCGCTGGGCAGGAAGTCGGTGTAGCTGCGCATCACCGTGGTGGTGGTGAAATCGCGCAGCACGCCGTTCCAGCTGTCGGTGCCCCAATAGCTGGGATCGGCATTGGCGGGCTGGTTCTGGTCGACCGTCAGGTCGGTGTTGACGATGCGCAGGCCGACATTGACGTGGTAGGGATCGTCCAGCCCCCCGATATCGGCCATGACATAGCCCGATTTGACTTCTTCCTTGACCCGGTAGGTCTGCAGCGGGTCTTCGAAGAAGGTGAAGGGCGTGTCGGGATAGAGCGCCTGGATCCATTCGAGCGCATTGGTCATCTGCGAGCGGTCGGCCACCAGCACCGTATCGCCTTCGACCCGGCCGCCGCCGGCGAAATTGGCGATCGCCTCCACCCGCTCGGGATTGCTCAGGAAGGTTTCGTAGGGCGTCAGCAGGGCGGGCGAATTGCCGAACCGGCTGCACCCGGCGAAGGCCGCCGGCTTGTTCACTTCGGGCAGGTCGCAGATCTTGTATCCGATCGCCCCGTCCTGGAAGTAGCTGTAGGGCGTCCAGTTGTAGGAGAAGCCGTCGACGCGTTCGGCCTCGGGGATCTGCGTGGCATCGAGTTCGCCCTTACCGCTGAGATCGGCGAGATAGCGGCCCGAGGTGAAGTCCACCGTGCGTTGCCCGTACCGGAAGCCCGCGCTCAGCGTGATGGTGTCCGCATAGCTGTCGTCGACGTCATAGGCGAAATCCGCGCGGATCGAATGGCCGTCGATGTCCGACCGGTCACCAAATGCCCAATGCGACTTGAAGAAGCCGAAGTCGGGATTGTTGAACAGGTCCTGCGGGCTGCCTGCGCCGATGCCGAAGCTGGGAAAGTCGCCATTGGTGTAAGTGAAATCGAAGGTCGGCGGCGCCGAGGCGTTCGGGGTGAAGCCGGGCTGCGGCCCCGAAGTGCCCGGCCCACGCACGCCATAGGCAGTGTAGCGCACGTCATTGTTGGCCACTTCGCGTTCCATGCTCGAAGTCGCATAGGCAGCCATGACCGAGGCGCGGAAATTGGTATCGTTGTCCCATTCGAGCGCGAATTGCAGATTGTCCGACTTGATGTTGGACACGTCGACGAAGGAGATCGCCTCGGCCGACTGCGCCCGCACCGTGCCCTGGGTCAGCACGCCGTTCTCGTTGATCGAGTAATCCCCGACCAGGCCCTGCGATTCTCCCTGTCCGAAGGGGAATTTGACCGAGGCTTCGCGGGTGTCGATCTCAAGGTCGGAATGGAAATACTGGGCGCTGACTTCGAGCGCGTCGGTCGGCCGGTAGGTGATGCCCAGCGAAGCGCCCCAGCGCCGCCGGTACTGGTCGCGGTCGGTGACATAGCGGTATTCGGGCGCGTAGTAATTGGTCGGCACGGTCGCGGTGTCGCGGCGCCCTTCGGCGAACGCCCAGTTGCCGCGGTTGTCGCCGCCCAGCACGTTGACGTGGTTGTTGGTCTTTTCGTAGCTGAAGGATGCGATGACCCCCAGCCGGTCGTTGAAATTGTAACCCAGCACGGCGGCGCCGGCGGGTTCCCAGCCCGAAATCTCGCTGGCCTTGCTCATTTTCGCGTTGCCCGCCAGCGTCAGGCCCTGCTTCAGGTCGAGCGGGTTGCGCGTCTTGAGATTGACGATCCCGCCCAGGCCGCCCGACAGCAGCGAGGCATTGGGCGACTTGAACACTTCGATCCCGCCGATCAGTTCGGACGGCACGCCTTCGAGGCTGTCGTTGCGATTGTAATTGCCTTCGCCGACCTTGTAGACTTCGAGCCCGCTGACGAAGAGCTCGCCGTTGAGCAGCGTGACGTTCTGTTCGAGCCCGCGAATGCGGACCTTCGAACCCTGGCCGTTCTCGCGGTCGATCTGGATGCCGGGCAGGCGCTGGAGCGATTCCGCCACGTTCTGGTCAGGAAACTTGCCGATGTCCTCGGCGGTGACCGATTCAATGATCAGGTTCGATTCGCGCTTGGCCTCGAGCGCGTCTTCGAGCGAGGCCCGGAAGCCGGTGACGACGATGACGTTCCCGCCCGGATCGGAGGCCTGCTGGCCGGTGTCGGTAGCGTCCTGCGCCTGCGCGAAAGCCGGCGCCGCATGCGACCCCAGCGCCAATATCGATGCGGCGGCCAGCAACGTCGACCGGTTACGCAAAATCCCGCTGTCCATTTCAGTATCCCTCCCAAGCCGCATCTTGTGTGCGGACCTCTCAACAGTGCGTTGACCCGCCATGCGACCCGACTCGGGGTGCTGGCGATCATCCGCGACTTTACTGGTTGCATATTCCTGTCAACGTTGTCAAACAAAGCCCACAACAAGCTGCCGGAGCGGGTTTTTCGCAGGGCGCACTGTCAACCTTGTCAGCGCCTTTCGGACCAGCCTCGGGCGGCCGCCGCATGGGATGGGGTTTATGCTTTCGAAGACGATACTTCTGGCGGCCGGATCGGCCGCGCTTGCACTCTCTGCGCAAGCGGCGGATCCCGCTGCGGCATCCGCGGCGGAGGACATTCCGGCGGCAAGGGTCCATCCTGAACGCTGGCCCGAAGTGGCGTTCCCCACGGTGCTGACCGAAGCGGGCGAGGCGCGCGTCCAGGCGATCCTCGCGCGGATGACGCTCGAACAGAAGGTCGGGCAGATCATCCAGGCCGACATCGCCAGCGTGACGCCCGAAGACGTGCGCCGCTACCGGCTCGGCTCGGTGCTCAACGGCGGCAATTCGGGCCCCGGGGGCGACGATCTGGCCCCGGCGCAGGACTGGCTCGCGCTTGCCGATGCCTTTTACGAAGCTTCGATGGATGTCGGTCCCGGCGAACCGGCCATCCCGATCGTGTGGGGCACCGATGCGGTGCACGGCCACAGCAATATCGTCGGGGCGACGATCTTCCCGCACAACGTCGGACTGGGCGCCGCGCGCGATCCCGAACTGATCGAGCGGATCGGGAAGGTCACCGCAGTCGAGATCCGCGTCACGGGGCAGGAATGGACCTTCGCCCCGACCGTCGCCGTGCCGCAGGACTATCGCTGGGGCCGCGCCTATGAAGGCTATTCGTCCGATCCCGCGCTGGTCGCCGCCTATGTCGGCAGCATGATCCGCGGTCTGCAGGGGCCGCCCTCGACCACGCCGATCCTCGCCGGGCCGCATGTCGCGGCGAGCACCAAGCATTACCTCGCCGACGGTGCGACCAGCGATGGCAAGGACCAGGGCGATGCGGCGATCTCCGAACTCGAGCTGCGGCTGGTTCACGGCGCGCCCTATATTCCCGCAATCGAGAGCGGGGTCGCCACGATCATGACCAGCTTTTCGAGCTGGAACGGCGTCAAGCTGTCGGCGCATCGCGGGCTGGTGACCGATGTGCTCAAGGGCCGGATGAATTTCGATGGTCTGGTGATCACCGACTGGAACGCGCATGGCCAGGTCGCCGGGTGCAGCAACGCCAGCTGCCCGCGGGCGGTCGATGCGGGGATCGACATGTTCATGGCGCCCGACAGCTGGCGCATGCTCTATGACAGCACGCTGGCGCAGGTGCGCGACGGCACGATCGCAATGGAGCGGCTCGACGATGCGGTGGAACGCGTGCTGCGGCTGAAGGAACGGCTTGGCCTGTTCGACATGGGCAAGCCCTCGCAGCGCGCGCTGTCGGGCGAATACGACTTGCTCGGCGCGCCCGATCACCGTGCGGTCGCGCGCGAGGCGGTGCGCAAATCGATGGTGCTGCTCAAGAACACCGGCGTGTTGCCGCTGCAGCCGGGCGGACGGATTCTCGTCGCGGGCGATGCGGCGCACGACATCGCGCGCCAGTCGGGCGGGTGGACGCTGAGCTGGCAGGGCACCGGGCTCGACAACAGCCTGTTCCCCGGTGCGACATCGCTATGGGAAGGGATCGAGCAGGCGGCCACCGCCAGCGGCGGCAGCGCCGAACTCTCGCCCGAGGGCAGCTTCACCGAGCGCCCCGATGCCGCGATCGTCGTGTTCGGCGAAACCCCCTATGCCGAATTCCAGGGCGATATCGCCTCGCTGCAATTGCGCCCCGAACTGCGCCGGCCGATCGCCACCATGCAGCGGCTGAAGCAGCAGGGTATCCCGGTGGTGGCAGTGATGATCACCGGCCGCCCGCTCTATGTCAACGAAGCGCTCAATGCGGCGGATGCCTTCGTCGCCGCGTGGCTGCCGGGGTCCGAGGGCGGCGGCGTGGCCGACATGCTGTTTGCCGCAGCGGATGGCGCGCCGGCGCATGAATTCCAGGGTCTGCTGCCGACCGCCTGGCCCGCCACTGCGCAGCATGGCGGCGAGACGCTGTACCCCTTCGGCTACGGGCTGCGATATGCCCACGGTCCGCGCGCGTGGACCGCGCTGCCGGAAGACAGCGGCGTGAGCGATGATGGCAGCGACGGCGGCGTGTTCTTCGACCGCGGCGTACCCGCTTCGTCATGGTCGCTGACCGTGTCGCGCGCCGATGGCACCAATGCGCTGCGCGTGACCACCGTCCCGGCCGAGGCGCTTGGCGGCCGCGTGCGGATCGCGGCCACCGATCACGGCGTGCAGGAAGGCGCGCGCAGCTTTGCCATCGCTGCGCATGCGCAGGGTGCGGCGATCGAGCTGTCGACCTTCGACCCGATCGACCTGAGCCGCGAAACGAATGGCGACATGCTGCTGCTGGCCACGGTGCGGCGCGATGCGCCCATCGCGCGCCCGCTGTCCATGTCCGTCCGCTGCGATGGGGAGCCGTGCGGCGCGGCTGTGCCGATCGCCGAATTCGGCGAACTGGCCGAAGGCGAGTGGCAGACCCTCGGCGTTCCGCTCAAATGTTTCCGCGCCGCGGGTGCCGACATGACGCGGATTTCGTCCCCGTTCCGCCTGATGGCCGGTGGCGACGCGGGGCTGAGCATCGCGCGGGTTGCGCTGGGCAGCCTGTCCGACGCCGATGCAATCGCCGATTGCCCGACCGGGTAGGCCGGGTGCTCAGCCTGCGGGAACCGGGCTTTCGCGGACGGCGAGGATAGCCAGCCCGCCCGCAGCGGTGAGCGCGGCGAAGGCGACCAGCACGGCGGTGAAATCACCGGGTGTCGCCAGCTGCCAGACGAGCAGCGTGCCGATCATCGCGGGCAGAGTGTTGGCAAGGTTGACCAGCCCGAGGTCGCGCCCGCGCCGGTCGGGTCGGGGCAGCAATTGCATCGCGAAGGTCGTGTTGAGGCTGAGGAACACCGCGGTCCCTGCCGAAAACAGGCAGAAGGCCGCCGCGCCCTGCCACGCGTTCGCGGCCCCTGCCATGCCGGCAAGTCCGGCCGCGCCCACCAGCGCTGCGACGCACTGGAACGGACGGCGCCTGCCCAGCCGGTCGGACCAGCGCCCTGCCAGCAGCGCGGCGGGCAGCGGGATCAGATAGGACAGCATCAGCACGCTGCCGACCCAGGCGGCAGTGCCGCGTCCGCCGGGCCGCAGGGTCTGGAAATAATACAGCAGGTACAGCCCCAGAGTGGCGCAGGCGAGCTGGACCAGTAGCCGCGCGAGCGAGGCGATCACGATTTCGCGCTTATCCCGGCGCTGTGCGGCGGGCGGTGCGGGATCGCCGGTGCGGGCGCGCATCGCTAGCAGCGGCAGTGCCAGCGCGGCCGCGGCCAGCGGCACCAGCACGAAGCGCGCACTCTCCGACAGGCCCGACGCGGCCAGCAGCAGGACCGAGAACCCCGCGGCGACCGGATTGCCCAGCGCCAGCAAGCCGCCGGCCAGCCCCTTGCGCGCGGCGGGGACTTCCTCGGCGATGATCGCGAACAGCGGCGCGAGCACCGCGTTGATCGCCGCTTGCGCCAGCGCCACCGCCGCCACCAGCTCGACCGGATTGCGCGCCAGCACCAGCGCGGGATAGGATGCCGCGAGCGCAATAAGGCCCGCCACCACCCACGGGCGGCGCCCGCCGCCGCGGGCCACCGACAGATCGCTCAGCCAGCCGAACAGGATATTGCTCACGCTCGCCGTCACGCCGCCGACCAGCACCGCTGCGGTGAGCAGGTCGATCTTGGCGAGATGCGCCAGCGCCTCGACCCGCATCGGCAGCAGCAGCGTGACCAGCGGTAGATAGGCGACCACGCCGCCTGCATGCGCAAGGCCGACCGCCAGCAGCAGCGGCGTCGTGTGCGGGCGGGGCGCGGCGCGGTCCATCGGATAGCAGCCTTGCCCCGCGCCGGAGCGCAAGGCAATCGGCCGGGCGCGGACGGTTCAGTCGCTCGCGGGGCGCCGCGCGTAGATGCCGAACACCGCGATCACCGCATAGCAGGCGGCGGGCAGCGCCAGCGACAGCGCGAGGCTGCCGCTGAGATCGGCCAGCGCGCCGGTGGCCAGCGGGATCACCGCGCCGCCGAAGATCGCCACATTGATGATCCCCGATCCATCCGCCGCGCGGCTGCCCAGGCGTTCGCAGGCGAGAGAAAAGATCGTCGGGAACATGATCGAGTTCATCAGCCCGATCGCCAGCAGGCTGTATGCAGCCAGCGTGCCGCTGCTGTTGGTCGACAGCGCGATCAGCGCAATCGCGCCGACCGCCACTGCGGCGAGGATCTTGCCCGGGCTCACCAGCCGCAGCAGCGCCGAACCGATGAAGCGCCCGATCATCGCGCCGCCCCAGTAGAGGCTGACCATCCAGCCGATCACGCTTTCGGGGCGGCCGAGCACGTCGTCGAGCGTGAGGTAGTTGATGACGATCGAACCGATCGCGACCTCGGCGCCGACATAGAGGAAAATGCACAGCGCGCCGAAGCCGAAGCGGGGCCGGGCCAGCAGGTCGAAACCCACCAGCCCGCTCGAGGCCTCGTGCTTTTCGCCCTGCAACCGGTTGCGGAACAGCCAGACCGCGCCCGCGACCACGGTGATCGCTGCCGCGAGGCCGAGATAGGTCTTCACGATCATCGCCGATTCTGCAGTGCGATAGGCGGCCAGCGCGGCGCCTTCGAAATCCTCCGCCGAGACATCCGCCAGCGTGCCCAGGATCAGCCCCGCGCCGACCAGCGGGAAGACGAAGGTGCCGAAGGAATTGAACGCCTGCGCGAAAGTCAGCCGGCTGTGCGCGGTCTCCTGCGGGCCCAGCAGGCTGATCAGCGGATTGGCCACCACCTGCACGATCACCACCCCGCTGGCGAGAATGAACAAGGCCAGCAGGAACAGCGGATAGGTCGCCGTGGTGCTGGCGGGGATGAACAGCAGGCAGCCGGCGGTCATCGTCATCAGCCCGGCCACCGCGCCGCGCATGTAGCCGATCCGCTTGACCAGTTTCGCCCCCGGGATGCCGATGACGAGATAGGCGGCGAAAAAGCAGAACTGCACCAGCATCGCCTGCGTGTAATTGAGCGTGAACAGTTCCTTCAGCTTGGGGATCAGCACGTCGTTGAGACTGGTGATCCCGCCGAAGATGAAGAACAGCGCGAAGACGAAGGGGGGCAGGCTGGGGGCGTGGACATGGCCTTCGCCCTCGGCCGGTGCCGGATCGCTCGACGAGATTTCCGTCGCCGCGTCTGCCGCGGGGGTCGTTGCCGTTACCACTTGTCGTTCTCCCCAATCCGCCCGGCCACCATCGCATGCGGCGGGCTTCCCCGGTGCGGAGTAGGTCGAACGCTGCATTCTGTCAACGTTGTCAGGAACTCTCGCGCGGCTCTTTCGCCGCGCTGCCTCGCGTATCCGCCCTGCCATTCGCGGGGGTGGGAGAACGCTTGGTCGATGGGGCTTTGCGGCGGGTCGCCGCACGGCTAGCGTCGCCGCACGATCCCTGGGGAGAATTCCACGTCATGACCACCACTTTCACGCGCGTCGCATCGGCGATCGCCATTGCCTGCGCCACGCTTTCCGCACCCGCCGCGCTGGCGCAGGAACCCGCGGCCGAAGCAAGCGATGCGGCAGCCGCTGCCGCGCTGCACGCGCTGTTCGAACGCAGCGAAGCCGCCATGCTCGACCGCAATCCGGTGACCGCCTTCTTCCGCGGTGATTTCTCCGATGCCGACAGGATGGGCGATTATTCACCCGCCAGCTATGCCGCGGACCGCGCGGCGGCGCAGGCCAATCTGGCCGAACTGGCGACGATCGACCGCGCCGCGCTGGGGGAAACCGACCGCATCGCCTACGACGTGTTCGAATACACGCAGCAGCGCACGCTGGCGCAGACCGCGCCCGACGTGCTGCCCACCGTGCTCGCGCTGCCGATCGACCATTTCCGCGGGCTGCATGTCTTCTACCCGCGCTTTTCCGCGCCCGGCGCGCTGATGCCCTATGATACGGTGCAGGATTACGAGAACAATTTCAGCCGCCACCGCGCGATGGCGGAGATCATCGACCAGGCGATCGCGCGCTTCCGTACCGGCGCGGCGCAGGGCATCACGCTGCCGCGCATGTCGGTCGAATTGATGATCGAACAGCTCGACCTGCAAACCGGCGCGCCGATCGAGCAGAGCCCCTATTGGGCGCCGGTCGCCAATTTCCCCGACAGCATCGACGAAGCCGAGCGCGCGCGGCTGACGCAGCAGCACCGCGAAGTGCTGACCGGCACGCTGATGCCCGCGCTGCAGAAGCTGCGCGATTACCTGGCGAGCGAATATCTGGCACAGTCGCGCACCAGCATCGCCGCAACCGACAATCCCGGCGGCGAGGCCTATTACGCCTACCGCATCGAGGACAACACGACGCTGCCGTTGACCGCGCAGCAGATCCACGACACCGGACTGGCCGAGGTTGCGCGGATCAACGCCGCGATCGACGCCGCCGAAGCGGAAGCCGGTGGCCGCACCGGCGCCACCTACACCAGCAAGGCCGACCTGCAGGCCGCGTGGTACGAAGTGGCCGAGCAGGTCGATCCGCTGATGGACGAGGTGTTCCTGCGCCAGCCCGAAACCGAACTGCGGATCGAGCCGTACGAACCCTACCGCGAGAAATTCAGCCTCGCCGCCAGCTACATGGCGGGCAAGGCCGACGGGTCGCGTCCGGGCACCTTCTACTTCAGCGGCTACAATGTCGCCGAACGCGAGCTGGGCACCTCGATCTCGCTCTACATGCACGAAGGCAATCCGGGGCATCACTTCCAGTCGATGTTCGCGATCGAGAACGAGGACCTGCCCGAATTCATGCGCTACGGCGGGTTCACCGCCTTCAGCGAAGGCTGGGGTCTGTATGCCGAGAGCCTCGGCTACGAACTCGGTCTCTATGACGATCCGGTCGAACGGCTGAAAGCGCTCGAGGGCGGCGAAATGCTGCGCGCGGTGCGGCTGGTGGTCGACACCGGCATGCATGCGCTGGGCTGGTCCAGAGAGCAGGCGATCGAATATATGGTCGCCAATGGCGCAGCGCGCGATTTCGCCGAAAGCGAGAGCGCGCGGTATATCGTGATGCCCACGCAGGCGCTGGCCTACAAGACCGGCGAATTGAAGATCAAGCAGCTGCGCGCGCGTGCCGAGGCCGCGCTGGGCGAGGATTTCGACGTCCGCGCCTTCCACGAACAGGTGCTCAACACGGGCGATATCCCGCTGCCGGTGCTCGAAGCCAAGATCGACGCCTGGGTCGCGGGCGGGGGGCAGTAAGGGCATGGCCATGAAACACAGGGTCCTGCAGGTCGCCTCGGCGCTGGCTATGGCCGGCGCCGCGCTGGCGGCCCCCGCGGCGCAGGCCTGCGACCGGGTCGCGGCCGCGCAGAGCGACAGCCAGCGTCTGCGCGCGCTGATGGCCGAAAGCGACGCCGCCTTCCTCGACCGCAACCCGCGCGCGGCGTTCTATCGCGGCGACTTTTCCGATGCGGGCAGCCTCGGCGACTTCTCGCCCGCGGCCTATGAGACCGAACGCGCGGCGGCGATGTGCGACATCGCCGCGCTCGCGACGATCGACCGCGCGGCGCTCACCGCGAGCGAGCGGATCGCCTACGATACCTTCCGCTATTCGCAGGAACGCACGCTGGCCGCGACCGAGCCCGAGGTGCTCAAGACCATCCTCGCGCTGCCGATCGACCACTTCCAGGGTATCCAAGGCTCCTATCCGGGCCTGTCGGCACCCGATGGCGTGATGCCGTTCGCGGCGGTTGAAGACTATGCCGACAATGTCGCACGGCATGCCGCCTATGCGCAGATGGTCGACGATGTCATCGCGCGCTTCGACACGGGGCTGGAGCAGGGCATCACCCTGCCGCGGCTGACGGTGGAGCTGATGATCGACCAGCTCGACACGCAGCTGGGCGCGCCGGAGGGCAGCAATCCCTATTACGCACCGCTGCGCCAGCTGCCCGAAAGCTTCACCGAAGCGGAGAAGGGGCAGGCGCGCGCCGCGCTGATATCGGCGGTCGAAGGCACGCTCTATCCGGCAATGCGCAAGCTGCGCGCCTATCTGGCCGACAGCTACCTGCCGCAGGCACGCACCAGCATCGGCGCCACCGCAACACCCGGCGGCGATGCCTATTACGCCTACCGGATCGCCGAGATGACCACGCTGCCGCTGACCGCGGAAGAGGTGCATCGGCTGGGCCTGTCCGAGGTGGCGCGGATAAACGAGGCGCGCCAGCAGGCGATCGCCGAGCGCGGCGACCGCCGCCCGCCGGTCTACAAGACCAAGGAATCGTTGCAGGAAGCATGGTACGAAGTCGGACGGAAGGTCGATGCCGCGATCGGCCCGCTGTTCCTGCGCCAGCCCGAAACCGAGCTGCGGATCGAGCCGTACGAGCCCTATCGCGAGCAGTTCTTCCTCGCCGCGTCCTACCAGCCGGGCAAGGCCGACGGCTCGCGCCCCGGCACCTTCTATTTCAGCGGCTGGAACGCGGCCGAGCGCGAACTGAGCCCGTCCATCCGGCTCTACATGCACGAAGGCAATCCCGGCCATCACTTCCAGGTGATGTTCGCGGTCGAGGACGAAAGCCTGCCCGATCTGCTGCGGCACGGCTGGTTCACTGCCTATGGCGAGGGCTGGGCGCTCTATGCCGAAAGCCTCGGCTACGAACTCGGCCTGTATGACGATCCGGTCGACCGGTTGCAGGCGCTTGAGGATGGCGAATTGAAGCGCGCGGTGCGGCTGGTGGTCGATACCGGCATCCATGCGCTCGGCTGGACCCGCGAACAGGCGGTCGAATACATGGTCGAGAACGGCAATCCGCGCGATTATTCGGAAAACGAGGTCGCGCGCTATATCGCCATGCCGGGGCAGGCACTGGGCTACAAGATCGGCGAATTGAAGATCAAGGAATTGCGCGCGCGCGCCGAAACCGCGCTGGGCGAGGATTTCGACATCCGCCACTTCCACGAACAGGTGCTCGACAGCGGCAATATCCCGCTCACCGTGCTCGAAGCCAAGATCGACGACTGGATCGCCGCCGGCGGCAAATAGCCCGGCGCAAAAAACAGGGGCCGCGCGGTGGTATGCCGCGCGGCCCCTTTTTCATGTCCGTTCGGGGCGATCAGTCGTCGCTGGAAACCCCGGTGGTGCCTGCCGGAAGCACGGGGCGCTCGGCCGGCAGCGGCGCATCGCGGTCACCCGTCTTCAGATAGGTGTCGAACCAGCGCATCATGCGCAAATTGTAATCGTAGCGCGCGGCGGCCTTCTGGTTGCCGTGACCTTCGCCGGGATAGAACACCAGGCGCACGGGCACGTCGGGCTTGCGGATCTTCATCGCCCGGTACAGCTCGAGGCTCTGGCCCGGGTCGACGCGCGTGTCTTCCTCGCCATGCATGATCAGCAGCGGGGTGCTGGCCTTGTCGACATGGAAGATCGGCGAGACTTCGAGCATCGCCATCCAGTCGTCCCACGGCCACTTGCCGCTGTGCACATTGTACATCTCGTAAGGGATGTCGCCCGTGCCGAATTTGCTGATCTGGTTGGAAATGCCGACGAACATCACGCCCGCGGCAAACTCCTCGCTCCAGCGGGTGGAGGACCATGCGGTGGCATAGCCGCCGTAGGAGCCGCCGGTCACGCCGGTGCGGTCGGCATCGGCGATCCCTTCGGCGACCAGCGCGCGCTTGGCATCGACCAGGTCGGTAAACTCGGGGTCGGTGTAATTGCCCGTGTGCTGCTTGGAAAACGCGGTGCCGTAGCCGGTCGATCCGCGATAGTTGGGCAGGAACACGGCATAGCCCTGGCCCGCGGCGACATGGCCCGGCTTGGAATAGGCGGTCTGCCAGCCATTGCTGTCATGCGCCTCGGGCCCGCCATGGACGTTGAGGATCAGCGGGGCACCGCCGGCCGGTACGCCGCCGACGGGTTCGATCAGCACGCCTTCGACTTCCTGCCCGTCGCGCGCGGTATAGCGGAAAGTGCGCTGCTCGCCGAAGTCGATTTCCGACAGCCAGGGATTGTGCTGCGTCCAGCGGGTGAAGCTGTCGCCATCGAGGCGGAACAGTTCGGTCGGGTGCTGCGGCGCGCTGGCCTCGACCGCGATCACCGAACCGGCGGTTTCGACATTGCTGATGATCAGCGCGCCGGGATCGATCTCGCGCTCCAGCGAACCGTCGGCATTGTGGATGCGCAGCACGCTCTGCGCGCCGACATGGACCGCGGCGACCAGGCGCCCGTCGTCCATGTATTCGACATCGACCACGGCTTCGGGCGCGCCGGCATTGTGCGGGGTGACCACGCCGCTGGCCACGTCGACGAAGTGGATCGTGGTCGCAGCCGGATCGTTCATGTCGACCGCGGCGATCAGCGCCAGCCGGCTTGCATCGGGCGATATCTCGACATCGTCGATCTTGCCCGGGGTCTCGATCACCATGCGGACGGTGCCGCTTTCCATGTCGAGGATGTTGACCTTCTTGTTGACGTATTCATCGTCGATCAGCGTCGTCGGTGCGGTTTCGATCACGCCGGTGCGCGCGTCATCCGCGATCTGGAACGAGGTGACATAGCCGGGCAGCGAGACTTCCTGCGGCTCGGCGTCGGGCTCCATTCCGATCCGCGCACGGAACAGGCGGTTGAACTGCGGCTCTTCCTCGTAGACCACCGAATTGAAACCGGCCTTGCTTTGCGCCGTGCGATCCTTGTCTTCCTCGGCGGCGACCAAGAGGTGCATGTGGCTGCCATCGGGCGACCAGGCATAGGAGCGCACCGCCGCGCCTTCGACATGCGCCAGCTTGCGCTGCGCGCCGCCATCGACGGGAATGCCCCAGACGGCCTTCTTGTCGTCGCCGTCGGCCCACATGAAGCTGACCATGCGGCCATCGGGCGAAAACTGGATGCCCGAGACATTCATGTCGGCGGGCAGGAATTCGCGGGCATTGCCCGGGCCATAGGCCATCGACAGCTGCTGCGTGGTGGTGCCGTTCTCCTCGCCCGCGGTCACGTCGGGCAGCCGCGCGGTCGTATAGGCGACCCGCGCACCGTCGGGCGATACGGCGATGGTGCCGACGCTTTCGATCTTGGCGACGTCTTCAGGGGTCATCGGCCGGGCCTGTGCCTGTGCGGTAAGCGAAGCCGTGGCCAGCAGGGCGGCGGCAGTAAGCGGCGCGCGAAGGGTCATGTAATCGTGTCCTCTCAACGGAATGGTGCGCCCGCTATAGCGCTGCGGGCGCATCGGGCAAAGTGCGGGTGCGCCCCAATCTGCCGCCGCCGGGCTGGACCCCGCCGCGCGGAACGGGTAGACGCGGTGCATCCCCGGGGAGCCATGAGGCTGAGAGGGCGGTTGAAGTCCGCCGACCCGTCGAACCTGAACCGACTAGCATCGGCGGAGGGAGTGGACCGGGCTGCCATTGCCAGGCCCGAAGTCCGCGCTCCGCTTTCGAGGAGAGACTTCGCATGGCCGACATCAACAGCAAATTCGACATCGGCGTCACCACCGGCCCGATCCGCGGCAGCCGCAAGGTCCAGATCGGCGCGAAAAGCGGCAGCGGCGTGCGCGTCGCCATGCGCGAGATCGACCTCGAGGGCGGCGAGCCCAGCGTACGCGTCTACGACACCTCCGGCCCCTATACCGACCCCGATGCCACGATCGACATCCGCGCCGGCCTCGAACAGAAACGCCGCGAATGGATCATGGCCCGCGGCGATGTCGAGGAATACACCGCGCGCGAGGTAAAGCCCGAGGATAACGGCCAACTCGGCCCCGACCGCTCGGGCGGCGTGCCTGCCTTCCCCAATGTCGCCAAGAAAGTGCTGCGCGCCAAGCCCGGCATGAACGTCAGCCAGATGCATTACGCCCGCCGCGGGATCATCACGCCCGAGATGGAATATGTCGCCGAGCGCGAGAACCTGGGCCGCGAACAGGTGCGCCGCGAACTCGACGGCAATTCATGGGGCGCCGAGATCCCCGAATATGTCACGCCCGAATTCGTCCGCGACGAGATCGCCCGCGGCCGCGCGATCATCCCCAACAACATCAACCACCCCGAAACCGAACCGATGGCGATCGGGCGCAACTTCCTCGTCAAGATCAACGCCAATATCGGCAATTCCGCCGTCGCCAGTGACGTCGCGGCGGAAGTCGACAAGATGGTCTGGTCGATCCGCTGGGGCGCCGACACGGTGATGGACCTCTCCACGGGCCGCAACATCCACGACACGCGCGAATGGATCATCCGCAACAGCCCCGTCCCCATCGGCACCGTGCCGATCTACCAGGCGCTCGAAAAGGTCGGCGGCATTGCCGAGGACCTCACCTGGGAAGTGTTCCGCGACACGCTGATCGAACAGGCCGAACAGGGCGTCGATTATTTCACCATCCACGCGGGCGTGCGCCTGCCCTATGTCCCGATGACCGCCAAGCGCGTCACCGGCATCGTGTCGCGCGGCGGCTCGATCATGGCGAAATGGTGCCTCGCGCACCACAAGGAGAGCTTCCTCTACGAGCGCTTCGACGAGATCACCGAGATCATGAAGGCCTATGACATCGCCTACAGCCTCGGCGACGGCCTGCGCCCCGGCAGCATCGCCGACGCGAATGACGAAGCCCAGTTCGCCGAGCTCTACACTTTGGGCGAACTGACCAAGCG
>Ga0098074_1000798_pt1 | contig 18710 bp, 19 predicted proteins | sample 32_taG_FD_75064 | JGI IMG/M metagenome (GOLD analysis project Ga0098074, IMG submission 75064) | Marine viral communities from the Gulf of Mexico - 32_GoM_OMZ_CsCl metaG | ecosystem: Environmental > Aquatic > Marine > Oceanic | place: Atlantic Ocean: Gulf of Mexico | collected 2015-07-12
CGACATCAACGAGCTCATCAACGAGATGCCGTCGTTCAAGGACAAGCTGGTCGCGGTCGTGGAGTCGCGCGTCAAGAAGTGAGCCAGCGGAGCACGGATGGCTGACGACGACACCGGAGCGGCGTCGCTCGCCGGCGCCGTCGACGCCATCGAGGGCTTCGTGCTCGGTGAGGCACCGAGCCTGACCCGCGTGCAGGTCAGCGAGCAGGCCGGAGTGCCGCTCGAGGTCGCCACCGGGCTGTGGCAGCTGCTGGGCTTCGCGCACGCCTCCGACGACGAGGTGGCGTTCACGCCGGCCGACGTGCACGCGCTCGAGCTGACCCACGAGCTGGTGGGCCTCGGCATCCTGGGGCCGGAGCGTCAGGCCGCGTTGGTGCGCACGTGGGGCCGCAGCTTCGCCCGGCTCGCCGAGTGGCAGACCGAGCTGCTCGCCACCGTGGCGCTCGAGGGAGCCCTGGCGGAGGGCGGCGACCCGGCCGCGACCATGGAGTCGCTGGTCTCCGACGTGCTGCCGCGGGTGGAGCAGCTGCAGAGCTACGTGTGGCGTCGCCACCTGGCCAGCGCCGGCGCCCGGCTGATGACCATCGCCGATCCCTCCGCTACGTCCGCCCCGACCGCGGTCGGTTTCGTCGACATCGTCGGCTACACCTCGCGGGCTAAGTCGCTCGACGAGGTCGAGCTCGTCGCGTGGCTCGAGGGCTTCGAGGCACGCGTGACCTCCCTGGTCACCGACCACAACGGGCGGATCATCAAGAACATCGGCGACGAGGTGCTCTTCGCCTGCGACCACGCCGACGACGCGGTCGACGTCGCGGTCGAGCTGGCCCGGCTCGGCGACGACGAGGACGACCCGTTCCCGGCGGTGCGCGCCGGCGTGGCCTACGGGGAGGTGGTGACCCGCCTCGGCGACGTCTTCGGCGAGACCGTCAACATCGCCTCGCGCCTCACCTCGGCCGCCCGGCCGGGCACGGTGCTGATCGACCGGGGCGCCCACGACGCACTGCGCGGCGACGGCGCCGACCGGGACGACGTCCCGGACGAGGACGCGGACAGCACCGAGCACGCGACGTACTCGATGCGACGCGTGCGGCGTCTGTCGGTGAAGGGCTACGCCCGGCTGGCCGCCTGGTCGGTCCGCCACCGCTGACCCGTCCCCTATAGAGGACGGGTCACCCCAGTTTGCGCTGACCCGTCGCCTATAGAGGACGGGTCAGCGGAAATCGGGGATCAGCGGATGGTGACCTGGCGGTTGGCGAGCCCGGAGCGGGCGGCGCGCTGCTCGGTGGTCAGGGGCGAGGGGTCGGCCAGCGCCTCGTCGAGTGCCTTCTTGAACGCCGCGGCGGGCTCCTCGAGCACCTCGGCGCCGGTGCCGACCTCGAGGTCCCACACCGGGGCCAGCAGCCCGTGGGCGCGGAACATGCCGACCAGCCGGGCGTCCGGCACGATCACGTCGGCGCCCGAGGCGTGCAGGCGGGCCAGGGCGTCGAGCAGCTGGTCCTCGGGCTCGGGCATCACCCAGCGCAGGTGCTCCTTGGAGCCGACGTTGGTCCAGTACGCCGCCTCGACCGAGCTCAGCCGCGCGGTCGGGGTGGCCGACTCGTTGGCCTGCTCGAGCGCACCCTCGAGTCCCTCGCGGTCCTCGACGTCGGCGATCCAGTAGTCGAAGCCCTCGTGCACGGTGACGTCGAGGCTGGTGTTGGTGATGAGGTCCTGCAGCCGCGGGCCCGGCCCGGGGGGTGCCGTCAGGCCGACGACGTCCGGGTCGGAGGCCAGCGCCTTCTCGAGCACGGCCGCGAGGTCGCGCGAGGGATCGCCGTAGTTGTGCTGCACCTGGAGGCCGAGCCACACCTGGCCGCTGTCGCGCGACATGGCCGGGGCCGCCATCGGCAGCAACGAGCACAGCTGCACGACGCGGTCGGAACCGGCGACCTGGAGGGGCGCGGTCGCGGCGGGCACGAGCTCGCGCATCGCGACCAGGTCGCACTCACTGGCGATGCCCTCGAAGGGCCGGGCCACGTAGACCTCGGCGCCGCCGGCCGCACCGTGGCAGGCCTTGTAGCGCTTGCCGGAACCGCACGGGCAGGGCTGGCGCGGCCCGACCTCGCCCTCGGGGGTCGCCGAGGTGCGGGCAGCGTCACGAGACTTGGTGCGGGACTTCTTCGCCATGGCGGCGAACCTACCGGCCGAGCTGGTCCAGCATGTAGGCCGGGCGGTCGGTGATCACGGCCTTCACGCCGAGCGACTGGCACAGCTCGAGATCGGCGCGGGTGTTGACCGTCCACACGTGGACGTCGTGACCCGAGGCAGCGATCCGCTTGGCCAGCTTGGGGTTCTCGCGCAGCATCGTGATGCCCGGGCCGACGAGCCAGTCGTCGCCGATCACGCGGCGCAGCATGGTCCAGGTCTGGGCCTTGTCGATGAGCTGCACCAGGCGGACACCGGGCCCGGCCCGCTCGACGCGCTGCAGCGCGGTGAAGCTGAAGCTCATGACGCGCACCGGTGAGGTGGCCGTCGTCCAGCCGAAGTCGTCGAGCATCTCGACCAGGCGTCGCTCGACCAACCCGCCGAAGCGGGTGGGGTGCTTGGTCTCGATCGCCACCTCGACGCGGCGGTCGAAGTCGGCCACCGTCTCCAGCAGCTTGCGCAGGGTGAGGACGCCGTCCAGGGTCTCGTCGCGGTCGGGCGCCTCGTCGTCGAGGTCGGCCCACGGGTTCTTCCAGGAGGCGAAGTCGAGCTCGTTGAGCTCGGCCAGGTTCATCGTGGAGACCAGGCCGCGGGTGCTGGCGGTGCGGGTGAGCGTGCGGTCGTGCACGCACACCAGGTGGCCGTCGGCGGTCAGCCGCACGTCGCACTCGAGGCCGTCGGCGCCCGCCTCCAACGCGGTCAGGTAGGCGCCCAGGGTGTGCTCAGCCTTGTCGTGGCTGGCGCCTCGGTGCGCGACGACCTGGGGCGAGGAGGCCGTCATGGGTTCCATGGTGCCCGACTCCGGTCGTCCGGGTCAGCCCTGCTCGCGCAGGTAGCGGCCGAAGTGCGGGACGGTGAAGGCGATCCGGCCGCGTTCACCGGAGTAGATGAGGCCCTTCTTCATCAAGGCGTCGCGGGCCGGCGAGAGCGCCTGCGGCTTGCGGCCCAGCACCGCGGCGACCTCGGCGGTGGCGACCGCGCCGACCGGGTCGCCGCCCGGGACCGACGCGTCGTCCAGGCCGGCGTCGGCCATCGCTCGCAGGTAGTCGCGCTCGGCCGGGGTGGCGCGCTCGTAGCGGCTGCCGAAGAACCCGACCGCCAGCTCGCGCTGCGCCTCCGGCGCCGCGACCGCGACGTCGGCCGCGGTGATCGGGCTGCCGGGTGCGAGGTCCCACACGGTCTTGCCGTAGGCCTGGATGAAGTAGGGGTAGCCGCCGGTGGCCTCGTAGAGCGCCGCCAGGGCCTCGTCGGTGAAGGCGGCGTCCTCCTCGGCCGCCGGCGAGGTGAGGGCCTGGTCGGCCTCGGCGCGGGAGAGCCGGTCGATGCGTTGGTAGCCGAAGAGCCGCTCGGAGTAGGACTTGCTGGCCGACAGGACGGCGGGCAGGTGCGGGAGGCCCGCACCGACGACGATGACCGGGAGCCCCGCCTGGCTGATCTCGTGGCACGCGGCGCACAGGGCGGAGACGTCGTCGGCGCCGACGTCCTGCATCTCGTCGAGGAAGACCGCGATGCCGCGACCCGACTCGGCCGCCAGCCCGCCGAGGTCGGTGAGCAGCTCGACCAGGTCGATCTCGATGTCGCCGGAGTCGGCGAGACCGCGGACGGCGGTGGCCGTGATGCCGGGGTTCCAGCGGTCGCGCAGCTTGGCGTCGGACGGCGCCGCGCGCTCGGCGAACGAGCGGAGCACGCCCAGCCCGTGCCCAACCTGCTCGGGGTGCGCGTGGCCGAGCTCGCGCACGGCCTGGTGCAGAGCGGACGCGATCGGGCGCCGCAGCGACTGGTCGGGCCGCGCCTCGAGCTTGCCGGTGCCCCATCCGGCGCGCACCGCCTGGCTGCGCAACGCGTTCAGCAGCACGGTCTTGCCCACCCCGCGCAGCCCGGTGAGCACGAGCGAGCGCTCCGGCCGTCCCTTGGCCACCCGCTGCAGGACGACGTCGAACGCCGCCACCTGGGCGTCGCGCCCGGCCAGCTCGGGCGGTCGTTGCCCGGCGCCCGGTGCGTACGGGTTGCGGATGGGGTCCATGTCTCCGACGGTATCGACTTCTCTAGGTGATTCCTTAGACACGCGCAGAGTGGGGTAGTCCCTGACGAAATGGCCCTTTTCCGGCCGGTTTCGGGGCCACTTCGTCAGGGACTACCCCACCGGTCGGCTTCTAGGATGGCGGGCATGCCCGAGCTGCCCGAGGTCGAAGCGCTCGCCCTCGACCTCAAGACCCGGCTCGACGGTCGCGCCATCACCGCCGTGCACCTGGCGGCGTTCAGCGCGCTGAAGACCTACGACCCGCCGGTCTCGGCCCTCACCGGCACGCTGGTCGACGACGTCACCCGGCACGGCAAGTTCCTCGACATCGACGCCTCCGGGCTGCACGTGGTGGTGCACCTGGCTCGGGCCGGGTGGATCCGGTGGCGCAACGAGGTGCCGAGCGTCCCCCCGCGGCCCAGCAACAAGAACCCGCTCGCGGTGCGGGTCGTGCTCGACGACCAGTCAGGGCTCGACATCACCGAGGCCGGCACCAAGAAGAGCCTGGCCATGTACGTCGTCCGCGACCCGCAGCAGGTGCCCGGCATCGCCTCGCTCGGACCCGACCCGCTCACCGACGACTTCACCGTCGAGCGCCTGCGCGAGATCCTGCAGCGCGAGGGACGCAAGCAGATCAAGGGGGTGCTGCGCCACCAGGGCACCATCGCCGGCATCGGCAACGCCTACTCCGACGAGATCCTGCACGCCGCGCGCATGTCGCCGTACAAGCCGGCCTCCTCCCTCGAGGACGCCGACCTCGACACGCTCTACTCGGCGATCCGCACCACGCTCCGGGACGCCGTCGACCGGTCGCGCGGGCTCGCCGCCAGCGAGCTCAAGGGCGAGAAGAAGTCGAACCTGGCCGTGCACGGACAGACCGGCAAGCCGTGCCCGGTGTGCGGCGACACGGTGCGCGAGGTGTCGTTCGCCGACTCGAGCCTGCAGTACTGCGCCACCTGCCAGACCGGCGGCAAGCCGCTGGCCGACCGGCGCACCAGCAAGTTCCTGAAGTAGGCCCCTCACGCCAGGGCGAGGAAGAGCTTCTCCATCTTCTTCACGTCGACGCCGTCGAGCCCGTCGTCGCTGTCGGCCAGGCAGTGCTGGAGGCCGGTGGCGACGATCGCGTAGCCGCTGCGCGCGATCGCCTTGTTCACCGCCGCCAGCTGCGTCAGCACCGCCTCGCAGTCCGAGCCCTCCTCCATCATCCGGATGACGCTGCCGAGGTGCCCGTGGGCGCGCTTCATGCGGGTGATGATCGCCTTGATCTCGGTGGGTTCGAGTTCCATGACCTTCAGCTTTCTGCCGGGTGGTGCACGTCGGTGGGTGTGGTGGACGTCAGCCGAGAGAGTCGAGCATCGCCGAGAGGCGGGCCGTGGCATCAGCCGCGACGCTCTCCAGCGCCGCTCCCCCGGCCAGGCCCATCATCGCGTCCGGGTTGAACGCCTCCACGATCGTGGTGGTGTCGCCGGCCGAGCGCACCACCACGTTGCAGGGCAGCACCGCAGCGATGGAGGCGTCCACCTGGAGGGCCTGGTAGGCCAGTTGCGGGCGGCACGCGCCCAGGATCACTTGCGGAGCCACGGTGACGTCGAGCTTCTCCTTCAGCTTGGCTGCGAGGTCGATCTCGGTGAGCACGCCGAAGCCCTGCGCGTCCAACGCTTCGCGCACCGCTGGGACGGCCTGGTCGTAGGGCAGGTCGATGGTGCGGCTCATCGTGTACGAGCTCATGTCGTCTCCTTCGTCGTCGAACTGAGGTTCACGCTCGACCCTATATCCCCCCGGGGGGATATGTTACTTTTCCGTCAAACCCCCGGGGGGGATATTCGAGAAGGTGAGGAACACGTGACCGCGACCCAGATCCCCAGCAGCACGCCGGCGTCGACGCCCCACGCGTGGAGGCAGAGCTCTCGGGCGCCGGGTGGCAGGCCGACGGGTCGGAGTCGGTGAGCGTGCGCGACGCCGTCGAGCAGCACTTCGACGGCTACGCCAGTCACGCCATCCAGGTCGTCGTCCATTCGGACGCCGCGCCCGTGACCGACGGGGCCGGCGCGGAGGTCCTCGCCGAGGCCACGCGCCTCCTCGAGGCTGACGACCGGATCACGTCGGTGGTGCAACCCACCCCTGGAATGACGCTCAGCGAGGACGGCACCACCGCGATCCTGCTCGCCGGAGCCGGCGCCGACACCAACGAGATGGTGCGCGCAGCCGACGATCTGAAGGGCCCGCTCGCGGAGCTCTCGCGCGACGGCGTCGACGTGAACCCGACCGGGTCGTCGTTGTTGTGGAGCGACTTCAACGAGGCCAACCTCGACGCGATGCTGAAGTCCGAGCTGCTGTCGTGGCCGGTCACGCTCGCCATCCTGGTGCTGGCCTTCGGCGCACTCGTCGCCGCCGGCCTGCCGCTCATCCTCACCCTGGCCGGTCTCGTGGCATCGGCCGGGTCCTTGGTGCTGATCAACTCGATCGTCCCGGTGTCGATCTGGGCGATGAACTTCGCGATGATGTTCGCCCTCGCCCTCGGCATCGACTACGCGCTCTTCCTCGTCGTGCGCTATCGAGCCGCGCGCGCCCGAACGAGCTCCACCGCGCAGAGCGCCATCGCCGAGACCATGGACACCGCCGGGAAGGCGATTCTCCTGTCGGGGATCACGGTGCTGATCTCCCTGACCGCGGTGATGATCGTGCCGTCGCCGTCGTTCCGTTCGATGGCCGGCGGAATCATGCTCGCCGTGGTCTTCGTGCTGGCCGCCACGCTGACCTTGCTGCCCCTGGTGCTCGTCAAGCTCGACCACAGGATCAACCGGTTCGCCCTGCCCTGGTCGCGATCGAGCGAGCACCGCTCGCCGGCCTTCGCCGCCTGGGGCGAACGGCTGTGGCGACGTCCCGTGGCGTTCGGCGCAGGCGCGGTCATCGTCCTCGTCGCGCTGGCCGCCCCGATCGTCGGGCTGCAGACGGCGATGCCGTCGATCAAGGTGCTTCCGGACGACGCCTCGGCCCGGGTCGGCTACGACCAGGTGCAGGACGCCTTCGGTGCCGGGGCTCCGGGAATGCTGCAGGTCGTCACCACCTCGCAGGACGCCGGCGCGACGGCGCTGGTGCTCCAGCAGGACCGGGGCCTGGCCGCGGTCCTGCCGACGGTCCCGGCTGCAGACGGCAGCGGACTGGCGTTGATCTACGCCGTCCCGACCGTCGACCCCTCCGACCCGGCCCTGGGCGCGACCATCGACCGGATCCGCGCGGAGATGCCGGACTCGGCGCGGGTCGGCGGTGCCGCAGTGGAGAACCTCGACCTCAAGGCGCAGCTCGACGAGTCGACCGCGTGGGTGATCGGCATCGTGCTGGTGCTCGGGTTCGTGCTCCTGCTGTTCGCGCTCCAGGCGCCGTTGATCGCGCTGCTCGGCACCGTCGTCAGCCTGCTCTCGACTGCCGCGGCCTTCGGAGTCGCCCAGCTGATCTTCCAGGAGGGACATGGCGCTGACCTGTTCGGTTTCGAGTCACAGGGCTTCGTCGACGCCTGGGCGCCGGTGTTCTTCTTCGCGATGATCTTCGCGATCGCGATGGACTACACCGTGTTCCTGCTGGCCTCGGCCAAGGAGCACTGGGAGCGCACCGGTGATGCGCGCGTCGCTATGGTCGAGGCCGTGGCGCACTCGGGACGGGTCGTCTTCGCCGCCGGGGCGGTGATGGTCGCGGTGTTCTTCACGTTCGCGCTCTCCGGCCCGCTGCCGCCGAAGGAGATGGGGATCATCCTCGGCGTGGCTGTGTTGCTCGACGCATTCCTGGTGCGACTCGTGCTGCTCCCGGTGCTGCTCCGCCTGACCGGCTCCACCGCCTGGTGGACGCCGTCCTGGTTGCGTCGGGTGCTGCCGAACATCACCTTCTCCCATCGTTGAGCCTCGCCGGTCGTGTTGTTGACTGGGGCCATGAGCATCCCCACCGTGGCCATCACCGGCGTGCCCGACCCGCTGCCCGAGGGGCTGGTCGTGCTCGACGTCCGCGAGCAGGTCGAGTGGGACCACGGCCACATCGAGGGCGCCCTGCACGTGCCGCTGATGGACCTCCCCGAGCGACTCGCCGAGCTCCCCGCGGCCCAGACGTTGGTGGTCTGCAAGGTGGGCGGCCGCTCGGCCCAGGCCACCGGCTACCTGGCCCAGCAGGGGCATGACGTCGTGAACCTCGACGGCGGCATGCTCGACTGGGAGGCCGCGGGCCGGCCGATGGTCAGCGAGACCGGCCAGCCACCCCAGGTCGTCTGATCACCGCTGACCCGTCCTCTATAGGGGACGGGTCACCCCGATCACCGCTGACCCGTCCTCTATAGAGGACGGGTCAGCGTCAGATCAGCTGAAGCAGGTGCCGGCGGCGTAGTCGACGAACGCGACGAAGGCGGCGCGGTCGGCCTCGGCCAGGTCGAAGGAGTCGGCGGCGGCCTCGAGGTCACCGTCGCTCAGGTCGCCCGCGGCGGAGTCGTCGGCGGTGGAGACGTGCTCGACGTAGAGCAGGTAGCCGACCCGGCCACTGAACGGGATGTCGCGCGGCGTGCCCGAACCGGCCAGCATCCGCGCCTGCTCGCGGTAGGCGTCGGCATCCGCGGCCTCCCCGGCGACCTCGTCGTAGGCGCCGCAGAAGTCCTGGATCGTGGCGTCCTCAGGGGCGCCGGTGGCGACGATCGGGTCCTCCCCCGCCGAGCAGGCAGCGAGCAGCAGGACGGCGGGCAGGGTGGCGAGCAGGCAGGCAGCGGCGCGACAGATGATCATGGGAAGTGCCAGTCAAACACGCGCCCCCGGCGGCTCAGGACGGCAGGTCGGTGGGCAGGTCACCCAACAGCTGGTCGGCGCAGTTGGTGGTCGCGTAGCCGATGAACGCCGTCACCGCAGCCTCCTCGTCGTCGCTGACGTCGGGGTCCTCGAGGTCGTCGAGGGTGGCGTCCTCGTCGACGTCCTGCGCCACCGCCACGAACACCTCGAAGCCCTCGCGCTCCTGCTCGCTCATGTCGTCGGGGGTGCCGACCTCGGCCAGCGCGTCGGCGAAGTCCTTGATGTCGGCACCGCTGGCGACCTCGCTCGAGGTCAGGAACGTCTCGCAGAAGTCCTCGACCGAGGCGCTGTCGGGGGCGTCGTCACCCGCGTCGCTGCCGCCGTCGTCACCGCAGGCGGTGAGGGAGAAGGCCAGCAGGAGGGGCGCGCCCGCCGCGGCCCAGCGTCGGATCGGGCGGCCATGCGAGTGGGGCGAGTGGAGGTGGGGGCGTCGGGTCACGGGAGACATGACTCCATCTACTCACACTCCCGGCGGCACTGCGAAGACACGTGGCGTCGGGATCGTGAACAGGTCCGGCAGCCCCCGCACGTAGGCCGCCCGGTCCATCTCCTGCACCCCCAGGCTGGCCAGGTGCTCGGTGCGCCACTGGACGTCGACCAGCCGGCGGTCCGCGTGCTCGTCGGTGAGCGCCTCGATGAGTCCGACCAGCGCGACCTTTGAGGCGTCACGCGCCCGGTGGAACATCGACTCACCGGCGAAGAGCCCGCCGATCGCCAATCCGTAGAGCCCACCCTCGAGGCGCCCTTCGCGCCAGGCCTCCACCGAGTGCGCCCACCCCAGCCGGTGCAGCTCGACGTAGGCCTCCCGGATGCGACGATCGATCCACCCGTGCGGACGACGCGGGTCGGCGCACGCGGCGAGCACCTCCTCGAAGGCGGTGTCGACCCGGATCTCGAAGTCACGGCACGAGCGGCGCAGCGAGCGCGAGACGACCAGCGCGTCCAGCGGCAGCACGCCTCGGCGCACCGGCGACCACCAGCCCACCGGGTCGCGGGGCCCGCCGAAGGGCATTGGGAAGAGTCCGTGCCGGTAGGCCGCCAGGATGGTGCCCGGCTCGAGGTCGGCGCCCACCGCCACCAGGTCGTCGTCGGGGTCGGCGCCGGAGTGCGGATCGGTCAGGTCGACGAACGCCCAGGGCGAGGCCGGCGGGGTGACCGGCCAGTCGAGCATGGCCACGACCGTAACCTGTGTCCTATGGGAGTGACCCGATGGGCGTAGCGAAGGGAATCGGCCGCCAGCTGACCCGGCAGATCGGCCCGCGCCTGGCCCACCAGGTCGCGCCCAAGGTGGCGCCGAGGCTGTCGGAGCTGACACCCGGCCTGTCGGCGTCCTTCGTGCGCGAGGCGCTGCACCGGGCCATCGCCGGCGTCGGTCCGCTCACCCCGGCCGCCCAGGTCGCCGAGAAGATCCGCCACGACCACGACGGGCACGCCGCCCGTTCGGTGCACGGCGTGATCGACCACCACACGCGGCTGGCCGGCGCGCAGGGCTTCCTCACCAACATCGGCGGACTGGTCACGATGACCGTCACCCTGCCCGCCAACCTCACCGGGCTGGCCGTGCTGCAGTGCCGGATGGTCGCCGCGGTGGCGCACCTGCGCGGCTACGACCTGGCCGACCCCCGCACCCACAACGCGATCCTGGTGACGATCCTCGGCGCCGACACGGTGGCCGAGCTGGTCGAGAAGCAGACGATCCCCGCGCCGCCGATGGCGCTGGCCACCGCCCCGGTGCACGACGCCCGCATCGACGCCGCCATCTCGACCGCCGTGGCCACCGACCTGGTCACCCGCGTCGCCGGTCGACGGATGGCCACCACGGTCGGACGCCGGGTGCCCGTGGTCGGTGGGCTCGTCGGGCTCGGCGCCGACGGCTACGCGACCTGGAAGATCGGCAACTACGCCGACCGCGAGTTCCTGCCGCGCGCGGCGCGGTAGGCCTTGAGCAGGCCGCGTCCGACCCGCGCCGTCTGCAGCCGCCGCACCACCTTGGCCCGCAGCCGGTACGTCGGGCGCAGGTAGCTGCGCTCCAGCGCACGGTAGGCGTCGTCGAGCTCGGCACGCAGCCGCTCCTCCTCGCGACGCAGCCGCGCGGCCTCGACCGCCAGGGCCGTGACGGCGTCGACGGCGGCCGCGGCCACCTGCTTCTCGACCGGGTGGTCGGGGTCGCTCCACTCGTCGGGCACGAGTCCGACCAGGTCGGCGATATCGCCCACGACGTCGTAGCCGCGCGCGGTGATCTCGTCGGTCCAGGTGCGCTCGAGCTCGGCCACCCACGGGTGGACGTCGGGTGGCAGGCCGAGCCGCGGCGAGCTGCGCCGCTGCGACAGGGTCTGGTGGGCGAGCAGCTCGCGCACCAGCGGGCGGTAGTCGGCAGGTGGGAGGCGCTTGTTGCCGGCCCGGTTGATGCGCCGGATCAGCGCGGTCTCCGGCGCTCCGAGGGACGGGTTGGCCCGCTCGGTCTCGAGGTCGAGGTCGAGGCCGTCGAGGCCGAAGGTCTGGCTGAACCGCTTCCAGAGCACCTCGGGTGCGCCACCGGACGGCGGCACCGTCACCAGGTGCACCCGCTCGGGCGGCAGGTCGTGGGCCCAGCGATCGAGGATCGCCGGGATCTCCTGCACCCCCCAGAACCAGCTCGAGATGCGGGTGTCGCGGGCCGGGTCCTGGATCTGCTCGAGGAACCGCGCGTAGCTGATCGGGCTGCGGTGCTTGACGTTCTCCTGCCACTCGGCCGGGATCTGCCGCACCAGGTCGCGCACCGACAGGACGACGTGCACCTCGGTGCCCGCCTCGGTGCCGTCGTGGCCGAGGCTGTCGAGCGCCCGGCCCACCTGCGAGCGCGAGGCGGTGGCCAGGATCTCGTGGCTGATGATCGCGGTGTGCCGGTGCTGGCGCACCCGGGCGGCCAGCGCGTCCCACGCGCCGATGGCCTCGGCCTCCAGGCCGCCCCAGGGCAGGCGCATCAGGTCGAGGGCGGCGAGGAAGTGGGCGTCGAAGCGGTCGGCCGGGTAGAGGATGTCGGCCGCGGCGAGCGCGCGACGGTTGCGGAAGAGCACGTCCTGGAAGTAGCTGGTGCCGGTCTTCGGGGTGCCGACGTGGAGGTAGACGCGTCGTGCCATCAGGGCCCCTCCGTCCGGGTCAGGAGTCGCACCGCGAGAGCGAGCACACCGGCGTCGGTCGGATCAGCTCCTGGCTCGGTGCCACGCGGCACGAGCCGGTCCAGCTCCGACTGGCCGCCGACCACAGGGTAGCCCTCGGTGCGGACGACGGCGCGGATGCGCTCGGCCCGCTTCACGGCCCAGTCGTGGTGGGTGTCCGGCAGCCGCAGCGGTGGCCCGGGGTGCCGCGCCAGCTGCGGCAGGAACGTGCTGTGCAGCAGCCGGGCGCGCTCGCCCGGCAGCACGAGGAGGCTGAGCGGAGCCCCCACACGTCGGGCCAAGTCGACGGCGTCCGCCGAGAGAGGCGGGTGGCCCGCCACTCGACGTCGGACGCCGAGCGCCCGCGGCAGGCGCGCCGGGTCGAGCACGAACCGCACCCGCGACCGGCCGATCCGCTCGGCCCAGAAGCGCGCGGCGCCGAGCAGGTCGACGCGCGGCGGCATCGGCCGACCGGGATTCGTGCCCAGCCACTCCACCCAGCCGGAGCCGCCCTCGTCGAAGGCGCGCGCCGTGTAGGCGTCGACCACCATCGAGGCGACGTCGGTGCCGAGCACGTAGACCGGCGCGCGGCGCCCGCCTGGGGGTCGGCCCAGCCGTGCCAGCTCGGCGCGGCGCGGGTCGGCCAGCCAGGGGTCACCCACCAGTCGGTAGGGCCGGGCCCACGGACGCCGTGTGGCCGCGGGTGGTGCCGAAGCTCCGGCCGCCACGACGTCCTCGGCCAGCAGCGTGGTCGCCACCCGCACCAGCTCGGCGTCGGGGAGGTCGGCTGGATCGATCGGGCGTGGCCCCCACTGCGGCGGCTCCACCGCGCCGAGCAGCTCGAGGTCGGGCGTGCCTCGACCCGGTGCGCTGGCGGTGATCACCCGCTCGACGAGCACGCGGTCGGGCGGGCCGGCCAGGTTGAGCCGACGCAAAAGCTCGAGCTGCTGGGCGCCCGGCAGGTAGCGGTCGCCACGTTCGCCGTCGCTGCCGGCGTCGCGCCACTGGCTCCAGGGCACCGTGGAGCCGTCGCGCAGGGCGGCGACCCAACCCCAGGCCCGGCGTTCACCGACGGGCGCCGCGGCGTGCGCCGCGGTCACGGGTCGCGCCGCACCCGCGAGCGGACCTTGGCGACCAGCTTGTCGTCCGGGTCCTCGCGCCGGGTGGCCTCCAGCGTCATCGCGGCCAGGGCATCGAGCGCAGCGCGCAGCTGCGGCTTGGCGCCGATCTTGTCGGGGCTCTTGTAGACCTCGTCGGGGTCGCGCGGTGCCGGCCGCAGCTCGGCCACGTCGCCCACGACGTGCACCCCGCTGGCGACGAGGTAGTCGATCCAGCGCCCGGACTCCTCCTCGGCCCACGGCTGGTAGCGCGGCGGCAGCACGAGGGGCGGGCTCTGTCGACGCACGAGTCGGTCCTCGGCCAGCATCTTGCGCACCAGCTCGTCGAAGCGCGCCTCGCGCCGGGCCTCGCGGTCCATCCGCCGGTTGAGGCGGCGCAGCATGGCCGACTCGGCGATGCCCAGCGAGGCGTTGGTGCTCTCGCTGTCGCGCGGGGCCCAGGCCGGGTCGATGCCGAACACCTCGCAGAAGCGCTGCCACAGCTCGGGTCCGGGCTCGTGCGGCACGGTCACCACGTGGATGCGGTCGGCGGGCAGGCCCTCCCCCCAGGTCGCCAGGACGCCCGGCAGGTCGAAGGCCCGCGCGAACCAGGCGCGTCGTTTGGTGGCCCGGTTGAGGAACCGGCGGTACGACCACTTGCGGCCCTGCTTGATGCTCTCCTGCCAGGCGGCCGGCAGCTGCCGGGCCATGTCGCGGGCCGAGTAGACGACGTGCAGCTCGGAGTCAGCGAACGCGGCGCGCACCCGGGCCACCTGGGCGGGCGTGGCGGGAGCCAGGATCTCGTGGCTGATGATCACCGTGCCCTGGACCCGGCGGACCTTGCGCACCAGGGCGTCCCAGCTGCCGTCAGCGTGCCCGGCCGGCCCGCCCCAGTCCTGCTCGAGCAGGTCGAGCGCGGCACGGAACTGGCTCAGCGCCGGACTGGTCATCGCGTTGCGGGTGGGGAAGTGCACGCCGTTCTGAGCCAGGCTCCTGGCGTTGAGGGTGAGCCGGTCCTGCAGGTAGGTGGTGCCGGTCTTGGGTGCACCGATGTGCAGGAAGACGCGACGGGTCACGCGGGCGATTGTGCCAGGGATCCACCGGCCGGCTCGGACGGCGCCAGCGCGCGCACCACGGCCGACGGACTGGGCCGCCCGAGGTGTCCGGCCATCCAGACGCTGGTGGCCACGACCGCGTCGAGGTCGACGCCGTGCTCGATGCCCAGGCCGGTGAGCAGCCAGACGAGGTCCTCGGTGGCGAGGTTGCCGGTGGCGCTCTGGGCGTAGGGGCAGCCGCCCAGGCCGCCGGCGCTGGCGTCGAAGGTGGTGATGCCCGCACGCAGGCCGGCCTGCACGTTCGAGAGCGCCTGGCCGTAGGTGTCGTGGAAGTGGAGGGCGAGCTGGTCGGTGGTCATGCCGGCTGCCTCGAACGCGCGCACGAGGGCGGTGACGTGCCCGGCGGTGCCGACCCCGATCGTGTCGCCGAGGCTCAGCTGGCTGGCGCCGAGGTCGAAGAGCCGGCGTCCGACGTCGACGACCTGCTCGACCGGCACACCGCCCTCCCAGGGGTCGCCGAAGCACATCGACACGTAGGCGCGGACGTCGAGCCCGGCGTCGCGCGCCCGGCGCACCGTGGGCTCGAACATCGCGAACTGGTCGTCGAGGCTGCGGTTGAGGTTCTTCTGGGCGAACGTCTCGGTGGCCGAGCCGAACACGGCGATGTGGCGCAGCCCGAGCTCGAGGGCGCGGTCGAGACCGCGCTCGTTCGGCACGAGCACCGGCAGGTCGCGGCTGGCATCACCGAGGCTGGTGGCGAGGTCGGTCATCAGGTCGGCGGCGTCCGCGAGCTGCGGCACCCATTTCGGGTGCACGAAGGACGTGGCCTCGACGACGGGGAGACCGGCGGTGAGGAGCCGCCGCACGAACTCGGCCTTCACCTGCGTGGGCACCAGCGCCTGCTCGTTCTGCAGACCGTCGCGCGCACCGACCTCGTAGATCGTCACCCGGCTCGGCAGCCCCGCCTCGGGCGCCACCATCGGCAGTGGCGTCGACCGGCCCGTCGACTGGCTCACTCGGCAGCCTCCACCACGAACAGCGTGGCGCCGAGGCTCACGGTGGCTCCGGCCGCAGCGCCTACCCGAGTGACGGTGCCAGCGAACGGGGCGCGCAGGGCGTGCTCCATCTTCATCGCCTCCATGACGCCGAGCACGTCGCCCTCGGCCACCTGGTCACCCTCGGCGACCCGCACCGCGAGCATGGTGCCCGGCATCGGCGAGGTGAGCGTGCCGTCGCCGACCGCGGCCGCGCCGGCCAGCCGGTCGGGCTCGGTGAAGAGGAAGCGTTGGCCGCGCAGGACGACGTCCACGAACCCGGGTTGGGCGTTGACCGTCGCGTCGTGGGTGACGCCGTCGACGACCAGCCGCACGCGGTGGTTCGCGGCGGCGATCTGCACGACCGGGACGCCGTCGACGGTGCCGGCCGCGCGGTCGACGACGACCGGCCGGTCGAGCTCGACCGTGGTCGGGGCGGCCGGGCCGGCCGAGCGCCAGCCGTCGGCCGCGAACGGGTGACCGGTGTCGCTGGCGGTGAGCATCGCCGACACCCAGGCGGCCACGATGCGCGGCACGTCGTCGTCGGGCTTGGCGATCTCGGCCGTGTCGAGCCAGGCGGTGTCGATGGTGGCGTCGCGGAACTCGTCGCTGGCGGCGAGCTCGCGCAGGAAGCCGACGTTGGTGGTCAGGCCGAGGATGGCGGTGTGCTCGAGCGCCTGCACGAGCAGCTGGCGGGCGTCCTCGCGGTCGCGGCCGTGGGCCACGATCTTGCCGAGCATCGGGTCGAAGCTGGTGCCGACGACCTGGCCACTCTCGAGCGCGTGGTCGGTGCGGATGATGCCGCCGTCGGGCCAGCGCACGATCGAGGCGGTGCCGGCCTGAGGCAGGAAGCCGTTGAAGGGATCCTCGGCGTAGACCCGCGCCTCGATGGCGTGGCCGTAGGGCCGGGGGTAGCCGTCGGGCGAGCGCATCGGTTCTCCCGCGGCGATCCGCAGCTGCTCCTCGACCAGGTCGGTGCCGGCGATCGCCTCGGTCACCGGGTGCTCGACCTGGAGCCGGGTGTTCATCTCCAGGAAGTAGACCTCGTCGGTGTCGACGTCGAGCAGGAACTCCACCGTGCCGGCGCCGACGTACCCGACGTGCCTGGCCAGCGCGACCGCCGAGCTGGTGACGACCTCGCGCACCTGGTCGCTGATGGTCGGTGCAGGTGCCTCCTCCAGCACCTTCTGGTGCCGGCGCTGGGTGGAGCAGTCGCGCTCGTGCAGGTGCGCGACGTTGCCGTGGGTGTCGCCGAGGATCTGCACCTCGATGTGGCGACCGTGCTCGACGTACTTCTCGATGAGCATGGTGTCGTCGCCGAACGCGCTGAGCGCCTCGCGCTTCGCGGCGGCGGTGGCCTCGGGGAGCTCGGCCGGGTCGCGGACGATGCGCATGCCCTTGCCCCCGCCGCCGGCGGCCGCCTTCACCAGCACCGGCCCGGTCCAGTTCGTGGCGGCGTCCTCGCCCTGCGGCACGACGGGCACGCCCGCGGCGATCGCGATCTCGCGAGCGGCGTCCTTGCGGCCCATCTGCTCCATGACCTCGGCACTCGGGCCGACCAGCGTGATGCCGGCGTCCTCGAGCGCACGGGCGAAGGGGGCGCGCTCGGAGAGGAACCCGTAGCCCGGGTGCACCGCGGTCGCGCCGACGGCCGCCGCCGCCCCGACCACGGCGTCGACGTCGAGGTAGCTCGACACCTCGACCGACTCGTCGGCCAGGCGCACGTGCATCGCGCCGATGTCGGCCGCGGTGTGGAGGGCGACGGTGCGGACGCCGTGGCGCTGGGCGGTGCGCATGATCCGCACCGCGATCTCGCCCCGGTTGGCGACGAGCAGCTTGTCGATGGCGATCTTCGGGACCATCTCAGGCCACGGACCTTTCGTGCGAGTGGTCGGCGGTCGCCGGGGAGCGGTGGGTGCGCCACCGTTTCCCGGGGCCGATCGGTGGGTGGGGCACCGCCGTCCCGGCGCCGGCCGGGGAGCGGTGGATGAGCCACGGTTCCGGCCGGCCGAACGGTGGCTGAGGCACCGCTCCCCGGCGGCGGTCGGCCCGCGGCCGTGCGTGGTGGACGTCGAGCACGGCCGTCATCACATCCGGAAGATGCCGTAGGAGGGCGCCGCGACCGGCGCGTGGGCGGCCGCGGCCAGCCCCATCCCCAGCACCCGGCGGGTGTCGACGGGGTCGATCACGCCGTCGTCCCAGAGCCGGGCCGTCGAGTAGTACGGCGAACCCTGGTGCTCGTACTGCTCACGGATCGGCGCCTTGAACTCCTCGTCGTCCGGCTTGCCGGCGACGGTGGCGAGCACCGAGGCGGCCTGCTCACCGCCCATCACCGAGATCCGGGCGTTCGGCCACATCCAGAGGAACCGGGGGTCGTAGGCGCGCCCGCACATGCCGTAGTTGCCGGCGCCGTACGAGCCGCCGATGACGACGGTGAACTTCGGGACGACGCTGCAGGCCACCGCGGTCACGAGCTTCGCGCCGTCGCGGGCGATGCCCTGGTTCTCGTACTCGCGACCGACCATGAAGCCGGAGATGTTCTGCAGGAACACCAGCGGGATGCCGCGCTGGTTGCAGAGCTCGATGAAGTGCGCGCCCTTGCGCGCCGACTCCCCGAACAGGATCCCGTTGTTCGCGACGATCCCGACCGGGTGCCCCCAGATGTGCGCGAAGCCGGTCACGAGCGTCTCGGCGTAGAGCTGCTTGAACTCCTGGAAGCGGCTGCCGTCGACGATCCGGCGGATCACCTCGCGGACGTCGTAGGGCGTGCGTGGGTCGACGGGCACGACGTCGTAGAGGCCGGCCGGGTCCTCGAGCGGCTCCTCGGGCTCGCGCACCTCCCACGGCGCGGGCCCGGCGGCGGGCAGGGTGTCGACGATGCTGCGCACGATGGCGAGGGCGTGCGCGTCGTCGTCGGCGAGGTGGTCGACGACGCCGCTGGTGCGGGCGTGCACGTCACCCCCGCCGAGCTCCTCGGCGGTGACGACCTCGCCGGTCGCGGCCTTCACCAGCGGTGGACCACCCAGGAAGATCGTGCCCTGGTTGCGCACGATCACGGTCTCGTCGCTCATCGCCGGCACGTAGGCACCGCCGGCGGTGCACGAGCCCATCACGCTCGCGATCTGGGGGATGCCGCGCGCCGAGAGGTTCGCCTGGTTGAAGAAGATCCGACCGAAGTGCTCGCGGTCGGGGAACACGTCGTCCTGCATCGGCAGGAACGCGCCGCCGGAGTCGACCAGGTAGAGGCACGGCAGGTGGTTATCGGCCGCGATCGCCTGCGCCCGCAGGTGCTTCTTGACCGTCATCGGGTAGTAGGTGCCGCCCTTGACGGTGGCGTCGTTGGCCACGATCACGCAGTCGCGGCCG
>Ga0098074_1000801_pt1 | contig 18689 bp, 20 predicted proteins | sample 32_taG_FD_75064 | JGI IMG/M metagenome (GOLD analysis project Ga0098074, IMG submission 75064) | Marine viral communities from the Gulf of Mexico - 32_GoM_OMZ_CsCl metaG | ecosystem: Environmental > Aquatic > Marine > Oceanic | place: Atlantic Ocean: Gulf of Mexico | collected 2015-07-12
GAGTCTAAGGTCCGTGCTTACGCCACTGTCGAACCTACCTTCACCCTTAGCGATACCTTTGTCCCTGACTTGGACGCTAACATTTTCCCACTGCTGCTTAACGAGTCTAAGTCTGTGGCTATGTCCCTCCTGATCGGAGGTTCTGATCCCAAGGTAGACCAAGCAGCTAGACGCCAGCGATACCGTAACCAGAACCAGCGGTATAAAACCAAGCAACCTCAAGGATACTCTTCTTATGGCCGTAACGGTTGAAACCATCACCGATAACTTTGGCAACCCTGTCATCTACATTCAAGACCCTACGAAAACTGAGGCAGTGTACTCAGTAGAGAAATCAAAGGACGGTTACACGTTCTACGAAGTTCGTTCTAGTCAAGGTGCTATCCCTAAGATACTCGAAGGCAAGTTCACTAAGTCCCAAGACCTAGAGAAAAAAGTGGTCAAGTATCTCACTGAGAAGAAGCCGACACGAACGGTACGCACTAAAGAAGTCTCTAAGCTCCGAGCACAGAAAGACAGCTAATGGCACAGCAAGTTTCCCAAAGACCAGCAGTTATCCTGAACAAGGGGCTTGTCACTGAAGCCGGGGAACTTACTTTTCCTGAGGGTGCATCTGTTGATGAACTCAACTGTACCCTTGAGCGTGATGGCTCTCGTCGTCGTAGGTTAGGTGTCCAGTACGAGGACGGCTATGTCCTAGGTCCTGCTGTAGGCACAGACTCTATTGTCTCTACCCACCAATGGGAGAACGCAGGAGGCTCTGCTGGTCTGACCTTTGTTGTTGTTCAGATCGACGCCACTCTACACTTCTACCTTGAGGCCACCACAGCTATCAGTGCTAACAAGAAGTCCTTCACTGTGGATCTTACTGCACATGAAAGGGCTGGTGGACTAGGGGGAGGAGCTGCCCGTGTTCAAACCACCGTTATCGAAGGTATTATGGTCGTTGCGTCAAGCGAACTCAATACCTTTCAGATCACGTATGACCCTGTTGGTGACTCTGTCTCGACGGAAGAGATTGTCTTCAAGGTACGAGACTTCGTATTCCAAGGAGACGTAGAGGACTATCAGGACAAGTCTGCTTCTGCTGCTGTCTCTGTCCAACGTCAGTACGACACGAAGAACGCAGGTTGGAAGGCACCCAAGGGTGACAGTGCTCTTAGCACGTACATCTCTTCGAAGACTGCTTACCCGCCTTTGTCTCTCCCTTGGTACGCAGGTAAAGACGCAAGTGGAAACTTCTCTGTGTCCGAATGGGAAAAGATCTTCTCGGGCACCAGCTTGATTGCCAATGGCTCCTACATCCTGAACCTCTACACTAAGGATCGTGAGGGTGTCTCGGGTGTCACTGGCATCGGCACAGACCCTGAGGCATCTAGGTTTGTCGCTGTACAGACCTTTGCAGGTCGAGTGTTCTACGGCGGAATGGAAAACAAGAACAGCAACAGGATCTTTTTCTCTCGCCTCTTCTACCAGACAGAGAACCTAGGTGACTGCTATCAGGTTAACGACCCTACGTCCGAAGACTTCAGTGATCTGCTGGACACAGACGGTGGAGAAATCGCAGTACCCGGTGCCTATGGTATCAAACGCCTGCATGTCCTTGGTCCGTACCTAATTATCTTCGCAGAGAATGGTATCTGGTCCCTTAACGGGGTGGACAACGTGTTCCGTGCCACTGACTATGCACTGGATAAGGTCTCTGAGATCGGTATCAAGAGTGCAGACAGCTTTGTCTCTGCCGAAGGTCGTCCATACTGGTGGTCTGACGTGGGTATCCACACGATTGAAGTGACACAGCAGGGTCTAGTATCCCAGAATATCTCGCTTCCTACCATCCAGTCCTTCTGGGGAGACATCGAACCCTCTAATCGGGACCTTGTGCAGGCTGCTTACGACAAGTTTAACCGTCGAGTGGCTTGGTTTTATCCGAGTAACGGTGGTGCGCTAGACCGAGTGCTGTTCTTCGACGAAGCTTTGGCTGCTTTCTATCCGTGGTCCATTGGTTCAGCTAACGCAGACCAGTACATCGTGTCTCCTTTCTTCTCAGACGGTAACCTGATCGACGACATTACGTACAACGTAGTGGACTCGAGCGGTAACCGAGTGGTTGATGCGTCTGGAGACCCTGTTGTCATCACACTTCCGGGTCGTGTCTTCGGTACAAGCCAGTTGAACCTAGCAGTAAGAGACACAACAGGACAGCTAACGTTCGCTGAGTTCTCTGACACTGAGTTCTATGACTGGGGAACAGCAGACTACAGCTCGTTTATGATCCCACCGTATGACTTTGGTGGAGACATGACAACAAAGAAGCGTGTGATCTACGTCAAACCTTACTTCAGGGTGACAGAGGTGGGCACACAGAACGAAGGGGATGGCTCTGTGTCTTACATCCGTCCCTCAGGTTGCCTCTTGTCCTCGTTCACTGACTTCAGTAGGACTGCAGCTAACACAGCACAGCAGGCGTACCGTGTCCCTGAGCTCATCGTGACAGATGGTTCTACAGATGACCTACCTCCGACCACTGTGGTGACACGCAGGTTGCGCCTACGTGGCAGAGGGTCCTCGATGTACATGAAGTTTGAAAGCGAAGCAGGGAAAGACTTCCATCTTCTTGGGTACGACCTGATCCAAGGAAAGAACCCACGGTAATGCAGAGCTCAGAACTCTTTGGTCTATGCGGAAAGAACTTCAAGCTTCGTATCGAATATAGCGAGGACTTCGCCATCCTTCACCTGAAGGAGATCACCAAGTTCTCCAAGGAGACATTCTTCGAAATGAGGCAGATGCTCAAGGACTGGAACAAGTTTATGAAGAGTGTAGGATACTCAGGTACACACGCAGGTGTACCAATGGACAACATGGCTATGATCCGTATCGTATCTGCGCTAGGGTTTAAACACATTGGGACTAACGACGGTCTCTACATATACTTCTACGAGGGAGACGACTAATGGCAGAAACAGCTCTTATCATTGCTAGTGTCGCTGGTGCCGCAGCCTCTGCAGGTGGTACCCTGTACTCAGCATCACAGCAGTCTAAGGCTGCTAAGAACCAGAAGCGATCTCTTCAAGCGCAGCAGAGAGCAGCTGAGCAGCAGCAGAAGCAGGAAGAACTCCGTGCTCGACGTGAGCGTAGGCAAGCCTTCCGTCAGACACAGATTGCCCGTAGTTCTGCACTGGCTACCTCTCAGGCTGCAGCTGCAGGCTTGGGTGGCTCAGGTGTTGCAGGTGGCATCGGCTCTCTGTCTTCCCAGCTTGGGTCAGGACTAGGGTACTCCACTCAGCAGTCTGGCTTGGGTCGTAACGCTGCTGAGTTTAACCGTCAGGCTGGTGTGTTCCAGCAGAACGCTATCAGCAACCAGAGTCGCGCTGGGTTTGGTAGCACTATTGCAGGCATCGGCAGCCAGTTTATGTCTTGGGGCCTAGAAGGTTTGGGCAATCGATCTCAACCCGTTGGTTCGTACGTTCGATAAGGTGGTACTATGAATCTTCTGCCTGTAGACTTTATCTCGTCAGAGACTCCAATAGACCTTCCTTTAGGCCTAGGTGAGGAGGGGGTAGTTAATCCTACTCGTGGCGCTAATCAGACTACTGATGTGGCTATTACTACTGGACAACCTGAAACGCAAGTGGCTGAAGAGCTTAAAAAAGGGGTGCAAACCTCTGTAGCCTCGGCTAAGGACATTGCCTCTAAGGCGTACTCCGTTGACATGGTGGATGTTCTAATCAACCAAGATACTCCAGTTCAAGCTGCTGAGCTGCTTGGGAACCAGTCCTCAAAAAACGTCAACCCTCCTTCAGACTTTATGATAGAGGACAGCGCCACTAAGGCTAACCCCTACGTTGGAGGTAGGGCTGCAGCTGTCTTAAGGCGTCAGCAGAAAGCTTACGAAATTGCTGAAGAGTACTTCAGGAAAGCTAATGGTGGTACGACCGACGTTGTGCTTGATTTCTTCGACAGGTTCTTTGTCCGCCACTTGGGTGCAGGAGTCTACGAAGATATTACGAACCGTTCTGAGCGCAAAGGTTTTGAGCTTGCTGCTTCATTCACTGACTTTACTATTACTGATGAAGAGTGGGAAGAAGTCTTCCGCGCCTACGCTGATGAGGTCAACGAAGAAGGGGCCTTTAGGTCAGAGAACCTGTTTGCTATCCAACAGCTGATGAACGAAGTTATGAACGCGGGGTACGACCCTAGTGCAGCTTTTGACCAAGTGTTAGGGGCAGGTGAGATTGCTTCACTGGGGTTTGGTGCGGCTCTCAGGGCTGGTAAAACTATCTCTCGTCTGAGTGCAGTCCGTGGTGTGGACGAAGCTACGGAAGCCGCTTCTACTGCAACCCATGTGACAAAGACCTTAGATCCTGAGCTTGAGGTCGAGAAGCTTCCTACAGCTTTGTCTAATACAGCTCCCGGTGACACGCAGATTCAGATATCGCGGTCTCAGCAGATCGAAAACGATAACGCCCTAGTCCAAGAAATTGGTCGTATGATCGCTCGTGGATCTCTTGGGGTAGACGCTACACCTGATCAAATCCAAGCTGCTCAGTTAGAGATCCAAGGGGACATTGCCGATTTAACCAGTAGAGCGATAGCGGACGTAGATGTAGAGGCTATTGATTTTTCTGGGGCTGGTCTTAGGGATCTCGGGGTAACTGTTAAACTTGGGAGAAAAACCGACGGAGCTCCCTTTTCCCCTAGAGCTAAGGGCGCGGCTGAGAAGCTGGCTAAGGTCTACCGTGACAATGGGTTCGCTGCTGATGTTGTTCCTGCTAAGCTAGGAGACGAAACCTCTGGCTGGAACGTTCGCATTCAGCAAAGGCTAAACCTAGATCCGTACAGGGGAACTTTAAGCGATCCTTTCGAACCTAAGAAACGTCTGTTTAACGGGATTCGCCAAGCAGTCCTTAACATTTTTGGGTCTCAGCGGTCGATCATTTCTGAGTTTGATCAACAGCTGTCGATCTTGGGTGAAGGGTTCCAGTCTGCTGTTCGCAACGCTGCTGAACCTTACCTCAAAAGTATACGAAGCCTGCCTGTCCAAAATCAAAAGATTGTCTCGGGAGTTTTAAAGCAGCTTAGGGATGGTCCTGAGGCATCTATCAGGAATTACTACAACCGCTCTGAGTTTGCAACAAAGTACCGAGCACTTCACCCTGACGGGAAGGACGCCACCGACGCTGACTACGACGCTTTCATGGCCGCTGTTACCTTGAGTGACACAGCGTACTATCTTAAGGCTAACAAGATTATGCGTTGGTACACACGAAACGGGTACAAGGCTCTAGATCTGGACGATGGTAAAGGTGTCGCCAAGGGAACCTTGGTAAAGGACGTGAGCTCACTGGATGAAGACACGTTTATCTGGTCTCCTTCTCGGCAAGAGACTATCCGCCTATCAGACCTTCCTGCTGAGGAGCGCTTGGGCATCTGGAAACTAGAGAAGCCCCTGCAGAATGGAGCCGAGTATACACACAATCCGAAGAAGGTTCGTTCCCTAGCCTACGATGATGTCCTTGGTTACAACGCTGGAGGGTCTCGTCTTAACCCAGACTTTAACTACTTCATTGTCACAGGCTCAGGACGTGGGCGTGCTCTCTTAGGTACGTTCTCCATTAAGCAAGCTAACAGAGCCGTGGCTGATCTTGAGGTCCTACAATCTGCGTATAACTCTGGGAGTTTGACCGACGATATTGTTCTTGCGAACAACTCTTGGAACCCTAACGTTACCTCAGTTAAAGACTTTGATGACCTCGTAAAGAAAAAGGGCTGGGATCTTAGTCAAAAGGTAGACTTCAAGCCGCGCGATGGCATCGTGGAAGAGGACGTGCCTCTGAAGGGCGAGACTGAGGGGACCTACCAGATGGCTCAGTTTAACCGAAACAACGACGTTCTTATGGAGTACGGTGGAACTGACGCTTGGAACCAAGACCCTATGCGCAGCATCACTCAGCAGCTCAGCAACGGTGTTTCTGAACTTTCTCTGCGAAACTACAACCAGTCTGCAAAAGCTTCTTGGTTACGTAAGGCCGGGTATACCAAGCAGGTAGAAGAAGGAAGCATGTCTTTAGACTTCCTGTTCGACAACGCTGACCTGAGTAACATCAAAGATCCTACCACTAAACGCCAGCTTGAGGCTATCCGCACTAACATCAAAGCTCGCAACGGTGCTCAAGGAGAGATTGCAGACAGGTTTGAGCAGTACGGCAGAGAGTTGTCTGAGTTTGTCTTCGACAGGACTGGACGGAAGATTAAGATAGGAGATCCAACAAACGTCCTAATGAACCTTGGTTTTCAAAGCGCGTTTGGTTTTCTTAACTTGTCCCAGTTTGTCCTACAGGCTTCCCACATGGCTGCGATAGGAGCTATTTCTGGTCTAACTGGAGTTAAAGGAGCGGCTCTTGTCCCTGCTATGCGACTAGCTATTCATGCAGATCGAACACATGGTGTCGTTGATGGGTACGCTCGCATAGCTAAGTTTGCGGGACTGTCTACTGACCAAGTCAAAGAGATCGCGGAGTACATTAAGATCTCTGGTCGAGACATCATCGAGAACGACGAGGTGACCAAGGGCACAGGGCCTTCTTGGGACATAGTTTCTTTCAAAGAGCACGACATGAGGGCGACTACCCTAAACAAAACTGTTGCTGCTGCCTCTAACGCTGCTCGTGTTGCTGGTAAGATCTCCATTCTTCCGTTTAGCGAAGGTGAAAAACTCACTCGTTATACAGGAATGCTCACGGCTTCAATGGAATATATGGCTAAGAACCCCGGTAAGTCCATCTTGACCCCGGATGCTCGGGCATGGATTGCTGGACGACAAGACGACTTGACATTTAACATGACCAATGCCTCTCGTTCAGCGTGGCAGTCTGGCGCTATGCGTCTTCCTATGCAATGGATGTCCTATAGCTTTAGGTCTATGGAGGCTCTTCTTGTGGGGTCTCAGTTTACAGCGTGGGAGCGCATACGTTTAGGAACTATGTTGACCATCCAAGCTGGACTTTTTGGTCTGACTGCGTCTAAAGCTGCAGACTACCTAGCTGACCAGTTCGGTCTTGAACCAAGTGGAACAACCTACGTAGCTCTTAAGTATGGAGCTATCGATGGCATCATGTCTTGGGCCTTGTCTGAAGCCACTGGAGAGCAGGTACGCACAGCGTTTGGCACACGATTGTCACCTTTAGATGGCCTCTTGAACATGCTAGAAAATGTCCAAGAAGACCCGTTCTTGACTTTACTTATGGGTCCTTCGGGTCAGATTGTAGGAGGAGGCGGAATGGCCTTGGCTTCTGCTATAGGAAACTTGTACAACGGTCGCACAGAAATGGCTAAGGACGACCTGCACACCCTGCTTCGGACTCCATCGGGTTTGAATAACTACCTGACCGCTGCCTCTATTATTAACACAGGAACCTATCGAACCAAAAGCGGGAAGTCCATGCACGGAGAGTGGAACGACACTGACGCTATACTCGCCGCAGTCGGCATCACAAACTTCAAGACCGCTGACTACTACGAGAGATCTGAAGTTTTCTGGAAAGAAGGTCAAGAAGTGCGCGCTTGGCAAAAGGATGTGCGCAATTTAGCTGGAAAAGCTTTTGATCTAGCTGAGGCTGGGGAAGTCGAAAGAGCTTCTCAGATGATGGACGAAATCACGAACATGATTGAGGCTTCTGGCCTAGCTCCTATCGAAAAGACGAGACTGCTTGGGCGGATTAAAAATGACACTAACTACCAAGCTGCTAATGCTATTATGAGAGAGATACAAAGAGAGAACCCTTTCGGTGCTCAGGTCGTAGATACCTACAAATAGGAGAAGTTCATGGGGATTTTTGACCCTAAGGTAAATGTAGAGTTGACACCGGAGCGTACCGTGGATGTACCTCAGGTGTCTAATGTCGGTGGGATGGAAGCAGCTACCACTCTAGCCCAAGGTGCAAGCGACTTTGTTGGAACTCTTTTTAAGGGACTAAGTCGCCCTTCTTCCAACAGGTCTTCGTCTAGTACTGCAGCTACTCGACAACAGCAGGGCCGAGCGCAGTTTCTTAAGGACTACCAAGATGTCCAGCAGATTAAAGACGACGGTATGCGCCTAAGGAAACAGCGTCAGTTGCTCATCAATGCTTCTGCAGCTGGGGTTGATATAGACTGGATGAACAGCGTACACCACACAGCCACTGGTCAAGACGTAGACCTCCGGTTTGCAAACAAGGCTGAGCAAGACGAGCACGAGTTTGTAAACAACCCCGCTAACGCAGGCTACTTCTTGACAGCTAAAGGTATCCTTCCTCCTGATGCAACATCCGACGAGATCACTCAACAAGCCATGGTAGTAGCTGCACAAGAAACGCAGCTTGAGTCTCTTCGAAAAAGGCGGGAGCTGGTAGCTGAGGTAGCAATACCGGATGCTGTTCATCAGATGCGGAGCCAATCTAACAACATGTTCTTGGGTAAGTTAAGAGAAAAGATTGAGACCGGGGAGGCTCTGACTGAGACTGACATAGTCCTAGCACGGCAAGGTATCAACGAGCTCAACGCAAAGATCTTGTCCCAGAACGGGCTGAGTGACGTTAAGCCCGCCGATAGACAGGCTTACACAGACGCTTATGAGGTCCAGCTTGCGCTCCTCGATACGTACTCTGCTTTTACCGCAAGCAACGTTGCTAAAAGAGACGTGCTTGAGATCACTGCTGCTGTCACACAGGCCATCCGAGACGCTGACATCAGCTCTGCTGCCAAGCTCCCACTTCTTAAGGAGTTGACTGAGGGTGGACTGCAGACCCTTCTTGAGCAAGGGATAGTAAGTGCTGCTGATTTAACAGAGAAGCTGCCTAAAATTGCTGCAGCGATAGACCTCAATGGTATCAAGATCGACACAAGGAAGATGACTCAGGCGGCTACTGACCAAGGTCAAGCAGCTGGGGTAGAAAAGGAAGTCACGGACCCTGTTCAGCAGGAGATCGTAAACAAAGATAAGACTCCCACGTCTACAGTGGAACGCCTTGACGCCTTGACGACAACTCTTGAAGGAAACATCTTAAGTAAGGCTGACACCTCGATCAAAGAACAGAAGCTCCTTGAGCAACTTGTCATTTTTGGAGAAGGTTTAATTAAACTCGGGGACAAGGACGGTCAGTGGTTTTCGGCTAAGCAAACTACGAAGAACAACTACGTTGTCGTTCGGGCTATCCGTGAAGCTGCTAAGACAAACCCTCTAGCCGCAGCTACCGCAGCTAAAAGGATGGCTGAAGCCACTGGCAAAATGGCTCTGCAGTCTAACTTAGCTCATCAGAGTTCTAGGCGAGAAGGGTTCTTCAAGAAGCAGGGAGACGAGTGGGTTGTCGATATGGAGGCTCTAGTATCCTCTTTGGATCTCAACTCGATTGACCAGCAGAAACTGGAGACCGCTGCTAACAAATACTACGACGGAAGCATTGCGGACCTTATTGCTGACCGTGGGTCTAGGACCCCTCCTGTAGGAACAACTGGACTTCGTGATGGGCTCTTCCTTACCTTAGGCGACAAGGTAGCCAATGAAGAGAAGCTCCGTGTCCTCAAGGACCAGCAGGATGCTACCGTAGCTTTGGAGCAATCTTCCAACATGTACCTTGAACTAGCGGCAGAACTAGGTTTGCCTACTGTTTCTGGGCTCCCTGAGGATTTCAAGGGTGGGGTAGAGGTAACTCCCGAGACCCTTGTAGCTGCCCCTGTAAGCGAGGATGGTTCAGTCCTTCCTCTCACGCCGGGGGATGCGGCCCCTGAGGGATTGCCCCCGAAGAGCTTTCAAGCGCCAGAGACAGGGACTACAGAGGCTCCAGCGGAAGAGGCTACGGTAACACCAGAGCAGGCTATAGCGCCTACTGAGAGTGCCTCTGAGGGCCAGCAAGCTATCACTCAGGCTACCACTCAGGCTGCTCCTACCTCTCGGGCGGACATAACCAAGGCTGCTCGTGCTCAGGCTGCAGAGGAAGGATATCAAGAAGGTACTCCTGCATTCACCGCTAGGTCCTCTGCACTCCAGCGTGACATGCTGGCTCAACAAAACCCTGAGCTAAACGACAGACAGGTTGGTGCCCTAAGCCAGATGATGTCCTACGCACCTGAAGGGCAGCAGGCTGTTCTTGGAATGCTTGAGGGACAGAAGATGGCAGACCCCGCTGTCGGAGACTATGTACCTCCTTCTGATGTAGCCAGTGACACAGCTTTTGTCTCAGCTGTAGGGGACATGGGTAGACGTAACGGTTGGGACCCGTCCCTTCTCATGGCTATCATGGACTTTGAGACAGGGGGAAGCTTCAGCCCCTCGCAGAAGAACTTGGCTGGCAGCAGTGCTACAGGTCTTATCCAGTTCATGAGCAGCACCGCTAAAGGCCTAGGTACTACCACAGCAAAGCTCGCAAAGATGACTCGACTTGAGCAGCTTGTGTACGTGGAGAAGTACCTAAAGCCTTTACTCTCTGGAGTAAAAAACCCTACGCTAAGCGACATGTACATGGCTGTGCTGTGGCCTAAGGCTGTGGGGAAACCTAACGACTACGTGTTGTTCAGGAAAGGTACGAAGCAGTACGGGCCTAACGCTGGCTTGGACACTAACAAAGACGGTACAGTAACTAAAGCAGAAGCTTCTTCGAAGGTGTACGCGAGGCTTCAACAAAGAGCAGCTTAACAAGGAGAAACAGAATGCCAAGTTTTTCAGACTTAATCTCAGGTCGCTTCGGTGGTGGGGTCAATGATCCAAACCGACGCACCAGCAACAATGGTTCAGGCCGAGGTGGGACAGTGTCTCGCTCTGTCACCCGAGCTGCACCTCAGGTAGCACGGGGAGGTAGTTCGTCTAACGTCCCTACTCCTCAGGCTAAACCTACGACCTCCGGTGGTCGCTCTGGTGTGGACCCTCGTACTTCCAAGCAGGATCGTATGCGTCCTCAGGCACGCACCACGTCTCCCGGTGTATCTAGGTCTCGTTTCGATACCGCTTTCGAAGATGTTCAAGGGGCCAAGAACACTCTTGCGAACCTACAGCAGGAGCGTCTAGAGCGCAAGGGGGCTCTTAGGGCTAAAGCTGACAGGAGCAACATTACTATCGACAACCAACCTGTGGCTCCTTTCGGTGGTTCACAGACTCCTCGACCTAAACCTGCTGCACCTAAGCGTCCTAACATCGATGACAGGGCTGTGTTCTCTGGTCCAAGCCGTAGCGTACCCCGGTCTAAACCCGGTATCGACAACCGTACTGTAGCCGGTGGTGGTCGTAATACTCCTGTCAGCAACCCCCGTCGAGGGCCTATGCCTACTCCGCGTGCTAAACCGCCTACCCCTGCAGCCCGTGTGTCTGGTGCATTCGGTGAGACTATGTTCGGAGTAAACCCTGACCTTCAGGACATCCTGCAGGACAAGGCTAAACGTCGTAAACCCGGTATCTTTTAAGGAGTGCCCATGTTCACTAAACCTAGCAGGCCTATTGACACGGTGTGGATACACTGTTCGGCTGCTTCCCGCTCCTCTATCACTGCTAATGAAGTGCGAAGCTGGCATAAGCAGCGTGGCTGGAGTGACATCGGCTACCACTACTTCATTCAGACAGATGGTACACTGGAAGAAGGTCGTCCTCTTGAGAAGATTGGTGCCCATGTCAAAGGCTACAACAAACGATCCATCGGCATCTGCCTCAATGGTCTCCATCCTTCAGACTTTACGGAAGCACAATTCGATACGCTGCGGAAACTCTGCGGTGAAATCGATGACGCTTACGGTGGAATGCGGTTCCGAGGACACAACGAAGTGGCTGCGAAAGCATGCCCTGTCTTTGACTATCGAAAGGTTCTTAATCTAGACCGCAAGGGCTACATCAAAGAGGTAGAACCCAAGGGCACGAAGGTAGACAAGCCTGCGATTGACCTCAAGCAGGCGGCTGCTGTCTGTACTCCGGTGATTGCCGGTGCAGGTACAGCTGTGTCTGGGCTTAACCCCATTGTCCAAGGTATCTTGGCTGTCCCGATTGCTCTAGCTCTCGTGGTGGCTATAGGCTACGTTGGCTTGAGGCTGTGGAAGAAATACAAGTAGGAGAATGAAATGCCAAGAGGCGGAGTAAGAAAAAAGCGCACCTCTGGTGGGGCTGAATTTGGTAACACTAAAAGCACCTCAACTAGAGCTGTTTACGACTCTAAGGGCAATAAGGTCGGACGAACCACAACAGTGTCGTCCTCAGTTCCTTATCCTAAAGAAAAGAAAAAGAGTAGGTATGGAGGCAGATCATATGACAAGGGAGGCACTACACACTCCGAGCCTGCACGTCAGGGACGTTTGAAGGGAAGCAAACCTTCTGTTGCAGGACCCTCCCGTTCCCCAACAGGTCCACGCCCGAAGTCAGAGACAAAACGAAAGGTGCGTACTGGGGTTTCCAACGGTAAGCGTGGTTCCACGAAACGATGACATTTCTTTGGCACAAGTTCAAAGGATATATACTGGGAGCAGGGGCAATCATCGCCTCTGTTCTCTACATTTATCTCAAGGGACGAAAGGATGGTTCTGATGCCGCTGAGACAGAGGCTAGAGAAGCTTTGGCCGAGGATGTCCAGTCGGCTAAAGACATCAGGGACGATGTTGTTTCTCATTCTGACACTGAGCTTGATCGCAGGTTGTCAGACTGGACCCGCGAGGGATAGCTTCTGCGCTACCCAGAGACCTATGTACCTAGCTCCCGGTGAGTTAGAGACATTGACACGAGAACGAAAGCAACGGCTCTTGGAGTACAACGAGTACGGCAGGGCTAACTGTGGATGGAGGGCGGCATGAAACACGAGACTGTTCTCTTAGCAATCTTCTTTGCTCCGCTTGTGCTCTTAGGGGGCCAAGCTATCAAGACTTTGGAGTCAAATTTCTTTCCTGTAGCAGGTGGGTTTGAGTATCAGATTGTTTCCAGAGGAGAAGGTAGTACTACTTATCGTGTCTTTGGTGAGAAGTACCGCAACTGTACCCTGAGGTCGATAGCTGCCTACGTAGAAAAAGGCGACATCCAAGTCAAACTCCCACCTATCAAGTTCTCGGATGGTGAGGAGGTGTCTTCGAGACCCGCAGGCAAGGGAGGTTTCGGACAATGGACTGTGTTCTACGGCTTCTTGGAGGGGAAGCCCACGGAGATCGAGGTCATAGTAGAACACTCTTGTGGGTTCCCGTGGACCCAGTTAACTAGCTTAGGTAAATGGACGGTGTAGAATGCCGGAGCAAATAAGGAAATTCATAACAACAGATGACATAAAGCTCTTAGCTGTAGTCGTGTCCCTGTTGTTCACAGGGTTTATTACTCTGAACGAACTAGAAAACAAAGTCAACGAGCTTTCTGTGTTGAACGATCTCGACGCAAGACAAGACACGGAGCAGGTAGAGGCTGTCCGAGAGTTGACGAAAGCTGTGCAAGAGTTAAACATTACCTCAGTGCAGCTAGAGGCTAGGCTAAAGAACTTAGAGAGGGTGTTTCCTGAGTTCAAACGTTAAACAAACAAAGGGGGCTCAAGGCCCCCTAAGTTTTATGTCCTGTGGAACAAGCTCTTCAGTTTGTCCCAGAAGTCCTTCGGAGCCGGTGACTCAAGAGGCCTCGCAAGGTAGCTTGTCTCGTTGAACAAGGCATCTGTCTTCACCTCCCACTGCCCCTTGGAGTAACTGAAGTCTACCCAGATGCTAGGTGCATCAGCGTCAGCACTCTCGATGGACGTGCCTACGTCTCCTGCTACCAAGCCTAACCTAGGTGCGTCCTTCTGTAGTCGCACCGTGTCCCCGTATTCCCATCGTAGTCTCATCCTAGTTCCTTTCTCAGCTTATCGAAAGCTTTGTTTACCCCATCCAGAAAAACTCCTACCGCTAGTACTCCCACGATTACGTTCAACAGAGGAACTCCAAAGAAGTACACGATAGGTGCAATGACTATTGCGTAGATTGTGAGCTGACTCACGATGATACTCAACATCCAAAGCAGTCTCTTCCAAAACGTGTCAAACATTGTATGTCCTTCCTTTGATTTCAACGGAACTATTCTCTCGGTCGATCTCTTCGTCAGGCTTGCGACCTTTGTCGAAAGACTCTAAGATCTCCTTGTCACTGCACTCGCTCATTTTTAATAGATCTTTCAGTTTCTGAGTTGGCTCTGGCGGATGGTCAACCACCTCCTTAAATTTCTTGTAATCCTCCTTAGAAAGAGTAATGACCTCTGGTGGTTTCTTACATAGCAATTTCGCAACCCCCCGCGCTACAGGCAGCTTCTGCAGTGAACGAAGTCTCGTCGTACTCCTCGACCACCTTGGTGAGGTCCAGTGTCTTGAGGTGCTTCATCATCTCGTTGTACTTCTTGCGAGTGATGTCCTCGAACGGAGCCTGAACATAGGAACCATTGTCGTATGGCAGACAAGAGATCCCATTGTACTCATGACGGTGCTCGTAGAGTTTCTCCCCTAGCTCTTTCCACTCACCTTCCTTGACCGACAGAGTAGCAGAGACGTTGTTGTGGTTAGCTCCACTACGGTAGCCCGACTGCACCCAATCCCGGTTGTACGTAAGTACACGATCAAGCAGATCGAACGTACTCTCGGAACGCAGGGTGGCCCCCTCCGGTGCCTTCTGAGGAATAGACACAACGATACCAGAAGCATCGAACACATCGTCCTCTACCAGCTCAGGGATCTCCTTCTGGAGGTACTGAGCGATAGCCTCAGACTTACCAAAGCGCAGACGACGGATGTAGTACGGTGCATGCCACGCATGGATACCCGAGCTAGACCCAAGCACAAGGCTGGAAGTACCACTGGGTTTGATCGTAGTGCAACGAGCAGCAGGGTTGATACCCAAGCGACCAGCTACCTCCTCGTTTGTCTCCTTGACTACGTCTGCTGCATCACGAAGCCAGTCAGGGTTGATGTCGTTGCCTGCGATACCGGTGATACCTACGCCGATCAGACGATCTTCCTCTGTGTTCTCTTTCCATACGCTACGCAGGTAGTGGAAGTCAGTGTACGCAGCTTGGAAGGTGGCGATGGTAGCTGCAGCCTCAGCCCGAGACAGGAAGTCCTGCTTGCTTTCGACACCTTGTCCGTTGATCTCGACCAAGTTACAGAACGTGTAGGGCTTGAGCGCTATCTCAGCGCACGGATTGGTCCCCCAGTGAGGATCGTTTGTCCAGTAGATACCCGGCTCACCTGAGTTAGAGATCTCTACTGCTTTCCATACGGAAGAGAACAAGTGGTCGTCTTCCCCACGAACAAGGACAGCACTGTTGTTAGCCCGAGCACGTTGAGGGTTGTCGATGTACCACTGACCTGTCTTAGCGAACAGCATCTCAAGGTCAGTCGGAGAGAACAGAGAGATCAGTGCAGCACGACGGATACCAGCTACGACAACAGCGTCAGCAATGTGGCAGCAGATATCATGAGCCTCAATAGGACGAAGCTGTCGTCCGTAAGCATCGATCAGGATGTTCTCTACTTTAACAAGCATCTTACGCAGAGGCTCAGGTCCCGGTGCCTTACCACCTGTGATCTTAAGCGGTGCTCCTTCGGGACGGATGTCGTCGTAGCAGAACCGTGGGCGCTCCTTGCCATGGAAGTAGGCTTCGACAAGAACCTTGACTGCATCAGACCAGCCCTCGATGCTGTCCATCACGAGGAACTTACGTTCTCCCTTAGGTTGCCGGATCTTAGGGAGCTTCCAGACGTGATGCTCTTGGACCGAGTATCCTACCCCAGTGCCACCGAGAGACAGGAAGCAGAGCTCACTGAAAGCATCCGGGTGTTCGACGGGCATGTAGGCACAGTTGTAAATCCGTGCTTCGTTACGCTCGATAGCACCACCCCCAAACTGCAGACTACGCATGGAAGGCAGGACCTTCTTGTCCCGTACCTGAGCATAGGCAGGGAGAAGAGTGTTGTGCTCCTTAGTGAACCGACGCTCGTGCATGTACAGGTTACGTGCTACCAGTTCGTCCCAAGTCTCACGACGCTGCAGCTCAGGCTGATACTTGGCGTACTTGGAGAAGACAGTGAGGTCGCTGAGTACTTCAACAGAGTTTGTCATTTAGTGTTCTTCCGGTTTTGTCGTGTCTTTGATAACTTCGCAGAGCATCCCCTGCTTCCATGTAACCCAGTTGTAGTTCTGGAAACCGTCCCCTTGGACAATAATCTCCATCCTACCGTCATAGTTTTCGAAAGGGATGTGGACCTCTAGGACAGTGGTATCAGGGTCATCCTTGAACATCTGGATCATGTCCTCGATGTCCCTCTGCGAGTCATACGCGAAGCACATCATGATGTCTGTCTCAAGGAGAGGACCATGGAACTCTGCCTTAGCGTGAGTGACCCACGCTAGCCCCAGTGCTACGATACCTAGGATAGTTGCTACGATCTTATACATTTGCTTCTTCCTCTCGTCTCTTGATCTCATCGTTCAGGTAGAACACTGCTTTCTTTAAGTCCTCGATCTCGTCTCCCTTGAGACCACAGCGCCAGATGTATTTCACTGCGTTACCTAAGTTGAAGCCCATGTGTCGTGTGATCTCAATGCACTCGATACCAGAAGGGTGGTTGGTGTAATGCTTAGGGCTGTTCACCGGGTCGTAGGGTTTCAAGAAAGAAGGGCGAGGGTGGAACTCCATGGCCCTCTTGTCGGGTTCTTTGGATGCGTTGGCGTGGATAGAAGGATACATTTTCTCAAACTCCGTCCTGTTGATAAGCGACACAGACCGGTCTACCCCCTGAGCGTCTGCCACAATAAGCTTTCCGGTGGGGTGTTTCCTGATTTTGTAGGTGGCTCCCTCCACAAAGTCACCAAGTTCGGCGGATCTATCGGTGCAGCGCACGAGGTCTCCTGCAGAAAGCGCAGGCTCTAGGTCAGCTAAGGTTGTCATAGCTTTCCTTTCAGTGTCGGTTGAACGTAGCCCTCAGGCTTGAGTACCTTACCAGTGTCAGGGTCACGAGACACAGAGCCATCCGGGTTTACCTTGGACATGTTGCTCTGGTGCTTGATGACGAAGGCGGTACCTAGGAGATCAGGGTCCAGTGTATCCAAGGCTTCGACCACGCTAGCCTGCAGACCTGCGTCCAGCACTCCGTCTTCGATTGCCTTTTCGGCGAGGTTCGCTAGGAGAAAGGGTCCATGCAGTGGCTCCACGTTCATCAGACCAGCGGTGACGTAGACAACGTCAGCACACTCAAGGAGGAATGCTTCGTAGGCATCCTGAGCTTCCTTGAGCTCTTCGAGGATCAACTCACCCCAGAACTCCTTGGTCATTGGGGTATCGAAAGCCTTCTGGAAATCTCCTACCATTTCTTCTACGCTATCTGTCATCGTTCATCTTCCTTTTGATTTCCTCTAGCTCTGATGCAATGAGTACCAGAGCCGCTGATGTTCCTGCGCATTGCTGAGGCATGGTGCCTATGATACGCTTCAGTGTTTCAATGCGACTAGCTTGGGTGTGCTCAACGACATACCCCGGATAGTCTGGATGTTCTCGCATCAAGAGATCAACTCCTTAATCTCCTTGGGATGGTTCATTCAGTATTTTGTAAATGTCCCGTCGGACAAAGTGTGTAAGGTACCAGCCTAAACTATCTGGAAACTCTCTTTTCGTGGGCCAGATCTCAACAACAGCTAAGCCCATACGCTTCTTATATATACCTTTTTTCATGACGTAAGTGCCTTCCATGACACAGGGAACAACGGCTCAATGATATCTCCGACCATACGAGCGAGGTCTTGGATTTCTTTCTGTGCATGTGCGTCGGTACGTTGGTTGAAGAACCGAGCGTATGACGCAAGGTTACCCGTCCAGATCCATTGAACCTCGACACCTTGGGGGAGAACGAAGCGAGCCTGTTCTGGGCAGACGCCGGAAGCAATCAAGTTCTCGTAAAAATCGATGGCCTCTTTTCCAAACTCAACATAGTCCTCTAAGAAACGTTCACTGAAGGTATGAGTTGAACCCGAGCCTTGCTTCTTGTCCTCCGAGGCTTCCCGAAAGAACTCAGGGACAAACAACTCAGGTGTCTTGGTGACATATCTTCGGCTCTCCTCGTTCTCGGTGAAGCCCTGTTTGTGTTTGAAACACTGTGTCCTGATAGGAACCGGTGCTTGCATACGCAGGGTGATCGCGGTGTGGGTGAAGGGTGTCCAGTGCGTTGCCATGTTGGTGAGGGTTTTGACCATATTAGAGGTGACTTTGGTTTTACCGTGTTCACCGGCATCCATGATGTCATGGATAAGCTCCCACCACTCACTCTCGCTGCACCCACGGGCAAGGTAGTTGATTAAGCGGGTGTCGAGTTTGGAGAGTCTTTGGAAGCTCTCTCCAGTTGTATCCGACTTTACACCCGCTTCCACCCACTCCCAGTCACTCACTTTGTCGAAGCTCACCCGGGCGGCATTAACGACGCTAAGGTCGGTTGCCATGTGGTCAACGTATTCAGCTTTCATGCGTTCGTCCCCAATGTCTTACGTTTGTCTACACTCAGCTCAGAGTAACGGGTGCGTCCCCAACCACCACAGTCGTTGCACTGGTACTTGATATACTTACCTGCGTTGGTGTAGGTGTAGCCTCTCCGGTGAACATGGTGTCCTCCACACTTGGGACAGACGAGAGTATCTGCGTTGGTGTAGAGCCCTGCGTTCGGGTGGTTCTTAACCCAAGGACGGAGGCGAAGGTA
>Ga0098074_1000804_pt1 | contig 18660 bp, 17 predicted proteins | sample 32_taG_FD_75064 | JGI IMG/M metagenome (GOLD analysis project Ga0098074, IMG submission 75064) | Marine viral communities from the Gulf of Mexico - 32_GoM_OMZ_CsCl metaG | ecosystem: Environmental > Aquatic > Marine > Oceanic | place: Atlantic Ocean: Gulf of Mexico | collected 2015-07-12
TGGGTATGGATATACAATCACGAACGGCCAAACATGGCCCTGGGTGGCATCACCCCCAAACAGAAGTTGGCCCTTGCGGCCTGACCTCTACTTCTGGCGAGTACTAAAAATGGGGGGATTACCTATCTACTACGCCGCCATTTATACCTGGAATGCCGACAGTCACGCAGATGGAATTAGGTTTTCGTGCTTTTGGCACACCTTATCACTTGAATGGATACATTGAGCGCTTGGTCATCTTTAATCGCCCTCTGCCACCCTCAATTCTCCAGAGGCTGACGGCCTGACCCTCTGAGGTTGCCGGTACTACAAACATCACCGGCGGTACTGCCAGAGACAAATAAGCCCACATCCGTGTAGAGCAGGAGAAGGATGCCCGGCTTGGCCAGCGCTGTCGTCGGCTAATCCGACAAAACGCCAACCACATCACAACAGCTCACGAAGCTTCCCCGCCACCTGAACTTCGTTCCGCAGTCTCTTTGATGTGGTTTGATAAAACATCAAATTCGAAAGTCTCTATCGGCGCTTTCTGTGTTAGCGCAATCCGGTCGAGAATCATGCATGTTCGATACCCAAGCTCGAGGAAAATTATCTGTCGCTGAGATGAGAAATGAAGCTTGCTGAGCTTGTCATCATACTTTCTGAAATGCTGGAAGCATGAGTATACGGCTGACCATAGTCCTGCGATATCAATTGCGTTCGAGTCGAGGCTTTCACCGTCAGCGATATACTGATTGTATAGTTCTAAGGTGGATAACTTTTCATAAGTCGAGTGAAGCTCTCGACCCTTTTCAGTATTTAATAGCTCTGTGATTTTTACGATAGCCATATGTAAGCGACGCTCTGTCGAGGCATGTAGGTGCTGCTCATGCAGAAAGTTCTGTTGGGTGAGCTGAATGGCGTTTTGCGCTTTGAGCGTTTTATGCTGCTGCCACAGCACCCAAAGTGTTAGGAACCCTACGATGGGCGCGTATATCCCTCCCATAGCTGAGCCCATTTCCCCCCATCGCTCATGGTCGTTGCTGATAGTCAGGCTGAAGTGAGAGATGTAGATCAGAACAGGGGACGCCAGGACGACAGCTGCTAACGCAGCGAGGACCCAAGGGCTGGGCTTATTTACCTTCATTATGCATTTCCTTGCTTCAATTTTGCGCGATGCTACATGCCGAGCATTTCGCCGGGTTGTTCCCCTAATTGTAGAGGTGGTGATGTCACTGTGATACCGTCTGCTGCTTTTCGACCAGGGAAGGAGGCAGAATGCGCTGGAAGGCCTTTGTATCAATAGTTGCGGGGATGTTGCTGAGCGTCGCATGTTTGGCCGCTGGGGCTCAAAATCTTACTGACGACCAAGTCGCAGAGCGCATCATTCAGGAATCGATAGCCAGTTACCGGGGCAACTGTCCCTGTCCGTTCAATCGGGCCAGCAACGGTTCTCGCTGTGGAGGCCGGAGTGCCTACAGCAGGCCTGGTGGCGCGAGCCCAATCTGTTACCGAGGGGATGTCACCCCTCAGCAAATTGAGAGCTACCGCAGACGCCACCAGTAACCAGTAATCAATGGTACTGGTGATTCCGGTGGGCGCTTAAGAGGAAATGAACCAAGGTTCAAATGTAGTCGGCGATTGACCAATGGTTATAGCTTAATTACTGTATACATATACAGCTTTAAGTCGAGGTCATCGCCATGGGCGACATATCCATTCTCGGACCCGTGGGCAGCTCCTGCATTGAGCTGCCCTTTTTTTCCTCCCGCGTCTCCGCCGGCTTCCCTAGCCCGGCTCAGGATCACATGGAGCAGACGTTGTCGCTCGATGAGCTTCTGGATATAGACGCACCCCACACATATCTGGTGCGCGCCGAAGGCGACAGCATGACTGGTGCCGGCATCTTGGATGGCGACGTGCTTGTTGTTAGTCGAGCGCTCACCGGCCGTCATGGCGACGTGGTTATTGCCGCAATTAACGGGGAGACCTTCGTCAAGCGGCTGAATGTCCGTGGCGACCAGGTAGTGCTGTGCTCCGAAAACCCCCGGTACCCGCCACGTTATGTGCTCGAGGGCGACGACCTCATGATCTGGGGCGTTGTCACCGACAGCATCAGGCGCCACCGCAGTCATGTCTGAACCCGCATTTGCCTTGATCGACTGCAATTCCTTCTATGCCAGCTGTGAAAGAGTGTTCCGTCCTGACCTGCAGCGCGTGCCTATCGTTGTGCTCAGCAACAACGACGGCTGCGTTATTGCACGCTCGGCGGACGCCAAGCCCTTTGTGAAGATGGGCGAGCCCTTTCACAAGATACGCGGCGAGCTTGAGCGTAACGGCATATTGGCCTTCAGCAGCAACTATGCGCTGTACGGTGACATCAGCGAGCGCGTTATGACGGTGATAGAGAGCCTAGTGCCGGCGCTTGAGGTCTACAGCATTGACGAAGCCTTCGCTGACCTGGCGGGCATCGATGATCGCGAGCGCCTTGGCCGAGTGATTCGCGCTCAAGTGCTGCAGCTGACAGGCATTCCTACCGGTGTGGGTATCGCCACCAGCAAGACCCTTGCAAAGCTGGCCAACGCGGCCGCAAAGAAGTGGCAGCGCCAGACCGGCGGAGTAGTCGATATCTGTGACCCGGTGCGGCGCGACAAGCTACTGAAGGTGATGCCCATAGATGAGGTGTGGGGCGTAGGCCGTCGCATGAAAGAGCATCTGACGGCCATGGGCATTAAGACCGCGTGGGATCTGGCGCAGGCGGACGCACAGACGTTGCGCCGCAAATTCAGTGTGGTTGTCGAGAAGACAGCCAGGGAGCTGCGTGGCATTTCCTGTTTGAATCTGGAGGACGCAGCGCCGCCGGCGCAGGAAATTTGCAGTAGCCGGGCGTTTGGCCAGCGGCTGTACGAGGTTGAGCCGATCAGGGAGGCGGTGGCCAGCTACGCCACCAGGGCCTGCGAGAAGTTGCGCGCACAGGGCTCGTTTTGCAAGCGGGTGCGGGTGGGCGTGCGCACAGGGATGTTCAACCCCGATGAATCCAAGTACGCCAAGGGCATGGTCGTAGAGCTGCCGCACCCGACTGATGACACTCGCTTGGTGATCAACGCCGCGCTGCAGGGCCTTGAGCTGATTTTTCGGCCCGGCTATGCCTATGCCAAGGCAGAAATCATGCTGATGGACCTGCGGCAGCGGGGCGAGTTCTCGGGCGATCTGTTCGCCGATGAGCAGCCGGAGGCCACGGACAGGGTTATGGGGGTTATGGACAGCATCAATGCAAAGTGGGGAAGGGGAACGCTCCGCCCGGCTAGGGTGACGCTGACGCCGGGCTGGGGGATGAAGCGAGAGCTGAAGAGCCCAAGCTATACGACTAGGTGGGATGAGTTGTGGCGGGTACGATGCCGGTGAGGCGGCGATCAGAGCTCTGCGTTGTGTTTGGGTATCAGGCTGGCGCCGATTCGATGGATTTCCGCCATCGCCTCACGGCGTTCGGCTTCAGTGATAGCTTCATCATCGAATGCCTGGGCGTGCTCGGCTTCGTCCAGCAGCAGACGGGCGACGTATTCGCGGGCCAGCTTTATGGCAAAGCCTTTTCGTAGGGGGTAGTGGTTTTGTGTCACGGCGGGACCCTGAAAATGACTGGATTTTCAGGATAGCAAGAAAGGCGCTTAGCGCGTCTGGAGGGGCTTGGTACTGTAGGAAAATCCAGTGTGTAACTTATTGATTCTTTTATGATATAGTTCGCGCTTTCCGGCACAATGTAAACCGGGGTTTTTTATTGAAGATCAAAGAGTTAGCGTTTATTCGGCTTCCACTTTGACATGGTGGGGGTCGTTGGTTCGAATCCAATCGTGCCTACCAAATTTAAAACCCGGTCCCTGTGGCCGGGTTTTTTGTTTCTGTGCCGTACGGCGTGCTGTTGCAGTAGCCTGATGAGGGCTGCCGGTAATCGTGACACCGGTATGAACTGCAGCGGGGCATTCGTGCGGCGTTTCCATCATGTGGCCTTGCGTAGGGGTCACCACTGAGAAGGAGTGGCACATGCCCGTTATTACTCTCCCTGACGGCAGTCAACGTCGTTTCGATAATCCCGTTACCGTATCCGAAGTCGCCCAATCGATTGGTGCCGGCCTGGCCAAAGCGACGATCGCCGGCAAGGTTGATGGTCGCCTGGTCGATGCCTGCGACCTGATCGAGCAGGACGCAACCCTGCAGATCATCACCGCCAAGGACGAGGAAGGCGTCGAGATTATCCGCCACTCCTGTGCTCACCTGATCGGTCATGCCGTCAAGCAGCTGTATCCCACCGCCAAGATGGTGATCGGCCCGGTGATTGATGATGGCTTCTATTACGATATTTCCTACGAGCGCCCCTTTACGCCGGATGACATGGCGGCCATCGAAAAACGCATGGCCGAGCTGATCGCCACCGATTACGACGTAATCAAGAAGGTGACCCCGCGTGACGAGGTCATCAAGGTGTTCGAGTCCCGTGGTGAGGAGTACAAGCTGCGTCTGGTCGAGGATATGCCCGACGAGAAGGCGATGGGCTTGTACTACCACGAAGAATACGTCGACATGTGCCGCGGTCCGCACGTGCCGAACACGCGCTTCCTGAAAGCATTCAAGCTGACCCGTATCTCTGGCGCCTACTGGCGCGGTGATGCCAAGAACGAGCAGCTGCAGCGCATTTATGGCACCGCTTGGGCGGACAAGAAGCAGCTGGCCGCGTACATTCAGCGTATGGAAGAGGCCGAGAAGCGCGATCACCGCAAGATCGGCAAGCGTCTTGACCTGTTCCACACTCAGGAGGAAGCGCCGGGTATGGTGTTCTGGCACCCCAATGGCTGGTCCATCTATCAGGTGCTTGAGCAATACATGCGCAAGGTGCAGATCGACGCCGGCTACAAAGAGATCAGGACCCCGCAGGTCGTGGATCGTGTGCTGTGGGAACGCTCAGGCCACTGGGAACACTACGGCGCGGCGATGTTCACCACCGAGTCGGAAAGCCGTGATTACGCGGTCAAGCCGATGAACTGCCCCTGCCATATCCAGGTGTTCAATCAGGGTCTGAAGAGCTACCGCGAACTGCCGCTGCGCCTGGCCGAGTTTGGCTCCTGTCACCGCAACGAGCCGTCTGGCTCGCTGCACGGCCTGATGCGCGTGCGTGGTTTCACTCAGGACGATGCGCACATCTTCTGTACCGATGAGCAGGTGAAGAAGGAAGCTGCAGACTTTATCGCCCTGACCCTCAAGGTTTACCGTGATTTCGGCTTTGACGATGTTGAGCTGAAACTGTCTACCCGCCCGGAAAGCCGCGTTGGTGACGATGCGCTCTGGGATCAGGCGGAAAAAGGTCTGGAGGATGCGCTGAACGAGGCGGGTCTGGAGTGGGAGTTGCAGCCGGGCGAGGGGGCATTCTACGGTCCGAAGATCGAGTTTTCGCTGCGCGACTGTATCGGTCGGGTCTGGCAGTGCGGCACGCTGCAGCTGGACTTCATGTTGCCGGGTCGTCTAGGCGCGCAGTATGTGGCTGAAGATGGCGCGCGCAAGACGCCGGTCATGCTGCACCGCGCGATTCTTGGCTCGTTCGAGCGCTTTATCGGGATTTTGATCGAGCACTACGCGGGTGACTTCCCGGCCTGGCTTGCACCAACTCAGGCTGCGGTGCTGAATATTACCGACAATCAGGCTGAATTTTGTGCCGAAGTAGAGAAAACTCTCACTGATTCGGGCTATCGTGCCGTTGCGGACTTGAGAAACGAAAAGATCGGCTTTAAAATCCGCGAGCATACTTTGCACAAGACTCCCTACCTGCTGGTAGTCGGAGACCGCGAAGTAGAATCGCAAACCGTGGCCGTGCGCACGCGAGAGGGTAAAGATCTGGGTTCGATGTCTATCACCGAGTTCACTGCATTCCTCGACAGCGCTATCGCACAACGAGGCCGCCCGAATTCGGAGCAATAAAGATTAAACGCGAGATGAGACAAGACAGAAAAGCTGCGCAACGCCCGCCGATTAACGAAAACATCACGGCGCGCGAAGTGCGCCTCATTGGCCCCGACGGAGAGCAGGTCGGCGTCGTATCCATTCAGGAGGCGATAGCCGCCGCTGAAGAGGCCAAGCTGGATCTGGTTGAAATCTCCCCCGATGCGGCACCGCCCGTGTGCCGCATCATGGACTACGGCAAGCACATCTTCGAGAAGAAGAAGCAGCAAGCCGCCGCGCGCAAGAATCAGAAGCAGATTCAGATCAAGGAAATCAAGTTTCGTCCAGGGACGGAAGAGGGTGACTATCAGGTCAAGCTTCGCAACCTGATTCGTTTCCTCTCTGAAGGGGACAAGGCCAAGGTATCGTTGCGATTCCGTGGTCGCGAAATGGCCCATCAGGAGCTGGGCATGGAGCTGTTGAAGCGGGTTGAAAACGACCTGCTTGAATACGGCACCGTGGAACAGCACCCGAAGATGGAAGGTCGTCAGCTGATGATGGTCATCGCCCCCAAAAAGAAAAAGTAATCTCCAGGGCAACGCCAGGCCTTGCGATTATTTGATGCACTTCAATTTGGAGTAACTGAACATGGCAAAGATGAAGACCAAAAGTGGCGCTGCCAAGCGCTTCAAGAAAACCGGGAACGGCATCAAGCACAAGCATGCTTTCAAAAGCCACATCCTGACCAAGATGAGCACCAAGCGTAAGCGTCAACTTCGCGGCACTTCGCAGCTGAACGCTGCTGACGTCCAAAAAGTCGAGCGCATGCTGCGTCTGCGTTAATCATCAAGGTACAGGTTAGAGGAAGAAAGCAATGGCTCGTGTAAAACGTGGTGTCATGGCGCGCAAGCGTCACAAGAAAGTTCTCAAGCTGGCTAAAGGTTACTACGGTGCGCGTTCACGCGTGTTCCGCGTTGCCAAGCAAGCGGTTATCAAAGCTGGTCAGTATGCGTATCGTGACCGCAAGCAGCGCAAGCGTCAGTTCCGCGCGCTGTGGATTGCCCGTATCAACGCTGGTGCTCGTCAGAACGGTCTGTCTTACAGCCGCCTGATCGCCGGTCTGAAAAAGGCGTCCGTCGAGATCGATCGTAAGGTTCTGGCTGATCTGGCCGTGAACGAAAAAGCGGCGTTTACCGCGATTGTCGAAAAAGCAAAGGCTAGCCTGGCTTAAGCCCTCGTTACGACAATCACCGCGCCTCGCGGCGTGGCTGGCAACGTCAATGATAGGGGAAGAGCCTCCAAGCTCTTCCCCTATTTTTGTTTCTGGAGTACGTGTTGATGGAAAACCTTGACGCCCTGGTCGCACAAGCACTTGAGGCAATCAAACAGGCCGCAGATGTGGCTACGCTGGAACAGATCCGCGTGCAGTACCTCGGCAAGAAGGGCGAGCTGACTCAGGTGATGAAGACCCTGGGCAACATCCCGGCTGAGGAGCGTCCCAAGGTTGGCGCGTTGGTCAACCAGGCCAAAGAGCAGGTACAGAGCGTGCTCAACGGGCGCAAGTCCGAGATGGAAAGCGCTGCGATGAATGCCCGTCTGGCTGCCGAGCGTGTGGATGTCACGCTGCCCGGCCGTGGTCAGACGACCGGTGGTTTGCACCCGGTTACCCGCACCATGGAGCGGATTGAACAGATTTTTGCCCACGTCGGTTACACCGTCGCGGAAGGCCCCGAGGTTGAGGACGATTACCACAACTTTGAGGCATTGAATATTCCGGGCCATCACCCGGCGCGTGCCATGCACGACACCTTCTACTTCAACGCCAACACCCTGCTGCGTACCCACACCTCCCCGGTACAGGTGCGCACCATGGAAAGCCAGCAGCCGCCGATCCGCATCATCTGCCCGGGTCGTGTCTATCGCTGTGACTCGGATCAGACCCACTCACCGATGTTCCACCAGGTCGAAGGCCTGCTGATCGACGAGGGTGTGAGCTTTGCCGATCTGAAGGGCACCATTGAGCAGTTCCTGCGCGAATTCTTCGAGGCGGATCTGGAAGTGCGCTTCCGCCCGTCATTCTTTCCCTTTACCGAACCGTCAGCCGAGGTGGATATTCGCCGCCGCGTAGTCAAGAACGGCGAAGAAAAGGCCGACTGGCTGGAAGTGCTGGGCTGCGGCATGGTGCACCCGGAGGTGCTGCGCATGTCCGGTATCGACCCGGAGAAATACCAGGGGTTTGCGTTTGGGATGGGTGTAGAGCGTCTGACCATGCTGCGTTATGGCGTGGGCGATCTGCGCATTTTCTTCGACAACGATCTGCGTTTCCTTGAGCAGTTCCGTTGAGCGCCGCACCCGCAACCCTTTTGACAGCAGGAATCGATAATGAAATTCAGTGAACAGTGGCTGCGCACCTGGGTAAACCCTGACGTTTCTGGTGACGACTTGGTGGCGCGCCTGTCCATGACCGGACTCGAAGTAGATAGCGTTAACCCGGCAGCCGGTGAGTTCTCCGGCGTTGTGGTGGGCGAGATTCTCAGTGCCGAGCAGCACCCCGATGCCGACAAGCTGCGTGTGTGCCGCGTCAGCAATGGCAGTGAGGAGTTTCAGGTTGTTTGTGGGGCGCCGAACGCTCGCGCTGGTATCAAGATCCCTTTCGCCATGGTGGGCGCCGTGCTGGGTGAGGACTTCAAAATCAAGAAGGCCAAGCTGCGTGGTGTCGAGTCCTTCGGCATGCTGTGCTCGGCGGCCGAGCTAAAGGTTTCAGAAGATCACGACGGCCTCTATGAGCTGCCGCAGGATGCCCCGGTCGGGCAGAACGTGCGCGAGTACCTGGGCCTGGATGACGCCATCATTGAAGTCGACCTGACGCCGAACCGTGGCGATTGCCTGTCTATCGCCGGCCTGGCCCGTGAAGTGGGTGCCAACTATGGCGCCGAGGTTTGCCGTGTCAAGGTCGAGCCGGTCGCGGCTGTCCATGAAGAGGTGCGTCCGGTAGAGCTGTTTGCTACCGAGGCTTGCCCACGTTATCTGGGCCGGGTGATCCGCAATGTTGACCTGTCGCGCGCTACGCCCCTGTGGATGGTCGAGCGCCTGCGTCGCAGCGATATCCGCAGCATTGATGCGGTGGTCGACATCACCAACTACGTGATGCTCGAACTGGGTCAGCCGATGCACGCCTTTGACCTCGCCGAAATCAAGGGCGGCATTCGTGTGCGCCTGGCCGAAGAGGGCGAGCAGCTGGTGCTGCTGGATGGCCAGGAAATCAGCCTGCGTGCCGATACCCTGGTGATCGCTGATCACGAGCGTCCGCTGGCCATGGCCGGCATCATGGGTGGGGAGCACAGCGGTGTGAGCGAGAACACCCGTGATCTGTTCCTGGAAAGCGCCTTCTTCGACACCATCGCCATCGCCGGCAAGGCGCGTGGCTACAGCCTGCACACCGACTCCTCGCACCGTTTCGAGCGCGGCGTGGACTGGCAGCTGCAGCGCGAAGCCATGGAGCGTGCCACCGCACTGATTCTGGAGATCGTTGGCGGTGAGCCGGGTCCGGTCATCGAGGCGGTAGAGCAGGGCGCGCTGCCCACGCTCAAGCAGATTACCCTGCGCAATGAGCGCATTACCCAGATGCTGGGTATGCAGATGAGCGAAGCCGACGTGGTCGGCTACCTCAAGGGGCTCGGCCTGGGTGTGAGCGCCCAGGCAGATGGTCAGTGGCAGGTAGATGTACCCAGCCACCGCTTCGACATCAGCATTGAAGTCGACCTGATCGAAGAGCTGGCTCGCCTGTATGGCTACAACCGCCTGCCCGTCAGCGCGCCGACAGCGGCACTGACCCTGGCCGGCAAGCCCGAAACCCGCGGTGAGCTGCCGATGCTACGCCGCCTGCTGGTTGCTCGTGGCTACCACGAAGCCATTACCTATAGCTTCATCGAGCCGGGCCTGAGCAAGCAGTTTGAGCCGAGTATCGACCCTCTGGCCCTGGCCAACCCGATCTCCAGCGACATGGCCGTCATGCGTCCCTCGCTGTGGCCGGGTCTGAGCAAGGCCGCGCAGTACAACCAGAACCGTCAGCAAAGCCGGGTACGTCTGTTTGAAACTGGCCAACGCTTTATCCCGGGCGGGGATGGCCTGCTGCAGGAAGTCATGCTGTCGGGTATCGTGACCGGCAGCCGACAGCCAGAAGGTTGGGCCAATGGTGCCGAGAAGGTCGACTTCTTTGACGTCAAAGCTGATGTTGAAGCCATCCTGGCGCAAAGCGCAGCCGGTGTTGCTTTCCGTTTTGCACCGGTTGACCACCCGGCACTGCACCCGGGCCAGTCGGCTTGCATCCTCAATGGCGAGGAGCAGGTCGGCCTGATCGGCGCGCTGCATCCGCAGCTGGTTGCTGACTTGGACCTTAACGGCCCCGTTTTTGTGTTCGAGTTGGCATTGGCGAAAATTTGCCAGGGTCAGTTGCCGCGCTTTGTGGAATTGTCCCGCTACCCTGAAGTCAGACGTGACATAGCGCTGGTGGTGGACCGTGACGTGCTGGCCGAGGATCTGCTGTCCTGCATTCGTGCAGAAGCCGGAGCCCATCTCAAAAACCTCAGGTTGTTTGACGTTTATGAGGGCAAAGGTATTGATCCGCATAGAAAAAGCATGGCAATCGGCTTGACGTTGCAGGATTCGTCGCGCACTCTTACTGATGACGAGGTGAATGCTGTCATGGACAGAGTGCTGCAGTCCTTGGAGCAAGGGTTTAACGCCACACTAAGGAAATAGGTCTAATGGGGGCTCTGACAAAAGCGGAAATGGCTGAGCGGCTGTACGAAGAGTTAGGGTTCAACAAACGCGAAGCCAAAGAGTTGGTCGAGTTGTTTTTCGAAGAAATTCGCAACGCACTCGAGACTAATGAGCAGGTGAAGCTGTCGGGTTTCGGCAACTTCGATCTGCGCGACAAGCGTCAGCGCCCCGGACGTAATCCCAAGACTGGCGAAGAAATACCCATTACTGCCCGGCGGGTAGTGACCTTTCGCCCAGGACAAAAACTGAAGGCACGAGTAGAAGCCTATGCTGGAACCCAGCCATAACGACGAATTGCCGGCTATCCCCGGCAAACGCTACTTCACCATTGGTGAAGTCAGCGAGCTGTGTGCAGTGAAACCCCACGTTCTGCGTTATTGGGAGCAGGAGTTTCCGCAGCTGTCGCCGGTCAAGCGTCGTGGTAATCGACGCTACTACCAGCGCCAGGATGTCCTCATGATCCGCCAGATCCGGGCATTGTTGTATGATCAGGGCTTCACCATTGGTGGGGCGCGGCAGCGCCTGTCCGGTGAAGAAGCCCGCGAAGACCTCACCCAGTACAAGCAACTGATTCGTCAGACCATTGCCGAGCTGGAAGAAGTGCTCAACGTGCTTCGCGTTCGCTGATAACCAAAAAAAACTTTCTCATTTCAGATAGTTAATGTATTATGCGACCCGCTTCGGCAGACAAACCGAAGCATCGTCGGGGCGTAGCGCAGCCTGGTAGCGCACTTGCATGGGGTGCAAGGGGTCGAGTGTTCGAATCACTCCGTCCCGACCATATTTTAAAGAAGGATCAAGCACTTAGCGGCTTGGTCCTTTTTTTACGCCCGGGCGGCGCAAAGCTGGCGCAAAATGCGCGCAAAACTCAGCTAGTGATCTTAGCGATATCCAAGTCGGATACCGCGTCAGCCCACACCATTTCCGCATTATCCCGCCGATAGTCCTCCGCCATCTCTTTGGTGACATGGCCGCCCGACTTGGTTGCTGCAGTTTGCCCCTCCGAGACTATATTTACGTGGTGGATCTCAAGCGCCTCGCCGCGAGGCCGATAACCTTTTCAGGTTGTTCTTGTGCGGCGCCGTGCCGGGCCGAGTTGTCCTACTCTTAAGAGAGCGTCGAATGAATATTAAGCAGAAGCTGACCTGGGCATTTGTCGCTATCGCGTGTCTGCCGATTCTCCTGGTAGCAGCGGTGGTGATCTACAACCTGCGGGCGCAGGCGGAGGCAACCTTTCTTGATGGCAGCTCGCGAGAGATTCGTCAGATCGAAAATGCCATGAACATGTTCTTCAAGGGCATCAGCGAGAGCGTCGATTATGTCGCGGCGCTGCCGCCGCTGGTTGCCGCGCCAGACTTGAAGAATTATTCCTCGGAAAATGCGCCGAGCGTGCCGTTGCCCGAGGCTAACCGTGAGTTGGAAGACCTGTTCGAGCAGTTTGCCAAGGCGCATCCAACCACGGCGTACCTCTCCTATGGGCGAGTGGATGGCGGGTACGCCACCTGGCCCAGAGACCCCGGGTTGAAGAATTATGATCCGCGTGTGCGGCCCTGGTACAAGAGAGCCATGGAGTCGCCGGGCCAGACGCTGCGTACGGGAGCCTACTACTGGGCGCAAGACGATGCGGTGCTTATTGGTACGGTGCGCACCGTCAATGATGCACGAGGCAACGTTGCCGGGGTGGTGGGGCTGGATGTGTCCCTTAAACAGCTCACTGATCTTGTCAAACAGATCAAGATTGGCGACACCGGCTACCTGATGCTGGTCGAGGCCAATGGCAATGTGCTGGTTGATCCAAGCAACGCCGATCACAACTTCAAGTCGCTTGCCGATCTGGGTGGCGAGTACGCCAGAATGGCCGGCGCCGAGGGCTTGCTCGAGGTTGAGATCGACGGCACTGATTACATGGCCAACATTTGGTCGTCCGAGGCGCTGGGCTGGCGCTTCATTGGTTTGATCGAGCGTGATGAGGTAATGGCCAGCGCTAACGCGTTGACCTGGCAGATTGCAGTTATTGTGCTGGTGCTGGGTATGGTGTTTGCGGTCGTCGGTATGCTATTCGCCAAGCTGATCGTCAACCCGATTCGCAGTGTGGCCGGCGGGTTGGAGAGCATCGCGCAGGGCGAGGGCGATCTGACGCGCAGCCTGGCGGTGCAGGGCAAGGACGAAACCGCGATGTTGGCGCGCTGGTTCAATCAGTTTCTGGAGAGCATCCGCCAACTGGTACAGAACGTCATCCAGGCATCAGCAGCGCTGCGCGAGCGTTCTGAGGGTTCGACCCAGGTGGCTGACAACATGAACAACGTGGCCGAGCGTCAGCGCGGCGCGGTGGAAATGGTCTCTACCGCCTTCAACGAGATGGTCGCCACGGCCAACGAGGTGGCGCGTTCTTGCAGTGAGGCGGCGACCTCGGCCGACGACGGTCAGCGTCAGGTACACGCTGGCCAGGGGCAGATTGAAGATGCGACCGACAGCGTCACCCGCCTTAGCGAGAATCTCAAAGAGTCGGCGTTGGCACTGGAGGCGCTGGAGCAGGACAGCCAGAACATCAACAGCATTCTGGGGACTATCCGGGCGATCGCCGAGCAGACCAATCTGCTGGCCCTGAATGCGGCGATTGAGGCGGCGCGGGCAGGGGATCAGGGGCGTGGTTTTGCCGTGGTGGCTGACGAGGTGCGTGCGCTTGCCAAGCGCACCGCTGACTCCACCGGCGAAATTGATAGCCTGCTGGGCGGGCTGGCGCGACGCACGCAGGAGGTCACGGCGCAGATGCAACACAGTCTGGAAATGTCACAGGCCAGCGTTGAACGCATCGGCCGTGCCAGTCAGAGCTTCGAGCAGATTCGGGGTGCCGTGGATAACATTCGCGACCAGAATACCCAGATTGCGGCAGCGGCGGAGGAGCAGCACCAGGTCGCGGAGGATATCAACCGGCACATCGCCCAGATTCAGGACGACGCGCTGCTGGTGGAAAATCTTGCCCAGTCAGCACACCGCGATTCGCAGGAACTGGCACAGCTCTCCGAGCAGTTGCACGGTCTGGTCGGGCGCTTCCGCGCTTGATAGAGCGAGCAAAGGGGCCGATGGCGTTGCGCCAAAGGCTCCCGTTCAATACACCGATGCAAAATCAGAAGTCGACCGTGGCCGATAACGTCGCCGTGCGCGGCGGATGAAGCCGCCTAGAAGTACTTCAGCCAGCTGATATCTCGGCGCCGGGCCTTCAGGTGGGCAAACCAGCGCACGGGCGGGTAGAGGGCAACACTCAGCACCAGAGCGCAAAGCCAGATGGCCCAGATGTTGTCGAAGCCAAAGTACTGTCCCTGGTTGGTGCCCCAGACGCCGACACTGGCCAGGTAAAGTAACTTGAGCACATACAGGTGCAGCAAATAGAAGAACATAGGCGCGGCACCGAAGACGGCCAGCCAGCCAATCAGGCGGCTGCTGTCGATACGTTCAAACAGGCGCAGTAGCAGCAAACCGACGCCCAGCGTCAACGCCAGAAACAGCAGTGACGGCGGGTACTTGGTGATGTTGAGCAGGCTCATCAGGGTGCGCAGCGCCGTGTCCTGCACTGCCCAGGGCGCTTCACCATAACCGTTGAGCAGGCGCAGCACGGCGAAGGCGCCCAGGGCGCCCAGTGCGCTGCCCAGCAGCCAGCGCTGCCGCTGGCTTGCGCTGGTACTGCCGGCAAACCAGGGCCCCATCGCGTAGCCCAGCGCGATCACACCAATCCAGGGCAGCAGCGGATAGGAAGTCCGCAGTCGCAGCTGATCACTGACTTCAAGCCAGCCGCGGTCATGCAGGATAGCCCAGGGTACGTAGCCCCAGTCACCCGGGACAAAATGCACGCTATCGAGCAGGTTGTGCCCGGCCACCAGCACCAGCCCCAGCGTGACCAGCTGCCAGCGAGGCAGCCAAACCAGCGCAGCGAGTGCGAGCATGCTCAAGCCAATGGCCCAGATCACCTGCAGGTAGATGACCGTTGGCGGAAACTGGAAGGTCCAGGCGAAGTTGACCAGTGTCACCTCCAGCACCACCAGGAACAGCCCACGTTTGAACAGAAAACCCGATACCGCCGCACGGCTGTCGTGCTTGGCGCCGTACAAAAAAGCGGCCAGGCCGGTCAGCAGCACAAAGACGGGGGCGCACAGGTGCGCCAGCGTGCGACTGAAGAACAGCGCCGGGTCGGTGTGGAGCACGTCCATCGGATCGCTGACTTGCATGTGCAGGTAAAAGGTTTCCCGGACATGGTCCAGCAGCATGAAGAGGATCACCAGCCCGCGCAGGGCATCGATGGACTGGAGACGGGTGTTTTGCGTAGGGGTCATTTTCTTGTCGGGAGGGGGTGTCAAAATTTGGCGTGATAGTATAACGTTCTGCCCCGCTGGCGCGCCAGCCTGATCTCCGACTGAACCCTGCTTCGAATCAAGGACTCCCCAATGAACTACGCACTCCGTCCCCTGGCTTTTGCCGTGGCGCTCGGCAGTACCGCTGTGCATGCCGCCCCCAGCGGTGAATCGACTATTACCCTCGGTGAGATTTCCGTGGTGGGTAATGCCAACAAGTCGGCGATGGCAGGCAGCAGTCGCGTGCTCACCTCAGTGGATGTGCTGGGCGCTGACAGAATCGAGCAGCAGAACGTGTCCACCAGCTGGGAGCTGTTGGGGCAGATGCCCGGCATCCAGCTGACAGAAACCGGTCAGGGCGCGGAGTCAGGCAAGGCGACGCTGCGCGCCTTCAATGGCGAAGGCTACATCAATGGCATCAAAACGCTGATTGATGGCGTGCCCAGCAACGTCAACAGTGGCAATCAGCGCTTTACTGACATGGTCTTTCCGCTGGACCTGGAGTACATCGAGGTTGTGCGCGGTACCAACGACGCCCGGTACGGCCTGCATAACATTGGTGGCAACATCAACTTTGTCACCCGTCAGGGCGGTCACTACACGGACGCCCGGCTTACCTACGGCAGCTTTAATACCCGCGAGCTGCAGCTGGCGATCGGTCGCGAGTCGCTGAACTTTGCGCAGAACTATTTCCTCGCCAAGCAGCAGTCAGACGGGTTTCGTGATCACTCGGACTCGGACAAATACTCCCTGGGTGGCAAGTGGTTCTACACCAATGACGACGGTGATTTCAGCCTGGGGCTGGTGACCCGTGTCTACCATCATGAAGCCGAAGAGTCCGGTTTCATGACCCGTGAGGAGTTGGCAGCCAGTCGCACGCGCTCCGACCCGAAAAACGCCAACGACGGCGACGACCGCGACATGCATCAGGCTGCGCTGCATCTGGACTGGCAGCCGAGCGAAACGCTCAATCTCAACAGCAAGCTCTACTACAACCGCTATGACGACGATCGGCAGATCACCTTTACCGACTATCAGCCGGGTAATGCGCCGCGTCAACGTCGCCAGTGGGATGAGCGCCAGAGCGGCATGCTCAGCAGCCTGAGCTGGACTGCCAACGACTGGTTGACACTGGAGGGCGGTCTCAACGCCGAGCATCAGGATAACGAGTATCGCCGGACGCGCTTCAACTACAGCGTGCCGACTGATTTTGACGCCACGCCGGCCCGCGTTCAGAACGATGACGCCTATACCCTCGACAATGTGGGTGTGTATCTGCAGGCGGTGATCGAGCCAACCGATTCGCTGAAGATCATTCCTGCCTATCGGGTCGACCGGTTCTATGGCGAAACGGATCTGCCCGGTGGCATCGAAGCGGACCTGCAGGACTACGGCTCGATTCTGCAGCCCAAGCTCAGTGTGGTGTACAGCCTGACGCCGGATGCCAATATCTATGCCAACTGGGGACGCACCTTTCAGATTCTGACCGGTTCAGGCGCACCAGCGTACATGACCGCCGGGCAGACCAGCTTTGCGCCGTCAATCAACACCGGCAAGGAGCTGGGTATCAAGTTCAGCCCGCTGGCGGGGACCGAGGCGCGGATCGCCATCTGGCAGCAGGAAGCGACCGACGAGGTAGCCAACATGCCCAGCACCGGCACTACTGTGGCCCTGGGCGAGACACGGCGTCGAGGTGTTGATCTGCAGGTCAATGCGCGCATCAACAACCGTTGGAGTGTCTGGGCGTCGCATGCCTACCAGGAAGCCAAGGTGAAGAGCGCTTACACCGCGTCCGGCACATCGTTGGCCGGCAATGAGGTGTTCTCCACACCGCGCTATATCTCCAACCTGGGAACCGACTACCAGTTGACCCCGGACTGGCGTCTGGGCCTGCAGGCGCGAGCCCAGGGTGACTATTACATTGATGAGCAGAACGAGCAGGGCAAATACGGCGGTTTCGCGGTGCTGGATGTCAGTGCCGAATATATGGTGTCGCCCACACTTAGTGTCGATCTGCAGGTGAAAAACCTGACCGACTATGAGTACGAGTATGTCTGGTACGACAACTTCTTTTGGGGCGGCGATGACCAGCCGATGTTCTCACCGGCCCCCGGCCGCTCGGCCTATCTGTCGCTCAACGTCAAGTTGTAACGCAGCAGTCTGGCGTTATTCGCTCATCCCCAGCAGCCAGCGCCTTAGCGCTGGCTGTTTGGTTTTACCTGCTGCCCATACTCGTACCCTGTTGAAGTGATGCATCCAGCGGTTGCCGGTTTCGAGCTGAAAGTCCGGCCCGGCGGCGGTGATCTTGTGTACCTGCAGTCTGGGCAGTGTGAGGGCATAGTCGCCGCGATCGGTGATCACGCCCAACTGGTTGGCGCTGGCGAACAGTTCCCCTGCCGTATCGTGATCGAGGTCGTGATTGGAAGTTGAGAAGGTGGCGCCGGGGGCCAGGGTGGCGCTGTCCTGGCTGAACACGCTCAGCACCGCAGGCAGGTTTCTGCCTTCGATCAGCTCACCGTTCTGGTTGCGCAAATAGTGACGACGTGGGCCCCAGATTTCGATGCGCTGAATGGTCAGCGGCTGGTCGCTGCGGTTTCTGATGCGGATATAGGTCGTCCAGTCACCGGGCAGCAGCGAAGGATGAACGTCGGCGGCGCTGATCTGGAACGGTCGAGCGCGATGACGCAGCAGACGAATCCAGACCGTCAGCGTGATCAGCAAGGCAAGCAGGGTGCCGATTCCTGCCAGGGTTGCCGCGTGTAACCAGATCCAGTTCAGTCCGTCCATCATGTCCCTTTGAGCCTTGCTCGCCGCTGAATAAATACCTGCACCGACCATGGCAGGATACTGCCGCCAATAGCGGGTACATCAACGTGATTGTGCCCGAGCTTGGTCGGTTGCTCCAATGCCGTGCCCGTCGGCAGCGAGTGCGTGCAGCCGACCGCCGGCTGCTTTCAGGCTGGGCAGAGACAGCCCCAGACCAACAAAAGCGACAAATCTGCAGCCAGTTCTGCCGGGGCACGGCCGGTTGCGGCCGCTGCGTCGGCGAGCGACAGGCCTTGGCGTAGCTGGTTGAGCAGGGTGCACTGTTCGCCAGACACCTGCGCGGTCTGCAGGTCAAACTCCCGGCGCCAGACCAGTACGTCCTCTGGCTGCCACTGCGCTGCTGGTGGTGGTGGCAATGAGCGTCGTTGGCTGTGCCACAGCGAATAGGCTGGAGAGGCGGCCCGTATCAGGCTCACTGACGGGTGCCAGGCGAGTGGCACCGCCAGCAGCTGTGCCGGGGCAGCAATGGATGTTGCCATGTTGAAAGCCTGCCGATCTGCCGCATGGAAGGCGCGCACCCGAGCGCGCTCGATCTGTGCCACCTCACTCAGCCACGGCATGCCCGACAAGGCCGGTAGTTGACGCAGGAAATGGCCAAAGCCGTCACCGTACTCGTGCAGTGTGGGAGAGGGCGGCGGCGCGGTGCGGACGAACAGCGCTGCCACGGCGCTAAAGTAATCTGCGCCAAGCAGCCGTTCCAGCACCGGAAACGTCTGGCGTAATGCATCCACCCGCGCGCTGCTGACGTTGTTGCGATAGACCTGAAAACGTTGCTCGCATTCTTCCGGCGCGCCGGCAAACA
>Ga0098074_1000805_pt1 | contig 18630 bp, 9 predicted proteins | sample 32_taG_FD_75064 | JGI IMG/M metagenome (GOLD analysis project Ga0098074, IMG submission 75064) | Marine viral communities from the Gulf of Mexico - 32_GoM_OMZ_CsCl metaG | ecosystem: Environmental > Aquatic > Marine > Oceanic | place: Atlantic Ocean: Gulf of Mexico | collected 2015-07-12
AGGTTACGGAGTGTCCTCGAGAAGGCCGACTTGTTCATCGACCGACGAACGCCAGTGATGTACTTGTTGTACCAAGACGCCATCTTGAGGTTGACGGTCTCCGTCGAATCACTTGGATCGACCTTCGCAGCGAAGCGAACCATCTGATCGAGGATAGCGACCGCAGCCTTCTGCTCAGACCCGCTCATCTTCTTCTTACGCGTCCGCCGAACCTGACCCAGGCGAAGCGCACTACGGGTCTCCTCGCCAGCGAAGCCATACGCCTTGAGGAAACCAGACTGCTTGACGAAGTCCTTGGTTGCCTGGGAGGTACGGTACTTACGGCCACCGCCTGCGAAGATACTGATGTCGATCGCAATGGGCAGGTCATCAAAGGGCGTGACCTCTTCTCCTGCCATACGCTGCGCCTTTGACCGGTGCATCCAACTGACCAGACCTGCACGCCATTCGTCCGCGCCGACCCGGTCGATGGCAGCGTTGATGTCCGTCACCGAGACAGCAGAGTCTTCGCCTTCGTCCAGACCCGCAATGATGGCCTGACGGCGAGCCAGCAGTCGGTTCAAGACCTCGGTCTGCATCGCACCAGCGAACGAGTTTGGGTCCGCCCCGTCCATGGTCATCTGGTTCATCTTGGCGCGACGCACTGCCATGGAGCCCGGAGCGACGATCGTTTCAATCTCCGCATCATCGATGCCCAGCATCTTCAGCGAACGCCGACCAAAGAAGGGCGTGTTGCCGATGAGGTTGAGCAGGCCCTCTCGTGTGCCAGAAGACACAGCACTGACCAAGCGACGACCAGTTGAAGGCTGGTTCGTACCCGTGAGAAACGCATCGATCACGGCAAGTTTAGCCGCGTCGTCAGCGTCGTCTGCTACGCCCAGGGCCTTCGCATCAACCAGGGCGCGAGCAACCTGCTGCGTCGCGTTACCTCGATGCAGGTTGTACGACAGGACACCTGCAATGCCGGAGAACAAGTCCTGCTGCAGGGTAGACGAGCCGGCAACCCGGTCAGCCTGACCCATGAGAAGTCTTACGGCCTCGTTGAATCGGTTGCCCTTCCTGCCTACGTTGCGGAAGATGACTCCGTAGTGCTCAGCGCCATCGATCAGTCCCGAGTTGATGACCTTGAGGCTCAGGGCATCACTGACCTCAGGGTTCAACAGACTCTTGGCGTAGTCATCGCTCTTGGCTGCAGTCTCGATTTCGACGACCAGCGCTTCGAGTTTCGCTCGAGCGGCTCGAATCTTGGCCTTGTCCGCGTCGGGCATGTTCGCGTACCGACCGACCTCGAGCGCCTTGTCGAGTTCTGCCTCGGTGACTGCGCCGAAGATGCGCGGTGCGTCGAGGTAGGTGACCTGGTCGATGCCTTCGGGCATCTTGAGACCCAGTTCATCCATGGTCTTTGTGTTGATCTTGGGCACCAGGTCGCCCATCAGTCTGTCGAATGCGACCCGACGGATGGTGAAACTGTCCTTCACGTCGTCGAACAGTTCGACCGCAAGACGCAGGGCCTGGAGGCGCGCTCCGGTAGAGAAGACATCCTTCGCGTCGAGTTCGCTCTCCGTGGCTCGCCGAGCGGCTCCACGCCCCAGCGTCAACGTAGAACTGGAAACTTCTTCGCTCTCGAGCAACTTGCTGAGTTCTGCCGCGCGAGCGGCTACGGCGGGGTCGTCGCTCTCGATCTTCGCCAACTTCTCAACGAGGACTCGGATGCGCTCTGCGCGCTTCGTGTCCAACAACACCGCGGAAGCAGCATCTCCAGCCTCGGCCGCCCGTCCGATACTGGCGTCAGTGGCCAGGTCGAGCGCGTTCATGATTCCCGGAGACGCGGCACGACGGTTGGCGTCTGCCGTGTCCAGCACGGACATGGCGGCTTCGTTGATCGGAAGACGCGCGAGGATGGTCTTGACGCGGTCAATGTCCACAGCGTCGTCAACGCTCAGAAGAGACGACAGGTCTTCAAGGTCTGTTGCCACCGCACCTGTCAGTTCCAGCCGCTTGTCGCCCGCCGCGAACAGCAACTGCCGTCCGTTCAAACCTTCACCGTTGACCAGGTTGCGGAACTTGACCCCGCCAATGATGGCAGGGTCAAGAGCGCTCTCGATGTCAGGCAACGCAAGCAGTGCTCGACGAGTTGCGTTGAGACCCTTGACTGCGCTGACCGTTCCGCCAATGGCATCCGGATGCATGACCGCAAACAAAAGCCCAGGAGCCATACCCGAAAAACGCCCTGCCAAGCGAAGGCTGTCCTGAGTTTTGATGAGGTCATCTGCGGTCTCGTCGGTGACCGAGCGCAGCGCACTCATTCCGATGTCAGTACCGACGGCCCAGTTGGTCAGGTCGGCAGTGACGTCCATCGTGAACTCGGCAAAGTTCGCACGACCAGAGACGCCGCGAACGCCTGCCTGATGCATTTCCGACAGTTCGCCGGACGCAATGAGAACTGCCGGGTTCAGATCGAAAAACGTCTTGCCCATGCCCTTGCCCAGAGCCGCAAGGTTCTGGGCAGAGGGGTCGTTGTACAGCGCCTTCAACTCGTCGAGTCGAGTGCCCATAATCGGTGCCAGGTAGTTCTCCAGCACGCCGATGTTGTAGGACTGACCGATGATGGGGATCGCATCGATGGCGCTGAGAATCTGCATAGCGCCGGTCTCAGAACGGAAGATGATCTCATCCCCAGCACGACCGACCACCTCAATACGCGGAGACAGCGCCTCGAAGAAACCTTCCGGCTCCTCCTTGCCCATCATCTGGTCAAAAGACACGTACACCGGCGTGTGCCACACGCCCGCAACCTGCATGCTCGTGATGATGTCAAGCGCCTCGAGCGACATGCGCTGACGGATTTCTTCCGGCGTCAACCCTTCGAGTTTCTCGGGCGAAGCCTCGTAGGTCGCTTCCACCTCGCGGCGCACGTCATCGAAGCCCCTGCCCATGGCCCGCATGCCAATGTCCATGAGACGCCTTGCGCGCTCAGGAGAAACTTCTGCAATCGATGACCACGTACGAACTGACACCTCGTAGGCGGCTGTCCCGGGGTTCGGCGCAAAGCCCTTCTCAGAGATGACCTCGAAATCGAGCGACTCTCCGGGAACCTGTGTCGCTTTGATGCCAGTCTGACGCTCAAACTCTTCTTCTGAACTGACCTGACCAAGGACCGACGAGAGATAACGCTTTGACTCGTCTTCACGGGTCTGCTGCTCTCGCTGTGCTTCCAGCGAAGGGTCGAGGTCAACGCCGCTCTTGAACAGCGTGGGTCCGGCTGTCGACACCAGGGCTTCATCCTGGGGCTCACCAGCAGCCATCCCAAGGAGGTCCAGACGAGACGCTCCTCTGTTGAAGGATGCCGTCCAAGCGTCGTTACGCGCAGCCCCGGTGTAACTCCTGACCAGATTGGAGAAGTCTCCGCGATTGACTTCTTCCTTGAGCTTCGGATGGTCCTTCCACCAGCGGTCGGCCAGCATGAAGCTGACCACGCGAGGCTGCTCCTTGAACAGTTGGAAAGCAACTTCGGCTGCTTCGTCGTCGGTCAGTTCCCGATCGATCTCCGAAGCCACTGCCTCCCGTGCAAGACCGAGGATGTTGCCCGTCTCACCCAGGACCTGGAACTGACCAAAGGCGGTTGCCCGCGCAGCCGCCTGGGGGCTGACCGCACGAACTTCCTCGATCATGCGAAGCGCAGCGGCTCCGTGAACCGGTTCGTCGGTGCCCGGCGCAGGACGCACGTATCCGTACTTCTCGGAGAGGTTCTTGTCGAGAATCGCCACCTGCTCTGGAGTCATGAACTCCCGAGCCTCGTCGAGGTTGAACGCCAGAGCCGTCGGGGTATTGGCAGACTCTGCCTGGCTCACACCCGCGAGCACCTGAGGCGACAGACCCATAGCGCTCGCGTACTGAACGAGACTCTGGTCCTCCGCGGGCAGCGCTGCAAACGCCTTGACCTCAGGACGCTCAGCGACCTTCAGGTCAGAGAAACTCGGTCGCGTACCGATGACGTTGCGCTCGATGTAGTCGGCGATGACGTTGCGGGGAATCTCCTCAGCGACTTCCTTCTCGAGACGGACTGCACGTTCAGCGTCGTCCTCAACAATGAGTTTGTCATCTTCGCTAAACGAATCAAATATGCGCGTCGCGTCGAACTCGTCATCGCCAAAGAGAGCACCGTAGATCGCCGGAACGCCCAGCGCGCCTTCCTCAACGACGGGCAGGAACTTGCCGACACTCCGCATGAAACCGCTTTCAACGAGGTTAAGTGCCTCGTCGCCAGCAGCCTGTGTGACCGAGAGAAGAAGGTTGACACCCTGCGCCGCCTCTGGGCTTTCCATGCGGCGGCCGTACTCGCGGGTCAACGCGATCTCGACATCGCGAAGACTGAGCGAAGAACCGTCATCGTATCGACCCAGAGCCCCGCTGTCGGCAAGCGCCTGGAGGTCCCCGCGGTACTTCGCAGCGCCTGCCTTCTTGTCGCCGCCAGCGTTCTTGATGTACTGGTCCTTCAGGGCCGAAGACAGCACATCGACCGTGATGTCCTCGAAGGTACGGACCTTCTTGATCTGCCGTCCTTCTTCCTGCAATCGCTGCATCTGCTCAGGAAGCAGGTCGATCACCGGTGCCGTGAACACATCGAGAACAGGAACCTCGCCCTTCTCTGGCGACAAGAACGTACTCTTCGAGACGTCTCCGCCCTTCAAATACTCTGAAACTGTGCTTTTATCGACGTCAGAGACAACTGCGCCTGACTCGTAAGCCTCGCGATTCATCTCCCGCAGAGCCTTCACAGGCTCAAGCGCACCCTGCTGCGCAGCGTTGATCGCAAGCTTACGTACGTCCAGCGCCTCGAGGTTCTTTGCGAGTTCTGCCGTGCCCAGGTCTACAGTGACCTCGGGGATCTCGACCGGCTCGAGGGGCTCGGCCTTGATCTCACCCAGACCCAGTGACGGTGTCGACGGGGCCGTGCCTGGCGCAGGAGCCGCAGGCGCTGCTGGAACCTCCTCCTGTACCTCATCTTCGACGATGGGGTCTGGGCGGAATGGCTCGTCAGCACGCTTCGAGAAGGTCTTCAGGAACGACATGTACACTCACCCGGCTTTGCGGGGGAGTGTAACACGAGGCTCGGCTCACTTAGCGACTTGCGACTTTGTCTTCGTTTTCGTCGCGGTCATCTTCATTCTTTTCATCGGTAGGCGCGGTAGTCTCGTCCTGAGACTTGTCTTCCTCAGCCTTGATGTCAATACCGCGAAGGTAGTCGAATGCGTCGACAAGTTTTTTCCCAGTAGCGGCACCAAAGTCAGCAGCTTGGTTCGCGAGGTACTCCTTGTACGTGTCGGGATTCGCAATGACTGGTCGATCGCCGTATTCCACTACAGCAGACCCCACCGTCTTTCTGACCGCGTCGCCCATCTCTCGTACGCTTGGAATCCGCACGATTTGTTTTCCGCTGGCGTCTTCAAAGGTGTAAGCCGTATCGCCCTCGATCTTCTCTCCCATCGACTGACTAAGACCCGCGGCGGCTTCTCCGATGTCGCCGCCTGCTTTGACCGCGAGGGTTTTTGCCAAGATTGCCGGAGGGTAAGGAAGGTCGGGAATCGCTTGAGCCGCTATTTCTTTCCCAATGACGCCTCCCGCTTTCTCCACCGTTTCTCGCGTCTTATCGAGGCCGCTCTCGGGCTCTTCAGTGTCACGCGTGGGTGTGGGAGGAGTCCGGCCAACATCGACACGGGGCTCAAAGCCTGGAGCGGCACCACCGCCAGCCGCCTCAATGTCCATTGCGATCTTCCGCGGCGTCGGCAAGATATCGTTGCCAGCACCCGCGCCGAGTGCCACGCCCTCGGGACCTGGCTTGATGCCACCAGTTCCCCGTCCCTTCCCTCCAGGCTTTTTCGCCTTGCCCTCGTCCTTCGGGGTCTCCTCTGGGACCTCTGGAGTCTCGACAACCGGCTCTCTCGGATCGAAGTCACCGGCCTGATAGGTCTCGACATCGCTGGTCACGTCACCTGCCTTGACCCGAGCCCGGCGAGCCCCACGGTCCTGCTTGCGGTACTGACGGCCCTTGCCGAACAGGGGCGGACGGAACATGCGGTCAAACTGACGACGCTCTCGAGGAGTCGCTTCGTCTGTAGCGCCGGTCATCTCCCGGTACCGAGCGAAGCCTTCATCGTCGTCTGTCACGACCTTCGCGTCAATCATGTCCTTGACGTTGTACGTCCGGACCTTGCGGCGGCCATCAGGCTCTACGGTCAGGTACGAGAACGTCGTCTCGTCCTGGCCCGGGATGAACGTCAGCTCACCCATGAACCTCTTCGTCGCGACCTTAGCGCGCTGTGCCGGCAGATAGCCCGCCAACTGCGTCGCCTGCTCCCCCTGCTTCAGCGCCAGCATTGCCGCGAACTCTGCGTCCTCGAGGCGGTTCTGGGCCTGGTTGGCCTGGAAGCCTCTCGCAGAGCCCGCAGGCTCAGCAAAGCGGGAGTCGTTGACATCCGTAAGCAGAGCGCTGGGGTTCTCGACGCGACCCTGGTACGCCACAGTCAAGTCGTCACCAAGGATGACGAAGTCGCCTTCTGCCTTGTCGTAGACCATGCGGGCGCGATCCTTGAAGCCTTTGGTCTTGCCGAACTTCAGGAGTTCCTCGCGCATCTCCGGCGTAGCGACAGAGCCGAACACACGCTCACGCACTTCGTCTTCCGTGAGATCGATCTCGACGTACCGAGTATCCTCAGACGCCAACTGCTCGGCACTCATTGCCTCAAGTTCTTGCCCGGTCAGGTATTTCTTACTCCCGTCTCCCGCGTCTGCCGTGAACGACATGACCCCTGCAGTGCGCGTCGGAATGGCGTACCGCTCGTCGACCACCGTGACTTCGCGCACGTCTCCGGTCCGCTTGGCGCGGTACAGATTGCTGCCGACACGATTGACCTGGCGGTTGTAACGCTGAAACTCTGCGAGTCCTGGCGGCGAGGTCGACACGATGCCGTTGGCCTTACGCCACGCAGCGAAAGCGCTGTCCTGGTTGAACGTCTCGAGGTCCTTGAAGAGTTGACCAATCATCGACGCGCTGGGGTCGGTGCGGCTCTGAAGCGCACTCAACATGGCACTGTCGGTATAGCCCTTCATTTTTGTCGGATCAGCAAGCGCTTCGGCCAACCCCTCGGGGTTCTGCCCCTGCAGTGCGATGGCCTTTGCCGCAGCGTCAGGGTCGGCTGCACCCGAATCCATCAAAGCCTTACGCAGGTAGTCTTCCGCGGCCTGACGATCGCCACCGAAGAGTTTTGCCGCACCTACAACCGTGGCGTTCCAAGCGTCCGTCGTCGCCACCGCCATAGCGATGTCAGCCGGAGTTCCGCCGCTTTCGAGGTCTTCGACCAAGTCGTTGAGTTTCTGGATGTCAATGTCAGTCGCTGCCTTGATGATGTCGTTCTTGATGTAGGCTTTGTACGCGTTGGCAAAGCCTGTATCGATGACGTTGTGCATCTCTTGAGGAGTCGACCGTGCGTCCTTGAGAATAGTCTTCAAATCACCCGACTTGGCAAGTGCATCGTCGATCAGATCGTTAAACTCACCCGGATCTGTGTGGTACGCAACATACAACTCATCGACATCAAGACCGAGTTCAGCGAAGTGGTCTGCGAAGAAGTCGTCGGAGCCCGTCGCCAACTCCATCGCTTTGTAGACGGCAGGACTATCTGACCCAGCGAAGGAAGTAACTTCCTCTTGCCCCGTAGCCCCAACTCCGTACATTTCTTTGAGCCAGAAGCCAGGCCGTTCGCGAAGACCTTTTCTTGCAGACTCAAGCAGTTTTTCTTCCTGCGAGCTCATTCCGCCGAGATCGCCGTACGCTTTTACGAGCTTGTCGCGCTGCTTCGTTGTGTCAGCAATCTGCTTATCATACTTCTTCTGCAACTTAGCGGCTTCTGCCCTGACTACGGAAGGACTAAGGTGCCTCAGGTAGAAGTCCAAGAACTTACCGGCAAGCTTCTCGTTCTTGCGGTTCGCGATCTCGGTATACTTCTCGATCGCCTTTCGATCTTGCTCCAAGTCGCGCCGCATCAACTTCTGGTCAGACTCGTAGGCCCGAAGAAGTTCTCGTGCGAGCCTCTTTTCGTACTTTGAGTAAAAATACGCTGCGGCTTCAACCATAGTCGTCATGATGTCCCCCTAACTCCGACGGTAGTTGGTGCCGGCCAACGCTATCTGAGCTTCTTCAGTGGTAATACCCGGAGTCGCCTTGAGAGCACCGTAGCCGCGGGCAGTGCCCTGCAACTTCGCAGTCTGAGCCAGCCCACCTGCCCCCAACTGCATCGCGGGCTGGGCCAGTGTCGTCGCGACCTGAGCGTATGCGGGAGCCGTTGTAGCCTTGCGGATGGCCTCGGGGTCAATCGCCTGCGCCTGCATCTCTGTCTGCAGGGCCTGCCCCCTCAAAGCCTGGCGCTGCGCAGCCTTAGCCTGCGCCTCCTGCGTACTCAACTGGTCGATCATCTTCTGCTGCTCAGCCATCGACTCCTGCATCGATGCCGCGAGTTCGGCCTCGAGACTGACCGAGGGGCTTTGCCCACCGCGCTTCGCTTCGTCGCGGGCCTGCTGACCCAGAGCCGCACGGTCGAGCGCCGCCTCAGTCTTGAGAGTGCGCTTCTGCGCGGCTGACATGCCGCCCTGCATCCTCGAGGCCTGCGCGCGCAAAGCCTTGGCATAGCGGTTTGCCGCGCGCTTCTGAGCCTTCGCCTGACTCTCCGCCGCTTTACCTGCTCGACTCGCACTGATGGCCTGGCCACCTGCCGCCGCGAGCGCACCACCGACAGCAAGGCCAATGAGAACTGCCATGTCAGACCTCCGTGGGTGAGATTAGCACGGTCATCGGAATGCGACGACGCGAGCATTGCGGCATCCGATGCCCAGCCGCTGATAGAGTTCAAGGTTCTTCTTCACATCGCGTGACGTCTTGTCGTACTTGATGATCGTCTCACGCAAGAACTTTGCGACTCCACCGCCAAGCGCGTTGGTGGGCTTGACGTAGAAGCCCAGGTACGCTTCGTGAAACCCCTGACTGACATCGGTCTGCAGGTAACTGAGGTTCGTAAACGACGCCTGCTCCGCCTCAGTCGAGTACGGAGATTCGTTGCTGTTCGTACCTCCACCTGAACTGGTTGCGTAGTTAGCGACCGCGCGCTTGAACCAAGTCATCGGATACTCTCGACGCCACTCAGGCTTCTCTACGCCGTCTACAAACAAGAAGGTCTGGATGCTGCCGCCTTCGGAGTACAGCGCATTCTGAGCGTTTGCGTTCTCCGACAAGCCGAACCACTTGGCGATGTAGAAGAAGAAAGAGATATTCCAGCGAACCGCGGCAGCCTCAAAGGGGACGTAGACTCTCAGGCCGCAGCCGGGCAAAGACTGACCCGCTGCGACTTCGACGTTGTTGCTATCGACTGTGGTCTGACCGCTCACATCGCTCATGTTGTCAAGCGTGTGCCACCCGCCGTCAAAGCGTGTCTTGACCACCTGCTCAGGCTGCATGTGCTCTTGACGCAAGGTGAAGTCAGCACCACCGTTCTCGGTAAACTGCAGTTCGATGCCGCCGTTTGGCTCGGAGTACAGCCCTTGACCTGGGGTCTTGTCGTACAGCGATCTGTTGAGGTCATCGAGCGGAAGTGCCGTGTTGTCGATGAACGTCGTAGGAAGAATCACCTGTGCCATGCGTACCTCACGACTTCATCGCAACAGCGTTGAGGGTGACCTCGCGGACACGGAATCGCGCCGGTGCCGAACTCGCCGAGCCCATCCAGGCAGCAGACGCAAATACGGCCACCTTGGTCACCTTACGAATCAGTCCCCTGCGCAGCCCGTTAGGGCGTTGTCCGGAGAAGTTGAACTGAGCGGTCACTGGGACATCAACAAAGTCCGCGGGAACTTCCCCGGCTGTGACCAGCGACGGAGTGCCTGACGGATACCTGTTTGGTCCGTAGTGTGACAGGTAGTTCAATCCTACCGTGTTGCTGTACGCATACAGGTTGTCGGAGGTCTTGCTCGCTTGGTATGCGATGTAGTTGTTGCTGTTGACCCAGGCGAGGCTTGGTCGCCACAAGTAATAGTCGGGGCTCGACGAAGTCTCATGATACAAGCCAATGACGAACGCGGCAGCGGCCAGGTGCATCTCGTCTTGCTTCGGCGTCGTACTCTGCTGCGCCAAGAGTTCGATAAAGACGTTGGCCTCTACCGTAATGACGCAATCAGTCGTTGCCGTGTTCGAGCCTACATCTGCAGAGAACAGCGCCTCTGTCAGCATTCGCCAGTTCGAGTTGTTGGCCGCCTTATAGAGAGTGAACTCTGCAAAGGGATCCGCGGAGAAAGACAGCGAGGTTGAGCCTGGGTACTCGTAGTAGTTAGTCGCTGAGTTGACTTCTGCTGTGCCGCTAAACGGTCCTACAGACGCAGTCGCGATGACGGACGAGAACCCCTGCAAGTGGTCGCCGTTGATGGCTCCTCGAGCAACTTGAAACGACTGGATGTCGTTGATTTCGTTAGCGACCTTCTGCAGCCGATCATCAACCAGAGTCTTCTTGGTCACCACGTCTTCATCGTGGAAAGAAGAAACGACCGACGGTGTGCCAAACACGGCCGAGTCAATCGGCTCAATCGGTACATCAGTCACGGACAACTGCCGTGAATAGATGTAGACCCGGTTGTCATTGGGCAGATACGTCGTGCTGCTGTCAGGTCCGCCTACCTCAGGCGGCGGTGGCGTGAACGACCGGCGACGGCCCGTGGGAACTCGCCGAACCACCAACTCGACCACGTGGTCGCCCGGCTCTACATCAACGGACGCAGTCAGTCGCACACTGTGCATCGGGATGTTGATGCCGTCCGGGCGCTCCCTGAAGTGACTCAGCAAGGGGCCTGAGATTCCGCCAGGGGGATCAGACCCGCCATCGTCAACCGCGGTTTTATCTCGAGGATCGATAATCCGTGCAGGCGTCAACGGAGCCTGCTCGTTGTCGAAGCGACCCGTGATGGTTTCGGTGATCACCACGCCGTCTACGCGAATCGCGTACTGGATCTGAGCAGGAAAGTATACGGCAACTTTCGGGTTCACACTCGGAGAGCAAGACTGCAAATCACTGAAAGGGACAGCGGTAAACGTGACAACAGGCTCTTTCGTCTGCGTCATGTTGACCGTGGTATCGATCGAATTACCCGTTACCGACCGGTAAGTGACCGAAAAGTCCGAAGGTGTAGTTGAAACCACCGCCGGTGTTTCCTGCTTGAACGTCAGTGTGCGACCACTTCTCGAAACAGAGAACCCGGTGACCGAAGGCCACCCGTTTGCGGCAATCGTGGCTGAACTGGAAGCAGGGCCTGCGTCTTTGATGCGCCGAGCAATCTCGACACTTTGGCTTTGAGGGTCGCCAAACCGCCGAGCATCTTGAACCTGCAGTTCGCTCAAGACATAGTCGACGCCGTTCAGCCGCACAGTGATGGTCATCAACGCCGACGGCGCAGCGTTTAGTGGACGGCCATTCCTGAGTTCTGGATCGCGAAACACCGGGACTGTCGCGGTGAACTCAGCACCTCTTCCTCCATACTCCCCCGCAAAGCAATGCGCCGCTTGCGCGGTGACGGCCAGAGAAGACGCGCCTGTCGACACTTCGACAATCATGTCTTCTGAGCCCGTGACAGGAATCCACCCTGTCTGCTGCTCGAGAAGGAATGAATCAGGAACGCCAGGTTGCGGACTTGCACCATCGTCTGACCCTGAAGCGTTCAACATCAAAGGGTCGACATCTACGACGGCGGTGGATGTACGGAAGAACGTACCTGCTGCCGCAGACAGCGAAGGGTCCAACGGCGCGCGGATATTGTGAGGTCCAAGATGACCATTCAGGCGCTCTGCGGCTACCTGCAAAGCGTCGTTCAACTCGACGGTGTCAAGCGGCTCGCCGCTCTTGAACAAGCGTTTTGGGAACAGGTAATCGCCAGGCATCTACTCGTCCTCGCCCAGAGGGATCCGGGCCAGTTGGTCGCCCATGGTTGCGAACGACGTCTGGAACGCGAACGACGCGATGTGGAACGGTGTGTCCGACTTCAACTTGAAAGCCCAGGTGTTGACGCTCTGCAGCCCGATGGGCACTCGCCGCCAGTACAGTCGACGCGCGTGCGTCTTGCCTTCACCCAGGATGAACTCCCCGAGAAGGTCCTCGACACCGACACCGACCGCTTTGAGGTTCCGCGGGCTGTCTGAGTCTGGTGCAAATGAACCGTTCGAGAACACCTCGACGCCGATGGTTTCATTGACCTCGTCGATCATGCCGATGTAGAGGTTGTGAACATGAATGGGCTGCAGAGCGTTGTCATCGCCACGAAGCCATGCGCTCTGGAACTCGTACGTGAGGTCTGGGCCAGCGCCCGCCGTTGTCTCGTGACTCATGACGTAGACGTCGTACGGCGTAGCGGTCGGAATGGGCTCACCAGGCTGCGTGAACGCCGGAAAACTTTGGGTTTGACCCCCAGCGAACAGCACCAGGTAGCGGTAGTCGTCGGTGACGCACATGTCGTTGATCTTGTAGCCAAGTTCAATCTCGCGCCATCCCTGACCGTCGAAGGCAAGAATCAGTTCGTTGTCGAACGACCCCGCCTTCGCCACAGCACACCGGTAGTCACGGCTCTCAGGCTCGATGACCGACACAGCATTCCGAAGCGACCCGGTTGCCAGTTCCGTCTTGACCAGGCGGTGGATCGGATCGCTCAACTTCATCAGGCCCTTCTCCGGGTTCCACCCGTAGAAGGCATCGCGGCTCAACCAGATGAGCGTACCGTCAGGCAGCCCCTGCACAGACCGAGGGGCAACACAGCCAATGCCTCGCACCATCACAACCGGAGGTGCCGCCGGGTCCGTGATGTCGATCATCGCCCGTTCAGTAAACGCGATGAGCCGGCCCGCATGGCTTGCAAGCGCAGTCACGATGGCACCGTCAGGGTCCGGCGTCGTTGCGAACTCCGCAGGGAAGGTGCCGGGGTATCCGACCTCGCTGCGCATCACATACGGACCCTCAGCGATGACCAGGGCTCCTGCATGCGACGTCATCGAACTGAACCGCGGGACTGGCAGGTAGTCCTTGGCGGGCTCTCCCAAACGACTGTCAGGGATGTTGTCGGCGTAAACGAAGTTCTTCGTTCCCGACATACGAGTCACCAGGCGGTACGTACCAGGGAACCGATTGCCATCGGGCGTGCGGTACAGCCGTGTAGCGACCGCATGCTCAGGAGCATCGCCAGAGCCCTTGACTACAAACTGGCGGGGCAGATTGTCGATCTTGGTGCTCTGGTCATACTTCTTAATTCTTTGGATGATGCCGCTGGTTTGACCCTCGGCCCCGTTGTCATCGATGTTCGCTTCTTCAACAAACGCATTCGCGCGCTGAAGGACGATCGACATCTCGACGCTTTCGCCCGACAGCGGTGAGATGTTTCCATGGACATCTTCCCAGGCAGCCGCGTACTTCCATCGACCAGCAAGCACTGCGCCGTCGTTGTTGTCGACGTAGTCACCGATAGTTCCGATGCGACCCGGCCAGGTGTAGCCATCCTGGTTCGGGTAGTCCTTGGTCACATCGCCAGGCTGAAACGGCCCAGCGGCTTCGGGAGGTCCTGGGGACTTGTCGAAGCCAAGCGGAACGACCATGCCGTCGTACGAGATAACCAGTGGCGGATCGATGCCATTGGTCCAGACGATGGTATTGCTGACCACCGTAAACATGTCGGGGTAGCCCGCACGGCCATCGTCAGTCAGACCATCGTAGATTTGCTTCCAGGACCGACGCCAACCTGCGTGCAGGTACAGCGCTGTGCCCGCCCTGACCACGAGGGTCGGTGCTTTTCCCTGCAGCAAACCTGCGTGGAAGATGCCGTAGATGGTGACCGCATCGTCGATACTGACGATGCGGCTAAAGAGGTCAAACCCATTTGGCAGTAGCCCTGCAGGCGACCCGTACTGGTTCGTTCCACGGTCAGGCTCATACGGACATGAACCTCGAATCGCCCGGAGGGTTCCCTCCGGGGTCAACTCGAGATTCTTGATCTTGTACGCAAGGTTCGTCGGAGCGTACTGGACCTGAGCCTGTCCGCTCTGAATGCGGACCTGCGAGACCGCGCGCTGACCAGGCCCAGCCATCGACTACCCCTTCGACTTGAACTCGTTCCAGACCTCGCCGAGCAGCACGTTGCCCTCGTCGCTATCAAGGACCGGGAACTTACGGCGGCACCGCGCACGCCAGGTAGCGTGATGCTCCTGATCCTTCGGCTCGGGAAGAGCCGACTTCGGAGGCAGCGCCGACACAGGCTCAGGCGGAAGCGCCTTCTTGCGCTCGACCCACTTGTTCGAGTCCTTGTCCAACTCGAGATGAGGCGGGGCAAACAAGAACGCCTCGTCGCTCCACCGCCATTCCACCGGACGCCAGTCCGTATGATGGATGGCCTGAGTGAACCGAGACGAAGACAGCGAGAAGAAATCTTCGTTGGTGACGAGCATCCCGTCCCAGTGACCTCCGTCGCGGACGTTGACCCACACGAGCATCGCTTCGTAGCGACCCATGTAGTCGTCGTCGCGGCAGAAGACCTGACCGATCTTGGGAGGACTGCCGTAGTGAGGTGCCTGTGCCATGCTGTTGCTCCTTTAGATGACGCCGAAGTGTATCACGCTCAGCCTTCGCTGAACGTGCCGTACCGGTAGCGAGGACGAATGTCGCCCCAGGCACGGTTTTCGACGATGCCGTTGTTGTCGCCGTGCTGCGACCGAAAACGGCGCACCAACTGGCGGTACAGCGTGCGGTGCTTGACCTCGCTGTTCTGGTCGACGCCATCCAACCGGCTCATGTAGGCGAGAGCCAGTTCGAGGAAGGCACTGAATGCTTCCTGCTTGACAGGCACCTGGTCCTGGTCGTTGACCAGTTCTTTGGGCTGCATCAGCACCTGAGCGTCGAGATCGTAGTCCTGGTCTGGTGTCGGCCAGATGTGGTAGGCGTAGTAGCCTGTGGTCTTGACCAACTGACGCGTAGGATCAGGGGCGATGGCACTGTCAGGATTACGCGTGCCTCCGGTCCACGTAAAACTACTGACGCGATGCGAAGCATTCGTGACGCCGGCAAGCACCGAGTCCTGGTCCAGAGGATTCAACTCCGCCAGCAAGTAGAACTTGCCGTCAGACTCCGCACGGTTGAGTCGATGCTCTGCCTTGACGATGCTAAACGACGTACCTGACCGGTCATCGTTGTGGGTCACATCTGGGCCGTAATCTCGATACAGACCCACGCGTCGAACGTAGATGCGAATCTTGAGACCACTTCGACCGTATCGAAGTTGCGCGTTTGTGGGAGGGTTCGTATAGCCGGACCCTACGGGGATTCCTCCGTCGTTGCCAACGAAGTCCAGCATCTCTTCGAGATTCTTGGTTTGAATCGTAATGGCACGTGCTTGCTTGTAGGTGGGGTTCGGAGATGCCGCTGCGCCGCTACCCGAAGTATCCTTGGTCACAACGTCGAACTCGACCGCATGGTCAAACACTGCACTGATAGGGCTGGGCGCGCTCTCGAAAACTGGGTCGTTGAACATGCCAGGGCTTTCACCCCACTCCTGCTCTTTACGTCCCCAGGCGTACGTGTAGCAAAACTCAAACTTTCCGGCCTGCACAGGTCCTGCCCAAGGCACGAAGTACTTGCTCGACGGAGTGTTCAACCCCTCGATGGTGGCTGCCTGGTAAGACTCAACATTCGGAGCCTCTGTCGGGCTGGGCAACTGGAAGAACCGGCCTCGCCAGAAGTCAGTCGGTCGACCCTGCACGCGCTGACGAAAGTCCGGGAGGTACTCTCGGCGAGCAGTCCCGCTGCTGATCTGACCCACCAACTGCTCGCTGTCGTCGAACAACTGCATGGGCGTCAAAATCTCAATCGCGTTTGCCTGGAGAAAGAACTCCGGCTGATAAATACGAAAGTCGTACGTGGTAGCCGAACCACTCTCAAACCACGGACGATCGATACTGACGTAGTACACATCACCGTCCAACCACCACTCACGACACTGGCGGCGACGGACACGACCGTCGCTGTCTGTGACCTCGAGATGCATGACCGCATCCCAAAAGCCGTTAATATCAGGCTTCCACAGCGAAGAACCATCGATGTTGAACTTCAGCACCTTGAAGTCCGTGGTCGACTGAATCGTCGCATTGACCGCGGCATCGCTGCCTACGATGCTCTTACGGACATGGATGTGCTTGTCCTCAGGGACCAACGCCTCGGGGACTTCGCCAGACAGATCACGCAACGCCCGCAAGATGCACGTGTTTACCCGACCGTCGAGCGTCTTGCCCGTACTGGCCCATGACCGGTCGTTGTAGATGTAGTCCCGTGCGGCCTTGAGACTGGTGTCCATGTGACCCTCTCGCTGTTTGCGGGCAGTGTATCACGCAGAACGCCCCCGCCAGCACGAGGCCGACGGGGGCGTTGTTGACCTGGGATGGGTCAGAGGATGTTGATAACAGCCTGGAACGTAGCGCCGGCGCTTGCGCCTGCATTACGAAGACCGAATCCGACAACCTTACCAGCGGTGGTTGCAGCGTCAACTCGACCCACGGACCCTGCGAGAGCAAGAGTCGCGTCCTGCTGATCGTTGCCTGTGTCGTGGGAAACGAGGTTACCGATACCCTTACGGAGAACCCAACCGTACTTGTTGGCACCGATGGTGAACTGAGCTGCGCCCAGAGCACCGTTTGCCGTGGAAGCCGAGGTGTTGGCTCCCGTGTAGAAAAGTCCGGTGTCGCGACCGACGATTTCGCCAATCTCGGCTTCTGCCGAGCACTTGACGTAGCGCCAGATACAAGGGCCAGTGACGTTGGTCAGGGAGAGGCCTGCGACCTCTTCTGCCGACATGATCCACTCGGTACCAAGGTCGTACTGCTCAGTGTCATCGACCGTGGTGACGGCATCAGGAAATGCGCGCGTGACAGGCATAGTAGCCTCCTATCAGAGAGCCGAGCCGCTGAAGCAGCCCTGAGCAACGAGGTTGGTGCAGATGAGGTTTGCGTGGAACTGGAACTTCGAGACGACCACGTCCTGGGAAGCGATCATGTCCTCGAAGTCCGAGAGCTCGGCCTCCTGGAGGACGCTCAGCTCGAAGTAAGCGGGGTTCAGGACGTAGCCACCACCGTTGGCCATAGCCGTTCCGTTGAACACCGTGAGGGTCCGGTCGAGGTCGAGGGACTCGTGGAACGTCACACCGTTGTGGGTGATGGTGTGAAGGTCCGACTTCTCCTGCTCGTCGTCGACCAGCTGGACGCGGACGTGACCGCGCTTGCTGTCCTCGAGGTTGGTCATCGAGTCGGGGTCCATGAAGCCGAGGGTCGGGGAACCCTCAACACCGTAGTGACCGCAGAGGCGGATGACCTGACCGAGCTTCTTGAGACCTTCAGCGGTCCAGGAAGAAATGGCCTTGTACTGGTTGTAGTAGAACTTGGCCTCAGCCTTGACCAACGACTGGACTTCCTGCGTCTGGCTTGCCGGAGCGGCAAAGTCCAGAAGACCGTTGGTGGTGCCCGTGAGAGTACCGCTCGAAAACAGACCGTTCAGGGTCAGGAACCCGGAAAGAGCAGTCGTGTTGAACGAGTGGTTACCCGTCGGGGCAGCGCCGCTGAGGAAGAAGGCCTCGAGGCAGCGGTCCGTCGACTTCATGAAAGCCTCGGGGTACTTCTCGATGAGGCGCATGACAGCGAGGGGGCCATCGTTCTGTGCGAGTTCGCGGTTCGGGATGGCGATGGCAGCGGCAAGCCGGTGCGGCTCGACCTTGAGCTGCTCAGTCCGCTTGTTGCGGGTGAGGTTCAGCAGCTCGGTGCCGTTGTAGATGCCGCGACCCTGAGCCGGCGAACCGGTCATGATTGCGCGCTCGATGGTCGTGCCGCCGTCGATGTTCTGGCGGACACGGTTGCTCTTCATGAGCGTGTCGAGGAGGGGGGTACGACGCATGAAGGTGTCGATAAGCGGACCCTTCAGCTGCCGGTAGGTCGTGTTCAGGACCTCGGTAGAAATAGCCATGATGTGCTCCTGCTCTAAGGCAGACGGTGTTGAGCGAAGTAGTTGACGACGTTCTACGCCTGCCCAGGAACCGCATCGTCGGACCTTTCGGCTGCCCGCTCTCTGACGCTGGGTGCGTGCAGGTTGTATATCAACCGTGTTCTACACATGTCAATAGACGCAAAGAGCCCCCGCCCTCTCCGGAGTGGTGTGGAGAGAGCAGGGGCAGCGGTCAGCGCACACGTATGGCGGAGCAACTGTGCCAGTGACGCGGTTGCTGCCGCAGGATCAGAGCAGTCCGCTGTACGCGACGTAGGTGCAGTTCTTGTTGCCCGTGACGGCAGCCGTTGGCGTAATGGTCAGGTCGCCGCTACCGTCAATCGAAGCGAACAGCGACTGGTCCGCACCCGGGTCTTCCGCCCAAGTAGCCACTGCCTTACCGTTTGCGAAGTTTGCGCCCAGAGAGACGGTCACGCCATCAGTGTCAACTGCCGCAGTGCCGATCTTCTTGAGACCATCGAGCGCAACGCCGCCCGGCTTGAGCATGACAACACCGGCAGCAGCGTCGTTGACCAGAACGGTA
>Ga0098074_1000809_pt1 | contig 18587 bp, 25 predicted proteins | sample 32_taG_FD_75064 | JGI IMG/M metagenome (GOLD analysis project Ga0098074, IMG submission 75064) | Marine viral communities from the Gulf of Mexico - 32_GoM_OMZ_CsCl metaG | ecosystem: Environmental > Aquatic > Marine > Oceanic | place: Atlantic Ocean: Gulf of Mexico | collected 2015-07-12
CAAAGATTACCATGAAATGAAAGAAGCTGCTTTCTTTGATATCGAATCTCAAGAAATGTCAGAGGCAGATAAAGATTTTCAAAAAGAAATGTGGTTATATAGACATGACCCTGCTCAAATAGAAAAAGACTTTAAAGAAGGTGGTATTAAAAGAAATGAATGGAACTATATTGTTAGACCTAGTTTAAGTAGTGTAAGATTTATACCTAAAATGAATATTGAGGGTAAGAATACTGAGTTCTATGAAGAAGACTACCTTGAATTATTTAAAAAAGATAATGAAGGTGCTTTAGAATATTACCAATACTTCTCTGAAAAACTTAAAGAACTACTTTCTTACTACCCACAAACTTATAAAGACTCTAAAGGTATTCATGAAGGGTTTATTCCAGTATTACATAAAGGTTTTAGAGATGAACTTATGGACTCTGGAGCAGCTTACCTAGTTAAAGGTCTTAAAAAAGCTGCTATAGAAGCTGTATCTATTAAAACTCAATCAGAAAGTTTAGAACATTTTGACCCCAATACTGGAGAAATGATATACAGCCCAAATATTAAGATGTTATCTCCACAATATATATATAAAGACGGTAATAGAACAATAGCAACTGACCATGTTATTACAGATATTAACGAAATCATGAGCCAATTTATTGGTGTTACTAATGAGTATAAACATAAAGCTAGAGTAGAAGCTACTCATAAAATGGTTATGTCTGGTTTTGACTTATTAAAGGGGGTTAAAACTACACAAACGGGTATTGATAGAGTTAATACTAGTGGTGATAGTGAAGCTGATATTCTAAATAATGTTAAAAGAATGGCTCGTTTTGAAAACGAAGTATTCTATGATAAACATGTTTCCAATAGAGAAGAAGCTGGTAAGAAAAAAATACTTAATAAAGAAGAAAAAGAATTAAAAGCTCAACTTGAAGAAGAGATTACCAAAAGAAAAGATGAACTTAAGACTAATAAAAATCTAACTAAAGACCAAGAAGAATCTATTCTTAATGAAATTCATGTAATGAATAGAACTAAAGAAGATTTAGGTAGAAACTTATCTCATACTAAAGCTATTAAAGGGTGGTTAAGATGGTTTCAACTTGTTACTTTAGGTTGGTCACTTCAATCACCTACAATGGAAATTCTTTGGGGTAGGTTAACTGTTCTTAACCACGCTGCAGGTGGAGCTGATTTCAATAAGAAACAAGCTAATGCTGCTTTTAAAATTGCATTGCAATCTCTTGCACCAGGTAATAACTCTGAAACTGCACAAAAGTTTAAAGCATTAGTAGAAAAACTTGATATAGTTGGTGAAGTTGCCGAAGTAGAGAAGAAAAAACTTAATCACTCAGCTCGTCAAGATAAATGGACATTACAGAAAACTGTAGCTCCTTATGAACTTATGAGAAAAGCTGATATGCTTTCTAAAGGTTCAGTTATGGTAGCTAAATTAATGAATACTAACCTTAAAGGAGAGCCACTAGCTGAAGGTGAAGTTTCTTTATGGGAAGCTTTTAATAAAAACGGTGAACTTAAAGAACAGTATAAAACTGATGAGAATATAGAAAACTGGGAATTTGACAAAAAGTTTGAAAAAACTAATAAACTAATTAAGATGGGTCAAGTTATTGACCATATTAATGAACGTTTACATGGCCCGTATAACCCTAAAAACCCTATGGAACTTAACTCGTCAGCTTATGGCAAGTCTGTACTTCAGTTTAGAAGATGGTTAGTTGAGGGTGTAGCTACTCGTTTTGAAAAGAAAGATTTTAATGATTTACTTGGTAGAGAAGTTAAAGGTAAATATATTACTTATGGTACTATGTTTTCTGAACTAGGTGCCCCTAAGACATTAAGTATTATGATGAAAGCTGTAGCTGGTCATCTATCTTTCTCCCCTGTTTCCAATGAACAACTTATAGAAGCTGGTATGGATATTAGCGAAGACTCTGAACTTAGTGCTGTAGATTTAGAGAATGTTAGAAAAAATGCTTCTGGTTTAATCTGGGCAATGAGTGTTCTAATGTTTGGTCTTATTGCTAGAGCTATGGTAGATGATGAAGATAAAAAGAAATTTACTGTTGCTAATTTCCTATTGAATCAAGGAGGTAGACTTCAACAAGATCTTTGGTTCTACACTGACCCAGATACTGCAACTGATGTAACTAAAAACTTTATTCCATCTGTTAGACTAATAGGTAAAATTAAAGATTGGGGGGAAAATGTTATTAAAACTACTATTGATATTGACCCAGAATATGACCCTAGATATCAAAGTGGTACTTTCAAAGATGAAAGTAAAGCACTTATTAAAACATTTGAAATTATGCCAGTAGGTGCAGCAGTAATTCAAACCCTTAGAACTGCTGGTTCAATAAGAGAGTAACGGAAGGTTAAAAAAAATAACCCCCAATACCATTACAGTACTGGGGGCTACAACTTACCAATCATCAATCACGATGCTCTTTAATGTTGTTATTCTTTTATTCTACTATATGCAGATAGCCATTCATCTTCATTATCAAATATAGTAATATTTTTAATATCAAAGCTTATATCTCCCCCTATTCTTTTAAATATTAATGTAATTTCAAAACCGTTGAGTTCTTTTAAATCTTTTTTATTAAAAATATGTGTTACTTCTTTATCTACTCCTTCAGTAAGTTTTAATATGTCTTCATTTACTTTAACTATATTTCTTACTATACCTGTAAATTCTTTTTCTTTAAAATAATTTAAGACTTTTTCGTATGTAGGATTATTTAATACTATCATACTTTTTGAACCTTATCTTTAATGGCTAGATTCATTTCGTCTAAACTAACTTTATTCTTTTTTAGTATATCTCTTAGACTCTGTATAGTTAATTCTTTAGGTAGTATCTCATGCTGTTTTAATTCTTCTAAACCAGTATTACCTTGTACAAGTTCTTCTAGTTTATCTTGAGTATATTCAGCATATTCATGTTCAAATGTAGCAGTATCAACTGGTTTTAACTCACCATTTTCTCCATACTCACTCATACTAATAGGTAAATAAGCACAACATCTTAACTTACCATCATAGCTTCTAGGTACAGCTACTACATCCATAGGATTACATAAACACATAACACCAACATTACCAAAAGAACCTCCATTGTTTCTCATAAACATTTCGTTACCTAGATGAAGACCGTTAGAGCAAGTGTTTTCAGGATTAGCATCACACTTTTTTCTATCCATAGTGACCATTTCACCTATCTTAATTTCAAATGTACCTGTATGTGCATCTGTATAAGTGGTACCCTCACTATATCCATCACTAGTAACTTTGTCGTATAGTTCAACAAGTGTTCCTAGTACTTTTTCATTTTCTTTATAAACAAATTTCTTAATTTTTTCTAATCTGTACTCTATATTATATTCATCTTCAATATCAGTTATCTCTACTATATGGTAGTTAGAAGGTTTTTTCTTCCATTTTCTTTTGATTTTATTATATTGGTCTATAACAAATTCATTGAAAGTTTGGTTACCTTGCTCCTTTACTCTTACATTTCTGTAGGCTACGAAATAACCAGAAGGTGTAACTGCCATATTAGATGATTCTAAAAACTTATATAAGTCTTCCCTACATCTTGGATCTGAATTTAGTGAACATAGTCTCCAAAAGTTAAGTAATGATGAAGTATCTTCAACACTCTCTCTTCTTTCGTAGAATCTATTAATTAAGAACTCCGGTACAGTAATATTAATACCTTTGATATAGAAGTTAAACCCATTAACTTCAAAGATATCATGACCTTCAGTTCTGATGTCATCCACCCACTGCATTAATTCTGCATTATCTTCTGCTTCTTTTTCTATTTTCTCTATATCATCTAATACCTTTTGTTCCTCTTCAGATACTTTAGGTTTAAATATATCTATAATTTCTTTTATCTCTACTTCATTATCTTCATCTACATTCATTAATTGTTCATATACTTCTAAGATTCGTTCATCAGTAGTAAAGTCTCTTTCATAAATTTTACCATTGATAAAACAAACTATCTTAGAGTTTATTCTTTTAGCTTTTATCATGCTACTTGTTCTTTGTATTTAATAAATGATAATTCTGGCTTATTATATTCAAGCCATCTTTTTTCTTCTTCGTTTAGATTGACATAATAATGTATATCCATCTTTTTAAATCTCTTAGGATTTTTAATACTTTTATTATAGTGATAAATATATTTAGCCACTTCAACTGGTGGTGTATCTTCATTAAAATAAGCTGCTAATGACAAATCTTTAAAATACTCTTCAATAAATTGTGCTTTATTTAATAATTCATAGTCTAATAAATTATTATCAATAGCTACTGGTAGAACATTATCTGTTAACCATGCTTTATTGACGGGTACTAATGCACTAGCATCTTTTATATCTTTTAAGTATTTACCTAGAGGACTATATATCTGTTCCCATATTTTAAAATTATGAGTGAAAATACCAACATGGTGTTGATGGATATATAGCACAGTCATTACTTTTTTAAAGGTGTTATTTTTAGTCATAAAATCTTCCACTGTCCAAACGTTTTTTCTGTTTTCTTTTATTATAGGTATATTTCTACTAGCTGTAGTACATACTAGAAATTGATTACTATATATTTCTTCTTCATCTCTATATTGTGTATGGTTAAATTTATCTCTAGGCCCTTTATAAATTCTATGTTCTAGTTTTTTAAGTATGATTTTACTAAGATGTACCACCCAATCTTTTTGATCTTTAGTACCTACCATAGTAACATAAGTTTTTTTATCATTGGGGTCTAGTTCATACCTTTTCCACTTCAACCCCTTTTTCCAGTTACTACCTCTTGTATAATCATATACATAAGCACTAGTTAGAATTTTACCTTCAGCTAATTTATTTCTCTTAGCTTTTTTCTGGTCTAATAACCATTCTTCACATACTTCTACTTCTTTATAAGATTCTGATAAAGATTTTACTAGCTTTCTCAAAACATTTTGGTACACTTTAATATGCTCTCTCCATCTATTTTTAGGGACATTTCTTAGATTTAGTTTATCTTTATAATCAGTTAATCCTATTGCTTTATTAACTCTTAAAAAATAAAAATAGTCCCCTAAAATCTCTGTAGCTATGTATTTATTTTTTATACTGGAAGGCTGTTCTGCAATTCTATATACATAATTACTATTAATACTTCCATACATAGACCAATCTTGTATTTTAACAGTTTTTAAATGCCCTTGTTCAGTTACTTTCTTTTCAATTTTATATTCAAAGAAAGGGTGATTAGGTACTTTGAAATTAGGGTCTAATCCTTTAAAATCTTTATAGTAAAAATAATCTAAATGATCTGCTTCTAATAAAGCTTCTAAATCTAATCTTACATCATTGTAATCTAATACATAGGATTTACTTCCCTTGTATTTTTCAAACCACTCTTTAAAATCAGTAATTTCAAAATCTTGTTTATTCCACCTATCTATAAGTTCTTTTCCAAGCAACTCTAACTTATTTCTAATTGCAGCTTTAGTTCTAGGTGTATACTTTACATCTTCTCTAGTTTGGATAATATCGAGTTCTCCAATTTCAAACTTTAATGCAACATTTAAATGTATAAATTCTTCACCCAGAGCATCCCAATCAATTGGATAAGCCACTGAACCAATACACATATGTAGACCACCAAAAGGATTAGACATAGTACTATACTTCCAATGCTCACCTTCTATAATTTTATAGTCATTATTTATATCACAGTTTTCAAAGTATATATTACTAAAATAACACAATTGTTTTCTACATTCCTCTTTAAAATCTATTTCTTCAGTATGAGTATAATCTTGATCTTTAAAATATATCTTTATTTCTGTACCATTTCTTTCTGTAGTATCATATTCAAATACTTTTTCTAATCTAGGTGTTTTTTCTGATTTACACAGCATATATAAATACTCTGTACCTTCAAATCTTGTTTTAATATGAACCACATCTGTATAAGATAGACCACTCTTAGAACCAAGTCCAAAAGCCCCTATCATATCATTTGTATTTTCTTTTGTTGATTTTAGATAACTACAGAAAACGTCTTTCATTCGTTGGGGAGAAAGACCTACCCCATAATCTTCACATGCCCAGTACCAACCTGAATCATCTTTATCAATGGTAACTAGTACAGCATCATCTACACCAGCTTCAGCATGAGAGTCAAAACAATTTGATACATACTCTCTAACTACTGCTCCTATTGGATTTTTATACGGGTCTTGCAACATATCCCATAGCTTATGCATATCTTCTTCAGATATCTTAGCATCGTACCCTTCTAACTCTACATTTGATTTATATTCATTTTGTTTATCTTTTTTTATTATCATTTAATATTATTTTTTAATATCTCTTCTATTTACTCCTACTTGGTTTGATATTTTTTTATAATTATTAACCATTCTACCTATTAACCAACTACTAACCCCATGAGATTTTTCAATTTCAGCTAACGTTAAATTTGTTTTTACATAACTATCTATTACTGCTGATCTTAACTCATCTGTAGCTTTTTTACCTCTAGGGGGTAAATCTATAGTAAGTTGTTTAACATCTTTTTTAGATATGTTGTAATAGTCAGCTATTCTTTTGTAGGTTAGCCCTTCTGTATACATTAATTGTATTGCTCTAATTTCATCTGAATTTAATTTTTGAAAAGTAAAAACTTCTTCTTCTTTTTTTATATTATCTGTAAAGTATTGATGTAATTCTAAAAATTCTGTATCTTTAATATCTATCCATCCCCTAGATGTTCTTAACCCATGAAATACAGAAGCGTGGTCTTTACCATATCTTTTACCAATTGCTGCTAGACTAAGTGTAGTGGTTCTTTTAAGATGTCTATAACATAAATATCTAGCTAATACTATTTCCCTTTGTCTATTCTTTATATGTAATTTATTAATATCAGCACCAGTAGCATCACAAGCTACTTGTTCAAAACTCCAATCTATCATAAATCCTTTATTTTAAATTTTAACCAATACAAACCTTGATAAGTAGTTTTTAATTTATAGGCCCAACCATCTCCTTCTGGAGTAGGCTCATTTAAACTTCAGCTTCATGTCTATATCTAAACCCAAGTATTTTAAAATACCAAGGCATAAATTTTATTATATGGTAATTAACTATATCTCCTTTCTGAAAGTCTTTTTTATTAAATTTTAAATTATACAGTTTCATATACCTAACATTTTCATTAATTTTTTTAACTCTGATTTATTTTTAATTTTACCATAGAATCTTATATCATCTTTATGGTTTTCTCTATAAAAAGTGGCCCAATTATCTGTGTAATTAAATACTAAAACCCACCACTCATAAATTGGTACTTTGAAATTAAAAATATCATAAGAAGGATGTTTATCATTTTCTCTAGATTCAAACCAACCTAAACTCTCTATATCTTCTTTATCTAGATATTTAACTCTAACCTCATTATTCTTTACAAAACTATGTATATTAGGATTATTACCTTTAAATTGAAAATTTTCTTTATGCCATTTAGTATCTAATGGGCCTTTATATTCATACGAAAATCCATCATAAAATTCTTCTAGTTCTGGTGTGTAATATTTATCTCCCATTACTATATTTTTGTTTTAATTTTTCACTTTCATCTTTTTTCTCACTAATAACTTCATAAATAAGATTTTCTGCATATTGTAGTTTCTCTATTTCATTCTCTGTAAAATGTCTACTGTAATAATTGTTAATATTACGGAGATTACCATACATACCAGATAATCTACCAAATAACCAATTACGAGGTAGTATTATCTGTTGTATCTTCGTCCACTTCTTTTGCATTTTTATTTTTTAATTTTTGTAAGTCCCATATAAACTCTTTTTCTTCATCTTTATCTTGAAAATTATCTAGAAACTGTGTTAAATCTGGCATAGGTCTATCATGCATAACTATACTTTGAGCATACAATTTACATATAGCATCACTTTGATTCTGTGTTAATTGGTCACCCCATTTATCAAAGAAATGCTGTAATGGTTTATAATCAATCTTCATATTCGTTTTCAATTAGTCTTAGTTTACCTTCTAATTCTCTTTTAGCAATTTTAAGTTTACGTTCATGCTCTCTTTTAGCATCATGCATGTCTGCTTCTTTCTCTAATTTTTTAATTTCTGTATTTAATGCATTTATATTATTAAAAAAAGCAATCATTTTAGTACCTTTTAATAATATAAATTTATACTCTTCATTTTCTACAACTACTTTAACTTTATATAAAGAATGCTTTCTGACAACTGAAACATAAGTATCATATTTTAATAGTTCTTTATGTTTAAAGTGGTTTAACCACCAAGATCTAAATGAAGCACCAAATTTTAAAGTAAAATTATAATTATTATACCCTTTCCAACCAGTATACATTACAAACCCTCTTTCTTGTTTAGGGGGTTTTATGTTTACCAATGATTCAAAAGTTTCAAGTAAAATTTCTTTAGTTAATTTAGTATAGTTAACTGTACTAGCCTCCATTTGAGATAATAAACCGTCAGTTTTCTTTAGTTTCTTCTTCATCTATGTTAATTGTTAAAGTGTACCTAACTGTATAGTTCTGAACAGCAGGTAACATGTCTACAAACATTTTTAAAGTAATACTTCCACGCTGTAACATACTAGCTAAAACTTCTACACCACTTCTAGTATTTGTATCAAGAGATTCTACATGTTGTTTCTGCATTGCTCTACAATAATCTAGTAATTGATGTGTAGTTATAGAAACCATATCTAAATATTCATCTTTTAAATGAACACGTAGCTCTTGAAAATCATTCTTTTCCATTACTAATTAATTTAGCAGATAAACACCCTTTAAAGAAATTTCTGGTACTCCAACTGTTGTTAGGGCCATACATCTTATCTTTTGGGTATTCTTGTTTTGCTATTATATTTTTAGCATCATCTTCACTATCAGCTTCAACGATACCATAATCATCTGTATCTGGCCCTAATTCCATACCTGAAGCATGGTAAAAATAAGTTACGTGATATTTATTCTTCTTCATCTTTAGGTGGTATTATTTCTATTTCTTCCTCTCCAATAAATGTAGTATCCATAGTCCATTTTCTTCTAGAACCTGTCCAATCTATATTAACATACTTACGACATTTACTAAAAGGTTTGCTCCCAAAGAATCCATTATGTGCTGAAAATGGAGATGGATGAGGTGATTCTATAAATTTATGTGTACTGTTGGTTAAATATTTACGATACTTCTGTGCATGTTTCCCCCACAAGATAAATACTAGGTTATCTTTTTTATCTAGAACTTGCATTACAAGTTTTGTAAAGTTGCTCCAGTAGGAAGCGTGGGAATTGGGACTCGCTGCTTTTACTGTGAGAGCTGTGTTCAACAATAATACTCCTTGGTCTACCCAATGTTGTAATGTATAATCGAATCCCATGGTTGGACCTATATCAGATTCTAGTTCTTTGATTATATTCGTTAAACTAGGTTGTATTCTATATTGTCCGTCACATGCAAATGCTCTACCTAGAGCTGCAGGTGAACCATCATAGTAAGAATTGTGATATGGATCTTGTCCAATAATCACAACTTTTACATCTGATAAAGCAGTTTCTTGAAATACTCTAAATATATTCTCTTTCTTTGGGTAAACTTCACTTACCTTTCTGTCATGTACTATTCTGTTATTAAGTTCTCTAAATTCTTTACTCTGGAAAAATGGATAAAGTGCTTCTGCCCAATCTAATTGCATTAATGTTTGCAGTTTAGCTTTTGTCATCTTCTACTTCTTCTTTTAATTCTACTTCAATGTATTTTGTTTCTCCATCACAATCAATGCAGAAACAATAATCAAATGTATTAGCTAATACATATTCTTGTTTATACCTGTCCCACTTTGACCATGCATCAAATACAATGTTTTCAGATTTACAATGCTTGCAAATCTTCTTATATTTTCTAATCATTATAATAGATTTTCTAGAACTAGAATTTCTTCATGGTCATAAGGTTTGTCCCACAAATCTAGATCTTCTGGAATGTCATAAGCTAAATCTCTTGATAATTTTAATCTTCTAGATTTACTTCTTTTAAGTATATGATGTAGTGGTTTTTTATCATTTAACTTATGAACTTTTCTTATTTTTGTTTTATGTTCTTTACTGAACTTTGAATACTTACCATTTTTGAATAGAATAACATCTTCTTCATGTTCTTCTGGTATTTTAAATGCAAATATGCAATAATCACCAGCCTGTGTGTTATGTTTAAATTCTTTTTCAAATAGTTCGTGTTCTTCTAATTTTGACTTTACTGTATTATAAGCTTGTTCTTTTTTAAACTGAAATAATAGAAAGAAATGATTTCTGTATTCTGGATACTCTGTTACACTTATATAACAACCTAATAGGAAAAACTTCCAATATAATTCATTTCTATCAATACCTAATATTGGCATTATACAAAAACTACTTTTGTTATATATTATCTCTTTCATTTAAAAATCATCATCAGTTTCATCTACTTCTTCAACTCCAATTACTTCATTAACGTGTTGTTGAATATCATAGTGTTGTAAAATCTTATTAAAATTACTAATTTGTGTACTCAATTGCAATAAATGTCTTTGTAAAGTATAATCTTCTAATGCTTTATCTACGTCATCTTCTTTATATTTACTCTGATAACACTTAAATACTTCAGCAGCGTAATTACCTCCAAGATCTTTTTCAATAATGTCAAGAATTTTGTTAGCAGTTACTTCACCTACACCCTTTCTATTATCAAGACCGAACTTCTTCTTCATGTATTCAGTTCTTAATTCTATACCAGGTATATTGTCTCCCCTGTCACCACATAGTAGTTGAAATGCTAAGAATCTATTAGAGGCTTCTTCATTGGTAATTACCCATCTACCTCTTTCTACTCTTTCATCTGGAGTATCTTTATCAAGTAGCATATGTTTATAATTCCAATGTGTACCAATTAATTGACCTAATACATCTTTATCCGGAGAAGCTACAAACACTTCTGTATCAGCATTAACCATATTATTATGGTAATATGCTACAGTGTCATCTGCTTCTAATTCTTGGATTAAACATGCTCTGTATTCTTCAATCAAAAATGATTTTAATGTTTTTAAGTACTTTAAAGGTGTACCATATCTCTTTTTTCTATTCGCTTTGTATTCTGAATAAATATCATATCTAAAACATTTTCTACCAGTTAAAAACATTATAAAACTGGTAGCTTCTGTTTGCTCTAAGATATTTTCTATTCTATATTTTAAGTTCTCTATACTTTCTTCAATTGTCTCTTTAGATGAATAAAATGTTAACGAGTCTGCGTCAATCAAGACTAGTCTGTTCTCTTTCATCTTTTACTTTTTTTAATAATTCAAGTGTTTTCTCTAATGTATGTTCTTGTTTACTTTGTTTACCTAGTTCATACATTTGGTGAAATTCTGCTGCTAAGTCATGAATTTCAGTTAATATTTGTTTTGCTGTCATTTCTTGTGCATAGAATTTATAGCATACATCATCTATATATCTAGCATGATCTTCCGCTTCACTTAATATTTGTACACATTTTAAATGGTTATCAAATAAAAACCATTCAGCAGCTTTTAAAATAAAATCGTTCTTCGTCATTCGTTTAATTTAATGTGTCCACCATTTAGCAATCTCTGGAGATGCTTTTAATGGTATTATTTTACAAAATATACTTGCAGATTTTTCCATTGATTCTTGAACTACTTTAGCTACATCTTCTGATATATCTACATCACATTCTACCATTATTTCATCATGTACTATATTGATTATCTTAACCTTGTCAAAATAATTCTTTTCTAGTATCCATTCAAAAATATAGCAACCTGCTAGTTTAGTCATATCAGCTCCAGTACCCTGTATTGGATAATTGTAACTCTTTCTTTCAAGTGTACCTTCTAGCTGAAATTTCTTTCTAACTAAAGGTTTCATTTCATTAACAAATATTTCTGACTGTTTTTCTTTTTCAGATCTATATTTGTCCCAAAAACCATCTTCACTAACTCTACTTTTAAGCTTTTGATATTCATCATAGAAATCAGCATATGATTTTCTTTTAGTTATTGGATTAATCTCTACAAAACCATTCTTAAGTGCTGCAGCTTTTACTTTCTTAAAGTAATCTTTCACACCTGCAAATGCTTTGAAATAAGCATTGTATATTTCGTTACCTCTTTCTTCACTTATACCTAAGTTTCTAGCTATAGTTATACCTTGTCCACCGTATTGTATCGCAAATCCCGCAGCTTTAGCTTCTTGTCTCTTAGATTTATGTTCTGATTTAATTGTTTCTAAAGGTAACCCCTCTAATTCTGGGTAGATTTTACTAGCAATATAACTATGCATATCACCTAAACCTTGTTGATAAAAGTTTATCAATGCAGCTTCTTTAGTGAAGTTAGTAAATATTACACTCTCCTGTCCAGAATAATCACATACAATAAGTCTACCATGCTTTTTCTGTGGTGTGAAACAACTTCTATGTCTCTCATCTGATGGTACTTGTTGTAAATTGGGATAAGCTACCCCTATTTTTTTATTCTGTTCACCACAACTCATTCTACCAGTATTCATTATCTGCTTATAAGTAGTATGTACTCTACCAGTGACACTATTTATATATTTGAAATAGTCTTCACCAAAAGTAGATACTAACTTCTGTGCTTTTGAATACTTTAAGTAGATTGGTATTAATGGATGAACTGTCTTCTGAGCTTCTAAAATAGAAGCATCAATACTATCTTTATTCTTACCAGTTTTCTTGTCTTGAACTACTGTATTTACCCCTAATTCTTTGAATAGTGGTATAACTTGTTTCTGTGAGTTCCAATTGATATCACATTTCAAGCCAGTATCAAACATATCTAACTGTGATTGTATATATTCTGGCTTATTATTTATTACCCAATCATCAAGTTCTTTTTTAACTATAGCAAGTTTTACTAAGTCTTCTTTCGATTTTTTACCCCATTTAATTGGATCTAAATAAATACCACAAAATTCTATATATGCAAGTACTCTAACAAACCAGTTATCTAGTTTGAGAGCCATTTTTAAACCTGCTTCTTTAATTTTAGCTTCTTGTTTTTGTCTAATGTCATGTAAAAACATAACGTCTTCAGCAGCATACTTAATAACTCTGCTACTTAAACCTTCTCTATGTATGTCACCTCTAACAGTCTTATCTAATTGATATTGACAGTACCTATATACAAGGGCATCTAACCCTCTTCTATGGTTCATAATTCCAGTTGTAAGTATAAGTTCTGCAAGATAAGTATCATATACCTGTGTAGGTATTATACCATATCTATACAAAAACTTTAAATCAAACTTAGCATTCTGAAATATTAATTCTTTAGTTTCTAATAATTCTTTAAATATCTGTATAGAAACTGTTGAAAGGTCAATCACATATTGATTTTTACCATCACCTAACTGCAATGATAATATATCTTTAGTATATGGATCAAACCCCTCAGTTTCTGTATCAACTGCTACTGCTTTATGCAGAGCAAAGTACCCCAAACACTCTGGAATACTTGCAAATGACATATTAGTAGGTAAATCAAACATCTGTTTTTGTGTTGTTACCAAATATATCATCTAATATGTTTTTATTAAATTTGTTTTTTCTGTAGTTACTCTACATTCAGTATAAGCCCAACTTTCTCCGTTTAGTTTTGAATAATAAAATACTGCTGTATTAGTATTATCATGATTTTTTGAAGATACTATAAAAGTACTGTCTTTAGTAGTTCTCTTAACTGTATAGTTACCTGTTGTAATTTTTGATTCATGTGAACCAAGTGCTACATATTTAGTATCTCTATCATAAACTTTTAGGGCATGTTGTAAATAACTTAATTCCTCTTGATTAATACTTAAACCAGTTTGAAATGTTATTGTTATATCCTCATAAGCATCTGTATACACATATACACCATTTTTATGGTATCTTTTATAACCATGTGGAAAGTATTCTTCCATTAAATCAATTAGTTCCATATTAATACATATATAAATTACCACTGTCTAAAGCAGTACCAATGTTAGTTTGTTTCATTAATGCTTTTTCATCTACTGTTTCGTCAGTATCATCAATATCATGGTATATCCAAAAAGTATTACCATTCCATGTAATAGTTTTACTACTTCTAGCAAATCCACCTATATTTATAAAACATTCTATGCCACCATAGTCATCTGTTTTATCGTTTCTATATCTACTATTAGATTTATTACATAATTCTTTTAGATGTTCTACATCTTTTATTTTTAAATACATTTTAATAAGTTTTTAATATTGGTTTTTCTTCATGCATTTGGTCTAACAAACCATTACCTACTCTAAGTCTCCCAAAAGCGTCATATCTATATTTAAAATGATTATTATAAAAGTCTTTTCTATATTGATACCAGTAGCCATAATCTAGATTCATTGTTTCTAAATCTACTCCTACAAATTTTTTATCGTCTCCCATTCTAATTATAATGTTTTTAACCAATTATCTAAACTAATAACTGGAAATTTAAATTTAATTTCGCCCTTTTTACCATGTTTACAATCTTTCTTATATCTGTGTTCTTGAATAGCTTGTCTTGGTACAAAGGTTTTTTTAAATAAGTCAAACGTTACTACTTTCTGAACATAGATTCTGTGTTTACTCCACATGAATTTCTGTTTTAGTGGAAAGGTATACTGTGTACTGTTTGTTTTACCAGCAAATTGACCCTTTACATCTACAAAACAAATTTCAGAGTTACCACTTGTTGTAAGTAGTTTTTGTTGATGTGGTGGGCCAAATATATCTACCCCCTTTATGTTAGGATAAATTATAAAATCTGGTGTATATGTCATTGGTTGAAATAATGTCTTCTCTATTGTTTTAATTTTAGTCTTTAACTGTTTTTGGTATTTGTAAGTTACTTTTGGAGTTAATTCAAAACTCTGTGATTCATAACTAAAACCATCTATATATCCTAAATATTCTAATTCTTCTAGCCAATAACTAAAAAATAATTCTTCTGTGTTTTTATACATTAATATGTTTTTAATGTTACATCAACTATACCTCCTGCTGCTACTATTTCTTTATTAGTAGCATGTCTAACTGAACAAGAATATAGTCCCCAACTGTTTTCCCAAACTATTTGATTACCATTAATATCAGGATATTTTTTATTAGAATTAACTGTAGTAATTTGAAAAGTTTTAGAAGCGTTTGAATAGCCTCCTCCACCGTAATTTGCATTACCTAAAATTCCTGTAGAATTAAACCCCCTCTATTTTAGTAACCCAATCACCTACTTTAAACATATGTTTCATAATTGTGTAATAAGTTTAATATTTTATTATTATTTATTTCATAAGCATCAGTTAAATCTTTTGCTTTATATTCATCTATCATTACAGGACAGAACTTCATATATTCTAAATTATATTTATTAGCATGTTTTTGAGCATGGACACACCCTGCTTTATCAAAATCAAACATAACTATAATTCTATTGAATCTATTTTTAAGATTGTTTAATATTCTTTCCGGTATAAATACTGTTTCTGATTGTGGAGCTACAGCAGTAATACCTAGCTCGTATAAGAACATTACCTCTTTCAGAGAACTTACTATAAAAAGCAAGTCCCCTGTTTTAGGTAATTGTTTTAATCCATATATATGTACGTCTGCTCTTGTATTACTAGCAGGCCATTTATATTCTATATCTAATGGAGAATAGATATCTCTTACACCCTTACTAAATTCATAAGAATAAGTTATACTTTTTGGTGTAAATCTACTGTAATTAATCCAGTAGTATTGTAATGGTTCTACTCCAAAATAATTTAGTGTAGAGCTGTGAATACCGTATCTGTCTAACCAATATTCTTTATCAGTTAAATTCCATTTTCTCCTTTTCTTTTTTAATATTGTTACTTTATTTCTTGTTCTCTTTTTACCACTGTATATTTGTGGTTTAATATTCTCAATTTCTGTAGTGCTTTTCCAAGTCACTCTTAAATCTAACCCAAAGTCTCTATTTACTATGTTGAGAGCTGTGTTAAAATCTACATTGTATTTTGCTTCAATATATGTAAAGCAGTTATAAGATCCACCATTGAAATCATGGTATATTAAATCGCCTCTTTCATTAACAAAGATCTTACATGTAGGACTATTATCAACTCTCAATTCTGATTTGAAAAACTTATCTAACGTTTTAAAAGGTGTACAATAAGTATTAAATATATCATATTCAGTAATTTTGGATAGTATGTTTTCTACATTTAAGTCTTCACTAACTTTAAAGCTCATATTATACTTTCTTTGGTTTCTTTAATGCTTCACAATATTTCTTTTCATGTAACTCTACTGTTTCTATAGAATTAAGCATTGCTTTACCGCAATACCAGCAAATATGAACTAATGTAGATGATTCTGATTGTTTGAATTTCTTTTTCATATTGCTATAATTTTTAGGTTAAAAAACCCAACTCAGTATTTCTACCAAGTTGGGCTTTCCCTCATTATGAACTTAACCTACTAGTTATAAACTAGAAAGCATCTTCTTCTGTATCTTCTACTGTTTCAGCATCAGCAGTAGTTCCTACAGATGGTGAACCAACAAATTCTTGGAATATAAATGAATCTTGAATATCAGCTTTAAAACCGTAATCTCCAAGTGCATTTTTCTCCCAGTTTTTATATGCTGGTTTCACACATGTTTTTTCAAAAAATTTGTTAAATGTATTTTGATATACATTACCTTCATCAGTAACTTTAGCTCCCCACAATACTCTTACTGTATTATCTGGATATGCTGTTAATACTGATTTAAGCTCTGAAAGATCACCTTTCATTAAGGCTTGCATATCATCAATTCTGCATTCGTCATACTTTTTATTAGTAGTATCATATACTACATTTAAGTATGCTCTTAAAAATTTATGTAATTCTTCTTCACCATTATAGGCTGCTCTAACTCCATCTACAAGATACCAAGGTTGTTTAGTTTCTCTTTCTGAATCATCAGTGTACCATGCTGTAACACCATATTTATTGATCCATTGTTTTTTACCTGCTTGAGATACTCTTTCAGAGTTTTCTAACCAAAAAGATACCTTGTTTTTTACAGCATGTTCTCCAACTGTTTCTACCCACACATCTACTCTATATTTACCATCATCTGTAATGTATACTTGATCGTTTTGAGCGTTAATTCCTATTGTTTGTAACTCTTCTTTTGAAGGGTTAATTGCTAACACTTTGCAATCAGCTAAACCTGTCCAGATAGTTTTTTCTCTAACAGTTTTCTCTGATGAATTGTTGCCTGTAATTGCCATAAATTAAATTATATTTTAAAAATTAATAAAAGGGGAGAGCATATTTCTATGATAGATAAACGGACATGAAAATCTAGTAACTTGAAATTGTCTCCCCCTGTTTGTTATGAAATCAAAAGATTTTTATAAAGATACGATTTTTTATCCAAAATCTTCGTCCATATCATCTTCTTCTACAGAAAAACTTCTTGTTGGTTCTGCAGAATCTAATGCCATATCTTCATCATGAATATCTGCATCATTTTCTTCTGTATCTGTAGTATCTTTAGTAACTGTAGTTGCTTCCATTCTATGATAACCGTCTACTACTTCATCTGTAATTGTGAAGTGGTTTCCAAAACCATCTAGAATTTCAATAACTCCATTCTTGTTAATCATACTGAGTTTACTTACATGAGCGTTATTTGGCTCAGTATCACCTACAGCTTTAATCCATAGTGACCCATCATTTTCACCAATAGCTAGTTTAGACGCTGAATCATGAGAGATTCCAAGCATTGTTCTAGCTTTATTACTCATTTTGTAACCGTTCTTTTTACGGTCTAAATTGGGAGTCATTTCTGTTTTACTTGTTCTCCCCGGTACATTTACCAAATTAATCATCTGTTTTCTGTTTTTGTGATTATTAATTAAAATTATTCTCCATTATAATATTCGTTGATTTTCTCTGCTACATACCCTAAATCATTTGGTATATATGTTTCATCAAACATACCAATAGGTGACCTAGCAGGTGAATCCCCGTCATTATTAGTAACAAATTCATACTTTAACCCACCATCTTCTTTTGATACTCTTGTGTAAAGTATAACTGTAAATAAACCTTCTGGTGTTAGATAGTCATTAACCATCTTACCAACAGTTTTCATTTTCATATTACCTTCACCATCAATTTCTGGGTGCCAAAGTGTGAATACTTGTAAATCTTCTCTAGAAGTAGTTACAGCATCTCTAATAGCATTGAAATGAACACCTAAATCACTGAATTTCTTGTATCCAGCTTCAGCAGCTCTATTCATAAACTCAAACGCCATAATATATTGTCCATCTTCTAGTACAATATTCTTTATTTCTGGTCTACTCTTATCAATATACTTTATAACTTTAGTAATTCTATCCCAATCATAGGTAGCAATATAATTACCACC
>Ga0098074_1000812_pt1 | contig 18484 bp, 25 predicted proteins | sample 32_taG_FD_75064 | JGI IMG/M metagenome (GOLD analysis project Ga0098074, IMG submission 75064) | Marine viral communities from the Gulf of Mexico - 32_GoM_OMZ_CsCl metaG | ecosystem: Environmental > Aquatic > Marine > Oceanic | place: Atlantic Ocean: Gulf of Mexico | collected 2015-07-12
AACGGAGCGGGTGTTGGTGCCATTCGTCTTGGCGACGGTCTCGTCGTCGACGATGTAACAGTCGGCGCTGATGTCGGCGATCGTGATGGCGTCGCCGGCTGAGCTGTTCTTGAACTGGAAGATGCCCTTTTCGACCTCGATGCTCTTGTCGCCGGCGGCGCCGGTGGTGTTGTCGACGGTCGAAAGCGCGACGCCATCGGCCTTCAGGGTCGTGGCGACGGCGCCCGGCGTGGCATAGCCGGCGGCCGTGAGGGCGACGAGCGCCCCCTGATAGATCTTGACCGTCGCCGCCAGCGGGCGGTTGAAAGTCTTGCCATCGCGGGACTTTGTCCCCTTTTCTGCGGCCAGCGCCATTATTTCGCTCCCTTCGCGTCACCATCGCGCTCGGCGATGAACTCTTCTTCGGTCAGCCCCATTGCGGTGCAGGCCGCGACTTCCTCGGCGGACAGCTTGCCGGTGACGCTGTCAGGAGCACCGCTGACCGCGGCCTTGCCCAGGCCTCCCGCGGGCAGCGCGCCCAGGAAGGCGTCGAGCTGTGTTTCGTCGGTGATCGACGTTGCATGGGCGACCAACGCGGGCGGCAGCTTGCCGTCGGCCTGGGCGGCGTCGATCTTTGCCTTGCGGCGATCGGCTTGCATGCCGTCGACCGCGCCCTGAAGCGACTGGACCGACGTGGTCAGCTGCGCGACGGTTTCGATCGGCACGAACTTCGCCGGATCGGGGTTGCCGGCATTGTCGGCCTTTTCCTTCAGCGCAGTAGCGGCGGCGACCAGGTCGTCACCCTCGGCCGCGCCGAGCGCGGTGGCGATCGCCGTCATCGCCGCGGCGCCGTTGGCATTCGCGATCGCGCGCAGGATTTCCTCCTCGCTCGCGTCCTCCCCAAGGCCGAGAGCCTTGGCGATATTTGCAAAGTTCATGGATGCACTTCCTTCTTCGTTGGAAAGGGCGCTCGCCACGGCGGCGAGATCGAGCGACGGCGTGTTGGTCAGCGCCGCGTTGATGATGCAGATGACGTTGCCGGCCTTGTCGTGGGTGAAGACCGGCGAGATGTAGCGATATTCGCGCGCAGTGATGGCGCTGGCCGCGGCCTCGGTCCATTCGACGTCGGCGAACACGCCCTCGTCGGTGGCATAGACTTTCGACATCCAACCCGATGCGCGCGCCTGGCCACCGACGCCGGGGCGGGCGCCGAACATCGACTGATGGTCATAGTCGACGACGATCTGGTTGCTGCGATGATGCGCAGCCGTGGCCGCGGCAACACGGTCGGCGTGGGCGCGATCGCGCACCGTGACGACGGGCGGCTTGCCATTGCGCGACGGATTCGAACCGATGGCGAAGAGCTGGATGACCTTGGGCGCGGCGTCGATCTGTCCGGCGGCCGACGCGACGGCAATCGCGTCGCCGACGGCGAACTGATCAACGCATGGCTTCTTCCCCTTGGTCACTCTGACAGCGCTCCCCGCGCCCGGCACCGCGCCGGTCGATGAGGTTGCTATGGCGACGACGAATGCGCCGCGTCAGATGAACTACTTCAGGGGAAAGGGGGCAACGCGCAGGCCGCTCATGCCATGCCCTTCCGATTCGGGCCAGAGGGATCGGATCAGCTGTCGGCCGCCCAGGCGAGATTGCCCCGGCGCGCCGTCGCTAGTCTGTCCGGCGCGATGCGTGCCGCGCGCCACCAGCGAGCGATATCGACAACGATGGCCGAGCCATCGGGGGCGGGCTGGCCGATGTAACGGCGGACGAGCTGCGGCGGCGCGCTGTCGGTCGCAACCCAGTGCCAGCGGATCTCCGCCGGCGACATGATCGCTGCGGCAGCATCATCGAGATCGGCAGCGGCAAGGCCGCTCGGCAGTGCCAGGCGTCCGCGACCGTCGCGGAACCAGCTGCCGTCGATCGCCACCGGCCAGCCGCCGGCGTCGACGAACTGGTCGCCCGCGACGATCGCGGCGCGGGTCTTCAAACCGAAGGCCGCAAAGAAGCCGCTGACTGCTCCCTCATCGACCGCTGAAATCGCGCTCATGGTGGCGAGGCCTTCGCCATTATAGGGGCCGGGCGTCAGGCCCGATTGGCGCGCCTTGCCGACATGATAGTCCCAGCCGGGATCGATGCCGCGTTCGATCATCTGGATCTCGCCGGTGCGTTTGTTGATCCATTGGCGTTTCAGAAAGACCTGCGGCTTCGTAACCTTCAGCCCGCGGCGTTCGGCCTGTCCGCGCGACACCGGCTTGGGCAGGCAGCGGCATCCCCAGCCGTTCGGCGGATAATGCGTGTCCCACCAGGGATCGTCGACGGGAAGGATCGTGCCGTGCCAAGCATGATGCTGCGGCCGTTCGCGCCCGTCCATCACCGACACATATTCGAGGAAGGGAAAGGCGCGCTTGCTGCGCTCGATTCGTTCCCATCGCCCGGCGGCATAGCTGGTCCGCATGTTGGTCTGAAAAATCGTCTTCAGCCGGCGCGGGCTGCCCAGCTGGACAAGCTCGGTCTCACCGGTCGCGGGATCGACCATCTCCTTGCGGCCCCACCAGCCCGCCGCCTCGAGCCGCGGCCGCAGTTCCTTTGCGAACATCTGGAGCGTCTCGCCCTCGGCGATCGCTCGGTCGACCGCTTCGCGGATCGTTTCGAGGATGTCGCGCGTCATCGCCTTGGCGACGGTAAAGCCGCGCCCATGCTCTTCGCGCTCGACGTCCTGCCAGGAGAAACCGAAGACAAAGCCCTTGGCACGGAACCAGGCAATTGCCTCCGCCGGGGTGAGCCCGACCGGGATTGATTCGCCCGTCATGTCAGGCGCCGATCAGCGCGCGGCCATCGTCGTCGCCTATGGCCTCGCCCGGTACACCGGTCCCGATCAGGTTGGTCAGCTGCCAGTCCACATCGCGATAGCGGATGAAGCCGCCAAGGTTGGGACGAAAGCCCGGCACGGCGCCGATGCTGAGATGACGGCCCGCCTGTCCAAGGCAGCCGTCGATCGTTGCCTGTGGGTCGCGGCTGTACCAGGCGCGGCGAATGATCTGCCCATCGTCGGCGAGGCGGGCATGCAATATGGTGCTTTCGGTCGCGCCGATCGCTTCCTCCTGAAGCCGCGCACGATCCGCCTGTCCCAGCTCATCGCCGGGATCGACGATCAGGCCCGCCGGCACGCCCAGTTCATCATGGTCGAAGCGCGGCACATTGACGGCGGCGTCGACCAGCTCGCCATCGGCATTGCGATAGGGCGCGATCGTTGGACGCACAAAATCGAACCAGGCGGCGAAGTGGGTCTGCCCGATATCGCCGTCCGCCATCAGCGCGCGCTCCGCTCGTCGCGCTGCTGGTCGGCATCGCCGGCAAGACGGGCAGCGAAACCGGCGCGGGCGAGAAGCGCGGCAATCGCATCGGCGTCCATGGACGCGATCTGTGTTGCCAGCCCGTCACGGACATCCTCGAGCGAGCTGCTCGCCGCGATCAGATCCTCGATCGGATCGAGGATCGGCTGGACCAGCTCGACCCAGTCGTCGAGCAGCGAGTCCACGGCGTCGTCGATCGCATCCCGGCTCCCGTCGTCATTCGGGGTCGCACTCGCCACCCCGATCTGCCCGTCAGGCCGTTTAAGAGGGTCTAAGAGGGCAGGAGTCGGTTTCGGGCGCGGGGGCAGGCCGTCTCCAGGCCTTCCGGGCGCTCCTGCGGCGAAATTTTCGGGTGTCGCCGGCTGGGCGACCTGAAGCACTTCCTCGCCCTCCTCCGGCGCGGGCAAACCGGCCTTCTCGCGGATCTGTTTCGCGCTGACCTTGACGCCCAGCGGCACGAGCGCAACGGCGGCCTCGGTCATCCCCTTCACATCGACAGGGTCGGGCTTACCGATCTTCAGCCGCGGATATTTCCGACGCGGCCCGCGGTTGAACATGATCATCGGGACGACAAGATCGCGGTTGAGCGTCGCGGCGACCAGCTTGGCGTCGGCATCGGCAATGTCCTTGCGGACCTCGTTATGGACATCGGCCTGGCCGGAGCCGAGCCCGCCGGCTTTGGCGTCGGTGGTGTTGGTCTGCCCCAGCACAACCTTTGACACCTGGTCGTCGATATATTCGGCCATCGACCGCCACAGGTCGGACGGGGCGCTGCCGCCCTTGCCGTCGATGAACTCGACTTCCATCGTTTTCGGGAACACCGCCGCGGCGTCGGCGCCAAGGTCGGCGACCGCCTGGGCGAGGATGTCGATATTCTGCTCGCTCTCGCCGTTATCATAGCGGCCGACGCGCAGCGGCATGCCATAGGTTTCGAGGAAGCTCACCCAATCCTTGATGCTGAAATTCTTGAACATCCAGCCCCAGGCGACAACGCGGGCCAGACCGCCGCGGATCGGCAAGCCCGATTTCGCCTTGTGGAAATGGACGATAAACTTGCCGGCGTCGAGCAGCTCGGGCTCGCCGGTCGTCCGCAGCTTCAACGTCTCGCCGTTGATGCGGTCGAATTCGAACCAGCGCGGGTCGCGCCACTTCAGATCCTGCGGCTGCCACAGGCCGGGGCGCGTGTCCCAGATCATCTCGACGGCGCTGTAACCCTTACCGACCGCGTCCATGATGTCGAAAATTTCCGCCTCGAGCATGTCGCGATCGAGCCAGTCGCGGATCAGCTGCGCGTCGGATTCCTCCTCGGCCGACGTGCCCGCGGCCTCGACCTCGATCGGCATCTGCGCGACCGCGCGCTTGCGAGTGCCGAGCACCGACAGATAGTGAGGGTCTTTCTCCTCCATCTCCTCGGCCAGCTCCAGATAGGCGATCGCGTCGCCCTGTTCGGCCGACATCAAAAGGTTCGCCAGGCGCTGGGGCGTCAGCCCCTTCGCGGGGTGGCCCGACAGGATCGAGCGAACCGACGTCATGCGCGGCGCCGCGACCTCTTGCGCCAGCCGCGCCGGCTGCATCAGCTGGCCGTTCGGCCAGACGAGCGGCGGCGGCGATGGCGCGGGTGGAACGACTTCACGCATGGAACACGGGCTCCCCACTGACCGCATTTGTCAGCCACAGAAAGGCGGTTTCGAACTGGGTGCGCGCGACTGCCAGCGAGCGCGGATCAGTGCCGGGCGCGTCCTTCGCGGCGTCGAGCGCCTTCTGCGAGGCTTCTATCGCCGCGCCGACAGCGAGCATGAGATCATCCATCAATAGGCTCCTTTGCCGAAACGGGTACCGCGCCGGTGGCGATCGGGCCGGTCGCTGTTGCGCGATCCGTCGGCGCGCAGATCGGGGCGATCGCCGCGACCGTTGATGCCGCGATATTGGTATAGGGCGGGCGGCATGTCGGCCGCGCGGCTGGCAAGCGCATAGGCCCAGAATTCGTCGGCATGGACCTCGCCATCGTTGACTATGCGGATCGTTCCCGATTCCTCGCTGCCCAGCTTCTTGATCGCCATCAGGTCGGCGCGTGTGATCGGGTCTTTGCGGATGCGTATGCGCCGCTCCTGAAAGCGCCGATGAAGCGACATTGACAGGTCGAGCCGATTAGGCCCGGTCAGCAGCATGCCGATGACGCGGCTGGTGCCGTGCCGGATCTGCGCGTCCTCGACGACCTTTTCGCCCATGCCGGTCTGGTCGATCCACGCCTGCCCGATCCGGCGATTGGCGAACATCCAGTCCATATAGGCATCCTGGGCGGCGAAGGTCGCGCCACGCTCGCGATAATGATCGCGTTCCCACAGCACGTCGCCGATCGTCTCCAAGCCCTTCATCACCGCGCCGTCGCGGCGGCGGGCGACGTCGCGGCCGACATAGTGGACGCCGCCGTCGTAAAGATCGGGCAATCCACAATCGTCATGCTCGCACGCTAAGATGTCCTCGATCGACAACAGCGATCCCGATCCCAGCTTCGGAATGCAGTCCAGCTCTTCGCCGGCGTCGTCGCCATAGGCTGCATAGATGCCCGCAACCCATTCGCCCTTCGGGGGCAGATCGACGCCCTTGGTCTTCGCGACCATCGCGACCCGTTCGTAAAGCCCGGCATCAAGCGCGTCTTGGAACGTGATCTTCATCGTCACGCCCGCGCGCTTGCCCGCGTCAATCTCGGTAATCAGCTTGTTGAACGGATTCGACGCGCCGTCGTGGGTCGAAATCACGACAACCTGACCGCCCCAAATCAGCAGAGCCATGGCGGCCTTGATGACCTCGTCGACGTTTTTGTGGAACGCTGCCTCGTCGATGATGACGATGCCTTGCTTGCCGCGCAGCGCGCGCGGGACCGAAGGCAGCGCCGTTATGCGGAAGCCGGAGGCGAAGCGGATCGAGAAGGCTTTCACGCCCTTCTCATCAGCCTCAAGAACCTCCTCCTCCTCGACGTCGCCGGCGACCAGGCCGAACGCGCGCGCCCACATCGCACAGACCTCGATAAATTCGAGGGTCATGTCCTTGTCATAGCCCATGTACCAGACGTTCTGACCACCGGCCTCCGGAGCAGCCGCTGCCTTCAGAGCCGCGAACGCCGCCATTCCCCAAGTCAAGCCGATACGCCGCGATTTTTCGATGACGAGCAGCGCGGTACCGGCGAACAGCGAGTCGACCGGCCTTTGCTGGTAGCCGAGCAGGAGGTCGCCCTTGGGAAGGCGAAAAATCGCTGCCTCCGACGCTGCGCGATCGCCCTGAATTTCGCGCAGCTTGATCCATTCTGCGCGATTGGCCTGCGCGCGTTCAAAATCCTGTTCGGGTGACAGCTTCACGCGTCGCTGCCCAGCACGGCGAAGCGGATCGATTCGACCGTCTCTTTCGACAGCCCCTTGGCGCGCGCTGCCCGCGTCGCATTGTCCGCCGCCTCGGCCTTGGCCCTGTCGGCCGCGCGCTTCTCAGCGCGCTCGATCAGGTCGAGATCGGTCTTTCTGGTCAGCGCGATCGAGCGCAGCGCGTCCGCGAATGCCTTGGCGTCTTTCGCGGTGAGCTGGACTCCTTCGCCATCCTCCTCGCGCGCGGCGAGCATCAGTTTGAACATATTGGCCTGTAAAAGCTGCGCGTTGACGTCGAGCATCCGCGACTGGTCGGCGTCGCCGACCTCGCGGGCGAGCGCCGTCGCCATCGCCTGGGCTTCGCGCATCTCGCCGGCGACATCCTCCAGCGTGCGCACGTGGCGCCCGAGGGCCGACCGGCTCACCGTCTGCCCCATGGCGACCAGGCGCTGGCGAATCTGGTCGATTGTCCAGCCGTGATCGATGCGCAGCTGGCCGATCAGCTCTCGGACATCCTTGTCGAGCTGGTCGATTGTCGATGGGCGATGGCGGGCCTTGGCGGGGCGGCGGGCCATGTCAGCTCCCCGGCGAGGGGCGCTGGACGCCTGCAACGATCGAGCGGCCCGCGGCGACGTCGTTGCCGCGCTCGGTGATCGTGGCGACGGTCAGCGTCGGTGTGGGCTTCAGCAGCGTCACCAGCCGCTGTTCGTCCAGCCAGCTAAGGTGCGTGCGCGCCTGGTCGCGGGTGCACACTAGTCCCATCGCGTTCACCGCGTCGGTCAGGACGCTGTCGTTCGCCGAATAGCCCGGCGCGCCAGCCAGCAGCCGCAGCATGGTCAGCCGGACATGTTGATCGTGAAAATCGCTGTAGCTCATGCGGTCCCCCTGTTGGGTGTCAGGCCGATCGCCTCGAGCGCGGACTCTATCCGCGCCCACAGGCACGCGCGATCGAGCAGCGGGTTGAGCCAGTCGGTCAGGATGCAATATCGGCTGTCCATCGGGTCGGCGTGATGTCCGACATGGTGCGCGCGCGACTGGACGATCCCGATGTCCTGGAGCGCGCGATACCAGCTCGTCCGCACTACCGCGCGATGGGTGCGGACATGGACCTCGGTCACCGCAAGTCCGCCGGCAACGGCGCCGAGCCAAATCCAGCTGAAGCCCGCGATCCACAGCCATGGGAGCGCGATCGCAAGCACCGCGCCCCAGGTCGTGGAATTGCGCGCGAGCACCGATTGATAGAGGAACGCCTGCGGATCGCGATGATGAAGCCGGTTCGGCTCGACGATCGAACGGCTGATCAGCGGCATGCCGACCCAAAGCAAGCGATCCTCGACCCAATGCGCCAGACCTGACAGAAGGTCGGCGATCAGCCAGCCGAGCAGCAGCTGCGCCACGATCGAGAACGGATCCATCATTCGCCTCCGATCGCCTTTTGAATCAGGAAGGATTCGATTCGAGTCACCGCGGCTAGCGTTCGGGCGTTGAGCTCATGCTCCGCCGCGAGGCGCGCCTCCACGCCAGCGAGCTTGCTGTTCAGCCCCGCGACATCGGTGGTCGTCGCCTTCTCCTTAAGCTCGAGCTCGACGCGCCCCAGGCGTCGGGCGAGCTTGCCGGTGCTTTCCGGGTTGGCCTGTCCGCCGCGCCAAACGGCGACGCCGATGCCGAGCAGGATGAAGACGATGATCGCCCACTGATAAAGGTCACTCATTTGGAATCCTCGGGTTTGGAGGTGTCGCCGGCCTTCAGGCCCGGCAGAGGAAGCGCGCCGATCGCGCGCTTGATGTAGGCGGCGATCTCCTCTCCGAGCAGTTCGATCAGCGCGTAGCCGGAGAAGCCGAGGCCGATCGAGACGACGAAGGCGAAGAGCAGGCCGGGCCGCGTGTCGAGCACCCATAGCAGCGCCGCGGTGAGCATGATCAGCGTTACCAGTATATTCTTGGCGAGGCCGAGCGGCGGGTTGCGCTTCGGGCTGATCGGCCGTGCGGCCAGCACGCCGATCGCGGCGATCGCCAGCGTGACAACCGGCCAGTCGAAGCCGCCCGCGACGAAAACGATATCGGACGGCGACGCCTTGCTGACCACGCTCGAGAGCAATAGCGAGGGCGTCCAGACCGCGTAAAAGGCTGGAGGGTCAAAACCGGTCATGCGCGTGGGCCAAAGCGGCATTGACAGAATTCCCGTTCCGTTAGTATTTTTCCGGCCATGCCGAAAATCTCCGTGGTTTGCTCATCGCCAGAGCACCCAATCTTCCCAATGCTGGAGGGATGGGCTGCCCGGTATGGCGCTCGCTTGGTCGACCGGATCGACCACGCGAGCAGTGGCGATTTCCTGTTTCTCGTGTCGTGCGGCGAGATCGCGCCAACCTCGGTCCGTGCGCGCTTTCGGCATGTGCTGGTTCTTCACGCCAGCAATCTGCCGATCGGCCGTGGCTGGTCGCCGCACGTTTGGCATATCCTGCGCGGAGCGAACGAACTGACCCTGTCGCTCCTTTCCGCCGATGATCCGGTCGACAGTGGAGCAATCTGGAAACAGCTGACGATCCCGCTCGACGGGACCGAGCTATGCACGGAAGTTCATGACCGTCTTTTTGCCGCGGAGTTGGAGCTGATGGACTGGGCAGTGGATAATTGCGATCATACCGAGCCGCGGCCGCAGGAAGGCGAGCCAAGCTATTTCCCGCGGCGAACCCCGCAGGATAGCTGGGTGACGCCAGACCAGACGCTGAGCGAGGTTTTCGACCTGCTTCGCGTGTCCGACCCCACGCGCTACCCGGCATTCTTCGAGCATCGCGGCGCTCGCTATGCGCTCGAGCTCCGCCGAATGGATTGACGAACATCATGCGACGCAAACCACAAGTATCTTGAGTTCATTGACGTCAGCGGCGGTTGCACCGTCTGCCGCGAAGCAGCGCACTCGAACCGAGCCTACCCCGTTGAGATCGCAACGGACGTTGCCCGCGCCAGCGTTTGTCGAAGCAAACACTGTAAAGTCGCTCGCCGACTGCGCGGAACGGGTCAGATGTATCGTGTAATCGCCCACACCGTTGTGGTCGATCGAGGAGACCCCGAAACCTCTGGTGACAGAGGGGACGCCGGTGCCGTCGATACTCGCAGAAGCAACGATCGCGCCGGGATAGAGCGGGGGCTCGTTGTCAATGCGCATATTCGCAATGTCGCGTCCGCTGATCGTGCCGTAACCGGTTGGCCGGTTGTCCTTAAGGAAATTGGTGGCTCCCGCCCGCTGGCATGCAATCAGCGTTACCGAGCCAGTGAATGTCGGGGCGATCTCGATTAGATTTTCCACGGTGTTATGGCCGGTGGCACACTGGATGATGTGATGACCAACTCCGTCGAGATAAATGCCGGTCTCGACCTCTTCGAAATGAACTGCAAACATCACCGAACTGTCGTTCGCAATATCGATGCCCTTGGGCATCTGCACACCATCGCGGCCCGCAATCGTCGTGTCGCTGACGCGCAGAACGAAGCTCCCGATGGCGCTGATTTCATCGACCCGAATACCTGCAACGGCAGGATCTATGACGCCCCCGAAAAGCTCGCTATCTTCGATCACGCAGTTCGCCGCGCCACCGTCGCCGTCGGAGAACTTCACCCCGTAGGCCTGGAAGCCCTCGATCAAAACATTGCGAAGGCCGCCGCCTTCCTGCCAAGCGTAAGAATCGACGCCGCTCAACCCGGGAATTCCGTCGCAATCGAGGGTCAGGCGCTCGAGCGCGTTGTCGAACGATGAAATTCCGCCGTTGTAGATGGTGGCCATGAAGTCACCTTCAAAGCCAGCGGCAGCCTTGATACGCGAGCCGCGCTTGTTCACGCCGATGATCGACGATCGGTTTTCGATATTGAACGGTTCGGTAATCTCGAATTCGCCACGCGGCAGCAGGACGGTCTGCCCCTGTCCGCCGTCTCGGCTGGCGGTTGCCTCAGCAACCGCGCGCAAGAAGCGTTGTTCGGCGGTGCCTGCAAATTGTGACGGCTGGAGAATGTTATTGTTGATGAAGTCGGATATGGGCTGGGTCCGAAGATCGTCACCAACGGGAGGCCGGTTAGCTACCATCGCAGCACCACCTGGAGACGACAGCAAGCCCTTGGTCACGGGCGCGGCTACGTCGCCCAGGTCTTCATAATATGGAGCGTCGGCAATGCGTCGATAGCCTCGCAATTCGCCGCTCTCGGCGCTCGAAAAATAGGCGCCGACGGGAAAGTCAGCGACGCCCTCGGCAAGCGTCAAACGGAAGTTCGTCAGCGCTTGGGCCGCATCGGCGGCGGAGGTCGCCGTGTCGGCCGCGGCGCTTGCCGTGCTGACATATTCGGCAATCTCGGCGGCGGCAAAGGCCGACAGCTTTTCGAACTGCGTCCATGTTCCGGCACCGATCGCGCCCGTTTTGCGATACCAGCCGTTCAGTGCCGGATCGGCGTCCGCGTAAACAAGGGCGACCGCCGGTTCATTATGGTCAAGGTCGGCGAGCAGATCCGCACGCGTTTCCTTTGCCGTGTCGGTCTGCACCAGACGGCCGAGGAGCTGCTTGATGGACACGCGGCCGACCGGGCCGCCCGGCTCCTGCACTGCGGTCAGCGCATCGGGGGACAGGGCGGTCAACGGCGTGAGCTGCTCCAGCGTCCGTGTTTCAAAGGGCAGTTCAGCCATTGGGGCACGCGGTCCTTGCGTCGCGCAGCCGCTCCTCGAGGAGCGCGGTGCGGGAGAAGATAGCACCCAGCCAGCGCAGCGTTTCCTCGCTCGCTTCGATCACCGCGTCGGCGGGCATCACGGGCTCGGCGGGAATGTTCTGGCGCAATTCGGGCGGACAGACGGGTTTGACGACGACAACGCGCTCGATCACAGGATCGGGCGCGGCACCGGCGTCAGGCTTTTCCGGAGAGCCGGCGCAGGCAGCCAGCGTCGCAACGCTTGCCACCAATACCAGCAGCCGGAGGCGCGCTATTGATCGCGGCATCGGCCTCATCCTTTCGTTGCGCATCGGCGCGGCCGCGCTCTTCGGCGCGGTCGGCGATCTTCGCCTGGTCAGCGATTAATTTGTCGATTTCTGCTTCCGCGGCGCGCTGGCCTGCTTCGCCCGCCATGCGACCGGCGACTTCGGCCTTCACTGCGGTCGAACACGCCGACTGGATAGCAAAGCTGGTGGCGTTGCGATTGGCAGCAAGCAACGCGATATCGCATTGGCGAGCCGCACGCGCCGCGGCGATCGCTGCCTGGACCGGTTCACTGCAACGATTGGTCGGCTCGCCCAACTTTTCGGCTGCACGCGAACAGGCAGCGACATCGGCGCGAAGCTCTTTCAGGTCAGCCTTTGCCTCAAAGCCCGTCCAGGCCATGGCGAGGAGCACCCCGAATCCGAGCAGCCCGCCGATCGCGCCGTAAAGACGAAGTCCCGACAGCCCTAACATCAAATCCTCCCCAGTCGGTCGGCGCGCGCAAGCCAGCCTTTCAGGTACTTCTTCTGCGACGGATTGCGTTCGGCGATCGCGCGGTAGCGAAGGCGGACCTCGACGCGGAACGCATCGGTTAGCGCCGGCATGCCGAGCGCACCCCAGCGAAGCACCCAGTTCATCGCGGCAATCGTCTTCGTTCCGATATCGCCGTCGACGTCGAGCCTGGGGGGCGCCGAGGCCGCGCGCTCGAGGCAACGGTTGATCGCGCGCTGCAACAGGCGGCGCGCGCTGCCGATCCCGGCGTTCACTGCCTGGTCGAACATCATCTCGCCGACGGGGCGCGGTAGATTGTCGGCGTCGATCCGCTTCCAGAAACAGTGGTGATAGAGGAACTTGGCGTCGCCGCGCGTCAGCTTGCGGATATCGAAGCCGTCGATATCGCCGTCGCCGTCGAGATCGAAGTCCGCGCGGCCGTCTTCGTCGAGGTCGATTTTGCCCTCGGTGACGAGGAAGCGCAGCGAAATGCCATACTTCGTCGTGCCGCCGCGATCGACAGGATCGTCGACGAAGCCGCCCTCGGTTTTCAGCAGCTCGACGACGGCAAGTGCGTAGCGCGACGTCCATGCCTGGACGAGGATTTCCTCGGGCAGGTTATGGCCGATGCCGGCAATTTTGGAATGGTCGGTTTCGCTCCCCATGACCGCTGCTTTGACGCTTCGGCGCCCGCGCAGTCAGATGAACTATTTCACAGGAGATCGAGAAGATTGCCCTGGCCGTCGTCCTCCATGGATTCGGCCTTGATGTTGTGGACATGCCGCTCGGTATAGTCGGTGGCAAGCGCGATCGCGCGGATCGACAGTTTTCCTTCCTTCAGCAGCTCGATCGCGCGTTGCTTCCGATGATAGGCCTTGGGGAGGAGAAGGTCGCTGCCGGCGAATCGGTCGCACAGTAGCTGGGCAAGCTCGGCGCCGATGACGAGAGTGATCTCGTGATTATTCGCTGCGGCGCGCGGGATATACAGGTTCGTGCCGCCGAAACGGTCGCAAAGTTTGGTCGCGGGGCCGCTACCGATCACGGCGGCGACCTCGTCGAAAATCGCAGAGTTAAAGGCCCGCGGGTGCCCCATGGGATCAGAACAGCACTGCCAGCACGATGATGGCGGAGACGGTCAGCCCACTGCCGAGCGTGAAGGCGATTGCGCGCGATCGCGCGGCGTCGCGGCGCCGTCGGTCGGCAGCGGATTCGAGCAGGGGCAGCGTCCCGAACTCGATATTCTCGCGGTCGCGCCGCAGGCTGCTCCGATAAAGAGATTGGTGGTCCATCATCATGCCTCCGGGGATATTTGCTGGGATCGCTCCGCGAGGACGCGGCCGAGCAGCTGCGCGGCTCGGGTCATCTCTTCGAGCGACAGGGAAAGATCGATCGGGCGAATCTCCTCGCCGGTAAGGCGGAACAGAGCATCGGTGACCGTCCAGTCCGGATGCGCAATGCCGGAAGCTACCAATTTGGCGAGGATCGCCCGGAGCAGGCGGCTCTTGCTGCCATGGAGCTTGGTATGCTTGCCATCGCCGACGTCCCAGCCGTGGCGCTTCGCCATCGCCTTCAGCGCCTCGATCAACCGATAGGCGAGCGACTGGTCCGACCAGCGCCACTGTTCGCACCCCAGCTGCCGCTTCGCGAAATCCTCGAGCGCCTGCTCGGACGGATTGCGCACCGCGCCAAGATGATGAAGCGAGATCCACAGCGCCCGCGCCTTGCGCGCGCTCGGCGTATCGACGGCGGGCGCGCGGCGCCCCGGCACGCCCTTTGCCGTCGCCTTGAAGCCGCGCTGGCCGAAATGCTGGACGATCGCGGCAAGCTGCGCCTCGGTCGCATCTGCGGCCGACATCGACCCGCAATGCTGAAAGACGATCGCACGATAATCGTCCTCGGCCAGGCCGAGCTGCTTCTTTGCGATATGGACCTTGGCCAGCAGCGAACGGCGATGTTGCTGGCTGGGGTCGATCGAGGTGCGGCGAGCGGGAGCGTTCACGATGCTTTCTCCTCGGGTTTGCAGGCAAGGTTCATCAGCACGTTCGCCCGCGCCGCGAAGCGCGCATCACGCGCATATTCGGCGTGGCCGATCCGCTCCAAATTGATGATCGAGCTATGGTCGCGGCCGAGCTCGCGGCCGATCTGCGGATAGCTCATTGCCGGATCGCAGCGCAGCGCCATGACGATGGCGGCGCGCGGAAGGACGAGAGGCCGGACCCTGGACGCACCGGACAGATCCTCGACGGTGACGCCCCACAGCCGCGCGGCCTCCGCGACCACAGCCGACCGGCGAAGCGGCCACGGCACGGGTGCCATGCCGCTCGCGCCGCCCAGGCCGAGGATATCCTCGATCCGGGCGATGCGCTGTTCCAGGGTGAGCGGCTGCTTCACAGCACCGCCCTCCCGATGATCAGCAGCAGCGCGATGAATACGACCTCGGCCGTCGCGACGATCGCGAGCTGCAGCAGGATCTTCGCTGCGCTGTCGACGCCGTTGCGGGTCAGGGCTCGACGCACCTTGCCGAGCGTGCTCACCGTACACCCGCTTCCCAGCCATTGCGGCGATGGATTAGGTCGTCGAACCATGCCACCGGTCCTTCCCAGGGCACGCCGCCTAGGTGCGTTTCGATTTCGCGGATGAGATCAACGTGGCGCTCGATATCATCGACCACATCGGCGCAGAGCGTGCCGGGTATCGGCTCGATCGCATTACCTTCACCGCGCAGCTCACTGTGGCATTCGATCATCGCCGACACTTCAATCCGCAGGAACAGATTGGCTCGAGAAAGAAGGACGTCGGCGTCGGTCAGCCGCGCGCTGGTGGAGACCGCGGCGTTCATGCCGCGATCTGCCGGGTGGAGAGCTGCGCCCAGCAATCGCGAACATGACCGGCATTGACCGGCACCTGCTCGCTCGCCGCAATCATGTGCGCGAGCTCGAGCGTCATCGTCGCACCGCGAAGTCCGCCGGGCTTTTGGCAGATTTCGCGGATAGCGAGGACGATGCCGGCGTCGCCGATATTCCAGGCGTCGCACAGCGCGTCGGCATCGCCCTGCAGCGGCAATGCGCGGACCATCCGCATCCCGATTCGGCTGTAAAGCTGGGCGAAAGCTGCCTTGCGCGAGCCGCCTTCGAGGCGCGAGAGGACCGAGATATTGCCGACCAGCGCGATGCCGATTCCGGTCTCGTCGTGCCAGCTGCGGATTTCCTCGATCGACTTTTCCGACAGGTGCTGCGCCTCGTCGAACACCATCAGGCCGCCGGTGCCGCGCACCTTGTCCATGATCATGCTGGACAGCTTGTTCGGCGCACCGACCGCGTCGGGCTTCCCGAGCGCGGCGAGCATCGCGAGCTGCATGTTCATCACGCCAGACGATGACGGCCGCATCGTCGCCTTCCAGACGTTGGCGATGCTGGCGCGGTAATGGTCGATCGTCATCGTCTTGCCCATCCCCGCGCCGGTGGCGACGACAACGACCCGACCGCGCTGACCATAGGACAGGATCGTGGTGATTTCGTTCGCGGTCGGCCCAGCGAAGAAGCCCGGAATGTCAGGGGCGGTGACCCTGAAGGCGGACTGGCTGAACAGCTGCTGCTGGTAACGATAGACCTGCTCGGCGATCGCCTGCTCGTCGCCGTTATAGCCCTTCGAGCTGCCGAACTGACTAAGCGTGCCCGATGATCGGCCGACGCGCTTGGCGATCTCGGTCCAGCTCATGCCGGTCGCCGCCTTATGATCGATCAGCCATGCGCGCTGGTCTTCGATATCGATGGGCTGGTTTTGCGGGTCGTTCATGCTATTTCCTTCTCGTTCTCACAGGGACATTGTCCGCGGCGGAGGCTCCAACCCCTCCGCCGCGGCTTTCATTCGACCAGGCGCAGCTGCGTCACCGCAGTCCCGAACCTGTTCATGAAACTGGCTTCTTGATGTTCGACCGCGACCGCCGCGGCGGCGCCGTTGCGATGGCGGGTCCGCACGGGTTGGACGATCTTGGGCTGGGGCAGCGGCGCCTCAGGTGTGCCGGGCTGAAGAGCGGCAAGCTCGGCCGCGTCGCGCAGTTGCTCGCGCTTCGCGAGTTCGCGCGCAATCTTGACGATATCGCGGTCGGCCTTCGACCGGGCGCGCGCTGCTGCCATATTGTCGAAGCCGGTATCGGCGATCAGGTCGGCGGTGACGAGGAATGCGCCCGCCTGATTGTAGACGTGGATCGGCGCGTGCAGATTGTCAGGGTCGAAGCGGATGGTCACCCGCTTGCCCGCGATCTGACTGAGTTCGGGCGCCCAATAGCGGTTGCCGACCAGATTGATCTCGCCGCTCTTCGGATGGGTGCGAACCTGCTCGCCCATCAACAGTGCGATGCGCAGCTGCTCGGCAGACGCCTTCTTGATCTGCGACACGGCATAGCTCGCGGCGAACACATCGTCGAAGCTGCGGCCGTTGGCGGTTTCGGTGCGGCGTCCTCGTTTCGCATTATGCTTGCGGATCACCCGCTCGACGAGCGCGACGAAGACGTCCCAGTCGAGCGCGCGTTCATTGTAATTTTCGGGCTTCGCGTCGACATGGTTGCCGGTCCACGCCCCTTCGGTGGCCGGCGCGCGGGCGACGACGTCGGCGAGGTCGCGGAACGCGCGCTCGATCGGCTTCGCCTGCCCGTGGAAGGGCTTCGCCCAGCGCGTCTTGATACCCAGCGCTGTTAGCAGCCCGGTCGGCTCGTGATCCATGATCTTGAAGCGGAATCGCGTCGGCGCGCCGCCCGTGATCCACTTCGAGGCAAAGGCGCGGCCGTTGTCGAGCAGGCAATGGCCGGGAATGCCATAATCGCGGAACAGGTCGGCGAAGGCGAGCCGGGTTAGCACCGCGCTTTCGCTCTCTCCGATGCGCCACGCCAGAATCTTGCGGCTGAAGATGTCCTGAATCGCGACCATCACCGGGCGGACGGGTTTGTCGCCCGGCGACGCGCCCTTGCGATGGACGAATACGTCGAACTTGTGGCCGTCGATATTGACCCAGTCCATGGCGTGCATGTGCGCGACGGTGCGGCGCTGTTGCGGAATCGTCTGGCGCAGCTCGTCTTCCCCGTGCCGGCGCGCGATGATCAGTCGCCCGTCGATCTCACGCTCCAGCTTGCGCTTGAGCGTCTTCTCAGAGGGCAATGAGAGGCCTCTTTCGGCCGCGATATCCTCGGCCCGCGAGTAGCAGGAGGCGAAGGTCGGCCGCGACGGACGCAGATAGTCCGACACGATAATCGACCACAGATCGGCATCGACCTCGGTCTCGCGGCCACCGCCCTTCCGGCGCGGGGCAAGGTGCGGCAAGCGGTCGGACGCCGGAACGCCCTCGACCAGCGACAGCCAACCCCACAGCGTCGAGGCGCCGACCGTTTCGCCGCGTGCGACCGCCTGGACGGCGTTCGACAGGTTCACGCCAGTGTCGACCAACAGGTCGATCTGCCCGACGATGCGGACGCGGCGCTCTGCCTCGGCCTTCACCTTTGCGCTCTGCGCCTCAAACCAGCTCCACACGGCAGTCTGGCCGATCGGCGCGCTATCGGCCGCGGGCTCGCAGGCGATGGAGACCCCGCGGCGGACCAGCGCGGTGCTCGCGGCGGAAGGCAGCACGGTGATGTGATACTCCAGGCCACCGCCGCGCGCCTGGCGCGATCGCGCCAACGGCATGCCGTCGGCATTGACCTTCAGCGCCCAGCATTCCTTCGCCGCGCGCTCGTTCACCTTGCGCTTGGTCGACGGCAGGCCCGGCAGCTTCAGCTCGGCGAGCTCGGCCGCGGTGAACCAGAACTTCCCCCCTTGAAACTTCATAGTTCCCCCGATGCGCGGCGGATGGGCACCGCCTGTTGTTCGATTTTCCGGCGGCGTTCCTTCAGGAGCGCCATCTGGCGGTCGATATGACCCAGCTGGGCCGTGCGGATTTCGTCGCCGAACAAGGCGGCGACGCCAATTTCGCGGAGCAGCGCGTCGAGCACGTCGACACGGTCGGTCACGGCCACCAGGGCGAGCAGCCGATAGAAGCTGATATTGAACCGGTCGCGGGACTCGCTGGCCCAGCCGTCGACCGTCGTCTTGTCGATATCCTCGTCCAGAATCTCCGACAGCGCCGCGGCCAGCATCGGGCGGCTGCGCTCGTCTTCCTTCAGAATGCGCGCCACGGCCGACGACACCGTCCGCGCCAGCCCCGCCAGCGCGCCCTCATGGCGCTGCACCGCTGGCACTTCGAACGTGAAGGCCAGCTGATCGGCAGAAAAGGCAGGGCGGCGCTTGCTCATCAGCGAAACTCGCGCGCGCGCATGGATCGCTGCCAGCGACCGCAGGCCTCTTCATCAAGGGCGATCGGCGTG
>Ga0098074_1000813_pt1 | contig 18422 bp, 17 predicted proteins | sample 32_taG_FD_75064 | JGI IMG/M metagenome (GOLD analysis project Ga0098074, IMG submission 75064) | Marine viral communities from the Gulf of Mexico - 32_GoM_OMZ_CsCl metaG | ecosystem: Environmental > Aquatic > Marine > Oceanic | place: Atlantic Ocean: Gulf of Mexico | collected 2015-07-12
CGTATCGGGGCAGGAATGCGTGATTGTCTGCAATGATGCCACCGTCAAGGGCGGCACCTATTACCCGCTCACCGTTAAAAAACACCTGCGCGCCCAAGAAATCGCCGAGCAAAACAATCTCCCCTGCATTTATCTGGTCGATAGCGGCGGCGCGAATTTGCCCAATCAGGACGAGGTCTTCCCCGACCGCGACCATTTTGGCCGTATCTTCTATAACCAAGCCAATATGTCCGCCAAAGGCATCCCGCAAATCGCCGTGGTGATGGGCAGCTGCACCGCTGGCGGTGCCTACGTTCCGGCCATGTCGGACGAGAGCATCATCGTGCGCGATCAAGGCACCATCTTTCTGGCAGGCCCGCCATTGGTCAAGGCCGCCACAGGAGAGGAAGTTAGCGCCGAGGATCTGGGCGGCGGCGATACGCACACCCGCATTTCCGGCGTGGCCGATTATCTGGCTGAAAACGACACCCACGCGCTGGAGATCGCACGCAAATGTGTCGGCAATCTGAACCGCCATAAAAGCGCAGCAATCCCGCTGAAAGCCCCCGAAGAGCCACTCTACGCTCCCGAGGACATCTACGGCGTCATCCCGTCCGACCTCAAAACCCCGTTCGATGTGCGCGATATTATCGCCCATATTGTGGACGGCTCCGAATTTGACGAGTTTAAAAAACGCTACGGCACCACGCTGGTCACGGGATTTGCCCATATCCACGGCATGCCCGTCGGGATTGTGGCCAATAACGGCGTGCTCCTGTCCGAGGCCGCGCTCAAAGGCACGCATTTCATCGAGCTCTGCAACAAGCGCAAAATACCGCTGGTCTTCCTGCAAAATGTCACGGGCTTTATGGTCGGTAAGAAATACGAACAAGGCGGCATTGCCAAGGACGGCGCGAAAATGGTCACGGCTGTATCCTGCGCCCAAGTGCCCAAATTCACCGTCCTGATCGGCGGATCGTTCGGCGCTGGCAATTACGGCATGTGTGGCCGCGCCTTTAACCCCCGCATGATGTGGATGTGGCCGAATGCCAGAATTTCCGTGATGGGCGGCGAACAAGCCGCGGGCGTCATGGCCACGGTGGCCGAAATGAAAGCCGCCCGCGATAAAACCAAACTCAGCGCAAATGATATCGAAAAAATCAAAGCCCCCATCCGCGAGCAATACGAGCGCGAAGGCCACCCCTACTACGCCTCCGCCCGCCTCTGGGATGACGGCGTCATCGACCCCGCCGACACGCGCCGCATTCTAGCGCTCGCGCTATCGGCCAGCTTAAACGCCCCGATTGAGGATACGACTTATGGCGTTTTCAGGATGTAATCTCTCGTCACTGCCGAAAAAATATCTTGACATTATAGGAATAATATCCTACATCTTAAACACGATGCATCGCTACTACAAAGTTGTTAGAGTGGAAATACGGTTTGAATAAAAAGAAAAATTGAAAAACACCGTTACCGCAATCCGAAACAGCTTTTCCAAACAAAACATAGATGGAGCTCCATCGCCTGTTTTAACAGGCTCCCCCCAACACCCCAAGGAAAGCCGGAAAACGCAATCTTTCGAACCATGAAAACCAATAACCATCATGATTTTTCGCAAGAAAAGGCCACGGTCCGTATATAATTTGACACCACCTTAATTATTATGGTAATTTTCTTTTCCATTATCTTTTAAAGGGGTATGAAATGTTAAAGAAATTTGCACCGGCATTGTTATCAGGATTTATTGGTGTAAGCGGTTCTCCTGCACTCGCACAAGAACCGGCCACAAACGCGCCTGAAGCCGAAGCTTGTGCAATTGACGTTGATCTGCGCCAAAGCCGCTTTAGCCTTAACCCCTTCTCACACCTAAAAGACGCGATGAACGCCGTGCAATTTAAAATACCTGTGGCGTGCGACGAGATTGAAAATTTACCGGAAGGCACAAATCTGGTCGAAAATTTCCGCGCCGGAAGCTTGCTGGTTGACGGCTCATTAAGTTCATGGGATCTCACGGTTGATGAAGCGCCAATCCAACCCGCCAATCCCGATCCATCGTCCTGCACAGTCGAATTACGCCTGTATCAAAGCCGTTTTAGTCTGGATATTTTCCAGCACATTAAAGACGCGGCCAATGCGGTCGAATTTGAATGGAATATTCCTGAAAGTATTTATAATCAAACCGCAATCGGGGATGATTATATTGATGATGGCTTCCGCATGGGTAGCTTGCTTATCCGTCAATCTGCCGGAAAATGGAATCTGGATGTAACCGATAAACTGGGTTGCGGCCCATCGTAAACCCCCAACCGCCGTTACGGCGCATGTCTTTCATACCCACCCAAATCCTGAACATAGGCGGGCCGCAACGGCGCGCGCTCTTCATCTGACGCGATGATTGCCGCGACCTCTTTCACGCCCGTATTCAAATGATAATAGATAGGGTTAGGTAGGAACAGGAGTAGACTGGCTTCGGTGAAGGCGTGGAAACGGAACCGCTCGCGCAGCGCCAATCCGGCCTCCTCCAGCGCGTTGTCAATATCGGCGGGGTCATGAAATTTGCACAAATACCCCAGCTTGGAATCCGAATAGGTGGTAAAGGAAAACGCCCCGCCCGGTTTTAAAACGCGCCCCATTTCGGCGATCACATGTTCAGGGCGCCCCAAAAGCTCGAACACACCGCTGCTGGCCACGATATCAAAACTCTCGTCCTCAAATGGGAAAACACTGCTCTGAAAATCCAGTTGTAACACCTCATCGGCCACGCTTTTGTTTTTGCACGCGTCCAGCATGCCTTGGGAAATATCTATGCCCGTAATATGACAGGACGGATTGATGCGTTTGAATTGCTCGGATAAAAGACCGGTGCCAATCCCGACATCCAGTATTCTCAAGCCCTTTTGCTGCGGCAAGGCAGACTCCCGCACCAGCGTTTCGGATAATATTTCAGGTGCGCTGTATTTACAGTTTTTGAACATCCCGTCATAGTTCCGCGCCCATGAATTATACTGCAATTTCATGAGAAACGCAGAAACGCCAGTTGCCAAAGCCTTGAGATTGAAGTGCTTATTCATTCCTGCAAAAAACTACAAACGACAAAAAAAGTCAATCAAATTGCCCTTAGCGCGTTAAGCCCTTGCAAGGCTCGCCTTAATTCCCGCCATCGTCTCGGCACAAGTATAAGGCGTGTTCACGATAAACATACCGCTGCCCAACATACCGCGCTCTACGCCTTCAAACATCCATTCATCACGGGTGAAATCTACGTTTGCGCTTTGTGCAATCTCGGCCAGCGCGTCGCAGAGCGCCTCATGCCGCCCCGCGCCCAAAATTGGATACCAGATCATATAAACGCCTTGCGGCCATTTCTTGACCGCGTCCCGCACGGCGCTGGCGACTTGCCCGTATTCGTCCTTAATTTCGTAAGAGGGATCAATCAAAACCCCGCCGCGCCGTATTTGCGGCGGCACGATAGATTTTAACCCCGCATAGCCATCCTCTTTGCGCGCATCGGCGCCTTTATACGGGTCTAAATTTTCCCGCAAAAATTCAAATTCTTTGGGGTGCAAATCAAAGGAGAATAACCTATCCCCGGTGCGCAGCATTTGCGCCGCTAGCAGCGAAGAGCCGGGGTAGATTTGCACCGCGCTTTTCCCGTCATTCAACGCCGCAATCTTTTGCACATAAAGCTGCAAAATAGGATGCTCCGCGCCCTTGATTTTATCCAGCACCGCCGCAATCCCGCTCTTGTATTCCGCCAGCTTCTCCGCCTCGGCGCTGCGTAAATCATAAGCGCCCCGCCCCGCATGCGTATCAATCCAGACATAGGGTTTGTCCTTGCGCCCCAGATAATCCAGCACAGTCAAAAGCCAGAGATGCTTTTGCACATCGGCCATGTTTCCGGCGTGATATATATGTTGATAGCTCAGCATGCCCAGATTTATGTCCCAGTTCATTGTGCCATGCAACCTAAAACATGCTTGGTGGCAGGCTTCAGGGGTGCTAAAAATAACCCTATGAGTGATTCCGTCCTATTGAGCTTCGAGAATAATATCGCGACCCTGACCTTAAACAGGCCTGAGGTTCACAATGCGTTCAACGCCGAGATGATCGAGCGCCTGAGCAAAGCATGCGACGAACTTGCCCTACGCAATGATATTGATGTCGTCATCCTGCGCGGGGAGGGAAAAAGCTTTTCGGCTGGCGCCGATCTGAACTGGATGAAAGATTCCATCACCTATTCCCAAAACCAGAACGAACGCGATGCGTATGATCTGGCCGAAATGCTCGGCAAGCTCAATTCCCTGCCGCAGTTTACCATCGCCCGCGTGCATGGCGCGGCGCTAGGCGGCGGTCTGGGGCTGGTGAGTTGCTGCGATACCGTGATCGCCGCGCCCGAGGCCAAATTCGGCCTTTCCGAAGTCAAACTCGGCCTCATCCCCGCCACGATTGGCCCTTACGTTCTGGCCGCAATCGGCCAGCGGCAGGCGCGCCGGTTCTTCCAGAGCGGCGAGCGATTCGGCGCGCAAAAAGCCTATGAAATCGGGCTCGTGCATATCCTAGGTGACTACGTCATGAACATCGACGATCATCTGGACAAATTACTGGCCGAGCTTGCGAAGAACGGCCCGTATGCCATGCGCGCTGCCAAAAAGCTCTGCTTTGATTTATCTGAATCTTACGTCACACGTGACATCATGGAAAATACCGCCGAGCGGATCGCCACCATCCGTACCGGCGAAGAAGCGCAAGAGCGCCTTAAGAAATTCCTCAGCCGCTAGAATCAAAAAAGCTTTTGTACCGCAATACAAAAGCTCTCTGAAATACATTTATAAAGTAAACTTAACCTTGAGCAGGAGCAGGCGCTTCCGCGCTCATGGCTACTGGCGGAACATGCGATAATGCTCCGGTGCGACCGAAACGCTCGGCGCGGATTGCTGCATTTATGAATGCATTGGTCAGATCTGGTTTGTCAGGTTTAGACATTTTTTTCTCCCGTAAATGTAATTAGTTAACTTATTAACTTTTAAAAGGAATAGCTTTTTATAGCATATTAGTCAATTAAAATTACAAAATTCACCCTCTAAAACCCTCATAAATCTGTATTGCACCGCGCCATTATGGGCTCTGGTAAAAACAATATTTTTACTTTAAATTACTGCCATGTTTACAAAGATTCTCATTGCCAATCGCGGCGAAATTGCCTGCCGGATTATACAAACCGCCCACCGTATGGGCATTAAATGCGTGGCGGTGTATTCTGACGCGGACCGCACCGCTCGGCATGTACGTATGGCCAATGAAGCCGTGCATATCGGCGCCTCGCCATCCTCCGAGAGTTACTTGCTCGCCGAGCGCATCCTAAAGGCTGCCAAAGATACCGGAGCGCAGGCCATTCATCCGGGCTATGGGTTTCTATCCGAAAATGCCGCTTTCGCCGATGCGTGCGAAAAGGCGGGCATTGCCTTTATCGGTCCATCCGCCAAATCCATCACCGCGATGGGTCTGAAAGATGGCGCCAAAGACATCATGCAAAAGGCGGGCGTTCCGATTGTGCCGGGGTATCAGGGAGAGAACCAAGACCCTGATTTCTTGCAAAAACAGGCCGGGGAAATCGGCTATCCCGTTCTTATCAAGGCCGTGGCAGGCGGCGGCGGCAAAGGCATGCGCCTTGTCGAGCGCGAGCAAGATTTCAAAGACCTTTTGGGAAATTGCCAGCGCGAAGGCAAGGCCAGTTTCGGCAATGATCATGTCCTGATCGAAAAATACATCACCAAACCGCGCCATATAGAGGTGCAGGTTTTCGGCGACACGCACGGCCACGCCGTGCATCTATTCGAGCGCGATTGCTCGTTGCAACGCCGCCACCAAAAAGTTGTCGAAGAAGCCCCCGCCCCCGGCATTTCAAACGAGATGCGCGAAGCCATGGGCGAGGCCGCCGTTCAAGCCGCCAAGGCCATCGAGTATCACGGCGCGGGCACGATCGAATTTATCGTTGATTACGAGACCCATGATTTTTATTTCATGGAAATGAACACCCGCCTACAGGTCGAACACCCCGTGACCGAATTCATCACAGGGCAAGATCTGGTGGAATGGCAGTTGCGCGTGGCGCATGGCGAAAAACTTCCGCTCTCTCAGGGCGAGCTCAGCATTAACGGTCACGCCTTCGAGGTGCGTCTTTACGCCGAAGACCCCGCGCAGGATTTCATGCCGCAAACCGGAACCCTGACGCATTTCGGCCACCCTGAGAATAGCCAGTCCATGCGTGTTGATACGGGCGTCGAGTCAGGTGATAGCGTGACTTCATACTACGACCCCATGATCGCCAAGCTGATTACTCACGGTAAAACGCGCGAGGAAGCGGCGGCAAAAATGCGCAGCTTGCTGGAACAAACCTATATCATGGGTCTCAATACCAATCAGGAATTCCTGCACCATATTTTCACCCAAGACGACTTCTTGCGCGGCGATGTCGATACGGGCTTTATTCCCCGCCACGAAGATACCTTGATGCCCGAGAACTACGGCAAACCCACCGCCGAAGAACTGGCGCTGCTTGCGCTGCATCAAATGATGCCCGAAGACGCCGCCCGTGCCAACGACCCATGGGGCGTCAGCGACAATTGGCGCGCCGGAGTAAAAGCCGCCCGCACCCTGCATTTTATATGCCGCGGCACGGCGTATATCATCCATGTTCGCGCGCACGGCAAAGGGCTGGAATTTGAAATGGACGGGCAAGCTTACGCCGCGAAGTTGATACAGCGCGAGGGCAGCAATATCACCGCCGACATCAATGGCCGTAAAATTTGCGCCACAATCCTAGGCAATAAAAACAACCTGAGCCTGTATTGCGACGGCCGCGTCATCGCCGCCCATATCCACAGCGCCGAAGAGGGCGAGGAAGCGGGCGAATCATCAGGCCGCATCGTTACCAATATGCCCGGCCGCATCGTCAGCGTACTGGTGAAAAAAGGCCAGAAGGTCGAGAAGAACCAGCCCCTCCTGATCATGGAAAGCATGAAGGTCGAGATCACCATCCGCGCCAGCGTTGATGGAGAGATTGAAGACCTGCCCGTTGCGCTCAATGATCAAGTTGCCGATGGCTCCCTGCTGGTACTGATAAAATCCGAGGACGCGGCATAGTCTCGCTCTGACTATTATCGCTGGCGACAGGCCGTCTATTCTTACGGCGGATATAGACCGTTTTTTCAACTTCTGCGACAATCTCTCCGTCCTCGTTTGTAACGTCTACATAAAAGACAGGCTCCGCCTTATGCCCCTGATCGGCGCGTTTGCGTAAAATATCAATTTGCGTATTGGTGAGATTAAAACGCGCACTAAGAATACCTTTTCCAGGCTTTTTAAACCGAATATCGGCGGCTTTATCCCACACGATATAGTCAGGACCCAAAATTTGCTTCAGCATCATCGCGTAAAACGGGTCGGTCATCGCGTAGATCGAGCCGCCAAAATGCGAGCCCATAGGATTGCGGTTCCAGAAATGCTCGCGCAGTGTCACCTCGGCATCGCGAAAATCTTCTGATACCTCTTTGATCGCAATTCCCGCGCCCAAAAATGGCGGCCAGAAATTATAAAGCTTTAACCAACTGGATTTTTTCACTGTCCACACTTCACTTAAACTAGTAAATTCAATAGCACAGAAATTTATAGCGGTGAAGCAATGCAGATCAAAAACGTCAAAATCTACGAAGTCGGCCCCAGAGACGGCCTGCAAAACGAGAAGAGCCAAGTCCCCACCGCGGTCAAGATCGAGCTCATCAACCGTCTCACAGACACGGGCTTAAAATATATCGAGGCCACGAGTTTCGTCTCGCCCAAAGCCATCCCGCAGCTGGGCGATGCCGCAGAGGTCATGGAAAAAATCACCCGCAAGGACGGCGTTACCTATCCTGTTCTGGTGCCTAACGCGCGCGGCATGGAAGGCGCGCTGGCCGCAAACGTCACCGAAATTGCCCTTTTCACCGCCGCCAGCGAAGCCTTCACTAAAGCCAATATCAACGCAACCATTGATGAAAGCTTCGCGCGATTTGCCCCGGTAATCGAGAGCGCCAAAGCAAACGACATCAAAATACGCGGGTATGTGTCGTGCGTTTTGGGCTGCCCCTATGAAGGCGCCATCGCGCCCGAAAAAGTGGCCGCCGTATCCAAACGCTTGCTGGACGCCGGATGCTACGAAATCTCGCTCGGCGATACCATCGGGGTCGGCACGCCCGACCAAACCAAACGCATGGTGCAGGCCGTCTTAGACGCTGGCGTCCCGCTAAAGAAAATCGCCCTGCACATGCACGACACCTACGGTCAAGCGCTCGCCAATATCTACGCCGGTTTGCAAATGGGCGTGCGCGTGATTGACTCGAGCGTCGCAGGCCTCGGCGGCTGCCCCTACGCCAAAGGCGCCAGTGGGAACGTGGCCACCGAAGATGTGCTGTACATGCTCTCTGGACTAGGGATGGAAACTGGGGTAGATTTGCAAAAAATCATCGAGACCGCATGGTTTATTTCGGACGTTCTTGGCCGCAAGCCTTCCTCTAGACTGGCGCATGCTATACAAATTTGACATCCCCCCCCCTTCTGTATATGTTAAATAAAATTTAAACAAATGGAAGCAGTTATAATGGAAAATATAGACACTCTTGAACAGGATGTACTCGAAACACTTAAATATGTTCGAGAAAATCCAGAAACTGACGCATTAGTAGATCGCATCCAAGATTGCGGTGGTTTAGATAACTTCAAAAAGATTTCCGCATTTTTTAGTAACGTTAATGGTAACGTACAAAGAATATCAGAACTTCATGAGTTTACTGAAAAAGTAAAAATAGTTTACGATGCAAAAGGTGACCAAACGGCGCCGGAAATTCTGAGATTTGTTGAACAAGTAGGATCTCTCTCAGCAGACGACTACAATGACCCCGTAGCATTTATGGCGAAAACTTTTTTAAAAGGAAGAGTAATCTGTAATGCAAATCAAGAGCAAAATCCCTTCAATCCATCTTAATATACCTCTCATTAAATTTTAAAAATCGCATAAAAAGCTCTTCCTAAAAAATCAGTAAGAGCTTTTTATGCCTCTACGTCTACCTTCATTTTTCTGGCTAAAGCAAGGATGCAGAAACTGTCATTGCGAGGAGCGATAGCAACGCGGCAACTCACAAAAATTGCTTGCCGCGCTCGATTGCTTCGCTTACGCTCGCAATGATGAATAAAACAGGGAGAGACATAAAATGTCCGTAGAAAAAATCACAGACCATAAATCATCATCAGAAAGCTACAAGGTGAGCATCATGGATTATCCAACATTGAAATTCGGCCACGCGGACGAGATTGAAATGCTGCGCGAAGAAGTGCGCAAATTCGCCCAAGCCGAGCTCGCCCCGCGCGCCGCGCAGATTGATGAAACCAACACTTTCCCAGCCGATATGTGGAAGAAATTCGGTGATATGGGCTTGCTAGGTATCACGGCATCCGAGGAATATGGCGGCGCGGAGATGGGATATTTAGCCCATGTGATCGCGATGGAAGAAATCAGCCGTGCCAGTGCCTCGGTTGCGCTGTCCTATGGTGCGCATTCCAACCTTTGCGTCAACCAGATCAACCGCAATGGTTCCAAAGAACAAAAAGAAAAATACCTCCCCAAACTGATTAGCGGCGAGCATGTCGGCGCGCTGGCCATGAGCGAACCGGGCGCAGGATCGGACGTTGTCTCCATGAAACTCCGCGCCGAAAAGAAGGGCGACATTTACGTCCTGAACGGCAATAAAATGTGGATCACCAATGGCCCCGAGGCCAGCACGCTCGTGGTCTATGCCAAAACAGACCCGGCCGCAGGGCCGCGCGGCATCACCGCTTTCATCATCGAAAAAGGCATGAAAGGATTCTCCACCGCGCAAAAACTCGATAAGCTCGGGATGCGCGGCTCCAACACCTGCGAGCTTGTTTTCCAAGACTGCGAAGTCCCCGTAGAAAACGTCATGGGCAAGGAAGGCGAGGGCGTAAAAATCCTGATGTCCGGCCTTGATTATGAACGCGTCGTGCTTTCGGGCGGGCCGCTCGGCATTATGCAGGCCTGCATGGATATCGTTGTGCCCTATGTGCATGAGCGCGAGCAATTCGGCAAGCCCATCGGCACGTTTGAACTCATGCAGGGCAAAATGGCCGATATGTATACGGCTCTGTCCTCCCAACGCGCCTATGTTTATGCCGTGGCGCAAGCTTGCGATCGCGGCGAAACCGCCCGCAAAGATGCGGCGGGCTGCATCCTTATGAGCGCCGAAGCCGCCACCCAAATGGCGCTGCAAGCCATCCAGACCCTGGGCGGTAACGGCTACATCAACGAATACCCGACAGGCCGCCTGCTCCGCGATGCGAAACTGTATGAGATCGGCGCCGGAACCTCCGAGATTCGCCGCATGCTGATTGGGCGGGAGCTGTTTGAGGAGACGAAGTGATGCGTTTTAAAAGTACATTTTTATTTCTTTGCTGCTCATTTATTTTGGCATTTTCGCTTCAGCCGGCATTTGCTCAGGATAAAAAATCTCTTCCTAGGGAGCAGGATGGGTTAGTAATATATATGGCTACGTATAATTACTTGCCATATATTGAATTGTGCGCTCCCGATTTATTACCTATAGGTGAAAATTCCAATATCCAAAATAATCTAAGCGCTTTGGAAAATTATATTTTAAATATGCAGAGCTCTCGCGATCAGAGCGTGCCGCGTCAGCATCATTTACAGAAATTGAAACGTGTACGAGCAGAGTTAAATGAAAAAGGCTCGGAAAAATTGAAGGAAGAAGGGTGCGATTCAGAAGTGGCTTTAAATTACAAAGAACAACTTATGGATTTCAATTCTTTAAGCGAAGCAGAACTCATTTATAGTATTTGGCAATCACCCCAAGACGCGGAATAAAATACGGCACCGCACAAAAATTTTACCCCCCGAGCACCGCAGCAATTTGAAATTTTTCGCTCTAACCCGCCGCGCTTTTATAGTATTCTTTCGTATTATTTTCACCCTATAGGCAAGCGCCTTTTTATGCGCTAAATTAATGTCATAACGAACAGGGATATCATGAGCAAGAAATCTGCCGCGCTGACTTTACGTGACGTACAACTGACCGATAAATATGAACTGAATGATGGCGTTGCCTTCATGTCGGGCTTGCAGGCCTTAGCGCGTATTCCGATTGTCCAGCGCAGGCGCGATATAGCGGCTGGCCTGAATACAGCCGGGTATATTTCCGGCTATCGCGGCTCCCCGCTCGGCGCGTATGATCTGGAACTGAACCGCGCCAAGAAATACCTGACCGAGCTTGATATAAAATTCCAACCGGGGGTCAATGAAGACCTCGCCGCCACCGCCATTTGGGGCACGCAGCAGATTAATCTGATGCCGGGCGGCAGCGATTATGACGGTGTCTTCGGCATCTGGTACGGCAAATCGCCTGGCGTGGACCGAAGCGGCGATGTCATGAAACACGCCAATGCATACGGCACCGCGCCGCGCGGCGGCGTGCTGGCGATTGTCGGGGACGACCACGCTTGTAAATCCTCGACCCTGCCCTGCCAATCCGATCACGCGCTCTATGCGATGATGATCCCGCAGCTCTATCCGGCCAGCGTGGCCGAGTTTGTCGAATACGGGATTTTGGGCATTGAAATGTCACGCTATTCCGGCTGCTGGGTGGCGCTGAAAGTTACAAGCGAGAACGTCGAGACCTCCGGCACGGTTGATCTCTCGAAAGAAAATATCGAGATCAAACACCCCACCGATGAAGAATTCGAAAAGCCCCAAGGCGGCCTGCATATTCGCATGAATGACAAGCCGCGCGATGTTGATTGGCGCTTACAGAATTATAAACTCTTCGCCTGTCATGCCTTTGCGCGCAAGAACAAAATCGACCGCATTATGATTGATGCGCCAAAGCCGCGCTTCGGAATTATCACAAGCGGTAAATCCTACGGCGATGTGGCGCAAGCCCTCGTGGAGCTTGGTATCACAGACGAGGTCGCCGACAAGATCGGCCTGCGCCTGTACAAGGTCGGCATGACATGGCCATTAGAGCCACAAGGCGTACAGAGCTTTGTGAAAGGCCTTGATGAAATTCTCGTGGTCGAGGAAAAACGTGAGCTGATCGAATACCAGCTTAAGCAACAGATTTTCAACTGGGACATCAAAGATCGCCCGACCGTGGTTGGTAAGTACGATGAAAAAGGCGCGCGGTTGCTGCCGCTGCACAATGACCAGAATGTCGGCATGGTCGCCCATGTGATTGCCAAACGTCTTGCGCCATACTACACCACACCGCAAATCGAAGAGCGCCTGAAATTCTTCGAGGAGCGCGAAGCAGGCATTAAAGAATATTTGCCGCCATCACTGCGCCGCCCGTATTACTGCGCGGGCTGTCCGCACAATACCTCCACCAAAGTGCCGGATGACAGTTTCGCCATGGTCGGTATCGGTTGTCATTATATGGTGCAGTGGATGGACCGTAACTCGGCGATGTGTACGCATATGGGCGGCGAAGGCGTGCCCTTTATCGGCATGGCGCCCTATACGAAGCGCAAGCATATTTTCTCAAATCTGGGGGACGGCACCTATTTCCATTCCGGCACGCTCGCCATACGCGCGGCTGTCGCTGGGAAGATCAATATCACCTATAAAATCCTTTATAATGATGCTGTCGCGATGACAGGCGGCCAGCATGTAGACGGCGAAATGCCCGTGCACCGCGTCGCCCAGCAAGTGATGGCCGAGGGCGTTGAAAAGGCGTGGATTTTATCCGAAACGCCAGAGCTGCATAAAGACAATAAACTCATCCCTGAAAGCGTGCCCGTTCTGCACCGTGATTACCTGGATAAAATCATGAAGACCTGCCGCGAAACCGAGGGCACGACCGTCATTATATACGACCAGACCTGCGCCGCAGAAAAACGCCGCCGTCGCAAGCGTGGCCAGTTCCCCGATCCCGCCAAACGCGTCTTCATTAATGATAAAGTCTGCGAAGGCTGCGGTGATTGTTCCGTGCAATCCAATTGTGTTGCCGTGCAACCCATCGAGACAGAATATGGCCGTAAGCGCAAAATCAACCAGTCCATGTGCAATAAGGACTTTTCATGTCTTAAAGGCTTTTGCCCGTCCTTCGTCACCATTCATGGCGGCGAGGTCAAAAAGACCAAATCGGATTCTGGCAATGATATTTTTGAAGGTATCCCTGATCCAAAAGAAATGAAGCTGGAGCACGCCTATAACATCATGGTCACCGGAATCGGCGGCACGGGCGTTCTCACCGTCGGCGCCTTGCTCGGTATGGCCGCGCATCTGGAGGGCAAACGTTGCCGCAATCTGGACATGACGGGCCTCGCGCAAAAGGGCGGCGAAGTGCATTCGCATGTCCGCATTTCAAACACACCCGATGATCTGCGCACCGGACACATCATGACAGGCAGCGCCGATTTGCTGCTGGCTTGTGATATTGTCTCGGCTGTCGGGATTACCTCTTACGAGACCTTGAACCCGAAACTGACCAGCGCGGTTGTGAATACCAATAACACGCCTGTGGCCGATTTCGTCACCAATAACGAGATTGATTTCCACCAGAAACAGGTGCGCGACTCCCTTCTGGAAGTCCTGAGGGAAGATGGCCGCCATTTCGTGCCCGCCACGGAATACGCCCAAGCCCTGATGGGTGATGAGATTGCCACCAATATTTTTGTGGTCGGCTATGCATGGCAACAGGGATTAATCCCGCTCACTAGAGAGTCCATCATGCGCGCCATGGAGCTGAACGGCGTGGCCATCGAGGCCAATAAAAAGGCCTTCAACTATGGCCGCCTCGCCGCCCATAATCTCCCCAAAATCGAGGAATTGGTGCAAGCCGTTAAAGGCAGCGGCACTGAGAATGCAATCTCGAATGATCTGGAAACGCTCATTAATAAGCGCAGCAAATATCTGCGTGATTATCAGAACAAATCCTACGCCGACCGCTACCTAAGCACGGTCGTTAAAGTCCGTGAGGCCGAGGAAAAAATTATGCGCGGAAGCGATGCCTTGACCGAAGCGGTGGCGCGTTACTTGCACAAATTGATGGCTTATAAGGACGAATACGAAGTCGCGCGCCTCTATTCGGATGGTGATTTCCTGAAGAAACTCAATGCCGAATTCGGCGGTGATTTCAAACTGGAATTCAACCTCGCCCCTCCCGCGATCAGCACGACCGACCCCGCCACAGGGCGCCCGAAAAAACGCAAATTCGGCCCGTGGATGTTAAAAGCGTTCGGCGTACTCGCAAAAATGCGCACCCTTCGCGGCACCCCGCTTGATGTGTTCGGCTACACCGAAGAACGCCGGGCAGAGCGCGCGCTAATCAAGCAATACGAAGCCGATATCGAGCATGTTTTGAAGCACCTGACAGCGGAAAATCACGCCAGCGCGGTGAAGCTCCTCTCCGTCCCCGACATGATCCGCGGCTACGGCCCCGTCAAGCACGAAAACATGGAAGCGGCCAAAATCCTGCGTCAAAATTTGATGGATGAATTTGAAAATCCGGAGACGTTGCAACAGGCGGCTTAATGAAAAAACAATACAAAATTTCTTTGCTAATAAGCATTTCAGTCGTAACTGCTTTATGTATGGTTTTCTTCTTATTGGCTTTTGTAATGAGTGATAGGCATAAAAGCCAAGCAGCTAATTTTAATGCTGATACCTTAATAATTAAATATATCCATTAATTAGGGTTTCCCCACCACCGCGCAGGTCAGCTCACATTTCGCGACCAGTTTCCCCTGATCGCTTTTGATCAGTATATCCCAGACATGTTTGGATTTGCCAAGATGCACGGGCTTGCAACCCGCATGGACAAACCCGTCTTTGACAGGGCGCAGATGGTTCACGCTGATCTGTGATCCCACGGCGTAATTTTTCTCCTGATCGACCACCATCAAGGACGCAAAAGAGCCAATCGTCTCGGCCAGAACGCAACTCGCGCCGCCGTGCAAAATGCCGTGAATCTGGTGCGTGCGTTTATCAACGGGCATGCGCGCGGTCACAAAATCATCGCCGATCTCGGTAAATTCAATCCCGATCCCTTCCACGATATTTTCATGCGTCACGAATTTCGCAATTTCTTCCAAAGTGTATTTCTTGTGCCAAATCATCCTATTCTTATATGTCATCCTGAGCGAAGGGCGCAAGCACGAAGTCGAAGGATCTGATTGCAGGTATCGGATTCCTCGGCTACGCTCGGAATGACGACAGAGCAGGAAAACATGACTTTAGAGACCCAAATCACCGCCCATTATACGCAAAAAGACGAGAGCGAAACCGCGCGCGGCAATGACCATTTGCACATTGGCGGTCAGAAGGCCACGCGGTATTTCTTTGATAAACTAGAGCTGCAAGCGGAGATGCGTATGCTCGATATCGGTTGCGGCGTTGGCGGCCCCGCCTTGTTGGCCGCGCAAGATTATGGCTGCCACGTTACAGGCATTGATCTGACGCCTGATTTTATCGAAACCGCATGCGCCAATGCCAAGATCACCAAACTTGAATCGCGCACAGATTTCCAGATCGCGAACGCCACCGAATTGGCTTTCGCAGATAGCCACTTCGATCTCGCAATCATGCTCCATGTCGGCATGAACATCCCGAACAAAGCCGCCGTTTTTACCGAGGCCGCGCGCGTCTTAAAGAACAGCGGAACGCTCGCGCTCTACGATATTCTGGCGCTGGAAAATGTTGCGGATATGACCTATCCCTGCCCGTGGGCAAAAAGCATCGAAACCAGCTTTTTAGAATCCTATGAAACCATAGAGCGCCATCTGCAAGCCGCGGGATGCCAAATACAGAGCACAGAAAATTGCCGCGATTACGCCGAGAATTCTATCACAAAAATGATAGAGACCATGAGCGATGACCTCCCCCCGCCGCGCAAAATTTCCGTGCAGAATTTATTATCCAATACACAAAATAACGCCTGCGCCCCGTTTATAATTATCGCCCGAAAAGCACCCTAAATACGCAGCATAATTACTTGGAGCAAAACCCATATAATTGTATGATTGCAAGTCTATAAAAACAGGGAATCATCATGGATAAAAACGACATCGTCATCGTATCGGCCAAGCGCACGCCAATGGGCGGCTTTCAAGGTGATCTCGCGGGCACCACCGCAGCCCAGCTCGGCAGCGCCGCCATTAAAGCCGCACTGGAAACCGCCGCGCTAAAACCCGAAGATATAGACGACGTTATCATGGGCTGCGTCCTGCCCGCCGGACAAGGGCAAGCCCCCGCGCGCCAAGCGGCTCTTGGCGCTGGCCTACCCCAATCCACGGGTGCGACCACTATCAATAAAATGTGCGGCTCGGGCTTGAAGGCGGTGATGATGGCGCATGATGAAATTCTTGCCGGAAGCTTTGATATCATGATTGCGGGCGGTATGGAGAGCATGACAAATGCGCCTTATTTATTGCCCAAGGCACGCGCAGGTTTCCGCATGGGTCACGGCGAGGTTAAAGATCATATGTTTTTGGACGGTCTGGAAGATGCCTATAACAAAGGCACGCTGATGGGCTGCTTCGCCGAGGATTGCGCGGGGCATTTTAATTTCACGCGGGAAGAGCAAGACGACTTCGCCCTGCGCTCCCTATCGCGCGCACAAAAGGCGATAGAGGACGGCTCATTCAAGAACGAAATCACGCCGGTAACGATTACAGATCGTAAAGGTGAGAGCCAAATCACCATCGACGAACAACCCGGCAAGGCGCGCCCCGAGAAAATCCCAACGCTCAAGCCCGCCTTTGCCAAAGACGGCACAGTCACGGCGGCCAATGCATCCTCAATTTCTGATGGTGCGGCGGCGCTCACCCTTATGAAGCGCAGCGAGGCCGAAAAGCGTAGCCTTAGAATTATGGCCACGATCAAAGGCCACACCACACATGCGCAAGAACCAGAATGGTTCACCACCGCCCCCGTTGGCGCGCTGAAAAAGCTGGCCGAAAAGACAGGTTGGGATTTGGCCAATGTTGATTTATTTGAAATCAACGAAGCCTTCGCCGTAGTTACTTTGGCCGCGATGAAAGAGCTTGATCTGCCCGCCGATAAAGTGAATATCCATGGCGGTGCCTGTGCCCTCGGTCACCCCATCGGCGCCAGCGGCGCGCGCGTCCTTGTTACCCTTCTGCATGCGCTCGAAAAATATGATCTACACAAAGGCATGGCCACGCTGTGCATCGGCGGCGGTGAAGCCGTGGCCGTGGCCGTGGAGCGCACCCAATGATCCTTACTGACGAGCAGGAAATGATCCGTGATACGGTGCGAAATTTCGCGAGAAGCTCCGTTGCGCCCGAAGCCGAAAAGCGCAGCAAAAATCGTACTTTCCCACAAGACCAATTGAATGAAATGGCGGAACTTGGCTTGCTCGGCATGCTGGTGCCGGAAGAGCATGACGGCAGTGCCTCCGGCTATCTCTCCTTCACGCTCGCTATGGAAGAAATTGCTGCGGCGGATGGCGCGCTCTCGACGATCATGAGCGTTCATTCCACCCCCTGCACAACGGCGCTGATTAAATTCGGTAATGACGATCAGAAAGAGCGTTTCTTAAAACCGATGGCGCGCGGCGAATTTATCGGGGCATTTGCGCTCACCGAAGCGGGCGCGGGATCGGACGCGGCGGCCTTAAAAACCAAGGCCGTAAAAGATGGCGATGATTGGATCATCAATGGCTCCAAACAATTCATCACCTCGGGGAAAAATGGCGGAATGACATTGGTGTTCGCCGTGACCGACCCCAGCGCAGGGAAAAAAGGCATTAGCGCCTTTCTGGTTCCGACAGATACCAAGGGCTATAGCGTCTCCAAAATCGAAGACAAATTCGGCCAGCACGCAAGCGATACCTGCGCGCTGAATTTCGATGACATGCGCATCCCCGCCGCGAACATGCTTGGCGCAGAGGGTGAAGGCTACAAAATCGCGCTCTCGAATTTAGAAGGTGGACGCATCGGCATCTCCGCACAAGCCATCGGCATGGCGCGCGCGGCGTATGAATACGCGCTCGGCTATGCGGGCGAACGTGAGACCTTCGGCAAGCCCATCGCGCAGCATCAAGCGGTCTCTTTCAAGCTCGCCGACATGGCCACGCAGATCGAACTGGCGCGCACAATGCTGCACCATGTTGCGAATTTGCGCGACCACGATATACCCTGCACAAAAGAAGCGTGTATGGTGAAATTATTTAGCTCTGAGATGGCCGAAAAAGTCATCCATGATGCAATGCAAATTCTGGGCGGCTATGGCTATCTGGACGACCACCCGCTCGCGCGCATTTATGCCGATGCAAGGGTGTGCAGCATTTATGAAGGCACCTCGGACATCCAGCGCCTTGTAATCGGCAGAGAAATTTTGAAAGGATAAAACGATGAAA
>Ga0098074_1000814_pt1 | contig 18397 bp, 19 predicted proteins | sample 32_taG_FD_75064 | JGI IMG/M metagenome (GOLD analysis project Ga0098074, IMG submission 75064) | Marine viral communities from the Gulf of Mexico - 32_GoM_OMZ_CsCl metaG | ecosystem: Environmental > Aquatic > Marine > Oceanic | place: Atlantic Ocean: Gulf of Mexico | collected 2015-07-12
TTCCTGACGAAGAAAAGGCAGACGACTGATGGCCAGTGCCATTTCCGCCAACAAGGCTGAACTCCTCGCGATCGCCAACTCGGTCGCTTCGGAAAAGATGATCGACAAGGCGATCGTCATCGAGGCGATGGAAGAAGCGATCCAGAAATCTGCCCGCAACCGTTATGGTGCGGAAAACGACATCCGTGCCAAGCTCGATCCGCTGACCGGCGATCTGCGGCTGTGGCGCGTCGTCGAGGTCGTCGAGGAAGTCGAGGACTACTTCAAGCAGATCGATCTCAAGGCCGCCGAAAAGCTGCAGGACGATGCCAAGGTCGGTGACTTCATCGTCGATCCGCTGCCGCCGGTCGATCTCGGCCGTATCGACGCGCAGAGCGCGAAGCAGGTGATCTTCCAGAAGGTCCGCGATGCCGAACGCGAGCGCCAGTATGAAGAATTCAAGGACCGCGCGGGCGAAGTCATCACCGGCGTGATCAAGTCGGTCGAGTTCGGCCATGTGATCGTCAACCTCGGCCGTGCCGAAGGCGTGATCCGCCGCGACCAGCAGATCCCGCGCGAAGCCGCGCGGGTCGGCGAACGCGTGCGCGCGCTGATCACCAAGGTGGAACGCAACAACCGCGGCCCGCAGATCTTCCTCAGCCGCGCGCATCCCGATTTCATGCGCAAGCTGTTCGCGCAGGAAGTGCCCGAAATCTACGACGGCATCATCGAGATCAAGGCCGCCGCCCGCGACCCGGGCAGCCGGGCCAAGATCGGCGTGATCAGCCACGACAGCAGCATCGACCCGGTCGGCGCCTGCGTCGGCATGAAGGGCAGCCGCGTCCAGGCGGTCGTGCAGGAACTGCAGGGCGAAAAGATCGACATCATCCCCTGGAGCGATGACGGCGCGACCTTCATCGTCAACGCGCTCCAGCCGGCCACCGTCGCCCGCGTCGTGCTCGACGAGGAAGAGGGCCGCATCGAAGTCGTCGTGCCTGACGACCAGCTGTCGCTCGCCATCGGTCGCCGCGGCCAGAACGTGCGTCTCGCCAGCCAGCTGACAGGCAACCAGATCGACATCATGACCGAGGAAGAAGCCTCGGAAAAACGCCAGAAGGAATTCGCCGAGCGCTCGAAGATGTTCGAGGAAGAGCTCGACGTCGACGAAACGCTGTCGCAGCTGCTCGTCGCCGAAGGCTTCGCCGAACTCGAGGAAGTCGCCTATGTCGAGCTCGACGAGCTGGCGGCGATCGAAGGCTTCGACGAAGACCTGGCTGGCGAATTGCAGAACCGCGCACAGGAAGCGATCGACCGCCAGGAAGCCGCGCATCGCGAGGCACGCCGCGAACTGGGCGTCGAAGACGACCTCGCCGAACTGCCGCACCTCAGCGAAGCGATGCTTGTGACGCTGGGCAAGGCGGGTATCAAAACGCTCGACGACCTGGCGGATCTTGCCACCGACGAACTGATCCAGAAGAAGCGCGAAGCCCCGCGTCGGCGCAACAATGCCGACGGTCCGCCGATGCGCCGCCCCTCGGTCCGCGAACAGGACAAGGCCGGCGTGCTGGGCGAATACGGGTTGAGCGAAGAGCAGGGCAACGAGATCATCATGGCTGCCCGAGCGCACTGGTTCGACGACGAAGAGGAAGCCCCGGCACCTGCCGCAGCGACCGACACGCAGGAGGCCGCCGATGCGGACTCCACCCAATGAGCGCCTGACGTCCGACATCGCTGGCACGCCCAAGGCACGGAAAGCTTCCGAGCCCGAACGGCGGTGCATTCTTTCGGGGGAGACCGCCCCGCGCGAAACACTCGTGCGGCTGGCGGTTTCGCCTGCCGGACTGGTGCTGCCCGATGCGCATGAAAAAGCGCCCGGACGCGGCGCCTGGACCGGTGCCCCGCGCGCGGAATTCGCAGCGGCGCTGGCCTCGGGCAAGCTGAAGGGAGCGCTGGCGCGCGCGTTCAAGACCGGCGATCTGGAATTGCCCGAAACGCTGCCGCAGATGGTCGAGGATGCGCTGACTCGCGTGCTGCTCGACCGACTGGGGCTCGAAATGCGCGTCGGAAGCCTTATCTTGGGCACCCAGCGCATCGCGGAAGCGGCGCGCGGGGGCGCAGTGGCCATGCTGTTGCATGCCAATGATGCCAGCGAAGACGGGCGCAAGAAGCTCGACCAGGCGTGGCGCGTGGGACGCGATGCGGAAGGGTCGGGCGAGCGCGGTCTCGAACTGCCACTGGACCGGAGCGCTCTGTCTGTGGCATTGGGCCGCGACAATGTCGTCCATCTGGCGCTGGCCGATGATGCTGCGGTCGCGAGGGTCATGAAACCGCTGACGCGCCTCATGCACTATCTGGGGCATGACCTGCCCACCGCTGAGCGGCGCGCCTCCGTATGCGCGCCGGATGACGAACTGAACGAGACGAACGAGAGAAACGAGCAATAATGAGCGACGACGACAAGAAACCAGCCCGCAAGCCGCTGACCCTCAAGGGTGCTCAGCCGGGCGAGGTCAAGCAGACCTTCAGCCACGGCCGCACCAACAAGGTCGCGGTCGAGGTGAAGCGCCGCCGCAAGCTCGTGAAGCCCGGCGAAACCCCGCCTGCTGCGCCGCCCCCGCCGCCGCCGCCGCCCGCTCCCGAGCCGGCACCGGCTCCGGTGGCCAAGAAGGCTGCGCCGAAGAAACCGGCTGCGCCCGCCGACGAAACCCCGCAGGAACGCGTCGCGCGTCTGCAGCGCGAGGCCGAGGAAGATCGCCTGCGCCAGAGCGAGGACGCACGCAAGCGCGAGGAAGAGCAGGCCCGCCAGGCTGCCGAAGACCAGAAGAAACGCGCCGAAGAGAAGCGCAAGGCCGAGGAAGAGGCCGCCAAGGCCGCTACCGAGGAAGCGCAGAAGCCGGCGCAGCAGCCCGCGGAAGAACCCGCTGCGGCTGCTGGCGAAACCGCGGCGGAAACGCCTGCGGGTGACAAGGCCGCTGCCGGGACCCCGTCGCCGGCGCCGCGCCGCTTCACCCCGGTTGCGCGCCCCGAGCCCAAGAAGCCCGAGCGCAAGAAGAAGGACGACAAGGCCGCGCGCACTGCCGAGAAGCCGGACAAGCGCCGCGCCGGCAAGCTGACGGTCAACAAGGCCCTCAACGAGGACGAAGGACGCCGTGCGCGTTCGCTCGCCGCGCTCAAGCGCGCCCGCGAGAAGGAGCGCCGCATGCAGGGCGGCCCCTCGAAGCCGCGCGAAAAGCAGGTCCGCGACGTCATCGTCCCCGAAGCCATCACGGTTGGCGAACTGGCCAAGCGGATGGGCGAAAAGGGTGCCGATCTCGTCAAGGAACTCTTCAATCTCGACATGATGGTGACCGTCAACCAGACGATCGACCAGGACACTGCGGAATTGCTGGTCGACCAGTTCGGCCACAACATCCAGAAGGTCTCGGAAGCCGATGTCGACATCGCCAATGTCGATGACGTCGATCCGCCCGAGACGCTCAAGCCGCGTCCCGCGGTGGTCACGATCATGGGCCATGTCGACCACGGCAAGACCAGCCTGCTCGACGCCCTGCGCGGCGCCAATGTCGTCAAGGGCGAAGCCGGCGGCATCACGCAGCATATCGGCAGCTACCAGGTGAATACGAAGGGCGGCGATACGATCACCTTCCTCGACACGCCGGGTCACGCCGCCTTTACCGAGATGCGCCAGCGCGGTGCCAATGTCACCGATATCGTGGTGCTGGTGGTGGCGGCCGACGACGGCATCATGCCGCAGACGATCGAGGCCATCAATCACACCAAGGCCGCGGGCGTCCCGATGATCGTCGCGATCAACAAGATGGACAAGCCCGAAGCCAATCCGGACAACATCCGCACGCGCTTGCTCGAACATGAAGTGATCGTCGAGAAGATGTCGGGCGATGTGCAGGACGTGGAAATCTCGGCCAAGGAGAAGTCCGGTCTCGACAAGCTGCTCGACGCGATCAGCCTGCAGGCCGAACTGCTCGAGCTGAAGGCCAATCCCGACCGCATGGCCGAAGCCACGGTCATCGAAGCGCAGCTCGACAAGGGCCGCGGCCCGGTGGCCACCGTGCTCGTCACGCGCGGTACGCTGGAGCGCGGCAACACCTTCGTGGTCGGTACGCAGAGCGGCCGCGTCCGCGCGATCGTCAACGACCAGGGCAAGCAGATCAAGAAGGCCGGTCCGTCGATGCCGGTCGAGGTCCTCGGCCTTGGCGGCGTGCCGTCGGCCGGTGACGTGCTGAGCGTGGTCGAGAACGAACAGCGTGCCCGCGAAGTCGCCGAATACCGCCAGGAAAAGGCAACCGAGAAGCGCACCGCGCTGGCCCCGACCAGCTTCGATACGATGTTCAACAACCTCGCGTCGAATGTGGTCGAGTTCCCCGTACTGGTGAAAGCCGATGTGCAGGGTTCGGTGGAAGCCATCACGACCGCGTTGCACAATCTGTCGAACGATCTCATCAAGGTCCGCGTGCTGCACGCCGGCGTGGGTGCGATCACCGAAAGCGATGTCCAGCTGGCGGCTGCTTCCAACGCGCCGATCATCGGCTTCAACGTGCGTCCCAACGCCAAGGCGCGCGAACTGGTGAAGCGCGACGGCGTCGAGATGAAGTATTACGACGTCATCTATCACCTGACCGAGGAAATCGCGAAGGAGATGGCAGGCGAGCTGGGTCCGGAACGGATCGAACACGTCGTGGGCCGTGCCGCGGTCAAGGAAGTGTTCCGTTCGGGCAAGAAGGACAAGGCCGCCGGCCTGCTGGTCGAGGAAGGCGTCATCCGCAAGGGCCTGTTCGCCCGTCTCACGCGCGACGACGTCATCGTTTCGGCAACGACCATCGCATCGCTGCGGCGCTTCAAGGACGACGTGGACGAAGTCCGCGCCGGGCTCGAATGCGGCGTGGTGCTGGCCGATACCAACGACATCAAGGCGGGCGACCAGCTCGAAGTCTTCGAAGTCGAGGAGCGCGAACGCACGCTGTGACCGGGGGCTGAGGACGGATGGCGAAAATCCACGAAGGCAGGCGTTCGCCATCGGCCGAGCTGATGGCGAGCGACTTCGTCTCCTTCGATGTGGAGCGGGGCGAGCTGACCACGCGCTACACCCCGCCGCCGAGCTTCGCGAGCCCGCGCGGCGCGGTGCAGGGGGGCCTCATCGCGGGGTTCCTCGATGAAGTGATGGGCGGGCGCTGCTCGCCGTTACCGAAGCCCGCTTCGGTGCGGCGGAGCAGCGCCTGCCGCTCAATCTCGACATGAACCTCACCTATTTGCGCATGGTCCCGATGGAAACCGTCACTGCCAGGGGACGCGTGCTCAAGCTGGGCAAACGGGTCGCCTTCCTCGAGGGCGAGCTGTTCGACAAGGACGGCAATCTGCTGGTGCGCGCCACTTCGAGCGCCATTCCCACGCCGCTGCCGGGAAAGGACGACTGATGGCCGACAATGCCATCCTCGGCGCACCGCACGCCAAATTGCTGGGCGTGAAGTTCGACCATTTCGACAAGGACCGCGAGGAAATCACCCTGCGTTTCCACGCGCCCGACAGTTTCATCACCCCGCGCGGCAGCGTGCAGGGCGGGCTCGTCGCGGGCTTCCTCGACGAGGTGATGGGCTGGGCGCATGTCTGGGCCACCGACCACGAAGAAGCGCCGCTCAATCTCGACATATCGATGAGCCTGCTAAAGCCGGTCATGGCCGGGCCGGTGATCGGCAAGGGCCGCGTGATCCGCCGCGGGCGCAAGGTCATCTTCCTCGAAGGCGAACTGTTCGATGAGGCGGGCAAGCTGCTCGCCCGCGCAACCAGCACCGCAATCCCCACGCCGCGCCCGGGCGGGTCCGCCTGATGGGGCGTCATCTCGCTCTGCTCGGGTCGATCAATGTCGGCGGCAACCGTATCACGATGGCGGATCTGGTCGGCGCGCTGACCAGGCACGGCTTCGCCGATGTCGAGACCGTCGTCGCCAGCGGCAATATCCTGTTCGACCCGCCAACCGGCGTGTTGGAAAAGGAACTGCCCGACCGGATAGCCGATATCGTGCGCAGCGAACTGGGCGTCGATACCTTCGCACTGGTACTCAGCGCCGCCGAACTGGAAGCGGCGATCGCGGAAAATCCCTTCTCCGGCACGGGCGAAGACAAATTCGTCCACGTCCACTTTCTCACCGCGCAGCCCGGACCGGAACGCTTCGAACGGCTCCTTGCCGACCATGCCGGGCGCGGGGACGAGCGGATCGCCCCCGGAACACGCGCACTCCATATCGATTATGTGAACGGTGTCGGCACCAGCAAGCTGACTGCCGCCTTTATCGAGCGCCGCCTCGGCTGCCAGGGCACGGCGCGCAACATGCGATCGCTCAAGCGACTTACCGAAAGACTTGCCTGATGGCCCGAAACGACTCCACTCCCGAACAGCAATCGGTCCGCGTCCTCAAGGTGGGCGAGCGGGTCCGCCATATCCTGTCCGAACTGCTCGCGCGCGGCGAGGCGCATGACGACGTGCTTTCCGCCAGCAACATCGCGGTGACGGAAGTGCGCATGACACCCGACCTGCGCAACGCCAAGGCCTATGTGAAGCCGCTGCTCGGCGAAGACGAGGGCCAGGTGCTCAAGGCGCTGCGGACCAACACCGCGTTCTTCCAGAAGGAAGTCGCGCAGCGGCTCGGTCTGAAATTCGCCCCCAGGCTCAATTTCCAGCCCGACGAGAGCTTCGACGAAGCCAGCCGGATCGAAAAGCTGCTGTCCGACCCCAAGGTCGCGCGCGACCTCGACGATACCGACGACTAGGCGCGCGCCCGGGGTTCCATGCACCTGCGGTTCGTCATTCCCGCGCTGACGGGAATGACGAACGCATGGATCAATTCATGAGCGGCGCCGCGGGTGCCGCGACTTCCGGCAGCATGTAGCCGACCGGCGCATCCGGCCCGAGCGGAATGCCGAGGTAGAACCACAGCACGATCAGCACCGTACCCGAGATGAGCAGCCAGACCGAATAGGGGATCATCATCGCGGTCAGGCTGCCCAGGCCGAAGTCCTTCTGCCAGCGCTGCGCGAAGACCAGGATCAGCGGGAAGTAGACCATCAGCGGGGTGATGATATTGGTCGCGCTGTCGCCGACGCGGTACGCTGCGGTCGCGCCTTCCGGGCTGATCCCCAGCAGCATGAGCATCGGCACGAGGATCGGCGCAAGCAGTGCCCACTTGGCGCTTGCCGAGCCCACGAACAGGTTGAGCAGCCCGGTGAACAGCACCATCAGGCCGAGCACCAGCGGAAGCGGCAGGCCGGTCGACTGGATCGCCGCCGCGCCATGCACCGCGCTGATAAGGCCGAGGTTCGACCAGCCGAACATCGCCACGAAATGCGCAGCGGCGAAGGCGAGCACGAGGTAATAGCCCATGTCCTTCATGCTCTCGGCCATCATCTCGACCAGGTCGCGGTGCGACCTGATCTTGCCGGTCGCGCGGCCATAGGCCCAGCCGGTCAGCAGGAACAGCAGGAAGAAGGCGGCGACGAGGCTGCGGTAGAGCGGCGCAAGCTGCGTATGGATCGAACAATCGGCCGCAGGGACCGCCTCGCATGCGGCTTCGTCGACCAGCGGCGTGCCCGGGGCGAAGACCATCAGCAGCCAGAGCGCGACCACGAACAGCGCGGCATAGCCGGCATGCCGCAGCCCCTTGGCCGCCAGCGCGCCGCTTTCGTCGGCGGGATCGGGGCTCATGTCGTCGGCCTGCGCGCCGGCGGTCGCGCCGCCTTTCCACGGGCCGAGCCGCGGTTCGACGATCTTGTCGGTGACATACCAGATGATCGGCAGGTACACGAAGGTCATCACGCTGATGAAGAACCAGTTGCCCGCGATATTGGCAGTCCACAGCGGATCCAGCGCGCTCGCGCCCACCGCTTCCTCGGTGATCCCGAACAGCAGCGCATCGAGCTGGCCGGGCGAGATATTGGCCGAGAAACCGCCTGACACGCCGGCGAATGCGGCGGCGATCCCGGCCAGCGGATGGCGCCCGGCGGCGGCGAAAAGGATGCCGGCAAGCGGGATCAGCACAACATAGCCCGCATCGGCAGCATGGTTGCCGAGCATTGCGACCAGCGCAACCACCGGGGTGAGCAGTGCTTTGGGCGCGCTCTTGACCGCTTTCGACATGCCGGCGGCGAAGAAGCCCGAACGTTCCGCGACGCCCGCGCCGAGCATCACGACGAGCACGTAGCCGAGCGGGTGGAAGTGCGTGAACGTGGCGGGCATTTCGACCCACAGGCGCTGGATGTTCTCGGGCGAGAGCAGGCTGACCGCGTCGATCCGCAGCGCGGACCCGGTCGCTTCGTCGATGGCGGTGGGGTGGAAGGCCGACACGCCCGAGAGCGCCGCGACGATCGAAACCACCACCAGCGCGATAATCAGGTAGAAGAAGATGAATACCGGGTCGGGCAGTTTGTTGCCCGTCCGCTCGACCCAGCCCAGAATGCCGGTCTGGGTGTTTTCCGCTGTCGTCGCTTCAGCCATCGAAGTTCCCTGATCTCTTGTCGTCTCTCGTTGGGGCGATCATCCCCGATCGCATGTGACGCCCTTCTTAACAGCCACGCCGCCGGGGGCTAGGGCCAGCGCATGGCCAAGCTCTATTTCTATTATGCCAGCATGAATGCGGGAAAGAGCAGCACGCTGCTGCAGGCCGCATTCAACTACAACGAGCGCGGAATGCGGGTTTCGCTGTGGACCGCTGCGCTCGACGACCGGCCGGGTTTCGGTGCGATCTCGAGCCGGATCGGCCTGGCCAGCGAAGCGCATCGCTACGACGCGCAAACCGATATCGAAGCGCGCGTGCTGGGCGACCATGGGGAGGAGCGGATCGCCTGCGTGCTGGTGGACGAAGCGCAGTTCCTGTCCGAAACGCAGGTATGGCAACTTGCGCGGCTGGCCGACGCGGCGGACATTCCAGTGCTGTGTTATGGGCTGCGCACCGATTTCCAGGGAAAGCTGTTCCCCGGCTCCGCCACGCTGCTGGGCATTGCCGATGCGCTGGTTGAGCTGAAGGCGGTGTGCGATTGCGGGCGCAAGGCGATCATGAACCTGCGCGTCGATGCGGAGGGACGGGCGGTGAGCGAAGGCGCCCAGACCGAAATCGGCGGTAACGACCGTTATGTCGCGCTGTGCCGCCGGCACTTCGTGGACAAGCTGGGCGGGGCCTATCCCGGCGAACCGCTGGCGGGTTAGTCCGGCGCACCCTATCTAGCCTGCCATGACCGAAACGCTTCTTCTCGCGGTGATTCTCATCCCGTGCCTGATTGTCGCCATCGTGTTTCACGAGGTGGCGCATGGCTGGGTCGCGCTGGCGCTGGGCGATCCCACCGCCAAGGAACAGCGGCGGCTGTCGCTCAACCCGATCCGCCATGTCGACCCGATCGGCACGCTGCTGGTGCCCGGGGCGCTGGCGCTGTTCGGCGGGCCGATCTTCGGCTGGGCCAAGCCCGTCCCGGTGCGCGGCGAACGGCTGCGCGATCCGCGGTTCGGCATGGTCGCGGTGGCGGCCGCCGGGCCGGGCACAAATCTCGTGCTGGCACTGGTCGGCGCGCTGTTGCTCGGTGCAGTATCGGGGGCGATCATCGCCGCCGGCGCCATGCCGCCCGAATGGCTGGTCACTGCGGGCGGGACATTCATCCTGATCAATGTCTTCCTCGCCTTGTTCAACCTGCTGCCGATCCCCCCCTTCGACGGTTCGCACATCGTCGGCGGGCTGCTGCCGCGCAAATGGGCGGGCAATTGGCAGAAGCTGCAGTCGCTGGGCATGCTGTTCTTCGTCGTCCTGATCGCCGCGACCTGGGCATTCCCCGATAGCGGGCTGATCGAGAACACCGTCCTACCGCCGGTGCTGTGGCTGCAGGAACACTATTTCGCCATCGCCGAATGGGTTGCACGCGGGATCGCCGAATGACCGATCGGAAGGCGCCTCCGCATGGCTGGCTGATCCTCGACAAGCCGCGCGGGCTGGGTTCGACGCAGGCGGTCGGCATGGTCAAGCGCGTGCTACGCCAGGGCGGCTATGCCAAGACCAAGGTCGGGCATGGCGGCACGCTCGATCCGCTGGCCGAAGGCGTGCTCCCGATCGCATTGGGCGAAGCGACCAAGCTTGCGGGCCGCATGCTCGATGCTGACAAGATCTACGCCTTCACCATCCAGTTCGGCGAGGAAACCGCTACGCTCGATACCGAGGGCGAGGTCACCGAGCGCAGCGATCGCCGGCCGCCGATGGCAGCGATCGCGGGCGTACTCGACCATTTCACCGGCCCCATCGAACAGGTGCCGCCCGCTTATTCGGCGCTGAAGATCGACGGCAAGCGCGCCTACGATCGTGCCCGCGCCGGCGAAACGGTCGAAATGAAGACCCGCGCCGTGACAGTTCACGACCTTTATCTTGCCGGTCATCCCCGCGAAGGCGGGGATCCAGATAAGGGCAGTTCTCTCGCTCGGGGGCGGCTGGACCCCCGCCTTCGCGGGGGTGACGATAGTGGTGCTGGCCTCGTCAGCACATTCCAGACCACTGCCGGGCGGCCCGACCCCTACGATCCGCAGGCGCCGCTCGAACTGGCGGACAGCGTCACGCTGGTCGCGCATGTCTCCAAGGGGACATACATCCGGTCGCTGGCACGGGACATCGCACGCGCGCTTGGCACGCTGGGTCACGTCACCTATCTCAGGCGCATCAAGGCTGGCCCGTTCCGCGAGGAACAGGCGATTTCGCTGGACAAGCTTGAGGAAATCGCTAAGGGCGCGGCCATCGAGAACCTTCTCTTGCCGCTCGAGGCCGGACTGGACGACATCCCGGTTCTGACACTCGATCCCGACAGCGCGCAGGCGGTCCGCCAGGGCCGGGTATTGTCGGAACTGCCCCATACCGACGGGCTCCATCTCGCCAGCTTGCACGATGTGCCGGTGGCCCTGGTGGAAGTCGACGGTGGCACGGCCAAGGTCGTGCGGGGTTTCAACCTGCCGGATGTCGCGGAGTAGAATACATGTCGGTTACTGCCGAAAAGAAACAGGAAATCATCAAGGACAACGCCCAGGCCAAGGGCGATACCGGTTCGCCGGAAGTCCAGGTCGCCATTCTGACCGAACGCATTCGCAACCTGACCGAGCACTTCAAGTCCAACCACAAGGACAATCACTCGCGTCGCGGTCTGCTGATGATGGTCAACAAGCGCCGCAACCTGCTCGCCTATCTCAAGAAGACGGACGTCGAGCGGTACAATGCGCTGATCCAGAAGCTGGGTCTTCGCAAATAAGAGTTTCTCGAAGGGGTGGCTCAGGCCGCCCCTTTGTTTATCCGGCCTGCGCGCAATACGGCGCGGGGCTGGAAAATGGAGGCGCGAAAAGCCTCGGACCGGACCGGGACGGAATACCCGGCACAGTAGGCCCCGCACCGCAATAAGGCCGTGCGGGTTCATAAGGAAAATACATGTTCGACACGAAAACCGTATCGCTGGAGTGGGGCGGAAAGACCCTCACCCTCGAAACCGGCCGCATCGCCCGTCAGGCTGACGGCGCCGTTCTGGCCACCTATGGCGAAACCGTGGTGCTGTGCGCCGTGACCGCCGCCAAGAGTGTACGCGAAGGGCAGGACTTCTTCCCGCTGACCGTCCACTACCAGGAAAAATTCTCCGCTGCGGGCCGCATTCCCGGCGGCTTCTTCAAGCGCGAAGGCCGCGCCACGGAGAAAGAAACGCTCACCTCGCGTCTCATCGACCGCCCCGTACGGCCGCTGTTCCCCGAAGGTTTCTACAACGAAATCAACGTGATCTGCCAGGTCCTGTCGTATGACGGCGAGACCGAGCCCGATATCGTCGCGATGATCGCCGCTTCGGCTGCGCTGACCATCAGCGGCGTGCCCTTCATGGGCCCGATCGGTGCTGCACGCGTCGGTTTCCGCAATGGCGAATACGAACTCAACCCGAGCCTCGAAAGCGCGCTCGACGAAGAAGGTCGCCTCGACCTCGTCGTTGCCGCAACGCAGGACGCGGTGATGATGGTCGAATCCGAAGCCAAGGAACTGACCGAAGAGGAAATGCTCGGCGCCGTCATGTTCGCGCATGAGGAAAGCCGCAAGGTCATCGGCGCGATCGTCGACCTGGCCGAGCAGGCCGCCAAGGAACCGTGGGAAATCGACACTTCGGACGATACCTCGGCGATCAAGGAAAAGCTGCGCGGCATCGTCGGCGACGACATCGCCGCCGCCTACAAGTTGACCGACAAGTCGGCGCGTTCGGATGCGCTCAACGATGCGCGGGCCAAGGCCAAGGAAGCCTTCGCCGAAGAAGAAGCGCAGACGCAGATGGTCGCCAACAAGGCGGTCAAGAAGCTGGAAGCGGAAATCGTTCGCGGCGCCATCCTCAAGGACGGCCAGCGCATTGACGGCCGCAAGCTCGATCAGGTCCGCCCGATCGAGGCGATGGTCGGCCTGCTGCCCCGCACGCATGGTTCGGCGCTGTTCACCCGCGGTGAGACGCAGGCGATCTGCACCACTACGCTGGGCACCAAGGATGCCGAGCAGATGATCGACGGTCTCGAAGGCCTCTCGTACAACAACTTCATGCTGCACTATAACTTCCCGCCCTATTCGGTCGGCGAAGTGGGCCGCTTCGGCTTCACCAGCCGCCGCGAGACCGGTCACGGCAAGCTTGCATGGCGTGCGCTGCACCCGGTGCTGCCCAAGCATGAAGACTTCCCCTATACCATCCGCATCCTGTCGGACATCACCGAGTCAAACGGCTCGTCCTCGATGGCGACCGTCTGCGGTGGCTGTCTGTCGATGATGGATGCCGGCGTTCCGATCGAACGCCCGGTGTCGGGCATCGCCATGGGCCTGATCCTCGAAGGCGACGACTTTGCGGTCCTGTCGGACATCCTCGGTGACGAAGATCACCTGGGCGACATGGACTTCAAGGTTGCCGGTTCCGAAAAGGGCATCACCTCGCTCCAGATGGACATCAAGGTCGCCGGCATTACGCAGGAGATCATGAAGACCGCGCTGGAGCAGGCCAAGGGCGGCCGCGCGCACATCCTCGGTGAGATGAACAAGGCGCTGACCGGCGCCCGTACCGAGGTTTCCAAGCACGCCCCGCGCATCGAGACGATGCAGATCGACAAGTCGAAGATCCGCGACGTCATCGGCACGGGCGGCAAGGTGATCCGCGAGATCGTTGCCGAAACCGGCGCCAAGGTCGACATCGACGACGAGGGCGTGATCAAGATCAGCTCCTCCAACGCCGACGAGATCGAAGCCGCACGCAAGTGGATCGAAGGCATCGTCGAAGAGGCGGAAGTCGGCAAGATCTACAATGGCAAGGTCGTCAACATCGTCGACTTCGGCGCCTTCGTGAACTTCATGGGCGGCAAGGACGGTCTCGTCCACGTCAGCGAAATGAAGAACGAGCGCGTCGAGAAGCCGACCGACGTCGTGTCGGAAGGCCAGGAAGTGAAGGTCAAGGTCCTCGAGATCGACCAGCGCGGCAAGGTCCGCCTGTCGATGCGCGTGGTCGACCAGGAAACCGGCGAAGAGCTGGAAGACACCCGCCCTGCGCGCGAACCGCGCGGTGACCGTGGCCCGCGTGGCGGCGGTGGTGGCCGTGGCGGCGATCGCCGCGGTGGCCGGGGTGGTCCGCGTCGCGACCGCGATGGCGGCGGGAACAAGGACGGGGGCGGTGAAGCCCACGTGCCCGACTTCCTGAAGGACTGATCCTTCGCTAGGCATTACAGGGGGTCGCGGGTCCGCCCGCGGCCCCCTTTGCTTTGGAGAATAGACGATGCTTCCGCGCGAGACGCTCGCCACTGCCCAAGTCCCCGACGGCGAAACGCTGACGCTGGTCAGCCACGGCCGCGATTTCATCATCATGCTCGGCCGCGACGAGCTGATGGGGACGCGCATGCAGTTTTCCGAAGAACAGCTGGCCGAGCTGACGCTGGCTGAACTGGATGCGCCGCGCCCGCGGGTGCTGATCGGCGGCTATGGCATGGGCTTTACCTACCGCGCGGCGCTGGCGAAACTGCCCGAGGGCGGCTCGGTCACGGTGGCCGAAATCGTCCCCGACATCCTCGAATGGGCTGCAGGGCCGCTGGCGCATCTGACCGGCGACAGCCTGTCCGACCCGCGCGGCGAAGTGGTGATCTGCGATGTCGCGGCGTTGATCGACGATGCCAATGACGGCACGACGCCGAAATACGACGCCATATTGCTGGATGTCGACAACGGTCCCGACGGGATCGTGCGCGATGCCAATTTCCGGATCTATACGAAGACCGGGCTGGGCAAGGCGCGCGATGCGCTGCGACCCGGCGGTATCCTTGCCGTGTGGTCAGCCGCGCCCGACCACAAGTTCACCCAGCGGCTCAAGGACAGCGGGTTCAGCGTCGAGGTGCGCGAAGTGCGGGCGCGGCCCAACAACAAGGGGCCGCGCCACACGATCTGGTTTGCGCGCAAGCGCTAGCGCTTGATCCGCATCCGGCCCATGAAGTCCATCTTGCCCACGGGCAGGCCCTTCATCCGCAGGATGTTGTAGGCGGTGGCGCAGTGGAAATAGAAGTTCGGCTGGCTGAAGGTGAGCAGGAAGTCCTCGGCATTGAAATCCATGCCGCGGTCCTTGAACTCGAACCGCATTGGTTGGCCGATCCAGCCTTCCATTTCCTCTTCGGTCAGCGCTTCCAGCGTTTCGCGCGCGCCCGATAGCTTTTCGCGCAGCGCGTCGAAGCTTGTCGGCGGCGGGTTGAGATCGGGCGAATAGAGTCCCGCCCGCACGCCCTCGATCGACCCCTGTGTATGCTCGGCCACGCATTTGACCTGGTAGGACCACGGCAGCATGTCGTCGAACACGCGCGCATTGATGAAGTCGTCATGCCCGCAATCGTGCTCGCTGCACCATTTTTCTGCTGTATCGACCAAGTGGCGGGCGGTCCCAAGCATTTGCAGGGCGCTCGGAACATAGGCAGCGTGTAGCGAAAGCGGCATGTAAGTCTCCTCTCTGAAAGCGCGCGAACATAGGCAAGATGCCCGGCGATGCCAGCGGCAATCGCGTCAGACGCCGTGCACCAGGCGCGGCTGTGAATGCTTCCCGTCCTGCCACAGCAGCAGCTGATCCCTGCCGGCGTCCTTCGCCGCGTAGAGCGCCTCGTCGCCGCGCTTGACCGCGCTGTCGAGCGTGTCGTTCGGCCGCACTTCGGTCAGCCCGGCACTCGCCGTGACGGGGAAGGGGACCTCGGGGACCTTTTCAAGTACCGACAGGGTAATCTGCCGCCGGACGGTCTCTGCCAGTCGTTGATAATCCTCGCCATAGATCAGCACGACGAACTCCTCTCCGCCCTGCCTGGCGGGGAATACGTTCTCCTGCTTCAGGCCCTCGGCAACCGCGATCAGGACCTCGTCGCCGGTATCGTGGCCGAACATGTCGTTGATGCGTTTGAAATGATCGCAATCGATGACCGCCAGCGCGGCAGGGCGCGGATGGGCGGGATCGCGAAAGCGCAGCGCGAGCCCGCGTCGGTTGGCTATCTCAGTCAGCGGATCGGTAGCGACCGCGATCCGCGCTTCGCTGACGTCGGCCCAGGCTTCGTCGCGTTCGCGCTTGACCGTGAGATAGCCGTTGATGACGCCGCCAGCAGTAACCATGAAATCGACCAGCACCGCAAGCAGCGCGGCCACCGGCCAATAGGGAACGGGCGCGCCGGTACTCAACTCATACGCAAGGACTAGCAAGCCGAGGATGATCAATGGTGCATAGCCGACAGCCTGATACTGCGCGAACCTGCTGCCTGATCGGACGGCTGCCGCAAGACCGGCCGTCATGCCGAGGATCATCGTGAGCAGAAGGAGGTCGTGCACCAGGTCGAAGCCCGGCCATAGCGGCGCCAATGCTGTAGCGATCGCCCCGACGACGCCGACGATGAAAAGGGTCCGCAGCCAGTAGCGGATCCGCGCAAATCGAGGCCGGTTTTCGATATAGGCGGCGAGAAACGGTCCGGTGCTGCCGATCGCGATCGACAAGGCGATCTCGCCGATATCGGTCCGGAATTCGCCCCCAAGTGTCGGGCTGGTGAGCGCTACCGGGAACAAGGCAACGCTCATTATCGCGAAACACAGCGCGCGCAATGCTGCCCAAAGCAGGAAGCTGCGCCGCACCAACGGATACACTGCTAGAGCCAGCAGCCCGACAGTCAGTGCAATCCCCAAGAATGCGCCAAGACCGACGCTACCCCATTCCATCTCTTCCGCCCCCCAACGGTTCCGCACACCAAGCCGCCCCCCGCGCTGCGGGAGGTGGCCGAGTGTCCTTGGGTGTAAACGCCGTCCCGTTGTGGGCTAGGCGAGGAGCGACCCGCTAAAATCTCGGTTAGCGTACCCGCGGTCCGCCGAACGGCAGCGGCGGAGGGGGACGGCGCGCGCCGCGCGGCAGCTGGGCCTGGTAGGCCCGGCCGCAGTGTTCGACGCAATAGGGGAAGCCGGGGTTCACGGCCTCGCCGCAGAAATGGAAATCGGGTTCGCCCGGGTGTCCCATCGGCCAGCGGCAGACCTTGTCCGACAGATCCAGCAGGCTGGTCTTGTCGGCGATTTCGGGGCTCGGCTTGGCCGGGACCAGGCGGCGCGGCGGCGCTGGGGGAATCGGGGGCTGCTGGTCACCGGGACCCTGGCGCAGGAAGCCACCCGGCCCGACCGAGACGATCTTGGGCAGGTTGGAATTCTTGTTCGGCATCGGCTGCGACGGGTTGCCGGCATCCTGCCGCGGTGCAGGCGGCGGTGCTGCCGGTTCCAGCGGGGCGGCCGGCGCAGCAGCAGCGGCCGGCTTGGCTGCGGGCTTCGCCGCTTTCTTGGGCGCCGGTGCCTTGGGCGCGGCCTTGGGGGCAGCGGCGGCCTTCTTCTTGTCGTTGGCCTTGACCGGCGACGGGCGCGACTTGAGACCGAGGCGGTGCGCCTTGCCGATCACGGCATTGCGGCTCACCCCGCCCAGCTCGTCGGCGATCTGGCTGGCGGTCGAACCGCCTTCCCACATCTTCTTAAGCGTTGCGATCCGTTCGTCGGTCCAGCTCATGTACAGTCCTGTATCTCGTGTCTTGGCGCCGCGGCTTGCATGCCGTGACGCTTGGGCCTAGGCGCGCCCTATGGTCGATCAAGCTCAGCCCAAATCGCTCGGAAGCGATCATCCGGACGCATCCTTCGTCGAAGGTAATGCCGGAGGGGAGAGCAGGTTTCCGCCGCGGGGTCGCCCGGTGATCCGCGGAATCAACCGGATTGGCCTGTGGAGCCTCTATATGAAGGAGGTCCGCCGGTTTCTCAAGGTCCAGACGCAGACAATCTGGGCTCCGGCAGTCACCACGGTGCTTTTTCTCGTGATCTTCTCGGTCGCGCTGGGGCGGGGCGGGCGCGAGGTGCTGGGCGTCAATTTCCCCACCTTCGTCGCACCCGGCCTGATTGCCATGGCGATGATGCAGAACGCCTTCGCCAATTCCTCCTTCTCGCTGCTTTCCGGCAAGATCCAGGGGACCATCATCGACCTGCTGATGCCGCCGCTGTCCGAAGGCGAGCTGATGTGCGGTATCGTAGGGGCAGCGATGACCCGCGCAGTGGCGGTCGGCTTCGTCGTCGCGGGGGCAATGATGCTGTATCCCGGAGTGAGCCTGGCGATGGCGCATCCCTGGGCGGTGATGTGGTTCGGGCTGATGGGCGCGATGATGCTCGCGCTGCTTGGCCTGCTCGCATCGATCTGGGCGGAGAAATTCGACCACAATGCCGCGGTGACCAATTTCGTCGTCGCGCCGCTGGCGATGCTGTCGGGGACGTTCTACGTCATCGACCGGCTTGCACCGGCCTTCCAGGCGGTCAGCCGCGCCAATCCCTTCTTCTACGTGATCTCGGGCTTTCGCTACGGCTTTCTCGGACGCAGCGACATCGGCGATGCGGCGGCGGTGACGATGGCCGCGCTGGGCCTGTTCGCGCTCAACGCAGTGCTGGCCTTCGCCACCTACCGGATCCTGAAGTCGGGCTGGAAGATCAAGAACTGATCGTTCGCCGCGCGCCGCTCAGTGGGTCAGGCTGACCCGCATGCGGTAGCGCCCGTTTTCGAACTGTTCGAAATACTGGTGCACATCGGGGTGCGACACCGGCCCCGAAACCGAATCCGTCACCAAGTTCTGTTGGCTGACGTAGGCGACGTAATCGCTGTCGTCGCTTTCGGCGAGCAGGTGGTAGAACGGCTGGTTGCGATCGGGGCGGATATCCTCGGGGATCGCTTCGTACCATTCGTCGCTGTTGGCGAAAACGGGGTCGATGTCGAAAATCACGCCGCGGAAATCGAACACGCGGTGTTTGACCACGTCACCGATGGCGAAGCGGCTCTTGACGCGGCGCGGCACATCGATGGTGCGACCGGCCTGGGCGGAGAAA
>Ga0098074_1000815_pt1 | contig 18393 bp, 31 predicted proteins | sample 32_taG_FD_75064 | JGI IMG/M metagenome (GOLD analysis project Ga0098074, IMG submission 75064) | Marine viral communities from the Gulf of Mexico - 32_GoM_OMZ_CsCl metaG | ecosystem: Environmental > Aquatic > Marine > Oceanic | place: Atlantic Ocean: Gulf of Mexico | collected 2015-07-12
CCATGACCTTGCCGGTCTCGTAGAGGAGCTTGCCGCGCTGCTGGAAGGCCGCGAGCGCGTCGAACTTGGAGGCGAAGCCGGCGCCATGCTGCGCAGAGAGCGCCCAGCCGGTGCGCCCGGCGAAATCGTAATCGTCTGTCCACCAGTAAGTGATGCCGAATCTCGACTGATGCTCGATTAGCCAGACGAAGCCGCAGGGCCAAGGCTGACCGGTCGATCCGTAGTGAACGGGCAGGGTGGGGATCATGCTACTCTCCTCTTTCAAGCGAATTCGCCGCATCCGTTGTGGAAATCAAACACTTTCAGGCGGAAGACCTTGCGATCAACATGTGACACCCGGTGCACCTTGTCCTCGTCGAGCATCTCGAATTGCCCGCGCTGCTTGCGCCACGTGTAATTGGAATCCACGCCATCGACGAAGACGCGTTTGTCTCGCTTCAGAAGGACCCTATCTTCGTCGACCATCGCGCCTCTCCATGCCGCCTTCATGAGAACGCAACCAGATCGGTGCTGCATTGCATGTCTCAATATATAGACAGCATGGATTGAAGAGTGCACCGTTGTCTAGGGCGAGTTCGTTGATCAGGCGCGGTCACCTGCCGGAACTGCATGGAGCCACGCTTAGATCGCCGGAACATGCGGGGAGAGGTGGCCTTCGAAGTGGCTCCCTATGCAACCCACTGGAAGTCGACGACTCTGACCTTGCTGAGGGGAAGGCTGCTGCTGATCTCGCGCTGAAGGAAGGCCAGGATCGCATCGCCTTTGGTCTTGAATAGCGCGGATTTATCCTCTGCACGGGACCATAGCGTTTTGTCGCGAAAGAACGTGTCGGTCCAGAACAGGGAACTCGATCCATATGGGGTCTCGACGCGCCAGTAGACGCCTTCCTTTGGCCTCTGACCGGTCGCTCCGTAGTGGGCCGGAAGGGTGATCTTCGCTGGGACAAGCATGTCGAACCTCTGTGCAGTGCTTGATCTACTCTAGGACGCTGGCGTCCAGGTGCAATGACTGCTCCCTACGCCCCGGCTTCCGACGCACTCCGGAACTGGACGCAGTTCACCCCGAGTCCGCTCGGATCCGGCATCGCCGCCTGCGTCATGAACGGCGGCTCGCCGCCCTTCTGCGGGGTGGGGAACATGCAGGGCGTATCGCCCTTACCCTCATACTCGCAATTCACGCAGCACTCGGTGGCGGCGAGCTGGCGGCCGAGCGTCTGGATGGCGGACATCCGATCCGTGTCGGCCTGCTGGCACTCCGGTGAGCACCACAGCGACGAAGTCGGGTTCGGTCGGGGGCAGTAGCGGCAGTATGTCGTATCAGGCATCGCTGGCGCCTCTCTTGCTGTCGGCCTCGGGCCAGGCCCATTCCTCGTATTCGTCCTGTGGCCCATTGAGAGCCACCTCTTCGATCCGCTCGCACCAGCGATGGGCTGCGTTCGGGGCATTGGTGCCCTTGTCGGCCATGCCGGCCATCTGGCGCACCATGTGCCGCAGACGCTTCAGCTCGGCGTCCTTGCGGTCGTAGATCCGGGTGAGGGACTCGGGGTAGTGGACGCAGTCCTTGTGATGGCGCCGTTCACCACCATCGAAGGGGACGCATCCGGGGATGCAGTTCTCTTCTTCTTGCACCGGGGTGCCTCCTACTTCGCCAGTCGACGGACGACGAACTTGAAGCGTCCGATCCTGGGATGTTTGCGGGCTGCCTCCATGGCTTCGATCCGCGACCGGCCGCGCACGACGAACGAAGACCGTGTCTGGTACTGGCCTTCGGTGAAAATGCTGTCGCCGATGGCGTGGTGGACGCCCCACCGAGGGGCCCGGGCTGCGGCCATGTCGTTGTCCTCTCGTTCAGGCGGCGACGGCTTGGGGGCGGTCCCGCACCATGTCGTCGACCCAATTACAGAATGCCTTCAGGATCGGCTGCACGTTCGTGTCGTCGGCCCAGCCGGCGAAGCCGATGAAGCTGTTCTCGGTGTTGAACGTCACCGCTTCACGGCGGGGGAAGTAGTAGGCCGCGCAGGTCAGCGTGGCGTAGGCGCCGTGGGTCGGTCCTTTGACCTTCTGGGGCGGGTTCGCCCGAAAGCCCTTGATCAGGTTCGAGGCACGCAGCTCGGCATGGATCCGATTGCGTAGCGCGACCATGCTCTCATTGGTCACCGCCTCGTAGGTCAGCCCGGAGGCTGCCCAGTGAGCGCGGGCTTCGTCGCGGGTCATCCCGCAGACACCATCGTCGAGAGGGGCGCGGCATGACCCTTGCAGCCGGGCTCGGCCAGCAGCATCGTCACCAGCTCCGACTGCTCGGGCTCGAACTTCGCCTTGATGCCCGCCATCCACTTGCCCGGTGCTTTCTTCCACCGATCCATGCGGGTCTCGGGCGGGATCATCGCGGTCAGTCGCTCGGCCTCGATGGTGGCCGCCACTTCCTCCGCCGACATCGTGCCGTTGCCGTCGACATCGATCCCGGCGTCGGAGGTGCTCAGCTTGGCCTTGCCGGCTTCGAGCTCGGCGGTGGAGATGCCGCCATCATGATCGCGCTCCAGATGGAGGTACTTGAGGCTCTCGGACGCTTCGGGGGTGAGGATGGCCATCACCTCGGCCGAAGTGATCTGCCGATCCTGGTCGGCATCCAGTTTCGCCCAGCAGTGGGTGTCCTCAGCAGCGGCGGTGCCAGCCAAAGCCGTGAGGCCGATTGCGGCCACGATCGATCTCATCAGTGCTCTCCCTCAATCAATTTCTGGTATTCTGCGTCGTCCAGCTCGTTCAGGTACGAGATGCAGGTCTCGAGTATCTGGCTCGCCATGTTTGGGGTAATCGGCACGTTCGACGACATGCCGCGACCTGCATGCTTGTACCATGAGATCTCGACTTCTCCGCAGCGGAAGTTCCATGGCTGCTCATCATCGCCCCAAGAGTAGGCGTGGATGGAGAAGACATCGCTGTCGTAATTGCCTTCCGGGCCGCTGTTAGACAGTGGAGATGGGATCTCGCGCTGATGATAGTTCCATCGCACCGTCTCCAGCCGATCGTCGATCATCCGCAGCACGGCTTCCATGATGTCTGGCACCGCATGAGGATGGCTCGGCTGCCCGTAGGCCATCTGGCCGAGTTCGGGCTGGAAAGGTTCGGTGCCGCCGGTGGAGTTCGGCAGCTCCGCCCATCCCTCGAAGTGCTCGCGCTGCCAGTGGTCTCCGCCCCAGGGGCCGGCCAACTCCCAGAAGTCGTGCTCGGTGCTGTACTGCACGACCACCCAGACGCCCGGGCTGTAGGGCGCGGCCGTGTTGTGGATGTCGTAGATGTCCTCGCGAACCCGAGCCAGGACCGGCCGGTCGATCGGCGCATCCTTCATCGGCTGCAGCTGCGCGGCGGTCATGCTGCGATCCGCAGGGGCGCGCGCGGCGAGGCCCGCTCAACCACGGCCTTGAGATCCATATCGAGTTCGGCCGCAGGGATGTCCTCGCCGGGTTCCTCGCCATACCAGCGAGCGCGCAGGGCCAGGCAAAGCTTCATGGTGCCTGCCATCTGTCGGCCGGCCCGGCAATGCTCCCGATCGAACTTCGCCTGGCCGTATTTCTGCAGCTTCTCGAGGTGGTCCTCGTGGATGTGCAGCATGGTCCGCGTGGGATCGCAGGGCCGATCCACATTGAGCGAGAAGATCGGCGAGCGGCCGTGCCCCGAGAGGTTGGGAGCTTCAATGGTGAGGAGGGCGCCCAGCTCGTGGTGCCAAAGCGGGCGCATGCCATCATGGGGGTCCAGGGCTGTCACCTGCATTTCGCGGCAGTGGATGCCATCGACCATCCCGGTGTCCACATTCACCACGAGCCCGACCTCGATGCCAAGGCGCTTCTCGATCGCAGCCCAGGTGAGTTCCTGGTCCTCATCGGTGTAGCGCGCGGCATGCTGCAGACCCTTGGACTTCAGCAGCAGCGTCTCCGGGTATCCGACCGTCCTGTAGAGGCCCTCCGCGCTGGGCACGATGCTGGAGCGCAGCATGCCGCACAGCCGCTGAGCGATCCGGGTCTGGTCGTCGTCGTCCCGGGTGAGCAGGATGCGGTTCTCGATGATATAGGCGGTAGTCATTGTTCTTCCCGGGCGGAGGCTTCGGTTGCTTGCCGGACCTGCTCCATGAATTCGCGGATCTTCGGCATGATGTACTTGTCGCGGACGCGTTCAACGACGCAGGAGTTGCCGTTGTGCTTGCTTTCCCATCTGCGGCAGGAGTTGGCGTAGAGGGATAGGCAGTCGTAGAACTTGTAGTGATTCCAGGCCAAGGAGGCCTCGGGGTCCCATTTGAAATACCACTTCTGGCGCAGCTGCTCCTCGGTCATGGTTTCGTACTTCGCGTCGAACGAATGAACGATCCCCATGATCGCGGCGCCGATGTCGGCCTCGGTGATGCCCTCGATCTGGCTATGGACGGGGGTGCTGGGCTGCTTGTCGCTCACGAGCGGGCTCCGATCTGAGGTTGGGACGCGGTGCATTCCGAGTGGATGCGCTCCAACTCCGGCAGCATGTCGTTGACCATGCGCCCTTCGAAGCTGTCGTCCGACAACGTGGGAAGGAGGCGCTGGCCCCGCTCCCGCAGAAGGGCGGCGCTGCTCGTGTGCAGGGGAAGGATCTCTTCGCCGTGGTCGCGGCTCGCCACGGGCACCTCCCGGATCGGGTAGGCCCCATTTCGGGCATAGGTGTCCCAAAGGTTCTGGAAGCGGTCCTCTGCGATCTTGCTGAAGCCATCGCGGTTGCGCCGGGCCAGTGTGACCCGGGGCGCGCCAAGAGGGCCATCGGGCAGGGGGCGGAGGTGAAGGCTGACCACTTCGGTCACGTTGGCCGGGATCATGGGCTCGATCACGGTGCCGGGCACGAACGCGGCCACGAGGTCGCAGTCCTCATTCGCCAGGCTGAAGGCGTCGGCTTGCGAGCGCATGCGAAACAGCGCGTCGCTGCCCTCGCTGCCCGGTGCCACCATGCAGTGCAGCATGCCGGCCAGCCGCATCAGCCCGATATGAACCTGCTCTCGCCCCTCGGCCACGAACAGAGCGTCATCGAGGAGGTAGGCAGTGGCCATGGCGAACTCGTGTCATGCGGAAAGTTGCCAGCATCTATCCATGTCCGACCTCGTTTCTCAAGGTCAAAATGTTGACAGAGCCAAAACTGTGGCAGCTTAGTTCATGAAAATAGCCCGCTTCACGGGCTTTCTCATGGCAGGGAGAGATGGGGGATGCCCGATCACTCGGGCGGCGGGAGATCACCGGGGGGATGGGGTTCCGTTTCGCACGGCCGCCAGGAACTCCGCATCGCTTGCTGCGTCGCTTCCGCCGCTGCCTTCGATCCAGTAGGACAAGCCGTCGTCGTCCAGCGAGGCGCTGCCAAGCACTTCGTCGCCGCGCCAGATGCCCAAGCAGATTTCGACGGGCGTACTGTCGTCGTCGCTGACCGTGCCGATGCCGAGGCCACATGTGTCGCCGGCTGCGACCACGGCGTCCCGCAGAGCGATCGCGCGTTCGGCTTGGCTCGGATACCGGCTCCGGATCCAGTCATCTCGGTCCAATGCTGTGCTCCTTCGGCAAGTGGTGTTGCGGGCCTATTTCATGAAAACGAAGTCGCTCGTCGCGCGAAGAGGTCTGCCTCGGCGAAGGTGCCGAGCATGTTGAGGTAATGCCGCAAGGCGTCGGGATCGAGATTGGCGCCGAAGCTCCCCGCCGCAAGCTCGGTGAGGAACCTGCTTGGATGATACACCTCGCCGACGTCGCCGCAATCGACAATGATCTTGTCCATCACCTCGTGATCGGAGAACCGGCCGCCAGCGTGGAAGTGCGCTGCTTCCATGATCGTCACGTAGCAGTCGAAGCCATGGTCTTTGGCCTCTCGTCTGGACACGTAGCCTTCCTCGACATGGTAGAGGAAGCGGGGCGTGTCGATATCCGAGCTCATGCCGGCAGCCGTCCCAGCTCCACGTCAGAGACCTTCGGTGCCCAGAAGGCATACTCCTCGTCGTTCGGCCGGCCCCAGCCGCTGAGCCGGATGCGTTCACGCTCGCGGCCCTCGAGGCGCATCTCCCAAAAGGCGTCTTCGTGCCAGTCATGGATGTCGTTGAAGCCCGGAAAGAAGGGAGCTTGGCCGCGCGTGACGGACAGCAGTCGCTCGTGCACGGAGCGGAGCGGTTCTTCGAGGATGTGGCCGCTGATCCAGGTCTTCACCAGCGTGGCCCGATGCACCCGGCCGGTAGGATCGGAGAGGTCCTTCAGGCCTTCTCGAAGGGAGACGTTGCAGAACAGGCCGTCAGCGTGAGGAACGAGATACTCTCCCTCGACATCGCGGGCGACTGCCATGTGATGCCAGCCCAGACCGTAGGCGGCTGCCTTCATGACCTCGTCGAGGGTGTCGATCTGACTGCGGCTGACAAAGCGGCGCAGGGCATGTTTGGAGATCGCGGCGAAGGGATAGACGCCGCTACTCCGGCCGGCCCGGAGGTCGACATCCTCGCGCAGCAGGACAAGGCCCTTTGCGGCGGCGCCGGAGAACCCGCCCAGGGCCGGCTCGATCCAGGCAACGCTGACCCGGCGGGTATCCTTGCATCGCGACATGCGGGCAATCCCGGCATGCTTGATGCGCGCCAAACGGTGCTCCATCAGGGTCGGGCTTTCCCAGCCCTGCGGGGTGAACTTTGCGAGGCGCAGCTCGCGCCGGCGCGCCGCCTCCCGGTAGTTTCGGAACAGGCGCGCCCGAACCTCCAGGTCCTCCTGGGTGGGGGTGCCATCGTCTTCGTCATGGTCGGGTTGGGCGAGGGCGGCACGGCCCTCCGGGACGTCTACGAGCGCGCTCTCGCCCAGAACCATGTTGAAGCTATTCGTGTAAGATTTGTCCGGCGCCAAATATGTCATCCCGCTCCAATTCTCACCGCCTTCCCTGGCCGGATCGGCGGAGGTGTATCTGATTTTGCGTTATCCGATTTTGATGTATCCATAACTAATCATGGGCTGTCAAGGATATCGGGGCTGACCTTAGGTCTTGTGTCGTGCCGGCGATGTGCCAGGTTGAGCTGCAGACAACGGCCCAAGGGAGAGCACCATGACACGGGACGACATCGCACAGCACGAGGATACCTGGCGCGCACGCGGCTATCGGATCGAGGAAGTCGACGGGAAGCCGATCGTGGAAGGAGACTGCGGACAGTTCTACTGTGATGCCGTCGCGAATGACGCCGACGCCGCGAAGCTGATGGAGTTCATCCGGACCGAGAACCCGGACGAATATGATCGGTACCGGGAAGATGCTCGCGATGACGACATCGATCTGGACGACAGTCAGGATGTCTTCATCAAGGGTGCCGCCGCCGGCTACCGCTGACGATCCTCGGGCTAGAGGCCGCGATCGTCCTTCTTGCGGGCGATCATGGCCTCGGTCCGCCGCCGCCCCTCATCGGGGTCGACCATCTCGCCGGAGCGCCGCGCATCGAGCAGGGCTCGAAGCCCGCTCTGGCGGTCCTTCTCCTGAAGCAGCTGCACACCGGCCTGGATCACCGCGTCCGCGTTCGGGAACACGCCTTCATCGACCAGGCGACGAATGAAGGCATCGTCCTCATCGGTCATCTCGAAAGGGATCTGCGCGGCCATGTGGGCTCTCCTGCTGTTGGCGCAGGCTACCCTGCTTTCGCCAACTCGCTCAAGCGAGACGGCAGCTCTGCCATGACGCGCGTCCGCTCGGCCGGCTCCATGCGGCGCCAGCTCGTGATCTCGTCGATCGAGCGCAGGCAGCCTCGGCACAGCCGAGTGGTAGGCTCGATCTTGCAGAGCTGCACGCAGGGCGTCGCGATCTGCGGGGCTTGGGCCGGCTTCGTCATTTCAGCGGCCCGGAGCCGGCGCAGGGGCGTCCATCTCGGCGCGTGCTTCCTTGCGTGCCTCGTGGGTAGAGATGGCTTTCTCGATGCCCTTCAGGCGCTCTTCGGCATTTTCCACGCCGTCGGCTACCTGCGCCTGGGCGAAGGCAAGGATCTCGTCGAGTTCGCCTTCCTTCACCACGGCCCGCTCGAGCTGTCCCATGCGGATCACCACGAAGGGGTGGGGCTCCGGTAGGTGCGCGTCGAGGTAGGTCAGAAGCTTGTCCTGAGGAATGCCGCGCTCGCGGATCCGATGGGAGCCGAACTCCCAGCGAGAGAAGCCGACCGTCGGATCGGTGTGATCCTTCCCGCCCGGGACATAGCGGGTCCGGACCTCGATGATGTCGTAGCGCTCGCTCCGGTCCAGTATCTTCGGCAGGTTCGGGATCAGCTTCGTGTTCACGTAGCGCTCGTCGCTGTCGAGCCGCTGGATATCTGCGTTCTGCGCCTCGAACATCTCCGGGGCCGAGTGGTGCTTGATCAGATCCTCGCGCGAAGGCTCGGTGATTACCGCCATCAGGTCGTGGAGACGCTCAGCGATGCGGGTGTCGTCGTCCTGACCTGAGGCGATGAAGGAATGCTCATCGATCATGTAGATGGTGCGAATGTCATTGTCGGCCATGAAGTCCTCCTTACGGCCTTGTCATGAAACCCGGACTGGTCTCCGGGCTTTCGTTCAGCGCTCGCCGCTCATCACGCTCGGCCTGCCAGTCGTCTGCCTGCTTGCGAAGCTGCTCCGCATAAGGGGCGCGAACCTCTTCGGCTCGGTCGGCTAGCGATGCCAGGTGATCTCCATGCAGTGCCCCGAAGTTCCACGCCCCCATCCAGGCGTCGATCACGTAGGATGGATCGTCGTCGTTGTTCAGGGGATCGTTCATCGCCGTCCAGCTCGAGAACTTTTCGACGCTCACGAACTCGACGCTCTCGCCGAATGGCTTCCGCCTGAGCTGTGCGATCATCGGCACCAGCGGCCCTTCGGACTGGCGGCCGAGGTTAGAACGGAGATCCCAGATGGTTACATCGGCCCTCTCAGGGAAGTAGCGCCAGAGCTCGCCATAAGACGGCATGGGATGGTATTCGCTCTCGGGCCACAAATCGAAGGCCGCGCGGGAAATGTCACTGCGGGTTTTGATCGCCGGCCCTTCCGTGCTCAGGTTGGGGACCGCGATATCGCGCCATAGCGATACCAGCCGGGCCTGCGCTTCGAAGACGTTCTCTTCGCTTCGAAAGTGAAAGAGATGGCCATTCACGATGTAGGCGGTGTGCTTGTTGCTCATGCTCGTCTCCTCAAATTCCTGGCCCGCCGGCGCGAGCTTCGGCCACATCGATCTCGCGCTGCCACTCCTCGGCCTCCTCGCTGAGATACTGCGCGCAGCGAGCCTCCATCTTGGTGGCAATCTCCGCCAACTGGACAAGATGGTCGCCATGGACCGGTACGTGGTTCCACGGCCCCAAGCGTACCATGATGAGGCGGGATGTGTGGATGTCGTCATTGTTGGAGCACACCGTAAGCGAAAGCTCGTTCAGGCCGAACGTGCCGACGAAGTCCAACTCCTCCTCGCCGCGCTTCCAGACCAGGAGCTCGAGAGTGGGCGAAAGGGGGCGCTGCGTATCCTCGCCATTGGTCCACTTCGTCTCCTCTGCACGAGAGGCAATCTCATCCCGGTTGGCGTCGGTGCGCAGGTTGTAGATCATGACGCGATCAGCCTCCGGTGCATACTCCTCCAAGTTCATGATCACGTCATGATCGGACGTCATGTCGATGTCCGCCGCGCGAGTGACACCAGGCCATGCGCGCTCGAGGGCCCCGAGGGTATCAGACTCGATGCTGAGCAGTCCGTCCCGGCCATCCGGTCGCACGATCTCCCCCCAGAGGCCCATAAGACGCTCATGAGCCTCGAAGAGGGTTTCGTCACCCTCAACCAGGTGCATCCATCCATCGACGATATAGGCGGTGCGGTATGTCTTGTTCATGACGGATATCCTCAGACTTTCGGTGCGTCCGCCCGGGCGGCGGCGATGTCGATTTCGTCCTGCCACTCCTCGGCCTCCTCGCGGAGGTACTGGGCGCAGCTTACGTCCGACTTGGTGGCAATCTCGGCCAGCTGGGCCAGGTGGTCACCATGCACGGGAACGTGGTTCCACGGGCCCAGACGGACCTCGATGATGTGGGAGGTGTGCATGTCGTCCCTGTCGTCACACACCTTGAGGGACAGCTCTCTCAGCCCGAAGGTGCCGATGAATGCCGGCCGTTTCTCGCCCCGGCCCCAGGTCAGGAACTCGAGGATCGGGGACATGGGGCGCTGGGCCGCTTCGCCATTTTCGTCCTCTGACATATGAGCCAGATCGATCATGTCGTCGCGATTGGTGTCGGTCCGAAAGTTGTAGATCGAGACGTGGTCGGCATCTGGAAGGTTGCGGATCATGTCGTGATCCGAGGTAAGGCCTATCCGGCAGCTGCAGGACAGATCCAGCCAGGCGCGCGCTGCAGCGTCACGGGCGTTATGCTCGAGGCTGACCAGGTCCGCTTTCCGGCCGGGTCGTGTACTCGGCCGCGCGATTTCCTTCCAAAGCGCCATGAGGCGATCGTGGGCCTCGAAGCGGGTTTCCTCGCCCTCGACCAGGTACATCCATCCATCGATGAAGTAGGCGGTTACGTAGGTCTTCTCGGTCATATGGCGCCCTCAGATGCCGGGAGTTGCGAGAGAGGTCGGCGCGTGGAAGCGGGCGAGCTCCGCGAACTGTTTAGCGAGGTCAGGGCGCTTGTGGGACTCGGCGGCGGCTTCGAAGGCTTCGAGATGATCGCGGTGTACCGTGACGAATTCGTGCGGCGCCACGCGAACGTTGTGCAGCAGGACATCGTGGATGCTGTCCTCGTCGCAGGCTTCGGCCATCACCTCGGCCGACCAGTCCTCGAAGGAGCGGCTTTGAAGGACCTCCAGGGAGGCGGCTCCGGGCTTCTTGTGAAGGATTTCGATCGTCGCCTGATGATACATGCCGCCGACGTTTGGCTTCGCACGGACGCTGTATATCACCACGTCTTCGTTGTCCGGCAGCAGGGCAATGATGTGCTGGTCATCCGAGTTGGGCAAGGCGCGACCGACCCCAAACTCGGGATAAGCCTCGGTGAAAGCGTAGATGGGTTGCTTCGTCCTGATAAGGTCCGGGCCCGGCTTCACGACGTTGGCCCACATGGTCGTCAGCTTGTTGTGGCTCTCCCACACGCCTTCGTCGGCATCGACCTCCCAGAGGGCATCGTTGATCACATAGGCGGTCATCGTGTGGGTCATGGGGTTCTCCGGGGCTCGGGTGTTCGGGCGAATGCCGTGATGTGGGTGTTGGCCTGAATGGGACAATCGCCGCCATGTCGGATACGGAAGGCCTTTCGACCGGAGGCCGTCCATATTGAAGCTTAACCGATAACCTTCAATATGGACGAGATTCCCGCACCCATACTGAAGGTTGTCGGCGCCGATCGTCGGCTGCCTAGAAGGTGAATTCTACCGAGATAGTTCCCAGCGTCTGCCCCTCGACCTGTCCCTCGAACTCCTCGGACAGACGGGTGACTCCGTAGAAGACCGATGCCGGGCCCCAACCAGCCTGGATGCCGAGGCGGCTTCGGGTGCGCCCCTCTTTCGGCGTCACGGAACCACCATCCGTAATTAGGTAGTCCTGCGCAACGTAGGTGTAGTCGTAGCCTGTTAGGAGGGAGACCCCCTGCATGGCCTCGGTGCGTTGGGCGGAGGAGGGCTGGATGAAGCCCGAGATCGGGTCACGGGCATAGCGATCCGCCAGTCCATAATTGCCGATCATCACGTCGACGCCGGCGCGCATGAAGGTCTCGTAGCCGATCTTGCCCGTCATGAAGGGTCGGATCGCTCCAAAATCGCCCAGTGCGTACTTTCTGGCCAGCTCTGCCGAGAGCATCCCGGTGGCGTCGTTCTCGAGCTTGACATGGCCGGCCTGGGGCTCATGGCTCTCGAAGCCGAATGTCTCGTGGAAGACGTCCTGGAACCTCTGGACTCCGGTCATGTCGCCGGTGAACAGGACCTCGGCGCCCAGGTTGTAGTCGACCTTTCCCCAGTAGTCGTTGAGGAAGAGGCCGGCACCCAACATCCCGGCATAGGGGCGATCGGTGTCAGTGGCCTGCTCCGTCGAACCCCAAGGTGAGAGGATCTCGGACCGCAAGCGAATGTCGATCGAGGCATCCCATTCCGCGCTGGGCTCGAAGCTATAGATTATCGTGTAGCCGCCACTGCGCCAGCGGTCATGTCCATCGCCGATGTGGTCATTGGTGAAGAAGCTTGAGGTCGTCTGCGCGCTAGCGAGGCCAGCGGTCAGGGTGAAGACGGTGCTGAGAAGGATGCGCTTGATCATGGCGTTAGAGTATCCGCACAAGGTGAAATCATGATTTCGGACGAGGTCTATTGTGCGCCTGCGCGCCCGCCGAGCAGGTAGCGGATGAGCGGTGCGCCGAGCACGACCGACGTCGTGACCACCGCCGATAGCAGGACCATGAAGGACCCGATCGACATGGCGTAGATCACGTACATCGCCCCGGAGAGGCTGCAGACCAGCCGGAACCAGATTTCATGATTGCGCAGATGGTTGGCGAAGGCCCGGATCGGCGCGGACAGCAGGATGACGAAACCGCGCGGATCGACCAGGAGGCCGATGGTCATAACGGCGATGGCGGCTGCCCAGGTGAACCAGATCATCGCGCGCCGGTCCAGCCATGCGCCGGCGCCATTGCGCACGGTGGAGCCCAGGGATGTCGCCGCCCCGGCCCAAGCACCGAGCAGGCCGAAATGCAGCACCCATGCGATGGAGCCGAGCGTGCTGACGGCGAGGATGCGGCGCGGGCCGGTGAGCAGGAAGGCTCCCACGGAAAGAACCGTGGCGAACAGCCCGACTGCATCGGGGAAGGTGGCTAGAGAGCCGATCATGAATAATGCTCGCATCGCAAGGACTAACCGGAATCCTCGCAGGTCCGGTCATGCGGCGCAATGCTTATTCATGTCAGCTCGGAGGGCGACTGCGGGGAAGGCGGATCCCCGCCAGAACTGCCTTAGAAGCGCGCGGCGCCGCCGAAGATGATCTGGACCATCTCTGCCCTGGTCGTTCCAAGTGCTGCCAAGTCGGCATCGCTCATCTCGTTCAGCTTGCGCACCTGCTGCATGCGCGGTCCGGTCTCGGCGATCATGACGAGAAACCGGCCGAATGCGATGAAGGGCGCGGCAAGGATGCTGAGGATGGGGCTCTTGGTGGTGGTCTGCGCGGTCGGGGCCATGATTTCGCCTGCTGTTCTATGTGCCTGCTTCTGCACCATGATGTGGCTAGCGAGGGGCGGCGAACAACTGACAGTTCGGTCTTCCCGGGTTGCGCCAGACGCAACCCGGGACCGGCACTACATGCGGGCCTTCTCGAGGAGTGTCGCACAGGCCATGCCGTTCCGGATATCCTCGATCTGACCGGCGCAGCGCATGATGCAGTTCCTTTCCCGCAGCTGGGCCAGCTCTTTGAAATGGTCGCGGTGGGCGGGCTCGGTTCTGCCGTATTCCACCTCGAGACCGAACAGGACCTCGTTCCCCATCTTCGAATTCACCCACTGCACGAGGGGCGCTTGATCGTGCATGACCAGGTTGCGCTTGTTCCAGCGCTGCCCCGGTCGCTCTGCGAAGCGATGCAGAATGCTCACCATGACAGGCATGCCGAACGCACGCTCCTGGAGGGTCGCAGCATAGAGCACGACGTCGTGCTGGCTGGGGAGCCAGTAGGTGATGCCGTACTCATCCCGTCGATCTGTCGGCTCACCGAAGCCGAGGTCGGGGTTCGCTTCGGCGAAGGCCATCACGAGATCGCTGTGCTCGAGCGGGTTGTCCTGCGAGCCTTGGCCGCCCCGGTAGAACCTCCTGGTCGCTGGCCGAATGGCGAGCTTCATGGCGCCGGCCAGTCGCTCGGCCACCTGCGGCTCTTGTTCGTTGGCATCGGCTACGAAGATGCGGTCTTCGATCAGGTAGGCGGTGCGGACAGTTATCATGAAAACGGCCTTCCAGTGCTATGCATGTAGCTTAGCGGGCCGCCCGATGGTGGTCGAGGCGAAATGGTGGCCTCGACAAGAATAACCCTCCTTAGAGAGGAGGGTTATTGCGGGTTCTTTCTAACGACGGCGCGTTGGGTTACCGGCTTGGCGTCACCAGCGTTCCTATGCGAGCCCGGTGCTCTTCAAGCGCCTTCTCCACGAAGGGGAGAGGCCGCGCCTTCTGCGAGTCCGCTTCCTGCCAGATCATCTCCTCGATCTGCTCCAGGTTATTGCCATGAACCAGAGCGCACGACCTCCGCCCAGTGGGAATAACATGCAGGGCCGGCCGGTTTGAGGCGTCGGGAAGGTTCTGCTCCACGAACTCGCGCAGGGTATCGTGCCCTTCGAGATGCGGGGTGCGGCCGCCTGCGCTGAGGGTCAGGGTTTCGATCACAGGCTCGGAGGTGAGGGTCCAGCCCCGGACCGGGCCTTCGGTCTCCACAGCGTTCAGCAGGTAGTAGGTCGTCTGGACGTTGGGGTCGGCAAGTTCGACCAGGTCATCGTCCAAGCCATGGGTCAGTCCCCTTAGCTTGGGATGGTGAGCGATCCCCTCGTTCGTTCCTACGAAAGCGAAGTCATGTGGTCTGCCCGAGAAGGGGCCGGTGTCGGTTGGTTCGGAGGCGCGCTCCCACATCGCATAGAGGCGCTCGGCTGCCTTCTCAGGGCCTTCGCGGCCCTCGACTTGGAACAGCTGTCCGAAGATGCCGTAGACGGTGACTTTCCGCGTATGCCAGTTTGCTTTCTCTGTCATGAATCTCTCTCCTCAGATGCTGATTGCCGGCGCCGCGTTCATGCGCGCCTCATGGTCTTCGATCGCCTCATCGACGTAGGGCGTGATCCATTGCATGTGCCGCACGGCGTGGTCCTGGAGGCGCTCTTTCACGGTCGACAGGTTGTTCCCGTGGACGACGACACGCTCCATCCGATGGTGCGGGATCACGTAGAGGGCAGGCCGTCTCTCAGCGTCGGGCAGGTGCTTCGCGATGAAGTTGACCCACGTTTCCTGTCCGATGATTTTCGCGCGCTTCTCCCCTGGCTTGCGCACGAGGGTCTCGATGAGCGGCTCGGTCGTTAGGCGGGGCACGTCGATGTCGCTCTTCGCCTGGACTGCGTCGAACATGTAGAAGGTCACCTCGGCATCGGGATCGACGCTGGCAGCCAGATCCTTATCGGTTCGATCGGTCTCCCGCAGAAACGACGTATCCGGATTGTTGTTGAGAAACCGCAAGAAGACCAGGTCGCCACCGAACGGGTAGTCCGATGGCGGGGTGGTGATGTCTTGAGACATGGCATAGATACGCTCGGCGGCCTGATCCGGGGTCTCGTGCCCCTCGACCTGCACCAGGTATTCGTATAGGCCGTAGACGGTGGTCTGCTTGACGGACATAGTTACTCTCCCCAAAATCTAGGTGCCGGCGCTGAGGGTTGGCGGCGGCTTTGGCTTTCGATGGCGACATTGATCTGCGGGATGATGGGTTCGAGGGACGTGCCCTCCAGCATCGACTTGATCGTTTCCAAATGGTCGCTGTGGTAGGTCTCGATCGCACCGGCTTGGGTACGAACGGCATAGAGCGCTGGGCGCTCCGGATTGTCCTCGAGGATCTCCTCGTTGATGAACTCCCGCAGGGTCTTTCCGGCCACGAACGTCGGAAACGGCGATGCGACCGTCATGTGGCTGATCTCGATCCGGGGCTCGGTCAGGCGCTCGCGGGTCGCCGGGTCGACGCTCATCGCATGGTAGATCTGCGTGTAGGCGTCATCCGGGCAGGCCTTGGCGATGTCCTCGTCCGACATGACCGCGTGGCGCGACACCAGCTCGGCCTTCAGGCCTTCGTTAGCGATCGCGAAAGAGAGCGCGAAGCCGCCCAGGCGGTTGTCGTCGTAGTGGTAGGTGTCGGTGCCGGCGGGGCGGGGCTTGGTGAACTCTGCCCAGCCGCGCGCCAGTGCTTCGGCAGCAACTTCGGTCTCGAGGAAGTGGGGGAGGCGGTAAATGCTGTCATTGATGACGAAGAGGGTGGCCGTTTTGGACATGGGAGGTCTCCTTACGGGGCTGGGGCCTTGGGGGCGGTCCGGCGCTCATGATCTTCGAGGGCACGGAGCACCTGGTTGCGATGGCTGTCGTCGAAGGTGACATGGGCTCCGAAGGTCGGCCCCTTGCTCTGGCCATCGATCATCTTGAGGACCTGATCGAGCTTGTCGCCGTGGACCGTGGCGTACTCGTCCCAGGCCACCTTGATGCGGTAGAGCACCGACTGGTCCGGGTCGTTCTCACCGAGGTTCGAGGATACGAACTCCCGCAGGGACGTGGAGATGGTCGTCTCCAGGACATCGGATCCCTTGCGCTTCTCCAGAACGTCGAGCGTCGGGTCCGGGTAGGACGGCGCCTCGCTGAGCGTCAGCGCAAGAGGGTTGCGCGTGTTCAGGACGTAGACCGTCGCATCAGCGTCGCCGAGGAGGTCCTGCAGAAAGGCCATCATGCCGTCGTCGCTCACGGATGCGCAGCGGCTATAGACGCCGGCATCGGGGTTCGCCTTCAGGAAGCCGCCCTCGATGTCGTCCATGTAGAACGGCCACACGATGCGGGGGTTGCTGGCATCGCGCCAGGCATCCCGCAGGCGCCCGGCGGCGACGCTGTGGGTATCCAGCTTGTCCACCGCCATGAGGGTGCCGTCGACGACGTAGAAAGTCTGCTTCTTGGGCATCTCCGGCTCCTTACGGCTTCGGGGCGTCAGGTGCGACGCGGTGATTGTGATCTTCGAGAGCACGCTCGAGCTGGTCGATCTCGTCCACGGTGGATTCAGGACGCCATCCACTCGTGCCGGTGTTACGACCATTGATAGAGTCTAGGACCTGCTCGAGGTGTTCGCCGTGGATCAGCCTGTGGGCATGCTTGTTAGATCGGATACGATACAATTTGGATCGATCAGCATCGTTATCGTCGATGTGATTGTTGACGAACTCTCGGAAACTAAGGCTTTCGATGGTCCTGATCCGCTTCTCGCCGGCGCGTGTCTCCATCGCATAGAGTTGCGGCTCGATATGATCGTTCTCGTATTCTTCCTGGTCCGCGTCCATGTGGTAGCTCTCCGGATCGACAGTGAAAAACACATAGATACGGGCCTCGACCTCTTCCGGAATGTCTCCGAGAAGGCCATGGTCGGGTCCGACACTCAGCTCCGGTAGGCGACCTTGACGCGCAACCTCGCCATTGAGGTGAATGAAGGTTTGCATGAAGTTACGTCGAGTAGATGGGCTGGTATATTCTGCCCATGCGGCGCGGAAGCGGCCGGCAGCCACTGAGAGAGAGTCGGCGCCATCTAGGGTAAGGACTTCTTTGTCCAAGACGTAGTAGGTCTTCTCGGTGCTCATCTCGTATTCCTCAGGGCTTCAGGGCGGTGGCTTCGTTGCGCAGCTGGTGATCGGCCAGGGCGCGCTCGAGCTGATCGATGACGGCGAGTGCCTGGTCGGGCATGTATGGCGAGTGCCCGGTCTCGGCGGCGTGACGCACCAGGTTCAGGGCATGCTCGACATTTACTCCATGGATCAGATGCCCTTCTGCCTGGCTAACCCGAATGCGATAGAGCTGCGACTGGTCGGCGTCGTTCTCCGCGATGTTGTCTGCCACGAACTCGCGCAGGCTCGTGCTCTTTACGTGGCGAAGGCGTGCTTCCCCGCCCCCTGTCTCGAGCACTTCGATCTGGGGCTCCACTTGCGGAGCTGAGTCAAGAGTGCTGTGGCGCCACACCCAGAAGACACGGCCTGAATCTTCCAGAGAGAACAACTTCGCAATCTCGGCATCCATGGCTCGAACCGCTTTCGGCGGCGAGGATGGTACGTTTTCCCTGGCAAAAGCGGAGGAGATGCTGAACTGCCCGAAGGGCGTGTGGCTGCTTGGGTCAGCGGCTCGTTTCCAGGTCGACCGCAGTCGGTCGGCAGCCAGCTCCAAGTCTTCTACTCCCGGAAGCTCAAGCGCCACAGAGAAGAGCGGGGGAGTGTCGGTTGGGAGAATGTAGATGGTCTTTTCGATGCCGGGCATGGAGTGTCCTTATGGTCTCGGGGCGCTGGGCGCCGTGCGGTTTTCATGATCGACCATGGCGCGCTCGAGCTGTTCGAGGATGTGGCCTGCCTCGACCGGGTCATAGAAGCCCTGCGCAGCCATCTGGGCGCGATCCACGAAGAGGTGGATTTGCTCGAGATGATCACCGTGCACGAGATGCGTTTCCGACTGGCCGGCGCGGATGCGATACAAGATCGACGGGTCCTCGAAGCTCGCGTCCACTTGCTCAGAGACCAACTCGCGGAAGCTGCAACTCTGAATATGGTGCAGCCTTGTTTCGCCGGGGCGCTTCCCAAGTACGTCGATCTGCGGCTCGGACGGTCGGCTCGCGAGGTTCGAGGCGGGCTTCGCCCACAGGGCATAGATGCGGCCCTCGGCTTCC
>Ga0098074_1000816_pt1 | contig 18381 bp, 31 predicted proteins | sample 32_taG_FD_75064 | JGI IMG/M metagenome (GOLD analysis project Ga0098074, IMG submission 75064) | Marine viral communities from the Gulf of Mexico - 32_GoM_OMZ_CsCl metaG | ecosystem: Environmental > Aquatic > Marine > Oceanic | place: Atlantic Ocean: Gulf of Mexico | collected 2015-07-12
TAATGTTCTGTTGGCCTCAATATTTCCGGTTCTCTTTCATCATAATACTTAAACGGCCCCTCACCGGCTAATACTTCTAATTTTTTTGCTTTATTCATTACTTAACCCTCCTAGAATCAATATTCCACTTACCTGCATTGTTCCTCTTAAAGAACCTGCCATAACCTCTATTCTCTCTTATCTGCTTATATATAGCTTGAACAGTCAAGCCTGTAACTTTTGATAACTCCTTAATAGTCATACTTTCCTCCAATAGTTAAAACATTGATGTTAAACTAAATTAAAATACGTCAATAAAAAATATTAAACTTTTTTAAACTTCCTGTTGACCCCTCCAGGTCCCGACTAGAATGCTGTTTTGTGGAGGAAAGTACAATGTTAATAAATACATTAAAAGAAGATGAGGACTTACTAAGTCAACTCATACTTCTAACTTACCATTTCAATCTAGATATTGAGCGTGATATACTATGGAAGCTATATGACATCATTGAGCTAGAAGAGAAGGTAAGCGGATTTTTAAAGCCTTATTTGAATGAAAAGAAGTGCGAGATTGTAAGGCATATTTTTAAGACTAAAGGCAGAGCATATGCCAGTGATATTGAGGAGGTATTGAAGCCATGTTAAACGGATGGAACCAAGAGAAATCAAGGATGTCTAGTGATGCAGACATGGATAGACACATTTTAGATGAAGAGTACTTTTACAGTATGATACACTCGCAGACTCGGAAGAAGAGGCAGTGTTTGAAGTGTCGTAAGATGTTTATATCTGTAAGTGCTGGCAATCGTCAGTGTTCAATGTGTGCGTCATTAAATGAGAAATATAACTCGGAGGTGTATGTATGTCTACAACCAGAAAGCTAGGAGAGTATACGATCACTATAACTAGTGAGCTTGGGTATGCTAAGAACAAGAAGCTTATGGACGACATTAAGCTAATTGTAGACGGCAAGATTGCGGAGTTGTATAAAGAGAATGACGACTTTAGGGACGAATTATACGACTTGAAAGAGTATAAGGAAATGCGAGACTCACAAGATGAATCTAGAGAGAACGCAGAAATGGATAGAGAATTTTACAGAATGAAAGGACTATAAGAAAATGAATAGAACGCAGAAAGAAACCCTATTGAATATGGTGGGTGGCATAACAAGAAATAATACCTTTGAGATATTGCTTTCAATACAGAAATACATTGAATCAATCGAGGTTACAGAGGAGCCACTTGAACTAAAAGCAGGGCAAATTGTTAAGCTCATAAATGGAACTGTCATCGGACCTTTAAAGTATGATGGTGAAGAGGGTATAAGATTTCCTTTTTATGCGAGCGGTTTTGGTAGTTGGACAAGTTCAGGAAAGATGCTTATAGATGAAGAAAGCAATAAGGATATAGTAGAAATCATCGCAAACTCAGGGGAGGAACTTTTAAAATGAAGTGGTTAATGAAAAACTTATGTTACTTATTTTTAGGTGCTTCTTTAGTGTACTTAAATGCCGGTATTTTTGATATAAAAGTTTTTTCGGTAATATTTATGACTACTGTACTTTTCAACATAAGAGAATACTTCATAAAAGAGGAGCTACCAAAATGAACGAACTACACATTATCATACTATTCGCCATACTTTGCGGTATTTATTTGGGTTATCGAATCTACTCAGATGTGACTGGAAGAAGTTTAAAAGATATTTACAGGAGGCGGTAAAAGATGAGTGAAAAGATATATTATTTGCTCTACTATGGGCATTCTCAAGACGGAATGGGATCCCCTCAACTAATATCTGTGACAGAAAATGAAGGGGAAGCTAAAAAGCACATAAAAAAGATTGATAAGGCCAGACCTTATGGATTTGGATATGTGGCACTCGCAAATGAAACTGGCGTAATAGACAGATGGAGCTAAACAAATGATCTACAAACTAAAATACAAATCAATTTACCGAACTTTCAGCGACTATCAAGAGCTAGTACAATTCTGCTACGACATCGAAAGACCTTATCTAATATCGAAAGCAACTAAAATTAAACTAGAAGGGAGTAAATAATGAAAGACCAATCACTAGAACACGCTCTTACAGTCAGAATCGGGGAACTCGAAGAACGCATAAAAGACTATCAAGATTGTTACGAAGAAGCAACTAATAACCCACCTTCAAATCATGAAAATCATTGCTCTTGCGTTATGTATTACGTTATGAGGATTAAAGAACTCGAAGAAGAAAACAAGAAACTAAAAGAAATCATAGAAGAACATGAACTCGACCTCATACATCAGCATAACACTTGTCCGAAATGTTACTGTTTAAACGCTGATTATGGAAGTCCTGAAGAAGGGCCAGTGAATTGTAGAAGATGCAACTATTTATTAAAGGAGAACAATTAAATGAGAGACTATTACACAACAAACGAAGACCTCAAAATCTGGATGAAGCTGACAGAAGACGAAAAGAACGACTTCCAAAAGGTGTTAGAAATGCCAGAAGCTGAATGGGATCTTTTAACTAACCACGGGCACTTTTTAGATTGGGGAAGCATTGAATTGAGTGAACCTGCTCTCTTGGCAAATGCTGTATACCAAGCAAGAGTCCCTATCCAAGTATACGCGAAAAACACTGAAGGATGGAACGGCAGATATAACCCAAACGTGCCGGAGAGTTTTTGCAAGTGGGCGCAGGGGAAGAAGATAAGGAGGGAGTATTGGGCAGACGAAGAGCAATATGTGACAATGGACAGGTATGACTTTGAGACTGATAATTTTCACTTCCTGAGTAGCTCTTACGAAATTACTATAAACTCTTATGGCGAATGGCTAGAATACATCGAACCTGAACCGGAACCAATTCAAAGACCTTACAAAGATATTTCAGAATTTCCGATGATCTTAGAGTTTAAACCAAAAGGAACGGATGCGTTAATCTATATGAACTACGACGACACTGACAAAACTTTCTGGTATACTGACGTTGAGGAGACTGCGGTATTTACACACGAAGAGCTATTTAAAGCATTCACTAAAAGAGATGGAAGCATTGCAGGAGTTGAAGAGAAATGACTGAGGAAGAATGGTCAGAGTTCTTCAAGTTCGGAGAAACAGACAAACACAAGTATATTATTAAAAGTGGAAGATATGTGAAAGAAGGAAACAAAGTCACGGCAGAAATAGTTTTAGAAGAAAAGAAGGAGAAAACTAAATGAAAATCAGATGGTACAACAAAGTTAACAAAGAAGTAGGCGACACAACATTGTCAGAACTACGAATAGTATTACAAGATGACCCACAAGCAACGGAACTTTGGTTTCAAGTCTTAGAAGATGTCGGGTATCAGAAACTTAGAAGAACAGTATTTGAGGGAGTAGAATAAGATGGAAGAGTTTAGAAGAGAGCTAGAAGTATTAATAAATAGGCATTGTATAGAGAACGAAACAGATATGCCAGATTTTATAATGGCTGAAATGATCTGTGAGCTTATTGCAGGTATAGGCAGAGCATCAAAGAGAACATTAGACTGGCATGGTTGCGATTCGATTTGTCACCCAGCCCCAAAAGAAGGAGTAGAATAAAATGGAAGAATGTAAGCACAAATGGATTAAAGATTGGGGAGAGAAATGGTATTGCGAACACTGCCACAAGTATAATGAAGATTATCTAGGATACTACACCCCTCACATAACCCAACGAAAAGAAGAAGAGAAACCAATGAGTAAACTAGAACTAAAAGAAGGAGTAACTTACAGAAGACGCAATGGAGAGCTGACGAAGCTTACAGAGGTTGAGGAGGATGTATTTGAGAGCACAGACGATTCTATATATGAAGTTGATGACGGTGGTCACATATGCGCAGACAGCACCAGTCCTTTAGACCTAATAGAAATCGTAGAAGACGAAGCCTATGAGACCTTTGCAAACTTCAATAAGAGTACAGGCGAAATCGTAGAAGCTCTGAACCACAACGAGGGCAAACCACAGCCAACTCTCATACTAAAAGATATGCAGTCAGCATTCAAAGAGCTACTAAAAGTAAGACTAGCAGGCTGTGAGAAATATGACAGAATGAACTGGTCTCTCTCAATCGGTCAGCCAAGCGCACAGAAGTTCTTAGATGACAACGCAGATAGTATCCAAAGGCATCTACTAGAAGTGCTAAGTGGCGAAGAGTATGACGAAGAGACGGGCTGTATGCACATGGCACAGGTAGCTATAAGGGCTATGTTCCATATCGAATATGTGCTAGGGGGTGAGGAATGAAAACAATATGTCTAACATTCATAACCGCCTGCATCTTCCTGGTGATCGGCTCAGAATATCAGAAGAAGAAAGATGAGGGTAAATGGTGGCTTCTCAAGAATGGGTACTATGAGTCAAGTTATGTGAGGTTCCACAATGATGACTGAAAAGGACTATTACGAACAGCAGTATGTGCAAAAGTTACATAAGCAAATTCAAGAGCTAGAGGAGGAGCTGGCAAAGACTAAGAGGAAATTGAGCGATATTAAGAGGTTGGCAGAATGAAGGAGTTATTTATATTTTTAGGACTAGGCTTATCTTGTGTGTACATGATGTTCTCATCAGTATTCACCGCTCTTTATTTTATGGGGGTGATCTAATGCCAGCAAGGACACCGGAGCAACTAGAGCGCAAGAGAGCATATGATAGGCAGAGGATCAAAAACAATCCGCCATCTCTTCAAGTTCAAGTGGGAAAGATTAGAAAACAGAATGAAATATACATGAACATGATGGACTCTCCTGAATTCTCAGCTCTGTTCATACGCAACAAAGGGAGAGCTAGACGCAAATGCTTGAGATGTGCTCAACTCTTCAGGTCTGAACATGAAGGGAACAGGGTCTGCGGTAGTTGCCAAATTAAGAACCGCAGATATAATGAGTGAGCTTTTTTCCACAAATTGAGCTTAAAAAGGGTGTAGCTATTGGCTATGCCCTTTTTTTATTAGAATGGCTTTACAAGCTTGTGGGCAACATTTCAGAACGATTAGCAAGGATAGAGGAACACAATGCCGTTAAAGAAGGGAAGTAGTAAGAAGACAATATCAAGCAACATCTCGAAGGAGATCAAAGCAGGTAAGCCGAAAAAACAGGCTGTTGCTATTGCTTTGAATAAAGCTAAGAAAAAGAAGAAGTATTAAGTTGACCAATTGGGGTCCCTGATACAATAAGAATCCAATATAACTGAGTCCAAACTTTTATATTGAATACTAGGTGAGCGGGGGCTTGTGTTTCTGCTTGCTTTAAAAAAGGCCTCTAGCGCATTAGGGGCCTTTTTTTATGGATTAATTAAAGTCCTCATCATCATGCAGCTTGTCCACTTCTGTACTTTCTGCAAACTTCTTACCTTTGCTCTTAAGTCGCCTGTTTTGTGCGCTGGTCTTATAAAGTTTAATAGCGCCTAGAGCGCCACCACCGCCCATAAGAGAGATTATAGTTGATATAGTAGGGTTATTCATAATCCCTTCTAGAATCCCATTAATAAGAGACATTAAGGCATTTTCAACACCTTTAGCCTCTTCCATCTCGAAATCACTAAGCTCTTCTATTCCTTCAATAACTGTATGGACTTTCGCCCTATTCTCTGCCCATCTCTCTATTGCGTCAGAGTCATTTTCTTTCTTCGCTTCATCTAGGTGGAATTCATTTATATTCTGAACTGCTTCACCTAGCTCACCAGTCTTTTTAGTGAAGTCTTTGTGAAACTTGTTAAGCTCTCTTATGCCTTGATTGTACTCCTTTGAAGTTACAACACATCCAGCAAGTAGCAAGCACAATAAGTATCTCATTTAAGCCAATTCCCAAAAGCAGCAATGACAGTGATAATAAAGCCAATCAGATAAACCGCACCTTTGAACTTGGCTTGGTCACGCTCAAGCTCATCAATCCTATGCTCTAGGCTCTCAATATCCTCCTTCATGCCTGGAATGGCCTCTAGGTCGTTTTTAATCTCAAGTTTGAATATCTCCAGAATTGTCTTAAAGGCTTCCGACATCTGGTTAATATGCTTCTGTGAAAAGCTGGCGGAATCAAAAAGCTTAAACCATTTCGCTTTCCACAGTGTTTCTTTATCTCTCTCAGCCTTTGACATATCAATAATCTTAGTCGGAGGCTCAATATCGTCTTCTTCATCCCTGAAGTGCATAGCGGCTATCTGTAGCCCTCAGCATCAACTGGATCACATTAGCGTGAAAGTCTTTAATAAGTTGTAAGTATCTATAAATTATTTCACTTACCTTCATACCTGCTTTAGGCATCATTGAAGGTAAGTCCTCGTCTAGTCCAATGTGCCCACTACACATAATGACTGGCTTCTCTTTCACCCAGATAGGCTTTAGCAAGTCAAAGCCCCTTTTTTCTTTTAAAATCATATCAATCATCACTAGATCAAATTTATCAGGGTCCTTATTATACTCATCCAAAAAGTTTGTTGAGTCATCAAACCCCGAAAAGTTTATTTTATATTGGTTCTGTGCCTCGTTAAAAGCCTCTATCTCATGTTCCAAGAGCCAGACATACGCTTGCTCGTCATCAACATAAGCTAAGTTCAGCTCTTTCACTTTGACCACCCTAGGACAGTCATATTTCTTTTACTAGTAGTGTCACCAGTCCCGGAGCTTTTAGCATAAAAGTCAACTGTGATATTGGAGCCAGTAGTTGAAGGGACGAAGCCAACGTAATACATTATTTGCATAGCGTTATCACTGTTGTTAGAAGTGTATGAGATTAGATTGCCATATACTGTCTGAGATACTGCGCCAAGCTTAACACTAGTAGCTTCTATATTTGCATTGCTAGGAAGCTCTGTTGTAAAATAAACATCCACCCACTTCCAAGTCTCATCAGTTGGAAGCGTTAAAGTCTCACTAGCAACCAATGTCTCCGAAGTTCCTAGAGTCGTACCCGTTCCAGCAGTATTAGCAGGTTGAGAAGGCCCGGCTTTTATCTGATCAAACTGGGCCGCCTGATTGCCTGAAGGTGTGCCCGTTAGCTCAATTTGTCCGGTCATATTGCCACCAGCTAAAGGCAACCTAGCTGCAATGTCCGTCACATTAGTTGCAATGTCAGCGGCATTAGTAGCAATGTCAGCGGTATTTATGGCCACTTGTGGGTCCGTAGGTACTGAGTTAGGCCCAACAATGGACACCGCTGAGTCAGTCAGCCCAGCAGGTACAACAGTATCATCTAGAGTAACAGTGGTCACAGTTGTGAAGACACTTGTTGAGATAGTAGCATAAGCATAAGTAGGACCAGCGCTAGTCACTCGGCAAGCTCTGCCAGCTTCATAAGTGCCAGTCTGATCGCCTACTAGTGTGAAGACTGTACTGCTCACATATGTTGCAGTAAGCGAGTATTGCCATTCGTCTACTTGCTGGCCTTCAACTAAAGACTCATTCCAGACTTGAGTTCCCTTCTTGTCTCTTATAAGTATTGAATAATCAACGGAGGTATAAAGATTAATAGCTCTACCAGAAGTATTATAAGGAACTCCAGCAGTGGTTCGTATCGGCTGAGTAACTGGAACAGTAAGTGCAAGGTCTTCATAAACTGTAATAGGGTTAGCTACTGGGTCTAAGTTCGCTTGTCCGATATAGATATATCCATTCTCAAGCGGTGCGCCAGTTAGGTCTCTATATGTCTCGTATGGTGGGGGTATTACTCTTGCTGTTGTCATTTATTGCTCTTCTGTTTCGTATGGGATTGCGGTTTCTTGTAGTTGCTCTACTTTTCTGTCGAATTCTCTTACTGTTGGTTTGAGACCTGCTAATACATAAGCCTCAGCGTCAGTAAGTGGAAGGTTGATAGCCTTAGCAAATCTTTTAAACTTCTGTGATTTTGTTAGTCTTTTAACTGGAACAGATTTGGAAGCATCTGGTGGAGTTGTTATTAAATCTCTAAACTCTTTAGAGGCTAACATTCCTTCTACGGCATCAAGAGTCTCATCTGCTGTTTTTCTTGTTGCTCCTCTTATAGCTGAATTGATAGAAGATGCAGCACCAACGGCAGTCATAATTGGATCACCTGTAGCTATACCCATTCCAGTTGCCCCTAATGCTCCAGTCCTTCTAGCTGAATCATAAACCTTGCCTATTAAGCTCTCTACAGGCTCATAGAACTGTTGAAGACTAGCTCCTGTTTTAGTGTGCATGTCTCTTGCCTTGCCTATAGCTCTAGCTAATGTGGCTATATTTTCAAGTCTTTTAGGTGCTCCCTTTGGAAGGCTAGAAAGGAAAGCATTTTTAGCATTCTGGTTTCTGCTCATATTGTCCCACCAGTTGGCGAAACCTGAGTAGTTTATGGGGCCATCCTGCCTATTTATCTTCATACTCTTCCCTCTAAACGCATCTATTATAGATGATGCTACAAAGTCAGCTCTAAACTTCTTAGGGATGCTGTTGATTGTATCTATAAACACTTTAGCATCTGTCTTCGATAAGCCCCTATTTGAAGACTCCATTAAATTCACAAAAGTCTTGTTAAGCTTGTCTCCAAAGAGCTTTTTCATGTCTCTTTCAGTGTTTTTTCTCAATCTTACCGCTGCCTTTCCTCTCTCCCAGTCAGTAAAGAGCCTTTCATCTAAACCCTTTAAACCAGCTCCTTGATCTTCGGTAAGGAGGCCATACATACGATCATACTGCGCTTTCTTGGCATCGGTAAACAATCCGAAGCTGGAAGATTTTGCACCCACAGACTTTCTAAGAGTATCTAGCATATGGTAAGTCGGAGATTCATCCTTTACAATTTTGTTGTAAACCTCTCTATATGCTGAAGGGAGATTTTCAGGCTTACCCTTAACTTTTCTTAGTTCTGAGTTTAAGAAATCCATGATATTTTCAGTGGACACCTCATAATCATCAGGAACCTTGAGTGCAATATCGTTATATATATTTTCTCTCAAATTTTCCAGCTTCTTGACCTTTTTAGTCATAAAGTCTTCAACCCTAGAACTTAATCCCCCAGGATTGTCAGTGCCTCCATAATCCTCAACCAGTTTTTTGGCTTGATTTCCTATCTTTTCGAGAAACACCATCTCCTGCTGTCTTAATGGGCTTCCAGACTTAGACTTGGCTAGCTGCATCAATTCTGTGGCAGCTGTATCGGTAGTCAGGAAATCAGGCTGCATCAACTCTTCCACACCCTCCTCTCTAGCTGCTCTTAAAACATTCTCATCAATAGGAAGTTCTTCTGCAAACCTTTGAGTAGCACTATCTCTTCCAAGTGCAGCTTCGGCGCTTCTTTGACCAAATTCTTTTCTTTCTTGCTTTGTAGGTATCGCTATATCATCAATACTCTTCATTGATACTTCTGAAGCTTCTTCGATAGGCTCGCTAAAAGAACCTCTTACTCTTCTAGCTGCTGGCATGAACTCGCCAACACTACCAAGAGCTGACCCTATCCCAGCTTCTAGATAATTAGCCTCTCCTCCCATTTGCTCTTGAGCAAATTCAGAACCCATGTCTACACCTAAAGCTCCTCCCAATCTACCCAGAAGAGTCTTTGCTCTAGCTGGACCTAACGATTTTCCATATTCAACTATAGACGCTGGAATGTCAGATACACCAAAGCCCGGCTTGATTGCATAAAGTTTGCCATCTTTGGCAGACTTTAAGACCCAATTTCCAGCCTTGTCTTGGTCTGCCTGCACGTCAGGATATATATTTTGAATCATCTTAACTTTCTCCTCTGCTGGGGCTGTTCCCTCAAACAGAAAGAATTTAACGTCATCATAAGCAGTCCCCCAATCAACATCAGCAAGTTCAGGCATGATGTTATAATTAGGAAGAGCTTCTGTCTCTGGGACTGACCTCTTCTCTCCTGTAACTGACTCTTTTAAATACTTTAATAAATCGCCAATAGGATGACCATCACTCTTAGCAGGGTCAATTCCCATGGGGTGTTCAAGTCCAAATCCACCAGCTTGAGCCTGCGCAAGGTTTCCGCCCGGAATATTTAAAGGATTTTCTGGAGCCTTCCCTACTTGCTGCTTAAATGGGTCAATGTCTGGCACCTCTTCAACCTTGCCACCAAACTCCTCGGCTAACGATTGAGTCTCTTGAACCTTATCAACAGTTCCACCATGCTTTGCGGCTAATTCTTCTAATGTCATTATAAGCCTCTCGCCTCTTTTTCTTTCATAAAAGCTTCGTATTTCTCTTTACTTGGGAACACTATGTTCTGGAATTTGTATACTTGTGGCTCTTCATCTTTAGCTAAAGGCTTAAGAACTGCACCCATAATCTTTGAAAGTGTAGACTGATCACCTTCACTAGCGTTCTTGATTATGTTTTCATCAGAATAAAGCTTTGCCTTATTCTTCTTCATGAAGTCCGCCCATGTTTCGCCCTTATTAGCCTTTATTCCTAGTATTTCAAAATCATTCTTAGCCTTTCCTAGAATTCTATTGTTTTCTATCCATCTAGACTGAACATCATCTCTTAGTGACGCTTTCCTTTGCAACTTAGCATAAGTCCTTAAGAATTTGGAGATTAAAGCAGGGTTAGCAGTCTTATCCGGGAATCCACCAGAAATCAGTTTAATGTCAGTATCAGAAGCCACACCGGGAGGCAAACTGCTAACAATACCTTGCGCTTTTTGTGCGCTATACCTCTGTCTTAACTCTTCGTGTCTTCCACCAGTACCCCAGAATTCTTTCCATGCTGCGGTTCCTTTAGCAAGGATACCAGCATCCTTAACTTCTTTATCTATCTGGTCAGCAAGTAGGATAGCATCATTAGCCCTAGTCTCAGCGTCAAAAGCATCAGTGGAAAGAGCATTCACCTTCTCTCTCTCTTTTTCCGACAGCTCAAACAACTTAGCTTCATCCATCTTTCTTTTGTCAGCCATACTGCCAATCTGCGCTCTTGTAGCTTCAATGCCAACATCTTGAGCCTCAACAGCTCCCGGAAGCATCTCAACCTTCTCATAAGTCTCCACTCTTTCAGGATCACCCACCGCAAGCATACCAGAAGTAATAAGCCCACCTTGGCCTTGTTGAATCTTCTCAATCAAAAGCCCGTACTGTTGCGCCTTCCCCTCATCACCTGCATTCCTGTAGGCTTCTTGAGTGCGCTCCGCTAGCTCTAAAGCCACCTTATTGTCTCCAGATTGGAGAGCCTTGTGTATAGGTACAATATTTCGTACATATCCGGCTTTCTCTTCATCTGCTACCTGGTCAAAGATAGTCTTGAAGTTCTTAAGCATTCCCGGATGCCTAGAGTCTAAGTCAATTAGCTTCTGCGGTGTAAACCCACCTTGAGCCGCTTCTGCATAGTCCCTCTGGAATAGCTGAGATTGTTGCATGGCTTGAGCTTGCTTTGCTTTTTGGTCCTGAAGTGCGCGGACCTGCATAACGTCTTGGAAAAGTTGAGGAGGTCGTCTTGGTGCGAATCCTCCACTATAGTCTATTGGTTGAACCATCTTAAAACCCCGGCCCGTATGCCTTTCCTTGTTGTAGTTGGCTTAATTTCAATAAGTCTGTACCTAGACCAGTCAAGTCTCCAATGACTCCTTGCTGAGCCCTAGCCCCTGCCAAATGCGCCCCAGCTTGAGCCGCGCCAGACTGTTGATAAAGATTAGCCGCTTGCTGTCCTTGTTGCATAGCCGCAGAACCTAAGCCACCTGCCGCAGCTTGTCCCATGCCTGCTAATCCGCCTAGCATACTATACTTATTCATTAATTGACTTTGAATGAGTTGCGGTCTTAATGTAGCTAAAGCCGCTTGAGTATTGCCACCTCTTAAACCACCAGTAGCAGACTGATTTTGAAGGAGTGCCGTCTCTTGCTGTTTAATTAGCTCTTGAGTGATCGGATCGGCCGCAATCTGCTGGTATCCTTCAGGGGATAGAAGGGCTTGCTGTTGCTCTAATGCGCCAACACCTGCTTCCACATATGGATTAAGTAGGTCTCGCATAACATCGAACTGTCGAGCAGTCTCGTCAACACCTAATTGAGCCGCTTGGACTTGTGCGTCTGCTGCTCTCCTTGCTCCTTTTCTTGCTGAACGTCCACCAAGTATGGACCCTGCTGCTCCAATTGTGGCCGCTCCCGTTACTGGTTCAGGCATTAAACTCACTCCTATAATTCGTCATCTTCTCGCCATACATTTGCATGACATCCTTAGAAAGTAATGTTGCTTTTTCGTGTCCATGGCATAAGTACACCACAAACAAAACTATGTCGTAATAACTAGCTCTCCATGCAAAGCTCATCTCATCGGCTTCACCTTCCTGCTCTGCTTTGTCTGAAGCTTGCCATTTGAGAATCGCTAGGCTCAACACTGGAACCAACGCTTGACAATTGGCAGAAAAGAAAGGGTTTAAACTGAAGCCCACAAATGAATTCCATAAAGAAGCGTCAAATTCTTTGCGGTCAATTACGTCTTTATCTGCGACGTCATCAAAGAATTGAATAGTTTCAAACACCTGCAACAACCACTCAACTGCAACTTCTGGCAGTTCTAACGCGGTGAGGTGTATGTGCAGACTTTTCAAACTTTCTCCATCTTTGTGAGCGTCTGCTGGTTGACCCAAATCCTCAGCCCTTGTATTATAGCTCGTCACTCTGCCAGTCAACCAATGAAGGATGCTTGAGAGCCAAAGCGTACAGGTCAGGTATTGTGACTCCACTGCTTCCAACCTCATCATCAAATACATTAGGATTAATATTGAAGCCTATAGAGTCAATAGGCTGTGAATCTTCTGCGTCTCTCACTTCTTTGTTGCCGAATATATATAGAACAAATGAAAGAGTCTTGTCCTTTGAGTTGTACAGATACTCTTTAATGTGTGCGTAATAGTCACCATGCGCTAGGCTTATGCCTGCTGAAGTGCTTGCCTTTTCTGGGTTGTATGTGCAACCCTCTTTTAATACTATTGCCATTTATTTCTCCTCTATCCAAGCTAGTGATGCGGTGTGAGTCGCGCCCGTTCCGCTAATTGTTTTTGAGGCCACTGTTATAGACTCATCTGGCCCCAATTCTATTAAAAACTTCTCTAAGTCTACTTCCTTCTCTAGTGTAGCAGCAACAGTAAAAGCGTCAATTATCATACCACCTGTTATACTATTAGAAGCCCCATCATATATAGCAATAGAGTTGGTTTCTTCTTCAAACTGAAAGTCTGGTACAGTGGAACCACCCGTAACATCAGCATTTCTGTATATCTCGATTATAGCCCCTTTGTTGTGATCGTTATCCACGGAGACACTAAGAGGCTTTATCTTCCCTAAATTGAATCTCTTGCCATATGTAATCCTGTTTTTCAACGTGATTAGAGGGGTTAATGTCGTCCCAATACTAGCAACGGAATTGTCGTTCGCAAAAGATTGGTTTCTGAAATTCTCAACACCATCTAAAGCCGTATAAGCAGAAGCACCCTCAACAGTCAAATTCGTTCCAGTACTTCCAAGACTTGCTGCCGTCCAACCAACTTTCATATCAGGAGAGCCGAAAATAGGAGTTGTATTATTGTTTGCCCATTTGATTCGATGAACTGGAACAAATAAGCCTGTATCTGCATTATAGATACTATAAATACAACTTACCGCGCCCAAGTATCCATACTCAATTCTATACAAGTTTAGCTTAGTTGGATCAAAGCCTGTAAAAGGTGTGCTTGTGATATTCCAAGAAGCTTGAGCAACATTTCCGTCCGATTTTGCAGCGCCTCCTTTTACTTGCGCCCATGTGGCTGTTGCAGTCGAACTACTAAAAGAATATGTTCCTGACCTTGCTTCTGTTGCTCTTGCTATGAAATAAACTGTGTCATCTATAGCTTGAATTCTCCACTTTGCGCCAACTGTTGCATCAGCTACACAATCTCTTTCAATCTCAAAGGCATTCTCTTGAACTGAGCTATTTGTTAAGCTACAACTCACGGCATCACCATTTATTGTCACTGTTGCAGTCTCAGAACCAGAAGCGCCGCCTGTGACTTGGAGAGTTCTATATTCAGCTTGTCCGTTGTATTGGTGAATTATCGAGAAGTCTGCACCATCATAACCGAATGCTGCCGTCTCAGTAAGTGAGAAAAGCCCTGCAAATTGGAGACTTAAAGCTACACCTGTAGTAAACTTTCCCGTAATTCTACACTCTGCGCCCTGTCCGGCACGATATACTAAAGTTTCACTTGATCTTATTACACCATATCCGCCAAGAGAAGTCCCCGTCTGACATCTAAACATATTGCCGTTAGCGTCTGAACTTCCACCAGTAGCCTCAAAGACTTCTAAGTCATCTCTGTCTGGTGGGTCAATCTCATACTGTCCACTTATCTGAATGACGGGTGTAGGTGATACGTTGACTTGTTCGCCAAATACTGAGTCTAGATATTGCTTGTCGGGTGAGTATGTCATTATATTATATGCCAGTTAGAGCCATCACAGACTATAGTCAAACAAACGTACTGAGTAGAAATAACCGCAGTAGTAGAACCGTCTATAGTTTCAGAAGAGTTGCCGTCAATTGTAACAGTATTCCCAGAAGAGTCGATTTTTTTGATATTGTAAGTCAACCCAGTATTTCCCGAAGCTGCCGGAAGGTTAATAGTTATATTGTTAGAACTCGCATCACAAAGAACGATGTGATTAGTATCGTCTAAAGTGTCAGAACTTGCTGTGATTGTTTCTACCGCGCTTGTTCTTATAGAGTCCGTGATTTCATGTGATCCGTTTATCTTTATCTCACTAGCTGAAAAGTCGCCATAAATCAGGGGCGTAGATGTGCTAGAGTTAGCGATATATAATTGATCAGATCCTGAAGCGAACCTGCCAGACTGATATCCTAAAAATAGATTTCTTGAACCTGTCGCCTGATCTCCTGACCTATGACCAATTGCCACATTTCCATATCCGGTCGTTTTTGCATATAAACTTCTTACACCAATTCCGACATTATGGTATCCGGTAGTGTTGGAGAATTGGGAATCTAGGCCAATAGCCATATTAGAGTAACCTGAAATATTTCTTCTCAGAGTTTGATAACCTAGGGCCGTGTTGTCATTTCCGATTGTGTTATCTTCTAAGGCACGTCTTCCGATTCCAGTATTACCATTACCAGAAGTATTCGATGCCAGAGCGTCTGCACCAAGAGCAAATATATAATTACCTGAATTTGTAGTGTTATTAGTTGCCCCAATGAATAGGCAATCTGTACCGCCTGTAGTAGCGTTCTGATACTTGAATTCATCCCACTCTACTTGATCAGTGCTAGTATCAGGATTTAGAGTTGTGCCATTGCGAGCCCAGAAATCCCCATCATCTACATACTGAGTAGTGGCAATCGCTAAAGGTGTCCCTCCTGTTGGGTGAGCGGTTAATGTCGCATTGTCTGCGGTACAATCAAAAGTTAAAACCTTATTATCAAACTCGCCATATATTAGAGTTGAACTAGAACTATTCGCAATAAACAACCTGTTGTCTTGAGTCCCAGAGTTATATCCAGCATTCTTACCGATAAATACAGAATTGTCACCATAAGCAAAAGAGCCAGCTCTGTAACCTATATTGATAGTATAGTCATTAGTTTGTCCGACTCCTGCAACTTTTCCGGCATCTCTACCAATACCTATAACGTCTGTACCGTTAATGTCTGTGAGTGCATTGTTCCCTATGGCTATCGAATATGTTGGGGAAGTCGATTCAAAGAATGCATTGTTTCCAATCGCGATACAGCCATAAGCAGTGGTAAGGTCAACACCAGCCTGACTGCCAATCGCTACAATATCATAGCCTGTTGTTAAATCTTGTAGACAATTTTGGCCCATAGCAAATAAGTTACCAGTTCCGCTATAGTTTTGAGCTATACCACTTCCTATGATAAAGCATGAACTATTGGACCCAGTAGCACTATCTAGAATCTGCTCACCTATTAGCACTGAGTTAGCTACACTAGTCGCACCAACCTCTCGACCGTATAGGTAAGTGTCTTGACCGCCTAAAACACTAGAGCCGATTCTATAACTATTCGTCTGCCCTGTGGTAGCGTCTAGGTAGTTTATGAAATTCCACTCAACATCGTCCGCAGGAGCCTCTGGAGTGATTAACGTCCCTGTGCGTATCCAGTGGTCATTGTCGTTCACATACTTAATAGATGCAATAGCTAAGTCTACAGTGCCGGAAGGATGAGCGCTTAAAAGGCTACTGTCACTAGGTGCAGTTAATGTGATAGAGTTGGCATCTAGCTCTAATACATCGGATAATCCATCATAACTCAACCACAATCCAGGGTCTGAAAGCTTCTTATTGCCTATGACATTAAAGTTCCCCTGTTCAGCGTTAAGCTCAAGAGCGTTATCAGTCAGCGAGAATACTTGACCATAGTCAACTTGTATGCCGTTGCTTGAGTCCGTTCCTATAAGTCCAACTTGCAAGCCATCAGAATTCACATATCTAACGAAGTCTCCACTAGTAGCCTGAGAGTTAATAATTAACCCTGGATCATTGTCTTGACCATAGTCAATAATTAGCTGTCCGGTTAATGTGCCTCCACTGATAGGCAGATATTCCCCGTCTATACTATCAACCTCTGAGAATAGGTTCTCGAACTGTTTAATGGTGCGGAAGTCGTCACCAATAAAAGCTCTAAGTTGATCTCTAGTTACTTTTAATGTTGGTCTTGTCATCTAGCCATTGGCTCTAGCTGTGCCTCAAGTCTCGCAAAGCTTAAGTGAGCATCTGAGTCACCTTGAAATCTTTGAACTCTAAAGTTCCTCATAAATCCTTGCCTTCTCCATGCGAGTCTCTTTTGCCTATCGCCAAGAGTTCCGGCCTCAATCCTGTAGTCTTGTGACCATGCTTGACCATCTAGAGAATAACTAGTGGTGATAACCGGAGACTTACCTAACTCAATTCTACCAGTCAATGAGATAAGCTCTAACTCACTGAATATAGCACCATTAGCCTCGTTATAGACTATGCTAGTACCAAACTCCCAGCCTACTTTCTCGCCCCAATGCTCGCTCTTTATATCGTCTAAGTAACCAACTCCGAAGGTCTGTATGTCACCGACTAGCCACTTCTCATAAGCATATACAAGGTTCTTGCCTCTATATGGTCCACTTCCATCTAGAGTACTGCTTAACCTGTGCCATACTGGGCCACCTAGCAACCTACTTGCCGCAGCGTCATAAACTAGAGTAATGTTAGGGAGGTGGATGTATAGCAGCTGGTTGTCCTTGTCGTTCCTAGCCTCCATCTTCACAGTTGCTAGCTCTGCCTCACTGTAAGTCTCAATGATTAAGTCAATCTCTCTAGTACTGATCTTTGCAGTATTGCCATTTGAGCCTAAGTAAACACAAGGTTGTTCATTTCTAGAACCACCTAGAAAGGCTATTGACTCCATATAAACACAACAAGCATGAGTTCCAACGCAACCCTTTTGAATCTGCGCCCCTTCTACTGGTGCAAATGGAAAACCACTTCCACCTATGTTTGTAAACACCTCGATGGTATATCTATTCAGTGCATAAGCCTCATTTCTAAGCTTCAATAATGCCACTATAGGGTCTGGGTCCAGTTCTGAGCCTGCATATTTAGTAGGACTCACCTGTGTGGGGTCTGCTAACTCTGTAACCACTAGGTTCTCACCATCTGTAGTCATAAAGTAGCCATCTATCCAGATCATGTCAACCACTGTACCTAAGTCACTATCTGTAACCTCTGTTAATGTCGTCCCGTCCCAGTAAAAGAGCTTTGAATTGCTAGCAACGGCCAACCTATCAAAACTATAGTCCATGCTTACTAGTTGTGAGTCGGTCTCAACGTCTGCCAATGTAGTCACAGTACCATCTTCAGCAACAGATACAAGCTTCGAACCCATAACCCTGTAGCAGACATCATTCCAATTAATTCCGCCCCTGTTAATACCTGGGCCAGTACCATTAGATATAATTCCATCAGCAGGCTTTAAATACCCGTTACTTATCCCAGATTGTTGAGCAACCGGGATAAGGTTTAGAGGGTATAGCGTCCTAATGTCAGGACTGTTGTCTGTGTAGACTCCGTTAAGTATTGGAATTTGCAATGTGTTCCTCGTATGCCTCTATAACTTCAGCAGTGTGAAACTTTGCAGCACTATCTTTAATTTCTTGGTGCTCTTCGGATACATCATCACCTGGAGATACAACTCTTCTGTGATTGTTGGCCTCTAACACTTCAAGATGGTTGAAAGGCCCGACTATTCTATGTGAAACATACTCTCTCATTATGCCGCAACCTCATAAACAACTGTGAAATTAAGTAAACCAACACCCAAGTCCGCATGGGTCAAATTAACTATCCCAGTAGACTGGCCTATATTGTATCTAATCAACACCTTGTCATCTGCGCCACCAATAACACCCATTAAGTTGTTGCGGGACGTTCCAAAACCATCTCCATA
>Ga0098074_1000821_pt1 | contig 18337 bp, 15 predicted proteins | sample 32_taG_FD_75064 | JGI IMG/M metagenome (GOLD analysis project Ga0098074, IMG submission 75064) | Marine viral communities from the Gulf of Mexico - 32_GoM_OMZ_CsCl metaG | ecosystem: Environmental > Aquatic > Marine > Oceanic | place: Atlantic Ocean: Gulf of Mexico | collected 2015-07-12
CGAGGCAAAGTGGCCGTAAGAAGAACCGCAAACCCGTACTAGCTATGCGCTCAGAACATGGCCTGCATGCGGAACAAATAAGCTTTTTCTAACATTAAAACCTTGCCATTTATTCCGTATTTTCGTAAATAAAAAATGTTTAGAAAACTTAACGGAGAACGAACTATGAACCAACACAACCTTGCTCTGGTAGCCCCAGAGCCGGTAACGTCACAGCTACATCAAATCGGATTACAGATCAGGCTGGGCGACATTTTCACCCTTAATAGCGACCAAGAACTAGCCAACGCAAAAATTGGCTCCAACGATGTATTCAGTGAAGCCCGCGGCATTGCCCAAGACAATAAAGGTACGCCTGTTGTGTTTGCCGGAACCTTCCCTGATGGCAAAGACCGCGTTCAAGCCACTTTATCCGTCCCTTCTGGACAAAGCGTGAGCGAGCAACGTGAAAATCTGGCCGCTTTGTTCGGTGCCTCGTCAAGCGATGTAAGCTGTAATCATTTTACCAAAGCCGAAACCGCGCCGGACGGAAAAAGACTTACCAGCGGGCATACCTATTTGAGCCTAACAGTAGAGCTATAACCTATCATTTATAATTTTTGTGAAAGGCCGCCTAATTTGCGCGGCCTTTTTATTTGCCTTAGCACCGGAAAAGATTAACCCGTTAACTTTTAAACTCTGAAAAATGCCAATAATTTCAGCATTCTAGAGCCGAAACCCTTAACCTGTTAACACTTAGCATAATTGATTAACTTGTGCGAAAACAACGCAACATTATTAGCCCTTTTCACTGTTGTTTTTAAAATTAAGGGGCGTATAACTTGCGGCCTTAATTGAATGTGGAGTTATCCACAGGTTATACACAAATGGAGTCCACAATGTTAAATCTAGTACAAACACCTAAGAACGAATCTATAAACCCTATTACATTTGCCATGGATTTTGCCCATGCAACCCGCGATTTCTACGCCCGTCAAAGCCACGATAATTGTAATGAATTCGAGCAAGCGAACAAAATGCTCCGCACTATGGATCAAGAAACCCGCCGCCTCAGCGAACTTTACACAGCCCGCGCTATTTGCGGATATGTATGCGAAGAATCAATGGACGAAATTGCAACATTGGAAGCAAAACTTGCTCCGATGACGAATGAAATCGCGTAACTTACTATAAAGCAGCCAGCAGGTTCTCTCTACTCTGCTGGAAATCACTGGCGATCCAGCGTTCCTCAAGTCTGGACAGCGCCTCACCTAATGCGGGGCCGGGTTTCAATCCGGCCTCGATTAGCATCTGGCCATCAACCGGGCAATCCGGCACATCCCAGTTTTGAATGATTTTTAGGGCGCTGGGCGCGTATCCATTCATGACGCGGTCTTGCACAAGCTCGATCATCAACGCTTGCGCGGTGGCGGTTCGCCCGCCTTTGTAAATCGCTGCGCGCACGGCCTTGTCATTGTCCATATTTGGCAGGAACAGCACTTCACGCATTGCATCCATATCGCGCAGGAACACTTTGGGAATCAAGAGTAATTTACGCGCTACACTTTCTTTATCCAGTTCAGAAAGAACATAAAGACGCGATGATAAAGAGATTAGCCCGTATCGTTTCTGGAACGCGCAAAAATGTCCCAAGAACGCAAGCTGATCTTTACTGCGAAGAATTTCAGGTAGGATATTGTTATCCAACATTATCCCCAAAACATCCTCAGGCTTATCCACAGAGATAATCTTGAAGAATTCCTGCGTGATGCGCTCGGCAGACAGCGAGGAAATATGAGTCGCCTGCGCCTTGCAAGCTTTTAAAGCCGCCGCGTCAGGTTTTCCCACGCCATAAAGCGCATGAAAGCGAAAAAACCGCAGAATGCGCAGATAATCTTCCTGTATACGCTGCGCCGCCTGCCCGACAAAGATTACTTTACGTGCTTCAAGGTCTGCAAGGCCGCGTGCAATCGGCTCATACACATTGCCCTGATCATCGGCCAGCAAGGTGTTCATAGTGAAGTCGCGGCGCTCCGCATCCTCACGCCAACTATCCGCAAAAGCAACAACGGCGCGGCGGCCATCGGTTTCGATATCCTTACGTAAGGTAGTGATTTCGAACGCGCGGCCATTCATGACGGCGGTTACGGTGCCGTGATCAATTCCGGTCGGAATCACCTTAATACCTGCCGCTTCCAGCCTGCGCGTCACCTCATCGGGCGTGAATTTCGTGGCCAGATCAATGTCCTCGACAGGCTCGGCCAACAGCGCGTTACGCACGCAGCCGCCAACGAACAGCGTGAGCGGTTCTTCGCCCGCGCCTTCATTCAATGCCGCCATCACGGCCTTGGTTTCGGGCGCGCTCATCCAGGGCTGAATTCGGATGGTTTTGGCGGGGGTCAGCTCGCTCATTATTCCTCAATCTCCCCCAAAGGGTGATCAAGGCCACGGCTTGACACGCTCGCGCCAAATTTTTGCACCAGTTCATGATAAACATTACGGCCAAGACGCGCGTACAGGCCGCTGCGGACATGCACATAAGGCAATTTCATCTGCTGGGATTCGTTAAATCGCAACTCAAGGGGGTGATCGGCGCCTAACGGCACAATTTCTTCCATATTGGTCACCAGATCCAGCCCCTGCTCGCTCTCCTTCACATCGGTAATGATAAAAGGCACATCATCTACCTCGACGGGATATTTCTCGTATGGTGATTGCAGCCAGTAATCCCCCACCTCGTCAACCTTCAAACCTTTATCTGCAAACAGCTTGGCCAGCGCCTTGCGGTTGATGGGCGCACCGTTATGGTGCCAGCCGCCATTTTCATCAATCCGGAAATACGCCGATTCCAGCAAATCCTTGTCTTTTGCCTGTGTGCTCATGGGTTTTATCTCTTTTTTTTAAGTGGCCGCACTATATAATAAATAGAGCTAAACCCCAAATAATTAAGGAGAGTATCCGTGAGCTCCATAGTCCCCGCTACCAAATCCGCCTCGATCGAGAAACGCTTTGATGACTCGGCCAAAAAACTGGCCAAAGCCAAGGCCGAGATAGGCAAGGTGATCTTCGGGCAAAATACGGTGGTGGATCAAACCCTGACCACGCTGATCTGTAACGGCCATGTACTTTTGATCGGTGTTCCGGGACTGGCCAAGACATTGCTGGTCGAGACCACGGCGAAGGTTTTGGGGCTGGATAACGGGCGCATACAATGTACGCCGGATTTGATGCCTGCCGATGTTATTGGCTCCGAAGTTTTAGAAGAAGACGACAAAGGCAAGCGCTCCTTCCGCTTTATCAAAGGCCCTGTTTTTTCCCAGTTCTTGATGGCCGATGAGATCAACCGCGCCTCTCCGCGTACGCAATCGGCACTATTGCAGGCTATGCAGGAGCGCGAGGTCAGTATTGCCGGAAAGCCGCATAAGCTGCCCGCACCATTCCATGTGCTAGCCACGCAAAACCCGCTGGAGCAGGAAGGCACCTATCCCCTGCCCGAGGCACAGCTGGACCGTTTCCTCATGCAAATTGATGTCGATTACCCCGACGAGGCCACAGAGCGCCAAATCATTCTGGCCACCACCACATCGCAAGGCGAGGACGTCAAGGCCGTGCTGAACGCCAAAGACTTGCTGGAAATTCAATCCCTCGTGCGCGATATGCCGATTGGTGAAAAGGTAGTCGATGCGATCATCAAGCTCGTACGCGGCGCGCGCCCGGGTGATGGCGCGCACAAGCTGGTCAATGAATATGTGACATGGGCGCCGGGGCCGCGCGGCTCGCAAGGTCTCATGCTGGCCACCCGCGCCAAAGCCTTGCTGGATGGGCGTAGCGCGCCGTCCATTGATGATGTGGTCGAGCTGGCCGAGCCGATCTTGCGTCACCGCATGGCGCTGAACTTTAAAGCCCGCGCCAATGGCGTGAGCACCAATACGATATTAAAAGCCTTATGCGAGAGCCTCTAAGGGCTTATTATTCGCGAATGCTTTAGGGACTTATGAGCGACACGCCAACACATAATCACGACGCCGCGACCGGCCTTCGGCATGTATCCGAGGAGGCCACGCAAAGCCTGCCCGCTCTGCGCGCCGAGGCCGAAAAGGCTGTGGCCAGCGTGTTGCACGGTGACCATGCGCAATCCAAACCCGGCATGGGCGAGAAATTTTGGCAATACCGCGAATATGTCCCCGGCGACCGCCCGCAAGATATCGACTGGCGCCAAAGCGCCAAGACCGAGCATGTCTTTATCCGCCAGCGCGAATGGCAAACCACCCAGACCTCTATTTTATGGTGCAGCCAAAGCCCGTCTATGGATTTCACGTCAAAGAGCAAATACCCCTCCAAGCAAGAGGCGGCGCGCGTTCTAACGCTCGCGCTTGGTATCCTGATGACCCGTGCGGGCGAGCAGATCGGCGCGTTCGGGGCGCGCAAAACGGGGCGCAGTGAAAATGCGCTGCAAGATTTAACTCTGAAGCTGACCGAGGATATCCGCTCAACCGCGCCGCTTCCTGATCCCGATTTATACGATCTGCCACGCCATGCGTTCTTATTTCAAGTCGGCGATTATCTGGAGCCTTTGGAATTAATAGAGGACAACTTCAAGCAATTCTCCAGCCAGAGCGCGGGCGGGTTTGTGCTACAAATTCTCGACCCTGCCGAGCTTAATCTACCCTATAATGGTCGCATACTGTTTAAGGATAAGAAGAACTCCCAGCGCGTCGATAATGTCGCCTCGATCCGCAAGGCCTATAAGGAACGCATCAACGGACACAATCACGCCTTGCATCAGCTGTGCAAGGAACATCACTGGCACCACGCCTTGCACCGCACGGATATGAGTTACGCGCAGACTTTGAGTAACATCTGGTCGATTATGTCGCATGAACATTTGGGCACGCAGGAAGGGGGCGGCGCGTAATGTTACCGTTTTTTGCCGATATCTTACTGGTCAACCCGCTGATTTTGAGCGCGTTGGCAGCGCTACCGATTTTGTGGTTCTTACTGCGCGTCACCCCGCCCGCACCCAAAACGGTAGATTTTCCGGCCACGCGGTTTTTGGACGGGCTGGTGCCGGATGATGTGACGCCCTCGAAAACGCCTTGGTGGTTGCTGTTATTAAGATTACTCATTGCCGCGCTGGTAATTTTTGCTCTCGCGCAGCCAATTTATAACCCTTCGCAATCCATCAGCGGGACGCAAAATATCCGCCTTGTGATCAATAATGGCTGGGCGGCGGCGCAGAACTGGACGCAAATCACCAATACCGCGGCCGATATTCTGGCGCAGGCCGAGCGGAATAATGCCAGCGTGGAACTCATTACCACCGCGCAAGCCACGGACACACCAGAAGCCAAAGCCAATCTGGTGCGCGTATTAAGCGCTGGCGCTGCTTTGTCCGAGGTCAAAGCCCTCCGCCCGCGACCATGGGGCAATAATTACGCCGCGCTCACCGAAGCCTTGCGCGATAGTGGCAATACCGAGGACATTACCACCATTATGCTATCCGCCGGATTGTCCGAAGACGGTCTGGAGCCGTTTTTATCCCAGCTCCGCCGCCGCGGCGCGGTGAGCTTTCTGCGCCCCGAAGATGAAAACCTGCCCATCGCCCTGCGCGGTGCGGGCGGGTTTGCGGGCGAGCTGGAGGCGCAAATACTGACCCCCGAAGCCCTGCCTGCAGGCGTGCCAATTTCGGTGCAGGCGCGTACGCAAGATGGCCGCATTCTCGGCTCCCAGAACATGCAGAGCGACGGCGCAAACACATTGCACGACATTGTCTTTGATATTCCCGAATTGCTGACCAGCGAGATTGGCCAGTTTTCGATCGCGGGACGGTCCAGCGCCGCGGCAACCTATTTGCTGGACGAGCGGTTCCGCAAGCGCAGTGTCGGCATTGCCGCCGAAGAAACCGACACTGACGCCGCCGCCAGCCTGACCGATTCCGCGACCTATATCAAAAATGCGCTGGAGCCCTATACGCAGTTACATTTCGGCACCATTACCGATTTGCTGCGGGACGACCCGTCCATGGTGATCCTGCCCGATATCGGCGCGATCCCGAGCGAAACCTTGAACGCGCTGGAAGAATGGGTTGATGCGGGCGGCTTATTGCTCCGCTTTGCAGGGCCAAAGATGACGCAAAGCCTGAATACGCCCTATCTGGTGCCAGTGCCACTTCGCAGTGGCGGCCGCTCGCTGGATGGCGCGCTCAGCTGGGAAAAACCGCTCGCGATCAAGCCTTTTGGCGAGAGCAGCCCGTTTTACGGCATGGAGGTGCCCGAAGATATTCTGATCAAACAGCAAGTACTGGCCGAGCCTGTGCAGGATCTCGAGCAAAAAACCTGGGGATCACTGGAAGATGGTACCCCGCTCGTGACGGCTGCGCAGCAAGGCGATGGCCTGCTGGTACTTATTCACACCACCGCCTCGCCGGATTGGTCGAATTTATCGCTGAGCGGGCTGTTTGTGCGGATGCTGCGCCGCCTTGTTGCACTATCGGGTAAAGCGCCGAGCGAGGTTTTCGCGGCGAACACAACGCTTGATCCCCTTTATGTACTGGATGGTTTCGGCTCCCTAACGCAGCCTGATGCCACCGTCAAGCCGATCAATACCAAAGATATGGATGCGATCAAAATCAGCGCGTCCCACCCACCGGGCATTTACGGGCGCGGCGGTGTGCAGACGATCCTTAATCTGGGTGAAAGTTTTGATACAATTGAGACCATCTCAACCCTCCCCTCGGGAGTCATGGTCAAGGAATACGGCAAGGATTACGAGTTGGATTTGCGTCCTTATTTGCTTTACGGCGCGCTCACGCTTTTGATGATTGACTGGCTGATTATGATGGTTTTATCGCTAGGCGTTTCGGGTTTGCGTCTTTCATGGCCACGCAGGTCTAGCGCTACGGCGGCCATCATTCTTTCCGCTCTCATGATACCGCCCGCTTATGCGCAAAATGATGAGCCGCTGACCACTCTCAGCAGCGAAGAGCTGGCCTATGCCGATGATCTGTATCTGGGCTATATCGTAACAGGCGATGCCGAAATTGACCGGATCACCAAAGACGGGCTTGAGGTTATGGCCAAGGTTTTGGCGCGACGCACCTCTGCCGAGCCTGCGGGCGTGGTCGGGCTGGCCCCCACAAGCAAGGCATTGCCGTTCTTTCCGCTGCTCTATTGGCCTATTGCCGCCGCTGCCGAACCTTTAACCACAGAGGCCGTGCGCAATGTACAGCATTATCTGGATCACGGTGGCACGATATTGTTCGATACCCGCGATCAGAATTATACCGCGGGGCGCGTTGGCGGCACGCCCAATGCCGAAGCACTGCGCATATTGGTCGGTAATCTAAATATCCCGCCACTGCAAGCCGTACCTGAAGACCATGTACTGACCAAATCGTTTTATCTGCTGGATCGTTTCCCCGGGCTTTATACCGGTGGCACATTATGGGTGGAAAGTGATAGCGCGGGTGCCCGTGACGGGGTGTCGTCTGTCCTGATCGGCTCGCATGATTGGGCGGGCAGCTGGGCGCAGAATGCCTCGAATACGCGCCGCACGATTTATGGCAGCAACCGTCAGGACGAGCTGTCCTTGCGGTTTGGTGTCAATTTGATGATGTACGCCCTGACCGGAAATTATAAGGCCGATCAGGTACATGTCCCGCATATTCTGGAAAGGCTGGGGCAATAACATGGGCGCATTCGATACCAGCATCAGCATTCATTTCGCGCCAATCCTGCCGCTGTCATGGTTGATTGCTGTGGGAATCATTGCGGCCTTGCTACTCCTTCTCGGTTTATATAAACGCAAACAGGGCACAGTTTTCCGCACAATTTGCGCGGCGCTGTTCCTGCTCGCGCTTAGCAACCCGTCCGTGCTGGAAGAAAATCGTCAGGCGGTTAAAGATGTCGCCGCCATCGTGGTTGACCAAAGCCCGTCGCAAAATTACGGGGAGCGCAGCGCGAGAACCGAAGACACCCTGAACGGCCTGATACGACAATTGGAGGGGCGGGATGATCTGGATATCCGCATCATCCGCGCACCCGAAATTGATGCCCTGACCAACGAAACGCGCCTGTTCGATGCGCTGGAAGTTGCGCTGGCCGATGTGCCAAGGGCGCGCCGCGCCGGTGTTTTTGTTATTTCGGACGGGCAAATTCACGACGTACCCAGCGCCGCCGAGGCGGCGGGCGATTACGGCCCCGTGCATTTGCTACTCAGCGGCTCGCGAGATGAAATTGACCGCCAATTGGTCGTTCTGGAAGCGCCATCTTACGGCATTGTCGGTAAGAGCATTACCGTAAAATACAAGGTCGAGGATAAGGGCAATACGGGCAGTAATACCGCCTATGTCACCATAAAACGCCAAAACGAAAAAAACGATGTCATCAGCGTGCCTGTGAACGAGGAGCAAAGCCTAGAGCTGGAAATCGACCATGCCGGGCAAAATGTGTTCGAGTTGGCGACCTCTCCCGTTGAAGGCGAGATTACGCAAGCCAATAACAAGGCCGCGCTCATGGTCAATGGCGTGCGCGAGCGTTTGCGTGTGCTACTGGTCTCCGGCCAGCCCCATGCGGGCGGGCGCACATGGCGCGATCTTTTGACATCTGACCCCAGCGTTGATCTGGTACATTTCACGATTTTGCGCGAGCCCGACAAGCTGGATGCCACGCCCCAAGACGAGCTGTCCCTGATCGCCTTCCCGTTCCGCGAGCTGTTCGAGGTCAAGTTGTATGATTTTGATTTGATCGTCTTTGACCGTTATCGCCTGAACCGTATTTTGCCCGATTATTATTTCAAGAACATCGCCGATTATATCAAGGAAGGCGGCGCGTTTTTAGAGGCCAGCGGCCCGTCTTTCGCGAGCGAGGAATCAATCTACTACACCGCTTTGATGGATGTATTCCCGGGTATTCCTACAGGGGAAATGATCCGCAAGCCCTACCGCCCTGCCCTGACCGAAATTGGCCGCCAGCACCCTGTGACCGGCTCGCTGGTCTGGAAAGGCATGAGCGCGGGCTCGACCACGCCGCTTTGGGGGCCGTGGCTGCGGCAGGTCGTTTTGGAGCGCAATAGTGGTGAAACACTCATGAGCGGCGCCGAAGACAATCCGTTGCTGATTCTCGACCGTATCGAAGAGGGGCGCATCGCCCAAATGGCCAGCGATCAGGTCTGGCTTTGGTCGCGCGGTTTCGAAGAAGGCGGCCCGCATACCGAGCTTATGCGCCGCATTGTGCACTGGCTTATGAAAGAGCCCGAGCTGGACGAGCGCGCGCTGAACATTTCGGTTGCTGGTAATACGATTACGGTGAAAAGCCGTGACTTTAGCGGTAAAAATGCACAAATCATCATGCGTGACCCAGACGAAAACGTGCAGGCCATAACGCTTCAGAAAACGGCGAGCGGCATGCTGGAGGCCGAGATAAAAGTTGATCACATAGGCATTTACAGTTTTGAAGATGCCTATGATGACACACGCTTTGCCATAGTCGGCGAGCTCAACCCGCCCGAGCTACGCGGCGTTGTCAGCACCGATACCCTGATGCGCGGTCTTCTGGATGCCAGCGGCGGCGCAAGTATGTGGCTCAGTGAGGACGGAACACCCTCCATCAGGATGCTAGGCGATGGACGCGGACGCTATTACGGTCAGAACTGGCTTGGATTGCGCCAAAACAACGAATACACCGTGCAGGGCTTGCGGGAAAAAGATGTGCTGCCGGGCTGGCTTATGCTCTCGCTCTTGCTCGGCATTGCTATTTTAACATGGTGGTATGAAGGCCGCCTGCGAAAATAATCAGCCCGCCTTCCGCTTTTCCATCAGAACACGCGAAATTGTATCGCCCAACGTTTTTCGCGATACCGGTTTGCGCAGGATAGATTTTATAGACGGATGGTCTTTCATCATTTCCTGTAAACGCTCGCGGCTGTATCCCGAGACCAGAATGAAAGGCAAGGCGGGGGCGCAATAATGGGCTTGCTGCGCCAATTCAATTCCTGTCATTTTCGGCATGTTATGATCACTCAGCACAAGGTCATAATGCTCCGGCTTATCCTTAATAACGGCGAGCGCCTCCAAACCATTCGAACATGTATCCACGCTATGGCCTAGGCGCTCCAACATTGCGACCATCATAATTTTTACCTCGTCCTGATCTTCCACGAATAAGATGCGCGCCATAATTTGTTCTTCGATTATCGGCGCATCAGACAGCACGGCCTTACGTAGCTCATGGGTCACCGGGAGTAACACTTTAAAACAGGTGCCGCTGCCAAGGTCACTCTCGATAATCAGCGCGCCTTGATGTCCGGTTATAACGCCGTGCACGGTTGCAAGACCTAACCCCGTTCCCTTATCCATGGATTTGGTGGTAAAGAACGGCTCGAAAATATGTTCCATTATGGCGCGGCTCATCCCGCTACCCGTGTCGGCAATACTCATGAGGACATAGTCCGTGTTCTTGGCAATGCGCCCTATATACATGCGTGTTTTTGTGCCGCTGACATCTTCAAAGAAAATATCAGGCGTCTGGCCGGGTTCGGGCAGTGTTTCGGACAATATTTCAGATATATCCAGCTCGTCTTGTTTTGCCAGCCGCAGAGTCACAGAAAGCATGCCGCGATCATCTTCCATGGCATCGCGCGCATTCACACATAAATTCATAATTAACTGTGAAATCTGTGTGGCGTTGCCATCTATAACGAGTTCGTCCTCCCCGAAATCCGTCTGAACCTCGATAGTTTTGGGAAAGCCCGATTTCACCATAGAGAGCGTTTCGTACATTGGCTCCAAGAGAGATAAAGGCTCCTTCGTGCTTTGGCGTTGGCGGGAGAAGGCCAGCATTTGATCAACCAGCTCTTTGGCTTGCGCGCTGGCTTTCAGGATATTTTTTGCAAATTTTTGCTCCGACGATCCTTTTTTCAAATCCTCATCCAGAAATTCCGCATATCCCGAAATGGCGGCCAGAATATTGTTAAAATCATGTGCAATACCGCCCGCCAGGCGCCCGATCGCTTCCATTTTCTGGGCTTGGTAGAATTGCTGCTCGAGGGTTTGCTTCTCTTTGGAGGCGCGCTGTTTTTCAGAGATGTCGCGCGCGGTGCCGATCATACTGCTATCGGGCAATAGCGTAAGGGTTAGCTCGGCGACAATCACCTTTTTATCATTGCGCAGAATATGGGAATTTCCGCGCCAATTTCCTGCCTTCGCCAGTTGCGGCAGCACCCCTTGCTCGATCTCTATCCGCCCGGCCTCGGTATATAAATTGAGCCAGTCAGAGCCAATATAGTTATCCACCTCTTCCGGTGCGATGCCATGCAGGTTTTGCAAGGCGGGATTCATATAAACCAAATTCCCGTCAGGCCCGACAATACCAATACCGTCGGCGGCGGCTTCAATGGCGGCCATACGGTTTTCCAGCAAAGAGAGAGCCTGATCTTTTTCCGCATTTACATTCTTTATCTTAATCAGTTGGCCGACATACAGATAAAGAATGAGCATTAAAAAAAGCCCTTCTCCAATAAGGGCGGAATGCATTAAAACTCTATGCGGCAATCCCATATGCAAAGCCGAATGCATGGCCGATATCACCGCCATTATCGACGCCAGCGATATAATCAAGGCCAGATAGGTAAAAAATTTCTCGCGGTTGGAATTGTATAGTTTATCCGGTATTGCCATGAACACGGCTCCCTGACATTAAGCCGAGCTCTTTGGCCTGAAGGGCCGCCTGCGTGCGATTTTTGACATTCAGCTTACGGCATATTCCGCGGACATGCAGTTTGATAGTAACAACCTGCAGGCCAATTTCACGAGCGATTTCCTTATTCGAAGCCCCCTTCATCAGGAACCCCAGAACTTCGCGCTCCCGCGGGGTCAGGTTAATCTCCTCGGCGGTCGTGACGCTGCCCTCCTCATGCGGAGCACCAATTTCTTGATCGCCATATCCTTTTACGCTTTTTATTTCGCTGTCATTATAGTATGCGGGCATCATGCGGCTGTCTTGATCCAGCGGCATAAAGCGTTGCCCCGCCAGCACGGATTGGATGGCCTTTAAAAGCGCTTTGCCAGATAGGGTTTTCGGGAAATATCCCGCCGCGCCGATATCCATTGATTTTGTAACATCTTCAGGCTCTGCCACGCCCGACATAAGGGCGATACGCAAATCAGGGTATTTATTTTTCAGGGTTTGCAGGCCTTCATGCCCATTCATGCCCGGCATTCTGAAATCCAGCAGCACCAGATCATACATAGAGTCCTTGGCCAATAACGCTTCGGCGCCATAGAAATCCTTGGCAACTTTCAGCTCGATCCCGGGATCGGCGCGCTCCAGATATTGCACGAGCGCATCACGGAACAAAGTATGGTCATCAACCACCAAAATTCTCATAACCGCCGCCCTTTTATCAAACTATTCTTATGCATATCTATACTTTAGCGTAAGAAAGATAAGAAATCGTGAAAAAACTATACGCAGAGTTGCAAATGTATGCAGGAAAAAGTTATTCACCAAATCCGGCACAAGACTTTTACAAATCCCTTAAATTCTGGGGTGTAGCCATACCGATATTTTTATGGGGCGTCTGGATATTCTTTAAACGCAACCTGTAGATATAAGTGGCTTCCACAACCCTTTGGACGTAATTCCGCGTCTCGTAAATTGGGATAAGCTCTATCCAGTCGATAATATCAATCTCGCCCTTACGCGGGTCGCCGTAGATTTCCAGCCATTTATCAACGCGCCCGGGCCCCGCATTATAGGCCGCAATCGCCATAGGATACGCGCCTTCGTAACGGTTCAGCATTTGCTGCAAATAGGTCGTACCTAAGCGGATATTATGCGCGGGACGCTCCGTGAGCCAACTCTGCGCGTGCGCAATACCAAGCTTTCTGGCCGTCTCCACGGCAGTTGCGGGCATAAGTTGCATGAGACCAAGTGCACCGGCGGGGCTACGCGCTTCGAAATTGAACACGCTTTCTTGCCGAATGAGAGCATGCACAAGCGCCCATTCCACCGCGATTCCTTGCAGATCATTTGTAATGGTCGGATAGGCCTGCGCGGTCAGGAACATGCCGTTTGATGTGGCCTGTTTCGAGATGTTGATCGCATCGTATAAATTATTCATCTCCACGGCCAGATCGGCGCCATATAGATAAGCCTTGGCCGAGTTTTCGTGTTTGACAAAAGCGTTCAGGAAATCGCTGGCCGTTTTGCGCATACCCGCCAGATGGAACAGGCGCGCGGCCTGTATCAGTTCATCGGCGTTAAAGGCGGCCTTTTCCTGCGGCGTTATAACAGGCGGGGCATCGCTGGTTATGACACCGTCAATCGAAAGCTCACTGGCCGCCATTTGCCCGTAATAGGCGGTGCGAAATTTGGCCGCGCTTTGATACCATTGCTGCGCAATCTCATCATTGCCTGCGGCCTTCATCGCCCGTCCCGCCCAATACGCCGCGCGGGATTTGCTTATAGGGGAGGATACATTGCCGTGCAAGGTCTGGAAATGGGTGAAGGCCTGCATGGGGTCATTCATAAATCGCAGCGCCAGCCAGCCCGCCATCCATTCGGCCTGCGCGAACGGCAAGCCCGATTCCTGTTTATGGGTCGAGGCGAGTTGATATGCCTCCTTATAACGCTTGTCCTCCAGATAACGGCGAATAATGATGTGGCGCTCCAGCCACCAATCGGCGGGGTTTTGTATCTCTCCTATGGCGGGCATCATGCGCATAACCTGTATGGCGCCATCATTGTAATTATTGCGGCGGCGCCAGCGCATACGTTCGTACAACAAGCCCGGATCGTTTTGCAGCTTGGTTGGAACGGCGGCGATCAGGCCATCGACATCGGTCGCCTCGGCGGCCAGCGCAATACGCGCCCGTGCAAGCTGCGGATAGCCCTGCCCCAATACTTCGGCAATGGCCAAGGCATTGTCATGCTGGCCGCGGAACAAAAGCATATCAAGGCGCTTATGATGCGCGGCGGTGTTGATATAGCGGTTATATTTGCGGAACAAGCCGCGCTGGTCATCGCGGGAGAGCGGCGCACTTGCCCACCAATCAGAAAGATATGCGCGCGCTTTATCGACATTGCCCGTCTTTAATATGGCTTGCAGGTATTTGTCCGTCCCGTCCGCCGTCACGGGTTTATAGTCATCAAACCACGCCACAATATCGCGGGCGGGTAGATTGGTATCAATCAAATTTTCGGCCTTCAGGCGCAGCCCGTAAATTCCGGGCCATTCGGGATTTTCACGAATAAAATGGCTCAGGCGGACAAAATTAATGTCTCTGTTCTGGCGGGTATAATACAGCCAGAAATAAAGCTTGGCTGCGAGCGGGTCTTTGGTCTCGGCGATCTCGGTACGGGCCGGTTCCCAGACATTTTGCTCGATCATCTGCACGGCGCGCATGGTACGCACCCGCGTTTGTTCATCCTGCAGACCGCCAAAGGCGCCTTCATTGGCATAAGCTTGGGGCATGCTCAACAGTGTAGCCATAGCAAGGCATAGCGCCAAAAACAGGCCGCATCGCGCGCTCTGCTTGCATTCGCGTGCACTTGGATATACAGTACCTGCCAGTTTTGGTTTTAAAGATGAAAAGAAAGCACACACATGTTTAAAGGCTCCATTCCGGCCCTGATAACCCCCTTTAAGAACGGCGAGATTGACTGGCCGGCTTATGACGCGTTTGTCGAATGGCAAATTGAAAAAGGCTCTCATGCGCTTGTTCCTTGTGGCACAACGGGAGAATCGCCAACACTCAGCCATGACGAACACAAGGCACTGGTGAAACGTTGCGTGGATATTACAAATAAACGCATTCCGGTGATTGCCGGAACAGGCTCGAACTCGACCCGTGAAGCCATCGACTTCACGCAAGATGCCAAAAATGTGGGGGCGGATGCCGCGCTCATCGTAACTCCTTATTATAATAAACCGACTCAGGCCGGCCTTATTGAACATTACAAAAATATAGCCTCCCGTGTCGAGTTGCCAATTGTTATTTATAACATTCCCGGCCGCTGCATTATCGATATGAGTGTGGATACAATGGTCGAACTTGCCAAAATGCCAAATATCATCGGTGTAAAAGATGCCACCAATGATTTGAGTCGCCCTGTCGAGACGCGTCAAAAGATAGGCGGAGATTTCTGTCAGCTCTCCGGCGAGGATTGCACGGCCAGCGCATTTCTTGCGCAAGGCGGGCATGGCTGTATTTCTGTTGTGGCCAATATTGCCCCCGCCGAGAGTGCGCAAATGCACGAGGCTTGGCAGAGCGGTGATATTGCAACCTTCGAGCGCATGCGCGATTTGCTGGCTCCGCTCTCGCGTGATTTGTTCTGCGAAAGTTCGCCCGCGCCGGTGAAATATGCCGCCAGCGCACTTGGGCTTTGCAGTGACGAAGTGCGCTTGCCGTTATTAAAAGCTACCGATGGTGCGCGCCGCAAAGTTTACGCCGCGATGGAACATGCTGGCCTCAATATCATTAGTGAAGCAAAGATCGCGCAAGCAATTTAACCCCTTTTGGAGTGATACCAAGCATTTACAGTTATTATGGCCGCCAAGAAAAAAGACAAAAAGAAATCCGGTATGATATCGACCAACCACACGGTGGCCGATAACCGTAAGGCGTTCTATGAATTTTCGATCGACGAGAAATTCGAAGCGGGCATCATGCTGAGCGGGACAGAAGTGAAATCATTGCGCATGGGGCAATGCTCGCTGAAAGAGGCCTATGTCGGGCCGCATAAGGGCGAGATGGTTTTGATCAATTGCCACATTCCCGAATACCAGCAGGCCGGAAGCCATTTACAGCACGACCCCAAGCAAATGCGTAAATTGCTGCTGCATAAGAGCCAGATCAATAAATTGCTGGGCGCGGTGTCGCGTCAGGGCTATACGATTGTGCCGCTGCGACTTTATTTCAACAGCCGCGGCATGGTCAAGCTGGAGATCGGTCTGGCAAAGGGTAAGCAATTGCACGATAAACGCCAGACCGAGAAAAACCGTGACTGGCAGCGCGATAAATCCCGCATTATGAAGGATAAGGGATAGATTTTAGCCGCTCGCCTGACGCAACCCACATGTCCGTTTTTTGCATACCACATCCTAAAAAGAATCCCCTATAGTCCCCTCAAATTCATGGAAACACGGAGAACTGATATGAGTTTTAGACTGGCCCTGGCCTGGGCCGGTGTGGATGGAAATAACCACAAGCACCAACAGGCAATTATCAAAGCGGAAAACGAGCGCTTTGAAGATACTGGCGAGAGTGTACAAGCACGGTTCCGCCGAAAAATGATGGAAGCCCGCGCGGAAGATTATGGAGAGATTCCAAGCGTGCCTCTTGATTTAGATTAAGTTACCAAACGGTAAGGTAGTAGTGTAAAAAAGCGGGTCCAGTGGGCCCGCTTTTTCTTTGCCTAAGATATTGATATTATTTGAAACTATACCTATGTGGGGCCACTCGCCCCACACTTTATAGCGCTATCTGCTTATGCTTTTTTGCTGCCTTTCGGCACATCATTGGCAGCAGCGGCTTCGGCGCCGCCCTCTTCCGCTTCTTTGGCCTGCTTGGAATTATCGGGACCAGTTAACATGGCATCGGAAACAAGGCCGGCATTAGCGCGAATTTGCCCTTCGAGCTTGGCGGCTACCTCAGGGTTTTCCCGCATGAATTGCTTGGAGTTTTCGCGCCCCTGCCCGATACGCTGGCCATCATAAGAATACCACGCGCCGGATTTTTCCACGACATTGCCCTGTACGCCAAGGTCGAGCAATTCGCCCATTTTCGAGACGCCTTCACCGTACATGATATCGAATTCGACTTGACGGAATGGCGGCGCCATTTTGTTCTTCACAACTTTAACGCGGGTCTGGTTACCAACCACCTCGTCACGATCCTTGATAGAGCCGATACGGCGAATATCAAGTCGGACGGAGGAGTAGAATTTCAAAGCATTACCGCCCGTTGTTGTTTCGGGCGAGCCGAACATCACACCGATTTTCATACGGATCTGGTTAATAAAGATCACAACCGTGTTTGATTTGGAAATCGAGCCTGTAATTTTACGCAAGGCCTGAGACATCAAACGCGCCTGCAGACCGACATGGGTATCGCCCATCTCGCCTTCCAGCTCGGCGCGCGGTACGAGAGCGGCCACAGAGTCAATAACGAGCACATCAATCGCGCCGGAACGCACCAACGTGTCCGCGATCTCGAGCGCTTGCTCCCCCGCATCAGGCTGGGAGATCAAAAGGTTATCGACATCAACGCCCAGTTTTTTGGCGTAGGTCGGATCGAGCGCGTGCTCCGCATCCACGATGGCACAGGTACCACCCAATTTCTGCGCCTCGGCGATGACATGCAAAGCCAGTGTTGTTTTACCGGAGCTTTCCGGTCCGTAAATCTCTGTAATACGGCCACGGGGCAAACCACCGATACCAAGGCCGATATCAAGGCCGATCGAGCCTGTCGAGACCGAAGCAATCCCGTCATGGAGCTTGCCGTCGCTGTTCAGTTTCATGATCGAGCCTTTACCGAACGCACGTTCGATCTGGCCTAAGGCGGCATCAAGGGCTTTTTGTTTTTCGGGATTGGCTTGTTGTTTGGACATTGTATCACTCTTCTTCAGGGCTGTTGCGCTCATAGTTCTCTCCTTTTGTACGAAATTACCCGCCCCTTTGTAAATGACGGTTTATAATCTCTATGATTCTTATACACACAAGAATGTACCACTTTCGTTCTCATGTCAAATACAAAGAACAAAAAAAGAACAAAATTAAAGATTAACTATCCAGAACCTCTTTCACCTTTTCGGCCAACTGCTTGAGGGTGAAAGGTTTGGGGAGGAAGAAGATGTCGTCGCCCATATGGTCTTTCAGACGATCTTCGGTGTAGCCAGACATGAAGACGATTTTGAGTTTGGGCGAGTTCTGGCGCATGCGCTGCGCGAGGGTCGGCCCGTCAATTCCCGGCATCACGACATCGGTAACCAGTAGATCAAGATCCTGATTGTCCTGCTCCTCCATTAATTTCAACGCGGATTCGCCGCAATCGGCGGCCAGCACTTCATAGCCCTTATTGGTCAGCGCGCGCTGCGAGAAGGTGCGCACGGCGTCTTCGTCCTCGACCAGCAAGATGCGCTCTGTGCCTGTTAAATCCTTGGCTTCCTGTTCGACCATTGCGCCGTCATCTTCGTCTTCTTCCTCGGCCTCGGTGGCGCGAGGGAGATAGATCACGAAGCTGGTGCCATTGCCCTCTTTGCTCTCGACATCAAGATAGCCGTCGGTCTGGCGGATAATACCGTAGACGGTGGCAAGGCCGAGACCGGTGCCGTGGCCGATTTCCTTAGTGGTGAAGAAC
>Ga0098074_1000822_pt1 | contig 18289 bp, 20 predicted proteins | sample 32_taG_FD_75064 | JGI IMG/M metagenome (GOLD analysis project Ga0098074, IMG submission 75064) | Marine viral communities from the Gulf of Mexico - 32_GoM_OMZ_CsCl metaG | ecosystem: Environmental > Aquatic > Marine > Oceanic | place: Atlantic Ocean: Gulf of Mexico | collected 2015-07-12
CTCGCGCGTCATGGAAATCACCACAACTGCGGCCACCGCGCTTTCCGCGTTAAAACGGGTAAATCCGGTATAGGTTTGCAGCGCCAGAACCATCCCTGTAAACAAGGTGGTCATGCCGACAACAGGCAGAGAATAATAACCGATATCAATCAACTGGCGCATGATTTGAGCAGGGAAATAGGGCGGTAGAAAGCAATGCGCCACAGCCTTCCCGACAAACGCGCTGATGCGACCGACTAGTTCGAAAAAATATAGAAACGTATGGCCAATGGCCTGTATACTATCCATGATTTTTGTACCGAGAGAGGTGTTCTCGGCATCTAGGACATGGGCGCCGCTGTTTTCAGGCGATGAATTCATTGAACAATCTTTTATAAATCATAGAGTTAAATAAAGGCTAGACATTAAATAATTGCGGCGTATTCGTCCAGTATTAAATGGGAAAAGAGGTAAGAAACCATGAAAAAAATCGAGGAAAACGCTCTGGTGCCGATGGAGCTTTTTAGCGGGCACTTTCCGCTATCGGTGCAACTGGCCTATGCGCATGACGAAGCGCCGAATATTTTCGGGCAGATATATGCGGAAGGTGCACACCTCTGGCTGCATCGTGATCTGGCAAAAATTGTGCTGCTCGCGTCCAAAATCGCGCATCAGCGCAGCGGCGTTTCTTTTGTGCTCTATGATGGGCTGCGTACCAGTGATGCGCAAGAGAAAATGGCGCAGAGTGCAATCGTAAAAGCCAACCCGCAGTGGATGGAGGAGCCAAGGCTGCTCTCTCCGCCCGGTAGCGGCGCGCACCCGCGCGGCATGGCGATTGATATTTCGCTTATGTGCGCAGACGCGAATATAATGGATATGGGCACAGATTTTGATCACTTGTCCGAAAATCCGCATCAAGATCACAACCCCGCGCACCGCATTTACAGCGCGCTGGCGGAAGAGTGTAAACAAAACCGCGCGATATTGGATGATGCCATGATGGCCGCGGCCAATAAGCTTGGTTTGCCGCTTTACCTCTTGCCGCAAGAATGGTGGGATTTCCGCATGCCCGCCGATGTCTACGGCGTATACTCCCCCATCGCTGATGCCGATCTACCCCCCGAAATGCGCATGGTGAGCCCGGCGGCGATTGCGGGTTTTGAGGAAAAGTACAGGACACGTGTTGAGGGTCTCTCAAAAGAGGTTAATGCAGCGTTCCCATGATTTGAAACTTGTTTCATATTGAAATGAGTAAAGGTGAAGCCGCACGATAGAGCGACTTAAGATTTATAATTCCGAGCATAACGGCGCCCTAGGCTGGTGAGTACTTCATAGCCGATTGTGCCCATATCCAGTGCCAAATCATCGGCGCTTTGGTAGGGGCCGAGGACTTCGATCATATCGCCTTGAACGGGGCGCAGGTCGGGCGGGATGTTTTCTAGCGAGATAATGGTGAGATCCATCGAAACTCGCCCGATAATGGGGCAGGCATGGCCTTGCCAGTAAAGCTTGGCGGCGTTGCTGGCGCTGCGGTTGAAGCCGTCGGCGTAGCCAAGCTGCACAGTCGCGAGTTCGCATTTATCTTCTGCCACCCAGCTTGCGCCATATCCTACGCTCTCGCCTTTGGACAAGGTGCGGCGTTGCAGGATGGGAACGGATAGGCTAACAACTGGCTGCATGGGGTTTTCTGTTTCGGGGGTGGGATTAAGGCCGTAGAGACACATGCCCGGGCGCACCATATCATGATGCCAGCTTTCGTCACGGAAAACGCCCGATGAATTGGCCAGTGAGCGTTTCGAAAAAACGAATGAGTCCGCCGCGTATTGGAATCTTTTTGCCTGTAGATTATTCAGCGGGTGCCCCTTTTCATCGGCGCAGGAAAAATGGCTCATGACATATTCGATATCTATAATTTTGCCGAGCGCACGCGCGCGGGGTATCACGGTTTCCAGCTCATCCTCAGATAAACCAAGCCGTGCCATTCCGGTATCAATATGTAAGATGCATTTAAGATACGGTCTGGTTCGTTTTGCGTAGGATGTCCAGTTTTCAATATCGGTAACAGAGTTTAATACAGGCGTGAGCAAGTGAAAATCCAGTATCTCTTCCGCGCCATCTTGCAGGCCGTTCAGTACATATATGCGGATATCGTTTTCAGGAAGGAGGCCGCGTAATTGCACACCTTCTTGTAATGTGGCCACAAAAAAGCTCTTGCAGCCGGCCTCGCTGAGGGTGGGGGCAGCCCGCTCAATGCCTATGCCATACGCGTCGGCTTTTACGGCGGCGGCGGCTTCGCAGTGGATGCCGATGCGCTGTTTAACGCGTTTGTAATTGGAAGCGAGCGCCGCCAAATCAATGTGAAGCTGCCCTGCAAATGGCCGTGTTTTGGAATAGGGCATGGCTGGCTTAGGCCTCCTGCAATCTGGGATTACTCGTAATCGCCGCCGTCATGGGCGATATCAAGGTCGCTAAAGCGTGTGACGTTCGAATCGAAATACAGCTTCACCGTACCGATAGGGCCGTGACGGGCTTTGGCGATGATGGTTTCGGCCACATTATGGGCGCGGCCCATGCGGTCTTGCCATTCCAGATGCTTCTCTGTGCCGACTTCTGGCTCGGTACGGGAGAGGTAATATTCCTCGCGGTAGATGAACATAACGACATCGGCGTCCTGCTCGATTGACCCTGATTCCCGTAGATCGGATAACTGGGGACGTTTGTCCTCGCGCTGCTCAACCGCGCGGGAGAGCTGAGATAGGGCAATAACAGGAATGTTGAGCTCTTTGGCAATAGCTTTAAGACCGCGCGTGATCTCGGAGACCTCGTTGACACGGTTGTCGGTGGATTGGCGCGAGCCGTTGCCGCGCAAAAGCTGGAGATAGTCAATAATCAGCAGATCAAGACCGTGCTGGCGTTTCAAACGGCGAGCGCGCTGACGCACCGCGCCGATTGTGAGCGCAGGCGTATCATCAATATGCAGTGGAATTTGCGAGAGCACCTGAGAGGCCTCGACAAATTTGCGGAAATCATCCTGCCGGATATTGCCCTTTTTTATGGCATCACCTGATATGCCCGATTGGTCGGACAAGATACGCGTGGCCAGCTGGTCGGCAGACATCTCCAGCGAGAAGAAACCGACAATGCCGCCTTCCTTGCCGCCGGTCTCGGCATATTTCTTGGCAGCGTTAAAGCCCATATTGACGGCCAAAGAGGTTTTCCCCATTGAAGGACGCGCAGCCATAATGAGCAAATCGGAATTCTGCAGCCCGCCGAGTTTTTTGTCCATATCGCGCAAGCCCGTTGTTACACCTGTAACATGGCCATCGCTTTTATACGCTTTTTCCGCGAGTTCGATCGCGGTCATGACGGAATCGCGCAAGGTTACAAACCCGCCCTTCATGTCCCCGCTTTCGGCGAGGCTGAAAAGCTTGCTCTCCGCCATCGAGATTGTGGCGTTGGAATCCTCGTCCAGATTGATGTTGTAGGAATCGTTGACGATATCCTCGCCCAGCATAATGAGCTCGCGGCGCATGAACAGGTCATAAATGCTGCGCGCGTAATCTTCGGTGTTGATGATGCTGACCACATTGGCGGCCAGATCGGCCAGATATTCGGCGCCGCCGACATCGGTGAGGTCTTCATCTTTTTCGAAATAATTTTTCAGCGTGACCGGCGAGGCGTTTTGGCCGCGGTCAATCAACGTCATGATCGAGGTATAGATGCGTTGATGCGCAGGGACGAAAAAATGCGGAGGTTTCAGGAAATCACTGACTTTTTCAAAGCCGCGATTGTCGATTAAAAGCGCGCCCAGCAAGCCTTGCTCGGCCTCCAGATTATGGGGCAGTGTGCGATAGGGCGCGCCTTCGGGCTTATCGTCCAGAGTCAAATCGGAATAATCTAATGCGGTATTGTCCATAGCGGGCAGGATAGCAAATTACGCACGCGCCGCGCCAGTATTTTACGTGTTCGCCCCTGTGAATAACGGGCATAAAAAAACCTCCGCGGCGGGCAGAGGTTTTTTATAATTCAAGTAGAAGAAAGAGGGAAAAAGATTAACCGATTTCGGTTGTTGCTTCTTCGTCTTCAGCAGCGTCTGCTTCCTCTTCAGCTTTTTTAGCAGCCTTTTTGGCGGCTTTTTCGGCTGATTTGGCGGCTTTTTCTTCATCTTCAACGGCTTTGGCAGCAGCTTTTTCTTTCTTGGCCTTTTCGGTCTCAAGAGCGCCCTCTTCCAAAACGGATTCAAGATTATCGTCTTCTGCTTCGGCTTTGATTTCCTCGATCACTTCTTCCATCGGGATATCGCTATCGGCATCAGCAATAAGCGCGCGTCCGGTATCGGCCTGAATTTGGGCTTCTTCGTTTGTGCGTGCGATATTCACTGTGACGGCAACGACCACTTCAGGGTGCAAGGCAACATCAACATCGAACAGGCCGATAGTTTTGAAGTTGTCATGCAAACGGATCATAGTGCGATCAATTTTAACGCCTGTGACTTCGCTGATTTGTGTTGCGATATCACGTGAGCTAACTGAGCCGTAAAGTTGGCCGCTTTCAGAAGCCTGACGGATGATCGGGGCTTTCGCGCCTTTCACCTTGCTCGAGAGTTTCTCGGCTTCTTTTTTGGCTTTTTCGTTTTCGGCTTCTAGGGCTTTACGCTGGGCGTCGAAATAGGCTGTGTTTTCTTTGCTGGCGCGCAAGGCTTTGCGCTGTGGCAGAAGATAGTTACGGGCATAGCCCGGCTTAACGGTAACAACGTCACCCATATTGCCGAGTTTTTCGACTTTTTCCAAAAGGATTACTTGTGTTTGTGCCATGTCGAGTCTTCCTTATCTTTCATTCTCGTGACGCACATACGGCAACAAGGCCATGTGACGTGCACGTTTGATTGCTTTGGCAAGCTCGCGCTGTTTCTTTTGGGAAACAGATGTGATGCGGCTTGGAACCACTTTACCGCGCTCAGAAATATAGCGGCCAAGGGTTTTTGAATCTTTCCAGTCGATTGGCTGGGCATTTGGTCCACTGAACGGGCAAGTTTTCTTGCGGCGGAAAAATGGACGTTTTACTGTTGGGGCGTCAGCTGCACTCATTACGCGGCCTCCTTCTTAGAGTTTTTGTCATCTTCATCATTATTCTTACCGCCGCCCATAACAACGGACGGACCATCGGAAAGCTCTTCCAGCTTGATGGTCATGTAGCGCATAACATCTTCGTTCAGGCGTAAATTACGCTCAAGCTCGATAATCGCATCGCCGGGGGCGTCGCTTTCGATCAGGGTGTAATGGCCCTTACGGCTTTTGTTGATACGGTAGGCAAGGTTACGCAGACCCCATTGTTCGGTCTTGGTTACTTTACCACCTTCTTTTTTGATGATGTCTTCAAAACCTTTGGTCAGGTCTTTTACCTGGCCTTCGGTCAAATCTTGTCGTGCGATAAACACGGTTTCATAGAACGGCATATGTCTTCCTTTCGGTTTCCTTTGCCAAAAATCCGGATAAAACCCGAATTTTTTACGTTGCAAATTCAGCTGATAACACCATGTCACCAGCAAGGGTATAGTGATTGAGGGGTATATAGACGTAATTGGCGCGCGAAATCAAGCCTTTTTTATAAAAATGGCGGTCGCATGCTTATATATGGCCTAATCGAACAAATTTATATTGGCCGTATCGCTGATATAATGGGCGATATAATCGCTCCAGCCCTGCGCGGCACTTTCCTGCCTGCGGTGACTTTCACAGCCGCGCCGTACCAAGCGCCGCAGCTGCCGCGCGGTGAGGCCGGGGCGTTTCAGGGCGCGTTTGAATTGGTCTACGGATAGGCCTGCAAATTCTGCAAAATCAGTATTACAGCCTTGCGTCGTGTAAATTGAATAAGCGTGGCTGATGTCTTCAATCAATAATTCCAGCTCGCTTTTTGGTTTGGTATCTTGCGCGTTTATATCGGTATTTGCCGGTTTCAAAATTGTCATGGTCTTAATTCCTGCTTCTGAATAAAATATTTTTTAAAATCATTACCCTGTGGTGCGTCACCATAGCTCAAGGCTTTTCTGCCCGGCGATTAACGCTAATTAGGGCATGCTCCCAGTTACTCTTAAAACTTTGTACGCAATGTTTATATATTTTCTATATTTACAATCTTAGGTTTAAACACCTCGGATTGTAAAGTGGCGGTTGTCAATGTTTACTGAGGTCGTAACCTTGTAATTATGCCCGCTTTATCAACGCAGAAATTTTAAATATGCAACCATCGTCGCATATTTTATGCTAGCTGGCAAGCAACTTTTAGTAAGAATTTGATATTACTAACACATATTATTTCTCTAATATTATAAATTAAGAAACAATATTACGGATAACTCATATTAAAATGCGCAGGAATAAAAATGATTCGTCCAAAAGGAGCTTATTAAATGACACGCGCACTAATTTTCCCCGGTCAGGGATCCCAGTTTATCGGAATGGGCAAGGAATTGCTGGAAAGTTTTACCGAAGCCAAAGAGGTCTTCGAGCGCGTGGATGATGCACTTTCGCAAAAATTGAGCAAAATCATATTGGACGGCCCTGAATATGATCTAAATCTTACCGCCAACACTCAGCCCGCCTTGATGGCAATGTCGATGGCCGTGGTCGAGATATTAAAAAAGCAGGGCGGTTTAAAAATCGAAGATATTTGCTCATATGTGGCCGGGCACTCGCTGGGCGAATATTCCGCGCTGACGGCGGCGGGCGCGCTGGAGATTGAGGAGACTGCAAGGCTGCTCCGTATTCGCGGCGATGCCATGCAAAAGGCCGTGCCGTTTGGCGTTGGCTCGATGGCCGCGATTTTGGGTTTGGATTTTGAAGATGTAAAGGCAATCGCGCTTGAAGCCTCCAATGGCGAGATTTGCGAAGCCGCCAATGATAATTCGGTCGGTCAGGTCGTGGTGTCCGGTCATGCGGGCGCCGTGGCCGCCGCGATTACACTGGCGCAGGAAAAAGGCGCGAAAAAAGCGGTCGAGCTTCCGGTCTCCGCCCCGTTCCATTGCGCGCTGATGCAACCCGCCGCCGATGCCATGCGCGATGCGCTGGCCGATGCCAAAATGAAAAAACCTGTGGTTCCGGTCGTCGCCAATGTCACGGCCGAGGCCACGCAAGACCCTGAAGAAATCCGCGATTTGCTCGTGCGCCAAGTCACAGGCACCGTGCGCTGGCGCGAATCAGTGATCTGGATGAAAGATAACGGCGTGGAAGAAATGGTGGAGCTCGGCGCAGGTAAAGTTCTCTCCGGCCTTATCCGCCGCATCGACCGTGAGATTAGCTGCGAGAGTGTCGGCACGCCCGAACAGATCGAGGCAATTATTAATAAGCTGAAATAATGTCTTCGGCAGATTTAAGTCTGGATTTACCGCGCACTCAAGCGGTGCCTTCTTATATAGAGGCGCTGCAAGAGGGTTATTACATGGGCATCCAGCCGATAAAAACGCCGGAGGAAATTGCCGAGATTAAAGCCGATCCTACCGCGCATCTGCAAAGCCTGAATGAACAAAAAACAGGAACATTTGAAACGCCTGACGGCACGCTCACAAATTTTGTGCCCTACGAGACACTCTGGTTAATGAAAGGGGATATTTTCATTGGCAGCGTTTCCTTCCGCCATGTATTAAACGAGGTTCTGGAGAATTTCGGCGGCCATATCGGATACGGCATTCGCCCATCTTATGTCGGAAAGGGGTATGCTACGCAGGCCTTATACCTTACACGAAAAAAGGCTTTTTCTATGGGCATAGATCGTTTATTACTAACCTGTTCGCCGGAAAATCCGGCATCAGAAAAAGTCATCGTAAAAAATGGCGGGGAATTTATAGATATCTCTTATAAAACATATGGTTATAAAATGCTGACCAAACGTTATTGGGTTCCCACGACAACATAAAATCAGGAGTTTAAAAAAATGTTCGATTTAACAGGTAAGGCCGCATTGGTCACTGGCGCAACAGGCGGAATTGGCGGGGAGATTGCCAAGGCGCTCCATGCGCAGGGCGCCCATGTGGGGATCTCTGGCCGTAACACGGATAAACTCGAGGCGCTGGCCAAGGAGCTGGGTGATCGCGTCAGCGTTCTGACCGCTGATTTGTCTTCGGACGAAGCTGTAACAGAGCTGGTAAAACGCGCCGAGGAACAGATGGGGCAGATTGATATTCTGGTGAATAACGCTGGCCTGACCCGCGATAACCTCTCCATGCGCATGAAAGACGATGAATGGCAGGACGTGATTGATGTCAATCTGACCGCGCCGTTCAAGCTCGCCAAAGCCGTGCAGCGCGGCATGATGAAGCGCCGCTCTGGCCGCATTATTAATATCTCCTCGGTTGTCGGCGTCACCGGAAATCCGGGGCAGTGTAACTACGTTGCGTCTAAAGCAGGTATGATCGGCTGGTCCAAAGCCATGGCACAGGAAATCGCCAGCCGCGGCATAACCGTGAATTGTATAGCCCCCGGCTTTATCGCCACTGCGATGACAGAGGCTTTGACCGATGATCAAAAGTCCAAGATTAATAGCACGATCCCGGCTGGAAAAATGGGCGCATCAAATGATATCGCCAGCGCGGCTGTTTATCTGGCTTCTGATGAGGCGGGCTATATCACCGGCCAGACCATCCACGTCAATGGCGGTATGGCGATGATTTAAAAACTTTGATCGTTTCACCGAGCGGGCGTTGCTTGTCGCTCAGGTATGAATATACCTTTCGCTTCGCGCGCCTACGCTCGGCAAAACGCTCTTTGTTTTTTCCAGCTATAAAGAAATAACAAATGACACCGCTATATAGAATTCTGGGCTACCTCGGCGCGTTTCCCTTTATCGGGGCGGCGGCGGCGTTATTTATGTTTGATGAAACGCTGGCGCGGATGGTGCTCGGGTTTTTGTTTTTATATGCGGGCTTGATCGCGTCTTTCCTTGGCGGGGTGCATTGGGCGCATGCCTTTATCGGCCACCGCGAGGGGCAGATGCTCCTATCTATGTTGCCGAGCTTATTATCACTGGTGCTAAGCGGGTGGGGAATTATTTTGCTGACCAGTGGCATGCTGGCAGTAACCTTTGGCCATGTCTTGCTTTCTATTGCCTTGGGGTTATATATCTTGCTCTATACGGCCATACTGATTATGGACGCACAATGGTTGGATAAGGAAAAACTGCCCGCCGGATATATGACGACGCGCAGCGGTATTACTGTATGCGTCATTGCAAGCCTGATCGCTTCTATTGTATTTCTATGGATATGAAAATGAAACCTGCCTTAACGATATTTGATTGCGACGGAACGCTGATAGATAGCGAGTTGCTTTATAATACTGTGATCTCTGACCTGCTGTGTGAAAACGGCCTTGATCATTATACGCCGACGCTTTGTCTGGAGCGCTTTACAGGTCTGACGCTCACCGATATCCGCGCGCAGGTGGAGAACGAGCATAAAGTAGATCTGGCCGCGCATATCACCTCCGATATTTATATTGGCCGCGCTCAAGCCCAGATGGATAAAGGGCTAAGTGCGATTTTGAACGCCGATCAACTGGTTACGCGCTCGAAATCTCTGGGCAAAATCTGTGTGGCCTCGAACGGCGAGCGCTCCAGCGTCATTAAATCGTTGCGCATGACTGGTTTGTATGAGTCCTTTGATGGCGGCGAAGACCATATTTTCACCAAAATACAGGTTAAAAACGCCAAACCCGCGCCGGATTTGTTTTTGTTCGCCGCCGAGAAAATGGACGTCCTGCCCAAAGACTGCGCCGTGATTGAAGACAGCGTTGCGGGCGTACGCGCCGGCGTTGCGGCGGGTATGTACGTGCTTGGCTTTACCGGCTCGCATCATAATCCGGCGGTGCATGCACTGGCGTTGAAAGAGGCGGGCGCGCACCGGATTTTCTCCGATCTTATCCACATTGCAGATTACCTCGGCGGTGAAAAGGGATAACAAAATCGGCATAGCTATGTTATTTACAATAAAAAATTGTTGCATTGCGGGTTTATCTTGGTAAAGTCCTGATCCATTAACCTCACAATGTAAAAATGTAACGAATAAAATAGGTAAGGAATAACAATGAGTGATATCGCTGATCGCGTTAAGAAAATCGTAGTCGAGCATCTTGGCGTAGAAGAAAACAAAGTTGTAGAAAGCGCAAGCTTCATCGATGACCTTGGTGCAGACAGTCTGGACACAGTTGAGCTGGTCATGGCATTTGAAGAGGAATTCAGCGTTGAAATCCCTGATGACGCCGCCGAGAAAATCCAGACAGTTGGCGATGCCGTGTCATTCATCAAAGAAAACTCCGGCGAATAAGTCCGCATAGTTTTTTAAATATTTGCTTTGCCACGCAAGCACTATCAACATTATAATTTAAGCCCGCATCAAAGCGGGCTTTCATATATCTAAAACTATTAATTATGACGGTCTGAAAATTAGAATAAAAAGGAGTGCTGCCGTATGCGCCGTGTTGTTGTTACAGGTTTGGGAATGGTTTCGCCGCTGGGTATGGGCGTGGATCATAACTGGAAATCTATCACCGCAGGAAAAAGCGGGATTAAGAAGATCGAGCATTTCGATGTTTCCGATATTTCCTCGAAAATTGCCGGTATCATACCGCGCACCGAGTCCGAAAACCCGACGGACGGCGGTTTTAACCCCGATTTATATCTGGAGCCGAAAGAGCAGCGCAAGGTCGATATCTTTATTACATACGGTATGGCCGCCGCCGCCGAAGCAATTGCAGATTCCGGCTACAGTCCCGCTTCGGTAGAAGAGCAAGACCGCACCGGCGTTTTGATCGGCTCCGGTATTGGTGGTCTGGACGAGATTTACAAAACCTCGACGTTACTGAACGAGCGTGGCCCGCGCCGTATATCGCCGTTCTTCGTTCCCGCCGCGTTGATCAATCTGATCTCGGGTCATGTTTCTATCAAATACGGCTATCGCGGCCCGAACCATTCTGTGGTCACGGCATGCGCAACCGGAACACATGCTATTGGTGATGCGGCGCGCTTGATTGCGCTGGATGATGCCGATGTGATGATTGCGGGCGGCGCGGAAGGTGCGGTTTGCCGTATCGGTGTTGCCGGATTTGCCGCTGCGCGCGCGCTCACAACGGGCTATAATGATAATCCCGAACAAGCCTCCCGCCCTTGGGATGATGGTCGCGACGGCTTTGTCATCGGCGAGGGCGCGGGTATTGTCGTGCTGGAAGAATATGAACACGCCAAAAAGCGCGGCGCAAAAATTTACGGCGAAGTGATCGGATACGGCCTCTCGGGCGACGCGCATCACATCACCAGCCCTGCCGAAGATGGCAATGGCGGTTACCGTGCAATGCAGGCCGCATTAAAACGCGCGCAAATCAACCCCGAAGACGTGGATTACATCAACGCGCATGGCACATCCACCCCTGTCGGGGACGGCATAGAATTCGGCGCTGTGAAGCGCCTATTCGCGAATGCGCTGGATAAGGTCTCCATGTCCTCCACAAAATCGGCGATCGGGCATTTGCTCGGCGCGGCAGGGGCAGTTGAGGCGATCTATTCCCTGAAAGCCATGGAAAACAGCGTTTTGCCACCGACTTTGAATCTGGATAATCCGTCCGAGAATTGCCAGGGCATGGATCTGGTGCCAAAAGTGGCGAAGGATAAAAACGTTGATATTGCCCTGTCCAATTCATTCGGCTTTGGTGGCACGAACGCATCCTTGGTGTTCCGCAAGGTTTAATGTGCCGCGTACAAAGAGGGCAGTGATGCTTTGCGTGCGGTAAAAAATTTGCTACTCTTGCAAAGGGATGGGGAGTTCTTGATGCGTGCTTTACTAAATTTTATAGTTTACAGCCTGACAATTGTTGTCATTGCAGTTGTTGGCGGCGGTTACTGGGCTGTAAATGAATATAAAAAGCCCGGCCCCCTTCAGCAAAATACAATCTTCACAGTTGAGCGCGGCCAGAGCGCAAGCGACATCGCCGATAATCTGGAGGCACAAAATATTATCTATGATGCCTTTATGTTCCGTATCGGCTTGAAATTCCTGGATGATAATAGTTTTCTCAAAGCTGGCGAATATGCGCTGGAGCCGAATATGAGCATGCAAGACGTTGTCGCGGCCATGCAAACGGGACAAACAATCCAGTATCAATTTACCGTACCTGAATGCACGACTTCTTTTGAGGTTATGAATATCTTGAACGATATTGAAATTCTGACCGGCGAGCTATTAAGCCCGCCGCTCGAGGGCACGATTTATCCCGATACTTATAATTATATCCGCGGGGAAAGCCGCGATGATGTGATATTACGCATGCAGGGCATCATGGACACTATGCTGGATTCCACATGGCGCTTGCGCAAATCCAACAGCAAGCACCTCAAAACCCCACAAGATGCGCTCATACTGGCCTCAATTGTTGAAAAAGAAGCGGGCAATCCGGAAGAGCGCCGCCGCGTTGCCGGATTATTTCTAAACCGTCTGGATAAAGGTATGCGCCTGCAATCCGACCCGACCGTGATTTACGGCATTGTTGATGGCCGCCCGAAAACCGATGGTATGGGCCCGCTTGGCCGCCGTATTCTGCGAAAAGACCTGGAATTTGATTCACCTTACAATACCTACATCTATCCCGGCCTGCCGCCGGGGCCGATCTGTAATCCGGGTAAAGCCTCGCTTGAGGCTGTGCTTGATCCAGAGGATCATGACTACATTTATATGGTCGCCGATGGAAGCGGTGGTCACGCTTTTGCCGTGAATTTGCGCGATCACAACAACAATGTGGCCAAATGGCGCGATATTCGCGCGGCGCAATAGGCTTTTTGCATGACATATCCCGTCTTTATCAAGCTTCCTTTTATGCGCGAGCATGGCGTGGCGCCAAAAGATAGCAATCAGGATAAATACCCCGAGAGCTTCCCGCGCTTTTTCATCGAACATTTCACCAAGAAAAAAGATAAGGTTTTCGACCCGTTTATGGGGCACGGCACCACTGCCTTTGTCTGCGAGGAGCTAGGGCGTGTGCCTTACGGCATTGAGGCCGATCCCGAGCGCCATGAATGGGCGGCGGGGCAGTGCGAGCATTGGCAAAATATCCGCTGCGCCGATGCAGGGGATGCGGGCGAGATGGGCTTTCCGAAGATGGATTTCTGCATTACCTCTCCGCCCTTTATGGCGGTGAACCATGCATGGAACCCGCTCTATTGCGGCGATAAAATATATGCGGGCTACGCGCGGTATCTGGCGCGCATGGCCGAGATATTTGAGGGGCTGAAGCCGCTCATGAAAAAGGGCGCGCATTTGGTGGTGCACGCCGATAATGTAGGGGGTAAGACAGCCTACACACCCTTGGTTCGCGACTTCTCTATCCTGATTTCCGAGAGCTTCAAGCCCGTCGGCGAGACCGTTGTCGAATGGAAAAATGCGCCAGAAGATTACCTCCTGACGCATGCGCTGATTTTTAAAAATAGCTAGATAATTTATTTCGCCTGTGAACTTTCGAGCATCCAGGCGGCTTTTTCATGGGTGCGGATGCGCTCGACCATCAAATCAACGGTGGCTTCGTCGTTATCATTTTCTGCCGTTTTCATGGCATCATACAGCGTTTTGACGATGGCGCGGTTATCTTCGGCCAGAATCTGTACCATGCTTTGCTCGTCTGGTGTTTGGCCGGATGGGCGCAAAGTGGCAACCTTGGTCATTTCCTCGTAATTATTGGGCGCATATTCGCCAATTACGCGGATACGCTCGGCGATAATATCAGTGGCTTGCCAAATCTCAGTATATTGCTCTTCAAACAACTCGTGCAATGATTTAAAATGCGGCCCTGTTACATTCCAGTGAAAGCTATGTGTTTTAAAATACAGCACAAATGTGTCGGCCAGTACGACTTTCAGGCTATCGGCTAATGTCTTGGAACTCATGTTTTTTATCCCTTCTTGAATAGTGTGAATTCACTATTTTATCTATATCTTTGTTTCGGGAAGTCAAACGAACGGGGGCGGTTTTGGTTCCTTTATTTTTTGGTGTCTTTATTACCCGAGCTGGAATTGGAGCCCGAATTATTCTGATTGCCCTGGCGATAAGTAGCGCCTCCACCACCACCGCCGCCGCTAGAGCCACCAAGCCCCATGCCGGGTGCATTGATGGAAGGCTGCGCAGTCGGGCGCACTTCCAGGCCGTGACGGCGCGCCAGATGCGGCGCAAATTCCAAGCTGGACGGGCTGGCGGAGCCGAGCACGCAGCCCATAGAATCCTCGTCGCCCAAATCATCGCGGAAAACAGGCTGGCCGACTACGCACTGCTTCATAAAATAAGAAAACGCGGCCAAGGGCTGGGTGGGTTGTTCGGGTTTCATAATTTCGTTGCGGTAGGGATCGTCACTAAACATCAACGGCACCTGATAGGCCTGCCCGATATGTCCGTCCTTGACCGACCCCACATGGATGATGGTGTTCATATCCAGATGCTGGTTATATTCCGGCTCGACAGGGATATTCAAATCCATGAAATCCATATCGGCAAATTCTATGGTGAAGATACCGCTTTGGGTATCGAATACGATTCCGGCGATCTTGCGGGCGAAATTCTCATTCGCGATCAAACCGGCCTCTCCCTGATTTGTGAACAATAAATCTATGTTCATTCTTTATCCTGTTTCGTGTTATTCTTTTGGCTTGTTTTTCAGTCTTACAACTATTCTACCAGAAATTATATAGATTTTTCATGTGCGGTTTCACTGGGTTTCTCAATAAAGATAATGCGCTCGGCGTCCAGAAGCGCCGAAAAATCGGCTCGGATATGCTGCAAACCATTGCGCATCGCGGCCCTGATGCAGGTGATATCTGGCAAGACCCCGATGCGGGCTGTCTGCTCGCCCATCGCCGTCTCTCCATTATTGATTTAAGCGCAGAAGGCGCACAGCCGATGGAAAGCGCCTCTGGTCGTTACATCATTGCCTATAACGGCGAGGTCTATAATTTTCTAGAGTTGCGCCGCGATTGCGAGGCCAAAGGCGCGACCTTCCGTGGCCGCAGCGATACCGAAGTCATGCTGGCCGTGATAGAGGCTTACGGCCTTAATCAAGCCTTACAGAAGTTCAACGGCATGTTCGCCTTTGCCCTTTGGGATCGCAAGGAACGCACACTGCATCTGGCGCGTGACCGTATGGGCAAAAAGCCGCTCTATGTCGGCTGGGCTGGAAAAACGCTGGTGTTTGGCTCGGAACTCAAAGCCCTGCGCGCGCACCCAGATTTTAGCGCAGCGCTGAACAAAGACGCTTTGGCTCTGTATATGCGCCATTCCTGCGTGCCCGCGCCGCATTGTATTTACGAGAATGTCTGGAGCCTGCCCGCCGGACACCGCCTGAAAATCGATCTGAAGGCCTTAACTCCTGCGCAAAATTTATCCGCCGATATGGAGGCCTATTGGGACCATACCGAGGCCATGAACACCGCACGCCTGCGTATGGATGACGATTTAAGCGATGACCAAGCCATAGCCGAGTTCGAAGCCCTGCTCGGGACATGTGTAGAAGAGCGCATGATCTCCGATGTTCCTTTGGGCGCATTCCTGTCGGGCGGAATTGATAGCTCCGCCATAACGGCTCTGATGCAATCCCGCGCCTCGAAACCCGTCAAAACCTATTCAGTTGGCTTTGAAGAAGCCGGATTTGATGAATCGGTTTATGCCGCCAAAGTCGCCGCGCATCTTGGTACCGATCACCACGAAATTATGCTGGGCGGGCGCGATGCGCTGGATGTGATCCCTATGCTCTCCACCATTTATGATGAGCCGTTTGCAGATATCTCCGCCATTCCGACCTATCTGGTGTGCAAATTCGCGCGGGCTGATGTTACGGTTGCGCTGTCCGGTGATGGCGGCGATGAGATGCTCGGCGGTTATAATCGCCACGTTATGGGGCCGAAGCTCTGGCGCAGAATGCGTACCATGCCGAAATTTGCGCGCGGTATTTTGGGCGCTTTAATTCGCACCGTACCGCCCGCGCAATGGAGCCGCGCTCTGAAAAACCTGCCCCAAGCAGGAACGCGCGTCCATAAAATCGCCGATATCCTGTCCAAAGGCAGCGAGCGCGAGATTTACATGAGCCTGCTCAGTACCTTTGATGACCCGGCAGCGCTGGTCAAGGGCGGAGCAGAGCCGCAAATCCCGCTCACCGATCCCACCAAGCCAACAAACGGCCTCAGCTTTGCCGAGAAAATGATGCTTTGGGATGCGATGTGTTATTTGCCCGATGACATTTTGGTCAAGGTTGACCGCGCCTCAATGGCGGTCTCGCTGGAGGCGCGTGCGCCGTTGCTGGACAAGCGCATATTCGATTATAGCTGGAGCCTGCCTGAGCGGTTCAAAATCAGGAACGGACAGGGCAAGTGGCTGCTCCGTGAGGTGCTGGCGCGCCATGTGCCCCGCACGTTGTTCGAGCGCCCAAAGCAAGGCTTTGCGATGCCGGTCGGCGATTGGCTGAATGGTGATCTGCGCGATTGGGCAGAAGTCCTGCTGGATGAGAGTGGCATGAACGCAGATGGAATTCTAGATGCTAAAGCGGTGCAAAAACTCTGGGCCGATCACAAAGATGGACGCGGCAATAACGCCGAGCGCCTTTGGACAATCTTGATGTTTCAAGGCTGGAAAGAAAAATGGCTGGGATAGGGTTTTATGGGCGCTAAATTATTATATATTTTCGATCATCTGGACTGGAAAAGCCGTATGCCCGTTGCGCTGGGCGCGCGTGAGGCCGGATATGACATCACTATTGGTATTGTCGGCGTCGATGAAAATGATACTATCGAAGGGCTTGAGGGGTTTGAGGTACTCATTCTGCGCAAGCCGAAGAATAAATTCGGACTCTTTAGCGTTCTAAGTTCCGTTCTGGATATTCGCAAAACCATTCGCAGTGTTAAGCCTGCCCTTATACATACTGTCACTCTGAAATACAGTTTTCTGGTCGGGCTCGCTTGTTTGGGGCTGCGCCGCTACCGCATTCTTTATACAATTGCAGGCCTCGGATTTTTATTCCGCACACCCGGATCAAAACCGAAATGGATCAGGCGTGCCCTTGCGCCGCTCCTTAAGTTGGTTTTGAAAAATCCGCGCGCCGATTTGATCTTTCAAAACCCCGATGATCGCGATTTGCTCGTAAATATGCGTTATGTACGCCGTGTGCGCACCCATTTGGTGATTAGCTCGGGTGTTGATTTGGAAAAGTTCGCGTCCGTTCCAGAACCGGACACAGACCTACCTATTGCCCTCATGCCTACGAGGCTTGTACATGAAAAAGGCATTTCTGTCTTTGTTGAAGCCGCGCGTAAATTGCACACCAAAGGCATCAAGGCGCGTTATCAAATCGCGGGCGGATTGACCACGCATAACCCGCGCGCCATATCCGAAGCCGAGATGAAAGAGCACATCAAGGACGGCGTTGTCGAATGGCTTGGCCGTGTCCATGATATGCCTGCCGTGCTCTCCAGCGCCGCTGTGATCGTTTATCCATCCTATTACGGGGAAGGCGTGCCGCGCGTGACTATTGAGGCCTGCGCCGCCGGACGCCCTGTGATCACCACCGATCACGCCGGATGCCGCGAAGCCGTGCCCAATGGCGAGAACGGATTTTTGGTGCCGATATTGGACGTGGATGCAACCGCAGAGGCCATGGAGCGTCTGTTGACCGACAAAGCCCTGCGCACCCAAATGGGCAAGGAAAGCCGCCATTTGGCCGAGCTGGCCTTTGATGTGAATTCTATTGTCGCCCAGACATTGGCGCTTTATGAGCATGTATTGAAGCGTTAATTCAAATCTACCAATTGTTCCACGGCGTTGCGCCCATCGGTCACGGTGATCCGCACGACATGCCCTCTGTAAGGCAGCGCCGCGCCGCTAGTTTCGAACTCGGCTTGAATATCTTGTGTGATCGGCACGATAATATTTGCGCGCTGTTTGTCATTTTCGTTGATCTGGATTTGCGGATCGGAGCCGAGCGCAAATTCGCCAATTTCTGTAAAGACATCGGTACGCGCAAAACCGCGCTTGCTTGTGATACTGGCCACAACCGCATCTTTGGTGATGGTGACATTTTCGATTTTCAGCTGCGGGGTTTCGGTGGAGCTTGGTATTTTCTTACGCGCATAGTCGATCACACTGCGATGCTTGGAATCCGCGCCCGCGCCAGCTTTAATCTCGAGGCTGAGCGGTAATGTCACGGGAAGGCAAATATCATTGCACACCATTGTCTCTAGCGTGAAATTCAGCTTAGCCGCTTTCCCCGCTTCTTTCAGCGTGATATTGAGCGGATAAATGACA
>Ga0098074_1000824_pt1 | contig 18230 bp, 19 predicted proteins | sample 32_taG_FD_75064 | JGI IMG/M metagenome (GOLD analysis project Ga0098074, IMG submission 75064) | Marine viral communities from the Gulf of Mexico - 32_GoM_OMZ_CsCl metaG | ecosystem: Environmental > Aquatic > Marine > Oceanic | place: Atlantic Ocean: Gulf of Mexico | collected 2015-07-12
CTTTTTGATTTTTAATATCAAACCGAATTATATTAAAATCATTATCTATAGGCTTACCACAAGATGCTACAATGATTAAAGTGTATATAAATAAAAGTTTCTTCATTCTTTATTACCACTAACGGACGGGACTAAAATACGGAAAAACGGTTAGGTTGGCTGGTTTATGTATTTTAGACCGTGTTAGCACCATTATTTTTTCAACTTCGTCCATTTTCCAAGTAGTCATCAAAGTTTTTATATTCACTCGTTATATTACTTTGTTTGTCTATTGCAATATAATATCCTGGCTTATTTTTGAGTACGTTGATTAAATTTTTATCTAAGTTGTACTTTTCGAAAATGTTGTCAATAATTGTTTTGTCAAAACTGTCGCTTAAAAATTGAATGGAAACTTCTCCGTCATCATGACTACCCAGAGTTATACCGTCTTCCATTTCGATTTCGCAGTTATGGATGTAATAGTCCGGATTATTTACGAAAAAGTCATTGAAATCACCAATGTTTTTAAAACTCTCTGTAGAACTCTCGTCCAAATAAATGTTTTCGTCAGTGTAGGCAAAAACTTTGGCAGAAGTTATTTTCTTGTTTTTAGGCAAATGGATCGTTGCTTGTAATGTCGACATTTCAAGAAAATAAAATCTCTCTGTCAGTCCTGTAGGTCTGTCATAACTCAGTAGCTGAATTGTCAAGTAATTATCTTCGTCTAATTGTGTCGCCATTTAATTGTTTCTAACGTTCGGCAGCTACGCACCGTGCGGCTCACTACCAAAATTGTTGTTGTAAGTTAGGAATAGTTTTTCAAAATAGATTTTTACATAAACAATAAACACCGCATGGGACGTAGGTGCTGTTATAATTATATCCATTTTCAAATTTATTGACTTTAGTCAAGGAGATGTACGACCACCTCAACTTAGCTTTGCCTCAATAAACAATTATCTAAAAAGTTATGAAAAAGAGAATGACCCCTCGACAATTTGCATTACTCGCTGGAATATCAATTGTTGTAATGACATTAGTTGCAGGAATTACTATGGGTGGTGTATTTGCACCATTATTTGAAATGAGCATTGAAGAATTTACGGAACAAGATCCCGCTATAAGTTCGAACTACTTTTTAGGAGTTGTGGGTTGGATCATAATCCTGATTACGGATGTTTTAGCTAGTTGGGGATTGTACAAGTACTATCTTAAAAAGAGTGCGAACAAAGCCATTGTTATGGGACTTTTGCGTTTGGTCTATTCTGGAGTCCTACTAATTGCTATTGTTCAGCTGGTAAGAAGTTACTATGCAATAAATGGAACTAATGTTGACATGGAAAGAGCACATAATCTACTGTTCAGTTTCCGGTCTATCTGGCAATTCGGACTGATCATCTTTGGTATACATCTATTGTACCTTTCAAAGTTGGTTTGTAAGAAGCGTTCAATAAGACAAGTAATTTCTGCTTTACTTTTCATTTCTGGAATAGGTTACTTCGGGAGCAACACGGCTGATCTTTTCATTGCCAATTACGAGCAATTACGAGCCCAAATTGATGTTTACTTTATTCTTCCTATGATATTCGGTGAATTTGGACTGGCGATTTGGCTATTAATAAAAGGTGGAAGACCAATGCGCCTAATCAGACACAATACGTTTCCGGATCCTGCTGAGTGATTCAGGGGTCATTCCGAGGTAACTCGCAATCTGGTGAAGCGGAACCCGATTGGATACATCTGGTCGGGTTTTTAAAAAGTGGAGGTAACGTTCTTTAGGTGAGGAAAGAATGAATGTTGTGTGATTCAACTTCGCCTTATTCAGATCGTTTTCCAACATTTTTTTCGTGATTTCCAAGAGTTCTGGGAACTGCTCAAAATGCGCTTCATCGATTTCCATGTTTCCTGCAATGAGCAAGCAGTCTTCCATGCATTCTAGATAGAATGTTGAAGGTGATTTATCCGTGTAGTGCACAGATGACACCGTACCATTGGATTCGGTGTAGAACTCTGTTGTACGCTCTATACCATCAATGTACTGATATTGACGAACTAACCCTTGAAGCACAAAATAACACTCTTCCTGCACTTTGTTCTCCTCCAAAAGTATCGTTCCTTTTGTAGGGGCAATTACAGGTATCATTTCAGCGAGTTGTAGAACTATATCGTCCTTTAAACTTGGAAAGGCCGATAGAAAGGTGATTAAATGTTCTTTTGCTTTTTCCCTGTTCATTTAGGTTAATTATAACGGTTGGCGCTAAAAATACGCAAAAACGGTTAGGTAGGTTGGTTTATCTTCGATGCTAGCTTCGCTGGTGTTATTTTTAGGGCGTGTTAGAGGCATTCAATTTCTAATTTTACCAAAGTTCAATATTTCTATGACTTCAAATTCTGAATTATTTGACCCCAAATGACCGTATTGTTTAATACTGTTTCTTGCGATACCTTTTAAAGTTAGTTCTACAAATTGGTTGCATCCAACTAATTGGTTAAAATCCTTTCTGTAATCTTCGAAATTGGAGTTATTAGAAAAGTGTAAGTCCATATTGAAAGAATCTCTACACTTATCTTTCTTAACTAGGTAAAAGCTACTATACTCGACACATTCCGAGTAGAAACCTCTTACGACTATTGTATCATTTATATAATTTTGTAACTCACAAGATTTGATTATTTCATTTTTGTACGTGACATTTTTTGAATTCGCACAACCTAGAAGTAATATGCTAAACACGATTTGAAATACGGATGTATTATTCTTATTCATTGTTAATTCCTCTAGGTTTGTCAATTGCCTCTAACGCTCAGGCTAAACGCCGCTGCAATTTATTAAAGTTAATTTTATTTCGGAGAAATAAACGTGCGAGCTAGAATGATTTATCATTCGAAGCGAGATTTAAGCAGTGGAGCATAGGTGCTGTTAGGTGCATTATTTTATATACTCTTTAAATTCCTCATCTTTCATTCGAAGTATTCTTCTCTTCTCTTCATTTGAATATATATTATGAAATATCTTATCCGATTTATCCAGTTCATGTCTGTAAATTTCACCTGTTGCTATCTTTACAACATCCTTTATTTCAAAGTTCTTTTTAAAAGTTATAAGTGGTAGCTCACTTATGTTATCATATGTATCTTCATCGTACTCTACCTTATCTATTATTTCAAAATTGTCTTTCATAGATCCGTTGTTGATTCGAAAAATATTTTGATCATTTTCTGCTTTAAGATTATATCCATAACCTATTATATCTTCAACTATGCAAGTTTGATTAGGTAAATACTCTTTTATTTCATTATTTTCAAATTCTATCTTAAAAGCTTTTATAACTTTTAAAGTAGAACCAATTCCACAAAACATTTTCGGATAATATATTGCCATACTTTTGTAGTTGCACCTAACGGCCCGCAGCTATGCTAACGCCGCAAAGTCTTGTTTTAATTGTGTTTCTAAGGTAGTATTTATTTTGTTTTGAATCATTGGTTTTGTCTGTGGCAAGGTTGTGCGGTGGAGTATAGGTGATGTTATAGTGAGCTCTTATTTAGTAGTATATTTCTTGCTTCTTTTGCTTCTGGAAGAAGATCATTTTCATTCATGTTTAGTAGTTCTTGTTGCGTTTTATTTTCATACTTTTTTAAAAAATGCTTCAATTTTTCGTCACTTTTTTCCTTAACCTCTTGTTTAGAAGGCATCTTTCTTTGAAATGCATTTTCATTTAATAATATATGAGCAACAAGTAGTGGTAGAGCTATAAAATCAATCTTAATAAATAAGATTCTAACTATAAAGTTAAAACTGCTAATATGAATGTAAGAAAGATAGGAAGCAAGTAAAACCGCTGTAAACAGATAAACCCAAATATTACTTTTTAATCTTATGCTAAATGCAACTATAATGATTCCGAGTAAGCCTAACAATAGCTTGTTTGGTATAATGTAGTTTACATTAGTTCCTATGGTTTGAATATTTAGTAATAATACATTAATACAACTTATTACGATAATTGCTAATGCTATTAAAAAGGGTATATGTTTAGCTGTTGCTTTCATTCACTATAACGCTCAGGCTATGCGCCGCTGCGATTTATTAAAGTTAATTTTATTTCGGAGAAATAAACGTGCGAGCTAGATTGATTTATCATTCGAAGCGAGATTTAAGCAGTGGAGTGTAGGTGATGTTATAGTTGTTCATTAAACTTATTCATTGTTTCTAATTGATTTTACTTTTTCTTCAAGTAATTTTTGTTCTTTTTCGTTTAATGAATATTGACCATTTTTTGCAAATACTTCAAAATACTTCAACTCATTATTGTGATTATAGACTATCGTCCAAAATGGAAGAGTCACTAAATTAGTTGATTTCATAAACTGTGTGTAAGCAATAAATTTGTCACTCTCTGATTTCCAAATTCCAATTTTATTACCATTTTCATCGAGTTGGTTATAACTTTTTGATTGCTTTTTGAATTTTTCAGGAATTATTGGGAGTCCATTTTTTCCCAATATAAATAATTGTGAAAACGGAGAGCTTGCCTCTAAGTCCTTTCTGCTGTCTGATTTTGCTAATAATATTACTGATGGAATAGATTTAATAGAATCAATAGACAATTCTATGTCAAAAAAGCAATCGCACATTGCAATTGATTCTCTAGTAATTATTGAGCCCGTTAAACTATCTTTCTCAATAATAGGTTGATATTCGTATTTAATAAATAGTGTGTCAGTATTAGCAGATAGTGAAGCGTTAAAACTAAAACGGAAGTCACAATTCTCTATTATTCCAATTTCGAGAGATAATAATTGCTTTTCCAAGTTTACAGACTTCAAATGGTCTATCGACATGTCAACAAAAGGAATCATTGATTTGTCACAGGCACTTTTTTTTAAGTCAAGAGGTAATTGACCGAAAGTACTCATGGATAAAATCAAAAAGTTGAATAATACAAATTTCATGTGGATACTTTATTAACTATAACGACTGACGCTTGGCGCCGTTTTTCTGTGTTGCGCCTGCGGCAGAAAAATGGAGCTAAGCGTATGTTATGCACTTTTAGTTTGAACGAATTTACTTAATTAGATTTATTTTTTTGTTTCATCCACTTTTTGATTATCCTTTTCTTATGCTTTAAAACGCAGCGAAGATTTTTATCGACCTTTGATCGGTTTTTATTCAATTGCGAATCAATTAGATAACAAAAAATGGCGGTATTTGAAGTATTGTTGTTCGTGTATCTTACAAGTTCAGCATTCCATAAGTTTATTTCTTTGTCGTTCGCTTGTTTAATGAAATTGGTTTTGTCGATTAATTCGCCTTTTTTATTTACCAAAATAAGATTTGAAGCCATTAAGTCAATCATCTTCCCGCGATCCCATAAAATCTTAAAACTCACTAAATCATAACCTTCGTAGAAGTCTCGATATTGAATACCATCTAATTGATTATTAATTTTTTTATAATATTTGAGCGTATCAAGATTTTCATTCCTTTTCATTTCGAAAGCATTATTGATGCTGTCCGTTCCCACCCAAGATTTATAATGAAGCGTGTCGTTGGACTCATTTATTTTATAACTCAGACTGCTTACAAATCCTTTTGTATTCTCATAGTTCAAGTAATCGATTGTTCTACCATTTAAGTCGTAAGTAACTGATTCTCTTATGGAATATGGTCTTGTTAAAAAAGATTTCGAATGACCTGCAGAATTTCCGTTTTCATGATATCTTTTTACGAATAGAGTGTCATTCAGTTTATATTCAATCGAATACAAATAGTGTTGAGATTTTGAAGCTTGATAAGTTGGATTTCTTGAAACAAGCTTTGATGCAAATGTATTCAACCGGTAATCATATGTTTTTTCATTTATATGTTGACCGTTTAAATAAGTATGAAACTTCATAAAATAACCAGAGTATCTTCTTGATTGAAAATGATTTTCTTTAAAAACAAGTACTCCCGAATATAAACTGGTGTCACGGATTAGATAAAGGCTTGAAGTGTCTGATTGGGGTTTCCTTGAAGCTCCATAATGCAAACTGAAAGGTAAATAACCTACGCGAAAAGGTAAATTGAACAATCCACTTGACGAATAAGCTGTATCCGTGGGTAATGAATTAATTTTTTCAATTTGATTTAGACCTTCTAAACCACTTCGTTGATACCAATATATTGCATCTTGAAAACGATATTCTGATTCACTTTGACGGCCACTATACAAGTTTTCGTTTACTCTATCCTCGTGAGTTTGAAATCTTGCAAGACTATCAATTAAATAGAATCTTGATAAATACTCTTCCTCATTACTTTTGGTATAGGGATAGTACTTCATAAATGGATTATTTAAAAGGAATCGGGCGGGTCCAAACATTCTTTGCGAAATCAAACTATCACATAATTCCAATTTTTGTAAAAAAACATTTTCTAAATACTTATCAGGATTGGATAGATCATTTTGTCCATACAAACCAAGACTTTTACTTAGAGCAATTACTATAAAAAATAATGTTTTTATTAATTGTGTCATCTGTACAATTTTCGTCTCACTTTACGGAAGATTGATTTTTTGATTAACGGACTATTCTTAGGCTAGTGCATAACGGCCCGGCTATGCACAGTAAGGGATTTCGAAGAGAAAATCTTTCGGTGTGCACTGAGCCAAAGCGTTGTATTTTGTTTTTATCTTATTCATTTTAAAAGCCAAATCAACGATTTGGCGGACTTGCTATGAAAACCAACCTTTCAATTTAGCAACTAACCCCTTATTGGGTATAGCCCTTGTTGGCGGTAGTTTTTTTATTTTTTCAAGTCGTTCGATTTCTTTTAGATAATCATCATTTTCCACATACTTTTTGTAGCAATCTGGACAAGTTAAATGTCTTTGTGTCGAATACAGCTTATTTTCAGTGTCGTTGCAAGAAACTACTGAATTGCAGATTTCGCAATGTTCGTGTCCTTCGCAATTTGCATAATCCTTATAAGTGGTGAATTTATATTCAGCTTTGTCGCTGCGCGCTTCTTGCACATTTTCGAGAACATAATTTATTTCTGCTTCTGCTTGGTCTTTAATTTTTACCCAAGTGTCAAAGTCAGAAGTAGAATACTTGAGTTTAAAACCAACTTTCTCAGCGAGTAAATTGGCTTTCTCTGTCGAATTATTCTGGTCTGTAGTAAAAAGCGTTATCCCGATATAGTTTTGAAGGTGTAAGGTTAAAATCACGTCTTTGATTTTGAAGTCAGAATACTTTGAGTCCAAGTCTTCAACTCTGTCAATAAGTTCTGCTTTAAATTCCGCTCTCAATCTGTCCGAAAGTGATTTGAATAATTCACTGTCAGGTTCATTACTTATAAATATTTCGGAGTATGATTTCGTCATTTTTAAATTACCGCCAACGTTTTGCGTATATGACTTGTGGCGGTTTTCGAAGCATTTTCTTGTCGGCTTGCAACAAACTTACTTAAAATGCACAAAGCTTGAATTTACCACTTTCCCCGCCATAAGTTATATACGCTGTTAGCCCACGTTATTTTTTATTCTTTTTCAATGATTGCTTTATCAGGCTTAAAATATATTCCATTTCTTCGTCTGTCCGCATTATAATTTCATAGTCTCCATTTCCCCAATGTCCGACCGAAGAAACGTCTCTTGCAATTTCTTTCGGATCGTCAAGGTCGCCTTGTTGTAAATTCAGCCACATTTTTAAAGCGTTTTTCTGAATGTGAATATCTACAACGTTTGAGCCTGATACGAAAGCAATGTATTTTTTCTTTGGTTTAATTTCTAATTCGTCAAGATTCAAAATGGCACTTTTTAACGTTTCATAAAGTTCTTTCGTTTCTTCTGTCCCTTTTTCTAAATGCTCGTCTTCTGTGTAAACCTTAATTTCCTTAGTTACTTTTTCAATCGCTTCATCTTGTCGGCTAATTGTCTTGACACTTTCCTGAGCACCTGAAGTCTTAATTTGGTTATAGTTGACCGTCTGATTGTCGTATCTTCTAATTTCCCAAAGCTCAATTGGTAAGTCTTTGAAATTGATAGCTTCTTTTTGATAAGTCGTAAATGAAGGTGAAATGAAAATCACTCTGGATTGCGACCAATCAACGTCATTTCGTTTTAAAGTCTCTTTTGAATTTTCGTTATATTCAAGAATGAAGTCCGCTTTGTTGTTGAGCATTAAAGACAAATAGGCGTATCCTTGGTCAATTACGCTAAAGTTTTTGTCCCGTTTGTATTCGATAATCACAAAAGTTCCTGCGTCATTGTCAAATGCTAAAGTGTCGATACGAAAATTATTTAGGCTGAATTCCGACTTCACAAAGTCAAGACCGAAAATTGATTTCAGATTCTTTTCAGTTAGCGATTGAATGTCTTTTTCGAGTTTAAAAGGTTGTTCCTTTATGTTCTCAAGTCGCTCGTTATTTTCAATTTTAAATAGTGCCATTTATCTTGTCGTGTCGTTTTTTATAATGTGGGCTAACGTTTTGGCGCTTGGCGAAGGTGGCGATTTTCAGCACAAAACTTCATACGAAGCACCGAACTTCAAATTTAGTGAAAACTGTCATACGAAGCACTGAACCGCCACTTTTGCCAAACGCCTGTTATAGCCAGTGGTTCTTGTTGTCTATCCTTGCAAACCATTGTCAGTATTGATTTTTTGTGTCATTGTCGTGTCGGTTATGTGTCGCGTTTTTTATTTTATTTGATGCGTTGAAAATTTTTTAAAAACAATTTTGTACTGCGTTGGCTTTGCAAGCTCTTTGACAAAGCTTGGTTTGTGTGTTGGCTTGAGAGGCTTTGGCAATGTGCTTGCAAATTGGGTAGCAATTAATAATTTAATGTCAGTCCAACTCCAAAGCCCATATCACTGTCGTAATGTGTTCTAAACCCTAAATTTTTACTTGCTATATAATTTAACCCTACCATATATTCTTTGTCTGTATTTACCATAAATGAGGCTCTAAACCTTTTTGATATAGGAATATCTTCTCTTCTTAACTGTACTCTTACATTTCCATCTTGATAGATTTCGGTTTGTAAAATTAAAAGCATTGGCAAAGTGTAGGCAACACCAAGACTGAATTGTGTACGGTTGTCTTTGGTATTTTTTTGTCCAAATAGGTTTGTTTCTACTTCGTTGTGTCCTAATTTTCTGTAACGCCAATCAAAACCAACAAAGGGCAGCAGCCATTGCATTTTTCCAATATATCGACCAATGTGCGTTTCACTCTCGTAACCGTGTCTGTCGTTATATCCCAAACGCCATTCTGTTCCAAAACTCCAACGTGCATTTTGCAGCATTGCCATACCGTCATTTCCATTGGTTGCAAAGTCATTTTGAGCCATAAAATGTAGCTGATTGCTTTCTCGTTGTAATTTTTTGTAAGCCCATTTTTTGTCGGGCAACAACGGATTTGGCTCTTGGTTTTCATAACTAAAAACTCTATTCATACCTGCCATCATATGGTAGAGAATATGACAGTGGAAAAACCAATCTCCTTCCAAATTGGCTTCAAATTCAATGACATTGGTTTCCATTGGCATTATGTCCAATACATTTTTGAGTGGTGCATAATCTCCTTGACCATTGATAACTCTAAAATCGTGACCGTGTAAGTGCATTGGGTGCCGCATCATAGAATTATTGTGCATTGTTATTCTTACAATTTCTCCTTTTTTAATGAGAATTTTATCGGTTTCAGAAAGCACTTTATTGTCCATACTCCACACATAGCGGTTCATATTTCCTGTTAACTCAAACTTTAATTCCCTGATTGGTGCATCTTTTGGCAAAGTTGTTATTGTGGGTGATTTAAGCATTGCATAATTCAATGTTACAATATCTGTATTACCTGAACCGTGCTTGGAATGGTACATATTCTCCATATCCATTTCTGGCATTGTATCCATTTTCATCGGTTTCCTTTCGCCCGTAATTTCAGGATACATTACTGTGTTCATATCCATTTGTTGCAGACTCATATTCATTCCCATATCTTTCATATCACCATTCATTTTCATCATATCGTTCATCATCTTCATTCCTTCAAAGTATTTCAGTTTTGGCAATGGACTAACCAACTGTTTGATACCCGAACCAATATAAATGGAAGCCGATTTGGTTCGGTCTTCCGGTGTTGCCAAAAATTCGTAGGATGTATTTTCTGACGGAATAGTAACAATTACATCATAGGTTTCGGAAACACCTATAATCAATCTATCAACTTCCACAGGTTCAACATCATTTCCGTCATTGGCAACTACGGTTATTTTTCCGCCTGCATAAGTGAGCCAAAAATAGGACGATGCACCACCATTGGAAATTTGCAAACGCACTTTATCACCTGCTTTGAATTGCGAAAGTTGGTTTTCTGAAGTTCCATTAATAAGGAATTTGTCATAATATATATCGCTCACGTCCATTGCCAACATTCGTTTCCATTCGTTGGTGACTTTGGTTTTGAAATGTCCTGCTTTTATGGCTTCCGCATAACTTTGAGTTGTCCCTTTTTTGATGGCAAACCAATCCGAGGCATTGTGCAACATTCGGTGTACATTGTTTGGGTTGTAATCCGTCCATTCGCTTAACATGATTGGTACAGACGGTAAGTCGTCAATGCCCTTTCTAAAAGTAGGGTCGTCTTCTCGTTTTTTCAAAATCAGAGAACCGTACATTCCTATTTGTTCTTGCAGTCCGCTGTGGCTGTGATACCAATGCGTACCATTTTGTATGATTTTAAAACGATAAACGTGTGTTGTGTTTGGTTCTATGGGCATTTGTGTTAAGTAAGGTACACCGTCTTCTTTGTTGGGTAAATACACTCCGTGCCAATGCAGAGATGTACTTTCTGTGAGTTGGTTATGCACATGAATTTCTGCCGTGTCGCCTTCGGTAAACGTGAGCGTTGGCATTGGAATTTGTCCGTTGACGGCAATTGCCCGTTTTTCTTTCCCTGTAAAATTGACGATGGTGTCTTTTACATAAAGGTCGTAGCGAACTGTTTTTTGAGCGGATATATTATTACTGATCAATAGTAACACTACTATCGGCAGCAATTTTTTTGAAAGAATTTTTTGTAAAACCATTTTAAGAATTTCATTTTAATTATAATTGCCAAATTTCAGCAGGCTGTAAAAAATAGTAGCCCAATGCAGGGATTTGTTTTTTATTTTCCATTATCATTTCTTTTTTTTAAATTGAAGAATGTGTAGTATAAATTAAAATAAACTCCATTTGGTGCTGTGCGAAGCATCGAACTATATAACTCTTTACGATAAGCTAAATCTATACGAACTTGACTATTGAAAATAAACTGTATTGCTGGAACAATGTCAAAGAATGTTTTTCCATTTTCATTAATAGTTTGCCCTACAAACTCAACCATTATGTTTATGTTGGTTTGTTTAAAACTTGTGTACTTCTTAGGGTACATCAATCTTCCAAATGAAAGCGTATAATTGGTTGCGTTATCGCCAAAATTACTTGGGAAATCATATTGAGGTCTGTTGTCGAAAGCTTTTTCATAACTCACAGTTGTGCTGATTGCTAATTTTTTGACCAGCTTTGTAGCTATAATTCCAGTTTCAAACCCTGTATTATGTCCTAATATTTCTACCTGTTCTTGATGAATATCGGCTCTGTTAAAACTATATCTACCATAAGCAGCCAATCTGAAATGACTGTTTAAATCATCCATAGAATAAAACCTATATTTAGCCATAAGACTACCCCCTTCGGCATATAATTGATTGTTTCTATTACTTATAAACGCTGAACCACGAAACATAAGGTTTTTAGATAAACCATACGTTACTTCTGGCATCAAATGATAGTTATAGCCTTTTTCAAACTTCTCTTTAAACGAAGATTGCATTATGTTAACAGCAAGTGAGTTTGCAGGGACATTACTAGCAGGGTCAGTTACAACAAACAATTCTTGACCGTGTGTTTTCTGAAAGCCTAACAGAACGATAATGATTATAATCCATCTCATTAATTTAATATTTTAATGTGAAAATCATTTTCATTATTAGTCGAATAAGTAGCAATGTCTTTGTATGTCTTAGCTAGTTTTTTAAATTCTTTTTCTGTTACATAGCCTTTATCTAAAACTTGAAACTTTATTTCTGCTTGTTTTTTGGGCTTGCCATCAATGAGTATATAAATACTTTGGTCAAGAATTTCAGGTAATGCCGTAACTATAAACACCCCAATAAAAAAACCCGCTTTTTCTACTTTTTCTTTAAATGTCTTTGGGTTTATTGTGTTCCCTTTTTTTAAGAAAACAATAAACGTGTTTGTATTTAAATCAGTTTCTACACTATCAACTTCTGAAATTGACTCTAATTGTTTAAATATTGCATTGGAACACATTGAACAGGTTAAACCTGTTGCACGAAGTTCTATTTTTGATATTTGTGCGTTACTCACTGTAGCACTTATCAAGAGGATTAAAGTGAATATTAATCTTATTTTATTGAATTTATTATTTTTCATTTTGATTGCTAGTAATTGAATAAAATGATTGTCCACTTTCCTACTACCCTGTCCCGTTTGTCATGTTGAGGAACGAAGCATCTCTGAGATTCCTCACTCACTCGGAATGATAAAATCCATCGACTGTATTACTGACTTGTAGAGCTTTAGGGTCGCTTTGCGGACAATCATTTTGAATAATTATTGTTTTTGAAATTTTGATGAGTAATACTTGCTGCCTGACCGGAACCATACATGATAAATGCCCTGACTTAGCTGAGAAACATGAATAGTGTTGCCAGAAAAATTATCCTGCTTTTGAACCACTTTTCCGCTCATGTCGGTAATCCTGTATGAAACCAATTCATTTTCTGGCAATTCAAATTGCAGGAACGAAGAAGTTGGGTTAGGAAATACCGTGATGCTTTGTGTCAAAACAAGATTGTCGTTAATCCCTGTAGTAAAGCCGGACGGGACGACCAAAAACTGTCCCATCATGCCATCGTCTTCGTGCATTAGGATATGACAGTGGAAAGGATAAGGTGTTATTGTATCAGAGAATGTTTCAAATTTGGTAATAAACCGAACCGTTTCGTTGGGCTTAACCAACACTACATCTTTTCTCCCTCTTTCATGAACCGGAGGCAAATTTCCATCTCTGTCTAAAACATAAAACTGCACATCATGTATATGGAAAGGATGCGCAACCATGGTGTTGTTGGTGAGTTCCCATACCTCTGTATTGTCAATTGGTATGTAGAAATCAATCCGCTCCATATCAAACAATTGATTGTTGAAGTAAAAAGGGCCGTCCATTGCCATCATATCAATGGCTGTCATATCTACAGTTCGGGTAATGTTTGATTGTGAACTGGGGATAGGTGAAACTGTAACCAATGAAGCCGGAATAGCTGTAACCGGATTGATAGTTTGATTGCCAACAATAAGTTGTAAAACATTAAAGTCAACCCCGTTCAAAGGGCTATCCATAGGCGGATTACCGGGTGGCATTGGCATGGTGGGACCGCCCTGCACACCCATTGGTAATTCAGAGCCGTAGCTCATCAGATAAATATTTTGACCATTCATGGAAGAAAGGTCAAGCAAAATTTCATAGCGTTCGCCCGGTGAAACCCTTATGCGTGTGGCATTAACAGGCGCATTGAGTAAACCACCATCACTGCCAATAATTTTGAACGGCATATTTCCTGTAAAGCCAAAATTGAATGTGCGCTCTCCGGCAGCATTTAACAAACGAAGGCGCACCACTTGAGCCGGAACATTGAGATACGCTGAATAACCATAATTGGCACGGACACCGTTTACAAACACGGTGCTGTCCTGCATTCCGAAAGGCATGAATTGATTATTGCTGTCTAACTGTGCCGATTGAACTACAATCGGGAAATCGTCCACCCCGTATGTTCTTGGTAAATTAAGTTGCGCTTCATCGTTATCTCTTACGATTATCATTCCGGCTGCACCCTTAATGGCATGTTCTGCGGTTTTACCATGAAAATGCGGGTGATACCAATAAGTTGATGCCTTATCCAAAACAGTAAATTGAGGGTTCCAATTCATACCATCCATAATCATGGTGTGTGGATTTCCATCATTAGTTGGTGAAACATGCAAGCCGTGCCAGTGCACATTGGTTGTATCGCCAATTTGATTATTGACGGTGATGCTCACATTTTGTCCGTTGTTTAAAATCAAAGTAGGCCCCAAATAGGAGTATTGATTGAAAGCAAGAGTTTGAGTTTTCTGTCCTTGGAAAAACTGAACGCTGTCTTGGTGCATGGTCAAATTAATATTGCTGCCTGAGAGTGTATCAGGAATTGGGATAGGCGTTTGTGCATTGGCGGATATTGCCAATGCACAAAACAATACGATGTTTGAAACTATTGATTTCATTGTTTAATGAATTTTTGGGTTACAGTTCCTTTTTGGGTAAGCGTATTCAGAAAGTAGTTGCCAACAGGCAGTTGGCTTATGCCTATATTCTGAACCGAAGATCCATCTGCTTTTTGCGATAAAATTAATTTGCCGTGCAGGTCGATAATTTCAAACGACAGTGCAGTTGATTTTAAACCCGATACATCTATTTTAAGGTTATTGGCAGAAGGATTTGGATAGATTGAAAATACACCGGTTACTTCTGTGTTTGCTATCCCAGCTATTATGCCTGTAAAATCAAGGTTGTCCAAATACAAATAGCTGCTTGCTTCCGGATTAGCCCCGCTGGCACTTAACAGCATAATACAAGTATCCGGCATATCCGGCATCATATAAGTGAAGGGCAAACTGAAATTTCCCCAAGACATTTGCATACCGTTTAAGTCCTGCATAATGTAACCAACAGTATCACGCATATTCATAGAAGTATTCCATTTGGTGAGGTAAACATGGATGTAGCCAATATCATTAGCAGAGTTACCCATGAACTGCCATTTGCCCGAAAGTGCATCCGGACGCATGTTGTAAGGGAAACCGGACATGGGCATGAAGGAACCCATGTCTAACATACCACTTGTAGCTACGCCAGGCATAACGCCCATGCCCGTAACATTTTCAGAGGTTAGCTTTAAATAATAGTTTCCTGCTGTGCCGCCACGGGTTGTCGTGTAAACACCCGCACCAGCAGTCATGTCATTTAAGGTTTCCCATCCATCTGGCACGTTATAACCATTTGGGTTAGACCAGTTTTCAAAATTTCCGTTAGGAACTGATTGTGCTTTGGAAATCACTGCTGTGAACATCAAAGCGATTGCGAGAAATGTTTGTTTTTTCATTTTATTACTTTTTTAAGATTTGTTATTTTATTGTTTCTACAGTTTTTCCACAAGAGAGCATTTGTGAACCATAGTATGGATTTTTAATTACATTTTCTTTGCTCAGCCAATTTGCCCCTTTTCCGTCATTAAACATTGGGCAGTTTTGGTAATATATTGGAGTTTCAGTCTTCGACACTTTAATTAAGTCATACATATTTTTTGACAGTGTTGTGAAATGGTCTCTTTGATGCCCCACATCTTTGGTTTCTTCGATGTGTTCTGTATCAAATTTTAAATCCTTCATTACTTTCATCCAAACAGTGTGTTCTTCCTTAGTTAGTTTATCCATCTTCACAACACTAATATTTGTAAGTAATTCTTTAGCAATCGAAGACGCTAATTTCCCATCAGATTTTACCAAGGCATCTTTTAAGGCAAAGTAGTTTTCAAAAATCACTTTTAACTGATTTGTTTCCTGCCCAATTTCTGTTGGGTTTTCTTTCGTTGGGGCATCGTGATTATGCGAAGAATGGTCATCGACAACTTCTGTCTTACCAATAGTGTTTTTGTTAACTCTATCATATTGGCAACATCCGTGCAGTTTGCTGTAAACATCGTCAGGAGCAAGAAATTTATCACTGTCATAACCTGCCAAAGCAATACGTTTCAAAATTTCGTCTTGATTTGTTTTGGTGCTATCGTAAGTTAAAATAGCTAATTTGGAGTCTTTGTCCCAATCCACTTTTACTACTTTTTTTACATTTCCTGCTGTTTCAATAGTTTTTTCACACATTCCACAGTTACCGTAAATTTTAACGGTTTCGGTTTTAGCATTTTTTACTTGGGCTTCACAACTTGTAAGCGAAGTAGATGCAATGCAAAGCATCATTGATATTTTATTAATTATTGACATTTTTTTGAATTTTGATTTTGATAAGAATTGAAAACACAATTAGCCGAGCCACTGAAATAGTGTCGGCAAACCATTGAATTGTCAAAAAATCAAATTCGAAATACTTGATTGAGAATGTAGAGCGGTTGCTTTACAAAGTTTGGTGGATGGTGGAAATAGTATTCAGTTTCAATTGAAGGGAAGTAAGAATAGCAAAACTCAATTGGGGAAGGTAGAGCAAAATCAATGTTAACCGAATTTGAAAAAGCTAATAAGCATTCTTGTGCTTTTGCTTGTTCGTCATCAACTTCATAAGAAAAAGTTTTGTCTTCACAGCAGTTTTTCTTCATCTTCTTGCTACCACAAGCACATTTGTTTTTCTCTGAAGTACCAAAAGTGAGTGATGCAAATTCACCGCCACAATAATGCACAGTAACATTGACACCAAAGGTTGGTATCAAGTATAAAAGAAGCAATATTGTTACAACGAATTTTTTCATTTATTGTGAAATGCAAATTTAGATAAAATATTGTACTTGATTTGTTTTTTGTCATAAAAGTTATAACGAAGCGAAGCCAAAAGAGCCACTTGTGCGGCTGGCTAAAATTGTTTTTAAAAAAGTGCGGTGGGAAAAAAAAAATAAAAAACATTGGGTTGGCTTGAGTGTCGGCTTATTAGCTGTCCCGTTGCAAAATGGTCTGTATGTTTTTGGTCACCTGTCAAAATGGTTTGTCTTTGTTTTATGTTTAAATTTTGGTCGATCTGTTGTCTTGTAAACGGTCGTCCTACCATTGGCTATAACGGTTTACGTATAAGAGCAGTAGCGGATTTGGAAGCGAGATTTTTCGGTTTAGCACTAACATAAGCTACTTGCAATTTTTGTTTTGTAAATTTCGTAAAACAAAATGAAAATTGCAAGTAGCGACCAAAAATGCAGAAACTTTCGATTAAGCATTTAAACCGCTATTGCTTTTATACGATGTTATGTGCAGGCATTTTTAGTGTGCTGTTGATTTTGAAAAGAAATTCATCACAAAAACTCCAGCAACGATTAAAACAATTCCTATTATTGCTGGAATGTCCAAAGATTGTTTAAAAACTACGACTGAAATTATGGCTGTCAGCACAATTCCTAAACCTCCCCAAATTGCATAAGCTATTCCCAAAGGAATTGATTTTAGTGCTTGTGAAAGAAAGAAAAAACAGGCAATGTAAGCGATAATTGTAATAACTGTTGGTAATAATTTTGAAAATCCGTTTGACGATTTCATAAAGCTTGAACCCACAACTTCAAGCACGATTGCCAAACCTAAAAATAAATATTTCATTGTTCTTTCGTTTTAATAATGCAAAGAAACAATAAAATAAAAGTGAGTTTTTTGACAAAAGTCAAAATCGTTATTTCTTTCTTATTCGGCTGAGAGTTTCTTGCGAAATTCCTAAATATGAAGCGATGTGTCCCAATGAAATTCGCTGAATAACTTCTGGTTGGTTTTTCAGTAAGTCATTGTAGCGTTGTTCAGCAGAAAGTGTTTGTAATGAAAAAGAACGTTCTTCTAAAATCTTGCAATATTCTTCCGCCATTTTTCTTCCAATTATATTCATTTCAAGCGATTTTTTGTAAAGTTCATTTAGGTCGTTGCTCGAAATGTAATACAAAGTTGAGTCTTCTAAAAACTGAATATTTTCGATTGACGGTTTATCAAAAAATAAAGGCATAATAGAACCCAATGTTGTATTCTCAAAACCAAACCACACATTTATTTCTCTTTCGTTCGATTGGTAAAAATAGCGGACAAGTCCTTTTTTGATTACAAACAAGTTAGAAACTACTTGTCCAGATTTCAATAAAAAATCTCCTTTTTGTTTTTTCAAGAATTTGATTTTGCTTTTTAGTTCTGTTTCCAATTCAAAACTTAAATTTCCATATTTTTTAAATTGGTCGATTAGAGGATTCATTGTCTGTCAGCGGTTTTTGGGGATGTTTGCACATAACGGTTTCCAAATAGGCAAAGGCGCCTAACAAACTTAGTACTTTTTGCGCTTTTGTTTATTTGGTGTTAGTGGCATTATTCTTCAGTTTCAAAAGTCCATTTTCTATTGGAGAATGCAC
>Ga0098074_1000825_pt1 | contig 18206 bp, 15 predicted proteins | sample 32_taG_FD_75064 | JGI IMG/M metagenome (GOLD analysis project Ga0098074, IMG submission 75064) | Marine viral communities from the Gulf of Mexico - 32_GoM_OMZ_CsCl metaG | ecosystem: Environmental > Aquatic > Marine > Oceanic | place: Atlantic Ocean: Gulf of Mexico | collected 2015-07-12
CGCAGTTGGTAGCGCGTCTCGTTCGCAATGAGAAGGTCAGGGGTTCGAATCCCCTCAGCTCCACCAAAACCGCTGGTCAGAGGCCTGCACGGATCCTGGATTCAGGAGAAGGCAGTGGCAACTCAGCAGAAACTCAGCACAAAGTCGGCAAGCCAGTCGACGGGATCGGTCGGTCTAGGCGGTTCTCGTCCCATCCCGGCAGGGCTGGCGCACCTGGTCTGTATGGAGACCACCACACCGTCAGAGACCGGCCTCGGCGCCGTCATCACGCTCTCCCAGCTGGCCACGCAGCTCGGCGTCAGTGTTCAGACCCTGTATGACCTGCGCTGCCAGGGACGCGGACCGCGGGGGTTCCGCGTCGGTCGTGAGCTGCGTTTCCGGGTCAGCGAGGTCGATGCGTGGCTCGCCCAGCTGGAGGCCGATGACGCCGAGCGTCACCCACGCCAGGCCAGCTGATGCGCAGCGGAAGACCGCGCACCCCGATCGGCGTGCACGGCACGATCAACACCCGCCGCGAACGCGGGCGAGTGATCGCCGAGACACGAGTGCGTGACCTGGACGGGCGGCTGCGTCAGGTCCGAGCCTGGGCCCCGACAGCGGCTGCCGCGCGTACCAGGCTTCTGGAACGGATCGGGGAGCGCCCGTCGCTGCCGAGCACCGGAGTGCTTCGGCCGACCAGCTCGTTCGCCGATCTCGCTGACCTGTGGTTGGCGGATCTCGAGCTTCGCGATCTGGCTGCGAACACCAAGGAGGGATATCGGGCCCACCTCCGGCTGCACGTGCGGCCGGCGTTCGAGCACTACACCCTGGCCGAGGTGACTACCGGGCGGGTGGAGTGGTTCCTGGCCCGGCAGGCGACCGTGTCGGTGTCGCAGGCCAGACAGACCCGCACGATGCTCAACATGCTGTTCGGCTATGCATTGCGGCACGACGCCATCGCGCGCAATCCGGTCGAGGGCACCTCCCAGCTTCGCCGAGCCAGGGCGACACCTCAGGCGCTGACGCTCGGCCAGATCGCTGCGATACGCCAGGCGGCCGCGCAGTGGCGAACAGAACCTGGGCTGCCGGGGCCGAAGCCGGACGGACAGGTCCGCGACATCATCGAGGTCTTGCTCGGCACTGCCATGCGACCCGGCGAGGTGCTCGCGCTGCGCCCGTGCGACATCGAGGACCCGCCAGGCGGCATGATCGCCAGCGTCACCGGCACCGTGGTCTACCACGCGGGAAGCGGCACGCACCGTCAGGGCAGGCCCAAGACCGACGCATCGATCCGCCGGATACCGGTCCCGGAGTTCGCCGCCGTCGTGCTGCGCCGGCGGGTCGCGACCATGCCCGCCAACGCGCGAGAGCGCACGATCTTCGCCAGCCGCGGCGGCGATCCACTCAGCCCCTACAACGTGCGCCGCACGTTCCGTGAGTTCCTGTCCCTCGCGGGACTCGCCGAGAGCGGCATCAGCCTGCGCTGGTACCGGCGCACCGGGGCCACCGTGATCGCACGAGGCATCGGCACCGATGCGGCAGCCGCATATCTCGGGCACAGCTCCACTCTGATCACCGAGGGCCACTACATCGAGCCAGACCGAACCATCGACCCGACTCCCGCCGCGCACCTCGAGCGGACGTTGCGACCCTCCAGTCCCGACGACACGTTGTTGACGAGTCGCCCGGCGGACCGGGAGGACGAGCTGCTCGGCGCGGTGGAACGAGAGACCGACGACGACGCCGTCGCCTGACACGAGGTCGCAAGGGGCGAGACCACCTCACCGGCTGTGCACCGGGTGCCCAGCCGGGCTGCTGGAGCGGGGCCCGAGCTGGGGCTACGGCAGGTGTCGGTCGGTAAGGCACATGCCTCGAGGGTGCCTGACGCCCGTTACCGGGAACCGGCCGGCTCAGGGGGAACGTTGAGGGGAACGCTGCGTTTGCGCAGGTCAGCCGCGTTCCCCAAGAAGTCGTGGCCGGCGTTGACAGTCTTGCCCGTACGCGACCCTCGCGGCCGCGAGTCGAGGTCCCTACGCTCGGGTGAACCCACGCTACGAGCGCAGCTGGTTCTGCGATCCGATCCGCCCTGCGGCGCGCGGTCTCAGCCGCCGTGGCCGGACGACGATGCTTCCTGTCGGACGCTCAGGTGCTCCTGACCTTCCTCCACCTGCCCCGACTTCTTCACCTGCCCCCACTCGTCCTCACGTCACCTGCTCCCTCGCCACTGCACCCCCGCTGCCCCTGCCCGCTCACGGTCCTTCCTCATCCCACGTCCATTTCGTCACACGGTGTGCAGATCGAGGGATTCCCTGCCAGCAGGCGGCACCCCCGACGTACCTATACGACATGGACGATCCGACTGCGACGTGCAAGCTCTGCGGCAACCCGCTTCCGCCCAAGAAGGGACGAGGGCGGCCCCGGATCTATTGCAGTGACCACTGCCGCCACCTCGCTCACGAGGAGCGCATCGCTGAGCGGTACGAACGAGACCCGGCCGAACCGCCGATGGCAGTACCCGGCAGCCTGCTCGACCGCTGGCAAGAGGAGGGCGCGAAGTTCGACGAGATCGTGCAGGACCCGTACCTCCTGGGTCGGTTCATGGACGACCTCATGTGCCATATCGCGGTGGACCACATCCTCGAGAGCGGCGACTACCAACACGCCGTGAACCAGCTGATCGTCACCTTCTTCATGATCGGCCGCATGTCACACGGGACCTTCCAGCTGCCCATTCTCGACTAGACAGTTCAGGAGGGGCCGACACTCGAAAACGCCGTGCAGGGTGACCGTGCACCGGATGAGGAGATCGCTGCGCCAAGCGCGCCAGCGACAAGACCCAGCGCTATGGAGACAGACTGAACCACGGGAGCCCTGTCGTAGGCGGAGCCCTTCAAGTTCAGGCGCGTCATGCGCAACTGACCTTCAGCCGACGCGTCCGAGGCTTGTTCGACCGACGGCACGTGCCGCCACCCGAGGCCCGGCGATACTGACCGACGTACTACGGCGCCGCCCGACGATCAGTCGACGCGAACCTGGATCAACCCGCTGGACGAGCTTCAGGACGGGGCCGCGCCAAGGCAGGCGTCGGCCGTCGGCCATCTCATCCGGCGGCGAGACCACCAGCGATGCCGGCCAACCCTGGTTGCCGATGTCGATCTCCGCCTCGAGCTCGACCTGAGCCAGCACCTCGACAAGCGCCGTGGCGGCCTCCAACGACGTGATGCCGACCAGCAGTGGAGCTGCCAGGCGAGACTCGAACTCGTTGTCCAGCATGACGGTCGCCGGCCTAACCGAGCTCACGCTTGAGGATCTTGCCGGTGGCGGTCATGGGGAGGCTGGATGCGATCTCCACGATGCGCGGGTACTTGTAGGCGGCCATCTGCTCCTTGCCCCACTGCACCAGCTCCTCGGAAGTCGTCGTGGCGCCGCTCTCGAGCACGACGTACGCCTTGATCTCCTCGCCGTGGCTCTCGTGCGGCACGCCGATCACCGCGGCGAGCGACACGGCCGGGTGCGTGATCAGGACCTCCTCCAGCTCGCGCGGGTACACGTTGAAGCCACCGCGGATGATCATGTCCTTCGAGCGGTCGACGATGTAGTACCAACCGTCGGCGTCGCGCCGGCCGAGGTCGCCCGAGCGGAACCAGCCGTCCCGGATCGACTCGTCGGTCGCGTCGGGGCGGCCGTAGTAGCCCTTCATGATGTTGTGGCCCTTGATGGCGATCTCGCCCACCTGGCTCAGGCCGTCCTCGGCGAGCTCGTCGGGTAGCTCGTCCCACGAGGACACCTGCAGCAGCTTCATCTCCACCCCGGGGATCGGCTTGCCGATCGAGCCGACGCGGATCTCTTCACCGGGCGGGCTGAACGAGGCGATCGGCGAGGTCTCGGAGAGGCCGTACCCCTCGAGGATCGTGACACCGAAGCGCGCCTTGAACTGCTTGTGGATCTCGACCGGCAATGCTGAGCCGCCAGCAGCCGCCACGCGCAGGTTCGAGGCGAGTGCCGCGACGTCAGTGCCCTCGGACAACGCCTGGAGAAGTCCCCAGTACATCGTCGGAACTCCTGCGAAGAACGTCACCTTCTCGGCCAGCATCAGCTCGATGGCCGGTGCCGGCTCGAACCGAGGGAGCATGACGACCGTGCCACCGAAGGCGATGGCACCGTTCTGGATGACGGTTTGGCCGAAGGAGTGGAACAGCGGCAGCACGCTCAGGTAGGTGTCGGGGCGCTCGGCCGAGGCATCGAAGAGATCGGCCCCGGCCAGGGCATTGCGGACCATGTTGCGGTGTCGCAGCTCCGCACCCTTCGGCTGACCGGTCGTGCCTGAGGTGTAGAGGATCACGGCGGTGTCGTCCTCGGAGACCTGCACAGGCTCGAAGACAGGCGACTGGTCGGCCAGGGCGTCGGCCAGCGTCTGCGTGCCCTCGATGGGCGACGGCCCGGGTCCTCCGGGGGTGATCAGGAAGAAGTCCTGGCACTCCTCGGCCTGGTTGAAGCCGACGAATCCCTCCTCCCCGATGGGCAGCTCGGGGGTGCCAACGAAGCAGAAGTAGGCCTTCGCGTCTGCGTCGTTGAGGTGGTAGGCGACCTCACGACCCTTCAACAGCACGTTGAGCGGCACCACGGAGCCACCCGCCTTGAGGATGCCGTAGTAGACGACCGAGAACCACGGGATGTTCACGCAGCTCAGCGCGACCTTGTCACCCGCCACGATGCCCCGCGAGACCAGCAGGTTGGCCACTTGGTTCGAGAGCGCGTCCAGCTGTGCATAGGTCAGCCGGGTCTCACCGAACACGATCGCGGTGCGCTCCGGGTACTTCGCCACGGTGGTCGTGAGGAGACTGGAAAGACTGTCGTGGGGCATGGGTTGGTTCCTTTGTCGCGATGGGGGGAGGCACGACAGCGCGACCTGAAGGAAGGTCCACCTGCGGCCCGGCGCGGATGCCGTTCCGATCATCGCGGTGGCGAGGGTCACAACCTTGGTGCGGGCGTTCCAAGGTTGTGAGGGCCGCTTGTGTTGCGAGTCCAAAGGCCGAGGCTCGGGCTAGGTCGTCTCGCTCACGACGTCGATGCCGGCCGGATGAAAGCGCATCATGTGGCGCACGGCCACGGAGAGCTCCGTGTGGAGACCGGCGCGAGACCCCGGGAGGCTCTCATCTATCCGATCCAGCCGGTAGCGAATGGTGTTGCGGTGCACGCGCAGGTGTTGGGCAGCCGTCACCATGCTGCCGTCGAAGTCGAGAAGGGCGGCCAACGTCTCCCTCATCCGTTCGGCGTGGGGGCCGATACCGGAGAGCGGGCCGAGCGTGCGAACGACGAAGCGGTCCACCTGGGTCGTGCAACCCAACATCGAGACCAGCTCCACGCCCGGGAACAGAGTGAGTCCCGGTCTCAGGTCGCCGCGCGACGTCACGTCGGAGGCCATGGTCGCCTCACGGTGCGTGGCGCCGAATCCCGACAGTCCGGCTTGAGGTACTCCGACGCAGGCGTGAACGCCCCTGCGCACGAACGTCTCCTCGAGTCCAGCCAGTCGTGCTGCTGAGGGGGCATGGCGGGTCGCCACCCACGCCCAACAATCTGCTCCCGGTAGCTGCACGGTGAGCAAGGAGCCGCCCAAGGCGGACCTGGCCTCGTGCGCCGCACGATGAACGGATTCTGCAGAGCTGATGGTCGATCCGGTTCGCGTTGAGTGCAACATGAACCCGGTGTGGACAGCGCTGACGGGGTACGTGCCCAGGCCAGCTGCTGCTTCGTGCAAGCCTTCGGCGTGCAGGCCTGTCTTGTCCAGGAGCAGGCGCACCAGGTCCGAGTGCTGAAGCGTCGGAGCAACCTGGGGACGGGCGAGCGCCTCCTCGTGAGCCTCGACCGCCGCCGCCGCGGTCGACTCGTCGAGCCATCGTCTGGCCCGCTCCCGAAGGTCCGGGGGGATGTCGCCCTCGGTCAGGCGGTCGAACAACCTGTCCCGCACGATGCTGACGATCGAGGTCACTGTGTCGTCGGGTCGCCGGAGAGGCAGGAGCCCTTCAGCCAGTCGCACGCCTGGGGGCGGCGAGACGTCACGGGGCATCTGAGCCAGCGCGGACAGGAACCTCAGCCGGAGGTCGCGAACGGTGCCGTCCAAGGTGTGACCGAGATCAGGATTCACCAACAGGTCGGGGAGCTCGGCCTCGATCGCGCGTCGTGTCCGTGTGACCCAGGTCGAGAGCGTCCCGGGTTCCAGCTCGCCTGCGACGTACGCCAGGATCCATGCGGACGTCGGCTCGACCCGAAGCATGCTGAGTGCCCTCTCGATGCGCGGCCGGCGCCCCTCGGCGAGCCGTTGCCAATTCCTATCGGCCACGTCTCCCGCCGTGATGTGACGCCGCGCACAAATCCGTTCCCGAATCTTGGGCGCCCATCCTGAGTCGTGCCGTTCCGGTCGCTGGCACCCTCGAGTCGGCGAGGCTGACGCCCCCCAATGCGCCGAGAACCCCCATTGAGAGCGGATGAGACGATGACCAAGAACCGCAGCAGCGCGCCGAAGACACGCTCGAAGAGCGACTTCGACTACGACGTGATCGTTGTCGGCTCGGGCTTCGGCGGCTCGGTTGCCGCCTTGCGTCTGGTCGAGAAGGGCTACCGCGTCGCCGTGCTCGAAGCCGGCCGTCGCTTCGAGGACGGAGACTTCGCCAAGACGTCGTGGGACACCAAGAACTTCCTGTGGGCGCCGGCGATCGGTTGCTACGGAATTCAGAGGCTGAACCTCCTGCCGAACCTGCTCGTCATGGCCGGAGCAGGAGTCGGCGGCGGCTCCCTGGTGTACGCGAACACGCTGTACGAGCCCCAGACCGAGGCCTTCTACAAGGATCCGCAGTGGGCCCACATCACGGACTGGAAGGACGAGCTGTCGCCCTTCTACGACCAGGCCAAGCGGATGCTGGGCGTGGTCATGAACCCGACGACGACGGCGCCGGACGACATCGTGAAGAAGGTCGCAGCCGACATGGGGGTCGCTGACAGCTACCACACGACGCCCGTGGGGGTCTTCTTCGGACGAGACGGACAGAAGGAGCCCGGCACGGCGTGCCCGGACCCGTTCTTCGGTGGTCAGGGACCCGAGCGAGCAGGGTGCCTCGAGTGCGGAGAATGCATGACGGGGTGCCGCCACAACGCGAAGAACACCTTGGTCAAGAACTATCTCTACCTCGCCGAGAAGAACGGCGTCGAAGTGCAGCCCATGACCACGGTCGAGGTGATCGAGCCCCACGATCGTGGCTACCGCGTGACCGTTCGGCCGACCAAGAAGAAGCGGGGCAAGCACCGCACGATGACCGCCGAGCACGTGGTCATGGCCGCCGGCACCTGGGGCACGCAGTCGCTGCTGCACCAGATGAAGTCCGACGGCCGCCTCCCCGAGCTGTCGTCCAGGCTCGGCTTCCTCACGCGCACCAACTCGGAGGCCATCTGCGGCGCCAGCCGCAAGCTGAGCCGCCGCAAGAAGGGACCGGACTTCTCGCAAGGCGTTGCGATCACGTCGTCGATCCACCCCGACGGCAACACCCACATCGAGCCGGTTCGCTACGGCAACGGCTCGAACGTGATGGCGATGATGTTCACGGTGATGACCGACGGCGGGGGCCGCGTCCCGCGTCTCCTGAAGTGGCTGGGCAAGGCGATCCGGCACCCTGGTCATCTCGCCAGCCTGTACCTGGGGCTGCGGGACTGGTCGAACCGGACCATCATCGCGCTGGTCATGCAGACGCACGACAACTCGATCACCGTGATTCCCAAGAAGGGACGCTCGGGCAAGGTCAAGCTGTCCTCGACCCAGGGGCACGGGGAGCCGAACCCCACGTTCATCCCCGCGGCGAACGAGTTCGCCCGCCGCACGGCCGACTACATCGACGGCATCCCGTACAGCAGTGCGGGAGAGATGTTCGACATTCCGCTGACCGCCCACTTCCTGGGCGGCTGCGCCATCGGGGGCTCGTCGACCGAGGGTGTGATCGACCCCTACCACCGCGTCTACGGTCACCCGAACCTCCACGTGGTCGACGGTGCGGCGATCTCGGCCAACATCGGCGTCAACCCCTCGTTGACGATCACCGCACAGGCTGAGCGCGCGTTCGCGATGTGGCCGAACAAGGGCGAGCTGGATCTTCGCCCGACCCTGGGTGAGGGGTACGAGCGTGTGCCCGCGGTCAAGCCGGCCCGCCCGGCGGTGCCTCCGACGGCGCCCGCAGCGCTGAGGCTTCCGATCTTCCCCGTGCAGTCCAGCCCGCGTACGACCGCTGGCTCGAACTCGTGACCGCCTCGTCCGTCTCGGCGGCCCACCCTGAGCTGAGCTCGGCCCTCGCGGAGCTGGAGGAAGGTATTCGCGCGTGGCAACACGTCTCGGTCGCGGACCGGGCGGTGCTGCTCCACCAGGTCGCCGCGAACGCCATCGGGACGGCGGCCGACTGGGTGGCCGCAGCCTGCTCGGTCAAGGGGATCGCACCGGACTCCTCGTTGGCCGGTGAGGAGTGGCTCTCAGGCCCCTATCCGGTGGCGATGAACGCTGCGACCCTCGCCCACACCCTCGAGTCGGTGGCGACCGGGTCGTCGCCTGTCGCGCGATCGAGTCTCGGTACCGGACCCGGCGGGCGAACGACCGTCGACATCTTCCCGAACCAGATCTGGGACCGACTCCTGCTGTCCGGCTTCTCGGCGAAGGTCTGGATGGAACCCGGCGTCAGCGCCGAGCAGACGCTGCACCGTGCCGGTCTGGCGCAGCTGGAGCCCACCGAGGTCGGTGGCATCTCGGTGGTCCTCGGTGCCGGCAACATCACGTCCATCGCGGTTCTGGACACCCTCTACGAAGTCGTCGCGAACAACCGCGCCGTCATCGTGAAGCTCAACCCGGTGATGGACCCGATGCTCGACGTCACCCGACGCGTGCTCGCGCCGCTCGTCACCGCGGGAGTCGTGCGGGTCGTCACCGGGGGGGCCGACATCGGCGCCTTCCTCGTCGACCATGACGCGGTCGACCACGTGCACATCACGGGAAGCGCCCAGAGTCACGATGCCATCGTCTTCGGTACCGGTCAGGAGGCCGCAGATCGGCGCGCGGCCAACGACCCTCGTCTCACGAAGGGAATCACGAGCGAGCTCGGGGGAGTCTCACCCTCGATCGTGATCCCCGACCAGTGGTCGTCTCGCGACATCGCGTTCCAGGCCGAGCACGTGGCCACACAACGACTGCACAACAGCGGATACAACTGCATCGCGTCCCAGGTGGTCATCATCCCGGCCGACTGGGACGACAAGCAGCACTTCCTGGAGGCGCTGCGTGCCGAGGTGGACGGCGCGCCGGTGCGCCCGGCGTACTACCCCGGGAGCGACGATCGGGTCCGCGAGGCGCTCACGAGTCACGGCAGTGCGACGTCGTGCGCAGCGGGACGAGTGCTCATCGGGGGTCTGGCTCCGGGCTCGGATGCTCCCGCGTTCCGCACGGAGTACTTCTCACCGGTGCTCGCCGTCGTCGAGGTTCCGGGTCGTGGCGAGGCGTACCTGAAGGCCGTGGCGGCCTTCGTCAACGACGAGCTGGTGGGGACGCTGGGCGCCAACGTCAGCATCCACCCGAGGTACCGACGACGTCTGGGACCGAAGTTCGACTCGTTCCTCGAGTCGCTCCGCTACGGCACCATCGCGGTCAATGCGTGGACGGCCTTCGGATATCTCACGGCTGCGGCCCCGTGGGGCGGGTTCCCCGGGGCGACACCGGCTGTCGTCGAGAGCGGCGTGGGCGTGGTCCACAACGCGTTGCTCCTCGCCGACACCGAGAGGACCGTTGTCGAGGGACCATTCCGGCCGTTCCCACGATCGGTACTCACCGGCATGCCGACCATCACTCCCAAGCCGGCGTGGTTCGTCCGCAACCGCACCGCGGCGCGGACGGCAGCGCTGCTCGTGGCCTTCGTGGCCAAGCCACAGTGGCGGAAGCTGCCTCGGCTCTTCGCTTCGGCGCTGCGCGGTTAGGAGGCGGCGCCATGTACGCGGGGAACCTCGCGCTGACGCTCGACGAGAGCGTCAGCAGAGCCGGTGACCGCCTGGCGCTGATCTCGGACGAGGGGACGTACACCTACCTCGAGCTGTGTCAGGCAGCCAACCAGCTGGCGCACCTCCTGGAGGAACAAGGGGTGAGGCCCGGCGACCGAGTGGCCTTGAGCTGCCCGAACAGTCCCAACTTCACCATCAGCTACTTCGCGATCCTCAAGGCCGGGGCCGTCGTGGTGCCGCTGAACGTCCTGCTCAAGGCCGACGAGATCGCGCACCACCTCCGCGACTCAGGGGCTTGCGTCTACCTGTGCGACCCGGGCACCCCTGACCTCCAGATCGGCCTCGAGGGACTGGCGGGGTTCGAGCAGACCGCCTGTGACGTGTTCCTGTTGCTGACCCGAGAGGACAGATGCGCTACTCCAGGCTTGGAGGAGTGCGCCACGCTGGGCTCATCGGGATGCCACCGCTACGACACCAGCTTCGAGACGCGGGTCGTCTCCGGAGACGACGTCGCAGTCATCCTGTACACCTCGGGAACCACGGGGACCCCCAAGGGGGCAGAGCTCCGGCACAGGAACCTCACTTCCAACGCGTGGGCCGCCGAGCTCATCTTCGGGACCGATGCGACGCGTCCGGACGTCTATCTCGCAGCGCTCCCGCTCTTCCACTCCTTCGGCCAGACCGTGGTGCAGAACGGGGCGCTGGCATTCGGCGGCACGATCGTCTTCCTGCGTCGATTCGACGCGGTCCGGGCCTTGGAGCTCATCGAGCAGCACCAGGTGACGTTCCTGGCCGGGGTGCCCACGATGTACTGGTCCATCCTCCAGGCCGTCCAGGACGATCCCGACCTCGCTCGCCGGGCTGGGTCCCTGCGGATCGCGGCCTCGGGTGGAGCAGCACTGCCCGAGCACGTGCACCGTGGCATGCAGCGCCTGATGGGGATCACGGTGCTCGAGGGGTACGGCTTGTCCGAGACCGGCCCCGTCGCCACGTTCTCGCGAATCGGCGAGCCTCCGCGCGTGGGATCGATCGGGGCTCCCATCCCGGGGGTTCAGATGAAGTTGCTCCGCACGGGAACATGGGACCCCATCGACCCGGAAGCAGACGTGGTGGGTGAGATCGCCATCAGGGGATCCAACGTGATGCGGGGCTACCACCGCAACGATCCCGCGACGCGCCGGGTCATGCGCGACGGATGGCTACGCACCGGCGATCTCGGCCGCCAGGACGACGACGGCTGGTACTACGTGGTGGACAGAGTCTCCGACGTCATCATCCGCGGGGGCTACAACGTCTACCCGCGCGAGGTCGAGAGGGTCCTGGAACGCCACCCCGCGGTCGAGGCCGTCGCAGTCCTGGGTGTGCCCGACGACCGGTTCGGTGAAGAGATCGCAGCCTTCGTCGTGCTCGCCAATGGAGCGCGCAGCTCCAGCACCGAGCTGGTGGCATGGGCACGAGATTCGATGGCGGCCTACAAGTACCCGCGCCTGATCACGTTCATCGATCGCCTTCCGACAACAGCGACGGGCAAGGTGTTGAAGCGGGCGCTGTCCGCAGCGGTCCAGATGCCGCTCGCGGAGCAATCGGTCGCCGCTGCGTCGATCTGAGATCTGAAGCGGCCCGGCCTCACGCTGGGGCCCCGGAGCCCGGGGTGGTGACTGTCACACTGGTGGCGTGCCGCGCCTGGGAGCGATATGAAGGAGCCTGTGGTGATCGCTGAGATTGTCGCGCGTCTACTCCCCGAGCGCGAGAAGGTCACCGCCGACGTCGTGGACGCGATCCTGCAGGAGATTCCTGAGTTCGCTGACGACGCACGAATGAGATCGCTGCTCGAGGCAGCTGCCAGCGAGAACGTCTCGGCGGTGATGCACGCGATCGCGCTCGGGAGCCGCTTGGACGCAATCGAGGCCCCCGCAGCCGGACTGGAGCACGCCCGCATCCTCGCTCAACGCGAAGTCCCGATCACCGTGCTGCTCCGCGCCTACCGATTGGGCCAGACGCGATTCATCGAGGACATCCTCGAACGGATCCGCAGCGACGAGGCCATGGTGGGTGAGCCGGCGATGGCCCTCGTCCGCATCGTCTCGAGGTACATCGATCGCATCTCCGAGCGGGTTGCTCAGGCGTACGAGGAAGAACGCGAGATGCGGGTGGGCAGCAAGGCTGCCATGCGTCAGCACTGGGTCAACCTCCTGCTGACCAGCGACTCACCCGACGTGGCTCAGGCCGAGGGCGCCCTGAGATATCGGCTGGCGGGGTGGCATGTGGCGGTAGAGGTCTGGGTCGACGGGACGCACGACTCGACCAGCGTGGTCGGCTACTTCGACCGAGCGGCCGCCCTGTTTAAGCGGGTCGCCGGATCGCGATCCGAGCACCTCGGCGTGCCCGTCGACGCCTTCCACATGAGGTTCTGGCTCCACGTCGACGAGGGTTTCACCGTGGACGTCGCCACTCTCACGCGCGAGCTGGCCGAGGCGAACATCCCGGTACGGCTCGCGGTCGGCGAAGCGCGACACGGGGTGCCCGGCTTCCGGTCCTCGGCGGTTTCCGCGCGCCGAGTCCGGACCCTGGCGCTCGCCGGTGGCACCAAGGTGCCCGCCGTCCTGTCACACGCCGACGTGGCGCCCATGGTGCTCATCTCGAACGACCCGATCGAAGTAGAGCACTTCGTCTCCGCGACGCTCGGAGACCTGGCGATGCCGGACCCGCGGTGCGAAGACCTGCGCGAGACCCTCCTGGTCTACCTCGAGGCCAATCGGAGCTACCACGTGGCGGCGACGCAGCTGCACGTGCATCGCAACACCGTGCACTACCGCGTGCAGCAGGCCATGGACATGGTCGGCGTCGAGCTGGGTGCCAACACGCTGGCACTTCAGCTCGCCCTCACGATCTGTCGGTGGCGGGCAGTTCAAGGTTGACGGCCGCTGAGACCGGCTGCAACGCCCTCTCAGCCGACCTCAGACAAAGCCCCTGAGCAAACTTGTGCTCTCGGCACATCGTGATGAGCGTCACCAGAAGGCAAGGTTCGGGAGTCCGCTGACACAGTTCCCAGGAGGCGAATTCGCGTGTCCACGATTTCTGCGCGCAAAGTGCATGATCCGGTGAGTCACCCCGTAGACAACGGGTCCGTCATCCGTGCCGCGTCGGGGGGCTTCACCGTCCTCTTGCTCGGCGGAGCCGTTCAGCCCGCGGTGCACGCGCTCTCCGCCCCGGTCGGCGTGGTGTGGCTGGTGATCGTCGCGGTCGCAGCGTTCGCGTTCGCCGGATGGCGGGCGGGGGCCGCAGCCCCGGTGTCCCAGCCGATGCACGGAGCGGCCGCTGGGCTGTTGGCCTACGGACTGGTCGTCCCGATCGTTGGCATGGCGGGCGCCCTGACCGTGGTGCAGCTGACGACGACGTCGTTGCTGGCCGTGGGCGTGGGCGCGGGTGCGGCCTGGCTCCAGCGCACCGTCGCCACTCGCGGTGGCAACCGATGAGCACCGTCGAGCGCAGCGGGCTTCCCCCCAAGCAGGACTCCGCGCCTGCGGCAGCCCCCGGTGCCGTGGTCCCGATCCGCGCGTTCACGGGCGTCGGCAACGGCATCGGGTCCTCGCTGCGCCAGGCGGGCGAGATGCTCCAGCTGCTCGGCACGATCACCGCCAGCGCCGTCCGGGAGCCGCGTGGCTTCTGGGGCGACGTGCGCGACCACATGTACGACACCCTGCGCCTGTGCTGGATCCCGATGTCCTTCGCCTGCGTGGCGTTCGGCTTCGGTGCCCCCGGTCTTCAGGCAGGCAACCTCTACACCCTGTTCGGCATCCCCGAGCGCCTCGGCTCGTTCTTCGTGATGGCCTCGGTGCGCGAGTTCGCGCCGTGGATCAACGCGATGGTGGTCGCCGGCGTCATGGGTACGGCGATCACGGCTGATCTCGGCGCCCGGCGCGTGCGTGAGGAGATCGACGCGATGGAGGTGCTCGGCATCGACCCGGTGCGCACCCTGATCCTGCCGCGGGTGATCGCCGTGGCGCTGATGACCGGCCTCATGGATCTCATCGCCCTCTTCTTCGGTGTCCTCGGCGGATACCTGGCCTCGATCCAGCTGGGAGCCTCGACAGCGGCCTTCTCTCAGAACTTCTTCGCCAACGCGACCACGGTCGACATCTGGGGCAGCGTGCTCAAGACGACGATCTTCGGTCTGATCATCGGCGTCGTCTGCTGCTACAAGGGCTTCCGGGCCAGTGGCGGTTCGGCGGGCGTGGGTCGAGCCGTCAATCAGGCGGTCGTCATCTCGTTCGCCCTGATCTGGTCCTTCAACTTCGTCTTCACAACCATCCTGCTCGGCCTCGCGCCCGAGATCCAGGTCTACAGGTAGGGCAGCAGCCGATGACTGACACCATTCCCCGCCCCCAGGTGGGCGGCCCCGGCGACGAGGAGGAGCCCCGCGAGTCGGTGCTCACCCGGTCGCGACGGGGTATCGACAACGGACTCGAGACCGCCGGTGACATCGCGTCGTTCTCTCTCTCGGTGCTGCGCTCCCTCAAGGACGTGCGCCTCTACTCGAGCGAGGTCTTCCACCAGGCCGGCATCCTGATCGTCTCCAGCGGACTCATCATCTGGGTCATGCAGGGCGTGATCGGCCTGCAGTGCGGGCTGGAGGCCAGCTACACGCTGAAGCAGATCGGTGCCCCCCTCTACTCGGGCATCTTCAACGCCTACTGCGGGATCCGGGAGATGTCGCCCTACATGTGGGGCTACATCTTCGCGGCCAAGGTCGGGTGTGGCCTGGTGGCTGAGCTCGGATCGATGCGGATCTCCGATGAGATCGACGCGCTCGAGGTCATGGGAGTCAAGTCGAAGCCGTACCTGGTGGGCACCCGCGTGCTCGCCGCGTGGATGGCGATCCCGTTCCTCTACACCGTGGGTCTGGCCGTCATGTACGTGACCATGTACCTGGTCACGGTCGTCCAGCTCGGCGGCGTCAGCTCGGGCGGATACTCCTACATCTTCTGGCTCTACCAGAACCCGCTCGACTTCATCTACAGCCAGATAAAAGTGCTGTCCTTCGGCACGACCATCGTCTTCGTCGGGTGCTACTTCGGCTTCAACGCCAGAGGTGGACCAGTCGGCGTCGGCCTCGCCACAGCCAAATCGATGATGATCAACATGGTGTTGATCCACATCCTCGGAGTGCTGGGAACCCAACTCTTCTGGGGACTCAGCCCGAACGCCCCGATCGCCAACTGAGTCAGGACTTCACCATGACCTCCTTGCTTGAACCAGTTCCGAACACCCCCACGACCGCGGTCGACCGCCCCCACTCGATGGAGGTGCGCGACGTCCACAAGTCGTTCGGCAGCTTTGACGTCCTGCGTGGCCTGAACCTGAACTTCCAGGATGACGCGATCACCACGGTGCTCGGTCCGTCAGGTACCGGAAAGTCGGTGCTCATCAAGCACCTCGTCGGGCTCCTGGAGCCCGACGCGGGCGACGTCATGGTCTTCGGGCAGAACCTGTGGCAGATCAGCGAGAACGAGCGCTACGAGATCCGCAAGAAGATGGGCGTGCTCTTCCAGGACGGCGCCCTGTTTGGGTCGATGAACCTCTACGACAACACCGCTTTCCCGCTGCGCAAGCACACGGACAAGCACGAGGACGAGATCCGCGAGATCGTCATGCAGCGCCTCACCGAGGTCGGTCTCGACAAGTCGTGGACCAAGCACCCCAACGAGGTGTCGGGCGGCATGCGCAAGCGTGCCGGCTTCGCCCGCGCGTTGGTGATGGACCCGAAGATCGTCTTCTTCGACGAGCCCGACTCCGGTCTCGACCCGGTGCGCACCAGCCTGCTCAACGACCTGATCCTCGACATGCACTCCGAGCACAAGGGCACCTACCTGCTGGTGACCCACGACATCCGCACCGCCCGCAAGGTCAGCGACTACGTCGGCCTGATCTGGCAGGGCAAGGTCGTGCACTACGGCGAGGCCGAGGAGGCCTTCCAGCACCAGGACCCGTTCGTGCGGCAGTTCCTCGCGGGTGAGTCCGCCGGACCCTTGGGAATGGACTGAGAAATGCCGATCATTGCCAAGATCGCCGCCGCCGCCGTGGTGGTCACCGTCGGAGCCGGCGTCGCCATGACGTCCTTCGATGATGACTACCAGGTGCGTGTGGTGCTCGACTCCGCGCTGAACGTGGTCGAGGGCGGTCCCGTCTTGATGAACGGCTTCGAGGCCGGAACCGTCAACGACATCAGCACCGAGGACGGCCGGGCCGTCGTCACGATCGACCTGAAGAAGGACTTCGCTCCCATTCACGAGGGAGCGGTCGTCAACGTCACCTGGAAGGCGGTGCTCAGCGAGCGCCGCGTCGAGATCACCAACGGGCCGGACTCCAACACCGAGGTGCCCGACGGTGGACTCATCCCGGGGAACATGCCCAAGCCGGTCGAGCTCGACGACGTGCTTTCCTCCTTGGACACGCCGACCCGGGCGCACATCTCCCGCTTGATCGGACGGGCCCAGGACGCCCTGGACGGACGCGAGCAGGACGCGAACGACTCGATCCGCACGGCTGGCCCCGCGCTGCTGGAGCTCGGCAACGTGCTGAAGGCACTCGGCACCGACGGACCGGCGATCCGCAACCTGGTCACGCGGATGAACGACATGATGACCGTCGTCGACCGGCGCCAGGGCAACGTGAACGCCATCATCGCCGACCTCGACCAGCTCACCAGTCAGATCGCCGCCCAGCGCGAGGGACTCTCGGCCAGCCTGGACGATCTGCCGAGCACGCTCGAGCAGGCCACGCAGGTGCTCGCCCAGGTTCCCTCGACGGTGGACGCCGCTCGCCCGCTGCTCGCCGAGCTCGAGCCGGCCACGGCCCGCCTCGGGCCGGCGGCCGCCGACCTGGCACCGTTGTTGCGCGACCTGCGGCCGCTGGCCGCCGATCTCCGGCCCACGCTCGGCGACCTGAGCACCCTGCTCTCGATCACGCCGGGTCTGCTGACCCAGACCGATGCGCTGCTGCCGCTGCTCAACACGGCTGTCGACAGTGCGGAGACGCCGGTCGGCTTCGCCCGCCCCTACACCCCGGAGATCCAGGGTGTGGTGAGCACGTGGAACTCGGCGTTCTCCAACTACGACGCGAACGGCAACTTCGCCCGGATCTTCATCCAGGAAGGCCCCTCGAGCCTGAACGAGAACCCGGGCATCCTGCCGCCAGGCGTGTCCAACGACCCCTACCCCGCTCCAGGCGCCGTCGTCGCTCAGCCCTGGACCGACGCGCACGGAAGTGAGCTCCGATGAGCAGCCGCTCGACCATGGTGAGCCGTGTCCGGCTCGGCGCCCTGCTGCTGGTGGCGGTGGCCCTGGTGGCCACCTGCTTCACCATCCTCAACGGACGCGGTGAGGAGGACGGCATGACCCTCAAGGTCCGTGTCGCCGATGCCAGCCCGCTGCTTCCCGGAAACGACGTGCGCTCCAACGGCGTGCGGGTGGGCACCATCCGGACCATCGAGGTGGTCGACGGGGGCCGGAGCGCCGAGATGATCCTCGACCTCGATGACGACGCCATGCCGATCCACGACGACGCGTTCGTCAAGACCCGCCCCGTGAGCATCCTGGGTGAGCAGTACCTCGACCTCAACCGCGGGTCGGTGGACTCGCCGGTCGTGTCCGACGGCGACTCCATCTCCGAGGACCGGGAGGGTCCGAGCGTCGGGCTCGACCAGGTCCTGAACACCCTGGACGCGCCGACGAGTGCGTCTCTGGGCCTGCTGGTCAACGCCCTCGGGGTGGGGATGGACGGCAACGGCGCCAACACCCGCGACGCCTTGAAGGCGCTGCTGCCCGCCGTCAACGACACCCGTGGCCTGGTCGGGGTGCTCGATGAGCAGACCGACGTCATCGAGCACCTGCTGCAGACGCTGGCCCCGGTGGCCGAGGCGGTCGGCACCGAGGACGGTGCGCAGCTCGACCGCCTGGTGCGGTCCAGCCAGGCGCTGCTGGCCTCGACGTCGCAACGCGACGATGCCCTGCGCGCCATGATCCAGGAGCTGCCGAGCACCCTGAGCGCCGCCCAGACGACGCTCGCCAAGCTCGCCGGTACCGCCGGCGAGGCGACACCGACCCTGGAGGCCCTGCGGCCGACCACCAGCGACCTGACGCAGATCAGCCGGGAGCTGTCGGACTTCGCCGGTGCTGCCGACCCCGCTCTGAAGTCGTCCGTGCCGGTGC